>Ga0187862_10002624_pt1 | contig 18043 bp, 17 predicted proteins | sample June2016WEW_10_1_FD_133003 | JGI IMG/M metagenome (GOLD analysis project Ga0187862, IMG submission 133003) | Peatland microbial communities from SPRUCE experiment site at the Marcell Experimental Forest, Minnesota, USA - June2016WEW_10_150 | ecosystem: Environmental > Terrestrial > Soil >...
CGGGCAGGCCGACCGCCGCCATTCTCGACGCTCTCCATTCCTGACCTGTCTATGATCACTGTCCATGACCAGAGACGGGGCTTTCGCAGGAGGCCTGGATTAACGGGCCTGCGTCTCCTCCCTCTTCAAAGGCAAAACGAGGGAGCCCGTTTTCGATGAACAGGAAACGGACCGCACTATGAAGAACCAGCCAGGAGCAGAAAGAACCGGGGCGATTCAAATTCTGAAGAAGAACCGATCAGGTGACCGCACGAAGATCAGGAGGAGATAGAGTCAAACCTGGCAAACTTATCTGAGTAAGCGGCGCAAAAGTTTACCAGTTGGCGTCCTCGGCAGCTTATCCATGTATTGCACAATGCGAGGGAGCTTGTAAACGGCTATGTGGTCCCTGAGAAAGTTATTGATTTGCTCGGTCAACTGATCGGAACCGGTAAATCCTGGTTTTAACTCGACGACCGCCTTGACTATTTGCCCTTTCTCAGGGTCGGGGATACCGACTATGCCTACATCCGCTATAGCGGGATGCTTTGCCATCGCTTCCTCAATCTCCGATGGGGCGATCCGGTAACCGGAACTTTTGATCATGTCATCTTCGCGAGCAACGAAGAAGATGTTGCTATCCTCGGCAATGTAAACGGCGTCGCCCATTTTGTTCCAGCCGTCAACCACACCCGATTTCTGCGACTTGAGCAACTTCTCGTTATTCTCGTAAGGCTTCCAGTAAAGAGTCCCAGAAGCGCCTTTGAGTATCATGCTGCCCACTTCACCCGGTTTGCAGTCTTCGCCTGAGGCATTCACTACGCGAACCTCAACGCCGGGAAGGGCTCTTCCGATGGAGTTTGGGACGGGCTGTGGATTCATGGTGTTGGAAGTGACCAGATGGAGCATTTCCGTTCCTCCCAGTCCCTCCCATATAGGCTTGCCGGTAAGTTCGGTCCAGCTCTGAAGTGTTTCTGCGCCAAGCGCGTCGCCCCCCGAGGTATAGAGCCGCACCGAACTGACATCATACTTCTTGAATCCCGGGAATTTGATAAGTGCGCGGTATGCGGTCGGCAGCCCGGTTAGTACTGTTATCTTGTGTTTTCCGATCAGTTCCATCATGTCGGGTGGGGCAAACTTTGGAACGAGGGAGATGGCTGCCCCGCCTTCGAACGGAATGAGAGTGAAAGTCCCGAAACCTGCTGCAAAGGATACGGGCGCAGCTCCCCCCAGCACGTCTCCAGCTTTGAGTTGATATACGTATCGATTGACTATCCGGGTCTCGATAACGGTGGGACGGACGAAATGAATACAGCCCTTCGGCATTCCCGTGGTTCCCGATGTGTAGAGTATTACGCCGATATCGTAGGCATCCAGCATGGTGGCTTCCAGATTCGGCGACCCCTTGGCGAGCATTTCCTCAAAGACTAGGTTGCCAGCGGCTTTGACCTGCTCCGGATCGCCCCCGATTACGACAACTTTAGTACCGTGCTCAAAGTTTGGCTTTGCCGCCTCAACCTGCTCCATTAGCGGAGCATTCACGACGAAATATTTCATTTCTGCATCGTTGACTACAAAAGAGATCTCTTCGCGGGACCACAAAGGCGACGTAGGGACAGGAATAGCCCCGATTTTTTCGATGGCGAAGATGGTGACCAGGGACGGAGGGGCGTTTACCAGCCGAATGCCTACCCTGTCCTGTGGCTCCACTCCGGCGTCTTTGAGAGCATTGCCGAACTGGTTGACCATTTTCTGGAGCTGCGCGTATGTAATCTCCTTGTCCATGAATCTGACCGCTACATTGGCTCCCGCTCCATCCCTGATATGCCGGTCAAGCAGAAAGTCGGCCAGATTCAGTCTGTCCGGAGTGCTGGCAAATTCTCCGGGAGTGAGGTATTTCGGCCAGGTTTCTTTTCCTGGCAAGTAGTTTTGTGGTATTTTACTCATGCTTACTCCTTCCTTCGATCTGTGAATCAGACATAATGACCCATTACCAATGCTGCGACCAAACCGGGTAAAAAGGGGCAATAACCGTGCCAAATTCTCCACCGAGAAATCTTCGCCGCAGACCCAAAACTGCGACGCATTTCCGGTCTGGCACGATTCGTGTTAAGCAGCCATGAAACCCTGGGATTGTTTCCAACGTGCTATCCCACTGGAGCCACTGATACAAGAGCATCTACCCGAGACGGGAATCGACCTCACCATAACGGTGCGCTTCGGGGATGTCGGCCCCTATGGTGTCGTTTACTTCGCATCCTATTTTCGATACTGCCATCAAGGGATAGAGGAGTTCTTAAACCACTACGGGCTAGCTCCTCAAGAAGTCTTGAAAAACCAGACAGAAGGGTTTGGCCTGCCGATCGTTTCAGCAGCCTGCGATTTTCTCAAACCGCTCGGGCATGGCGAGAAGTTACGCCTGATGGTGTCGCTTTCCAGTATCCGGAACAAATCGCTTTGCCTCGATTTCACGTTTTACCGCCTGGGAGAGCAGGACCTTGTCGCAAGGGGTAATGCGACTATGGTGGCGATAGGGGCGGACTGGCGGTCAAGGACTATTCCCGAGCGAATCCGTATGGCCGTTTCAAAGAAGGACTCTTAAGCAGGGCTCGTGGATGCACAATAGGGGAAGCTTTCCCGGTCTGCAGCGGTGCCTGCGTCTTGCCCCCCACTTCAAAAATATTGCCAATACGCCCGGCGCAGAGTAAAAAGGGCACTGCGTAAGCGCCTACCTGCCCTCAAAACCCCGTTCGGAGACAAGGGAAGCTTTTGTTTCCCAACATAGGCAATACCTATCTATGAAATAGGCGAAATTTTTATGTTGTTTTTCAAAAAGTCCTTGATGGTAGAGCATTTGCAATTACTATCTTCTCCATGTTACAATTTTTATTTTGAAATGACCAATTCTAATAATCATGTGAAGGTGGCTTCCATGTTTCACTTCGGAAAAAGAAATACGCTCACCGGTCTTGCCAGAACCTGTGGTTGAGCGGCTAAAATAGCTCCAACAGTGTTGTTGGAGGCGCTGAAAGGTTTGCCGGCCTCTTCGGATCCGAATCTTCTTGTCGGCTTCGACACGAGAGATGATGCAGCGGTCTATCGGGTATCGGATGAAATTGCCGTAATATCCACGGTTGATTTCATAACTCCGCCCGTTGACGATCCCACATGGTTTGGCCGCATTGCCGCCGCCAACTCGCTTTCGGATATTTACGCAATGGGAGGGCAGCCCGTTACCGCATTGAATCTCATCATGTTCCCGTCCAAAAAGCTCAGCATGGATATACTCAAAGGTATCCTGCAGGGTGGGAGCGAAAAGGTGGCCGAAGCAGGGGCATCGCTCGCAGGCGGTCATTCCGTCGAAGACGATGAGCCGAAATACGGACTAGCCGTAACCGGTATAGTCTCCCCGAAAGGGGTCCTCACCAACGCAGGCGCAAAGTCTGGCGACCTGTTGATTCTCACAAAGCCTCTCGGAACGGGTGTCCTATTTAACGCCTGTAGATCGGGAAAGCTTCCCTTGAGGGACCTGGAGCCGATATTATCCCAGGTGGCAGCCTTGAATCGCACGGCAATGGAGATCGCCCTTAAATTTGAGGTACATTCCATCACGGACATAACGGGTTTCGGAATTCTGGGTCATGCACTTGAGATGGCCACGGCAAGCTCTGTTCGGATCGAGATCGAGTTCAGCGCCCTGCCCTCCTATCCAAACGCCGTAGATATGTACCGCAAAGGCGAAACAACGGGCAGCAACACGGCGAACAGCAAATTCGTCGAGGATTCCCTGCATATATGTGCCCGGCTCTCCGAGGAGCAGCATCAATGGCTTTTCGATCCTCAGACATCCGGCGGCCTTCTACTATCCGTTCCAGCACCCCTGGCAGAGACCATTGTCAACCAATTAAGGGGAGCTGGAGTAAGTTCTGCCTGCGTGATCGGAAAGGTGGAAAGCAGCTCTCATCCGGAGATCAGACTGGTTTAGCGGCGCCAGGTGCGGGTGGAGGTGTCCAGTGCATGGACGCGGTCAGAGGGGTTGTTGAGCCGGCTTCGGGAGATCAGCTTCTTCCAGGTCCAGTTGGAAACGCACCGGCCCGCGTGAGTTATCTTTCGCGCACGGCGCTTTGTCCAGTTTCATTTGAATGGGGCATTCGGAAACGGCCGAGGCCCATAGAACAGCGATTGCCGTGTGCCCTTTTGGAAAGGTCGTTACTTCGGCATCCACATAGTCCAAAGGCGCCAGGGACGCGCTTTCCTCTACAAGTTCATCCTTTTCGGCAATACAAATAAGCCACTTGATCCCTTTTTCCTTGATCCGCTTGAAATTCAGGCTGCGCCCGAACAGCCTGATCGGCAGCGTCCCGTCGCCGGCCACGGGTTTTGTGTAAGAATCGAAGCTCAGCCTGGTAATTTCAACCGGAATATCTGTAATATCATAGGTCAGCCAATGGCTGAGAGCCGCAACCACCTTATTGATCATCGGCGGTTTCTTTGCACCAGTGTTAAACATCATCACATCGCGGTAAAAGCTGTTGATGGGGGACTCTTTTTCGATACTCTTAAGTTTATAGACCCAGCTCATGACTTTTCCGTCAACAACCTTGTTTCCATTTGGCAGAGTCTTGAGGCCATATCCCAGGTCTCTGAAATGGGGCGGCAAATGCTCGATGTATTCGACAAGCCCTTTGCTGCGAGACCCATCCATTGGCGCCACGCAGGTTATGAGGGCGTCAACCAGATAGTCCAACTCTCCAGACATGATGCCGAGGGCCGCCATGAATCCTCCCTGGCAATAACCGTTCAGGGTTACCGGCCTTCCATGCCTTGCCACGAGTTGTTCGGCGAAGTAACGCGTGTCCATGACATCATCCTCACCTCTCATTACCTGCACGGCGGGATTTTTGTCTATGTTTTTGACAATGCGAATATAAGTGGGAATTCCGAGATTGGCGAAAGCGTGAACGTAGCTTCTGTTCTCACCGGGCAAAAAAGCCAATATGTTTGCTCCAAGAACGTATGGAGGGATAATCAGGGTCGGCTTGCCATTCTCACGCACCTTTATCGTCTTATCAACGGGAAGTACCTGGTAGAGTTCGAACCGATCTGTTTCAGCAACCCTGACATACCTGCCGTTATCGAAATGAAATCCAAACTCTGATTCTATTTCCCGAACGGCGTCCGGATAGATGTTGACCGTCATATCCATCAGCCTGAGCTGTCTTTGCGAGAAACGGAGCAAATCTTCATCGTTTTTCTTGAATAGAGTATTCTCGATCGCGGCCAACGCATCCAACATCTCGCGGATGTGGTACTTACTAATTGCCGCGATGTCCGCGATGGCGCCCCTGGCAGCGAGTTGCGTCTCGAACAGCAGAAGTTCGATAAAATCTGAAGCGGACCCCGGCGGATGATTGCCCTTCGAGCCATTTTTCTCGAAATTAGAAAAATATTGCAGGGCGGTCCAAAATGGCGCCATGAAACCGGAGGCATAGCGCATCATGCCCGTCAACTGGAACCATCTCAACCTGGATGTAATGAAGATTGCATCAAGCAACTCGGCATTGAGTGTCAAAAGCTGTTGCGGAGAACATCCCGAGCTTGGTTTAATCTTCAAATCGTGCAAAGACCCGGAGCCACCGGCATCAAAAGCGTCACTTTCCAATCTTAATCTCCATTTTCCCTCAAACACCATTTCAGGGACAGTTCAGACCGCGTGGTCCCTTCTCCTCATGTTAAGACCGGTAAACCAATTAGCAACACACGGGTGAAACCGCTATCTCCACCGAGCATCAGGCATTTCAACTTGCTCCTCGATGCAATGGGATCAAAAGGATTGTGATTAAGAAAGCCGGTTGATAAAAATCCATGGGGGTTTCTATATATGAATGCTGTGCTTGTGAGCAATCACTTAAACGTGGTATTTTTCAAGCATCGGCACGGTATTTTGCTATGGAAAAAATGTGAATCCGGCCAGGGACATATGCCCGGGTTTTATAAAAAAGTGAATTTATCCGCGGGTCCTGCGCGACGGCGGACATTAGCAGTTGCCAATCCAGACTCCCAAGCTATATTGAGAATATGCATAACTTTTGGACATCATTAAGAAAGCCTATTTTTGCTCTGGCGCCCCTTTCCGGAATAACCGACAGCGCGTTTCGCCGGATATGCAAAGGCTTCGGGGCAGATATCGTATACAGCGAGCTGTCAAGTTCCACCGGCTTAGTATATCAACCCGAATCCACACTGAAGATTATGCGTTTCAACGAATTGGAGCGCCCATATGTAGTGCAGCTTTTCGGGAATAATCCGGAACATTTTGCAGCTGCAGCCCGATTTGTGAGCCGGGAAATCAAACCTGACGGAATCGACATAAACTTCGGCTGTCCTATCGCAAAGGTGTTCAAGCGTGGAGCTGGAGCGGCCTTGATGACAAATCCGGTCCTGGCCAAAGAGGTTATCCTGAGCGTCATCGAAAATACGCCTCTGCCTGTATCAATAAAAACCAGGATCAGCGTCAAAGAAGCAGATCTTCTCAGCTTCCTCGATTATGTCGGCGACCTCGACATCAAGTCCATAATGATCCACGGCAGATCGTATGCGCAGGGGTTCTCCGGGCCAAACGATATCGAGACGACCCGAAACGCCCGCGCCCACTTCAAGGGGACAATCCTTGCAAACGGCGGGGTAAGAAGCGCGGCTGAGGGAGTGGAACTGCTCGAGAAAACCGGGGCAGACGGTGTGGGGATTGCAAGAGGAGCACTCGGAAATCCGTGGATTTTTGAGCGGTTGAAAGCAGCTTACATCGGCAGCGGGAATAGAAGGCCCACGGTTGAAGACGTTTTCATGACGGCAATGGAACACGCAAGGCTTTCAACCGATTTGAAAGGCAGGCGCGGAATCATGGAGATGCGAAAACATCTGTGCTGGTACCTCCGGCAAGTGCCCGGCACAAAAGAGCTGAGACAAAAAGCGGTCAAGGTATCCAACCTTCAGGACGTGGCTGAGTTGCTCGCGCAGGCGACCGGGCAACTCCGATGACAAATCGTTGTGGATATCAGGCGGACGCCGGGTTTTTGGATCATCGATCCAGGTGTGCCGTGTTTTAAATTATCAAGCATCCAACGTCAAATCATGAGCCTACGCTGCTCAGCTCAATTTCCGCCCATACCGGAGTATGATCGCTTGGATCGGACCGGCCGCGCAGATCGGCGTCCACCTGACAGTCAATCGAGGCTTTGGCGATAGGTTCGGTAGCCTTGATATGGTCCAGTCTCCAACCCAGGTTCCTGTTAAAACTCTGGGGCATGCGGTAATCCCAGAAGGTGAACTGGCGAACGTCCGGATTGTGTTTTCGGAAAAGGTCGATAAATCCCCATGAAACCACGTCGGCAAGCGCCTGCCTTTCCAGAGGGTGGAACCCGATTTTCCCGTCCATTCTTCTTGGCGAAAAGACGTCTATTTCCTCCGGCGCGACATTGATGTCCCCTGTCCAGATAATTGGGTCGGACGGCTTGAATTGTCGACCGAAAAGGTTTTTGAGCCTGGCAAAAAAATCCAGCTTCATCTGGAAGGCTGGATGATCGGGGCTTTTGCCCTGGGGAACGTAGGTATTGAAAATCCAGATTCCGTCAACTTTTGCGGCAATCAGTCTGGCCTCGGTATCCGACCCGCCGTCGTCGAACCCGCGCCTGACCTCATCAGGTTTGCGCACGCTCAGAATTGCCACGCCATGAAATGATTTCTGTCCGCACACGCTTGCGTCGTAGCCGAGTTCCCGCATAGAATCAAACGGGAACTCCGCATCCTGGCACTTTATCTCTTGAAGACACAAAACGTCGGGTCTGTTTTGGTCCAACCAGGACAGGACCACGTGCTCGCGCGACCGAATACCGTTCACATTGAATGTGGCTATTTTCCATTTCATCTAAGGAATCCCGGGGGTTGAAGTGCGAAGTAGATATTTTATTTTAAATCATGAACTCTGCTTTTTGATGCGGAATAATATCACTTTTAGTTTTGCGCTTAATCGGGAGAAGCTTTTTGGGTTGCTCGAATATGTAGAAAGTGTTAGTAAATTCTGTTGAATAAAATTCGCACTCCCCTTTACCTTGTGGTGTCCGGTCACCGATGCGCGGCCCGGATGCAAAGGGGCGGAGGCAAAACCAGAAGGAGCTGAGTTATGGCAGTCGTTGGAATGAAACAGTTGCTCGAAGCAGGGGTTCATTTCGGTCATCAGACCCGCCGGTGGAACCCCAAAATGAAACCCTTTATCTTTGGCGCTCGCAACGGGATTTATATCATAGATCTGCAGCGCACCGTCAGGCTTTTCAATACCGCCTACCAATTCGTAGTCGATACCGTAGCCTCGGGCGAAAGCGTTCTTTTTGTCGGCACCAAGCAACAAGCCCGTGACACCATTCAGGAAGAAGCCGACCGCTGCGGCATGTATTTTGTCAATCAGAGATGGCTGGGCGGGATGCTCACCAATTTTAAAACAATCAAGCAAAGAATCGACCGCCTCAAAGAACTCGATTCAATGGCCGAAGACGGAAGCATCAACCGGTTTCCGAAAAAAGAGATCCTGGGGCTTCAGCGCGAGCGCGAAAAGCTTGAAAGAAACCTTGGCGGCATTAAAAAGATGAATCGGCTTCCGGGCGCGCTCTTCGTGGTAGACACTCAACGTGAGAACATCGCCGTCATGGAAGCAAACCGCCTGGGTATGCCGGTAGTTGCGGTTGTGGACACGAACTGCGACCCCGATGTGATCGACTATCCAGTTCCAGGAAATGACGATGCAATCCGGGCAATCAGGCTCGTTACGTCAAAGATCGCCGACGCCTGCATAGAGGGCCGAGAGAAGTTCTCCGAGGTTCGTCAGGCCGACGTGGACAAGGGCGTTGAACTCGAAGAAGTTGAACCCGGACAGATTTTGGGGCAGGAGGAAAAAGGTCCGGTCGTAGAGATCATAAACCCTGTGCAGACCAATCAAGGGGAAGAGTAACCAGGCGGGGAGCCTGGCGCCCCAACCGTTCAGGACTCCCGTACTTCCGGATACTGGTTCCGCATGGGCCTTCTGTATTCCTTTTGGCGGGATGCAGCAGGCCGTCGCAAGCCCGATTAAAATCCTGGATTTGAGAATAAGTCGATTTGTTATACAGGAGGAAGAAATTGGAAATCACATCGGGGATGGTAAAAGAACTCAGAGACAGAACCAACGTAGGCATGATGGACTGCAAAAAGGCGCTCCAGGACGCTTCGGGCGACATGGAGAAGGCAGTTGACCTGCTGCGTCAAAAAGGCCTTGCCAAGGCGATGAAGCGGGCCGGCCGCGAAGCAGCCGACGGTCTGATTCACTCATATATCCACAGCGGCGGGAAAATCGGAGTCTTGGTGGAAGTAAACTGCGAGACCGATTTCGCTGCCAAGAGCGAAGATTTCGGTGAATTCGTGCGCAACGTTTCCCTTCAGATAGCGGCGACAAACCCGCTGGGAGTCAATCCCGAAGATATTCCGCTGGATATCGTTGAGCGCGAACGCGCTATTTACCTGGCTCAGGCGCAGGAATCCGGAAAACCTCAAAGTATTTTCGAAAAAATGGTTGACGGGAAAATGCGAAAATTCTACGAAGAAAACTCACTGATGCAGCAAAAGTATATTCGTGATCCGGACAAGACTATTCAGGATTATTTGAATGAGTTGATCGCGAAAATCGGCGAAAAAATACACGTGCGCCGGTTCTGCAGGTATCAGCTTGGTGAGTAGTCCGAGGGCCGCATTTACGAACGAAGACTGGAGCAGACCCTGATGAGCGAAGAGGAAAAGCCGGTTTACGGCAGAATACTTCTCAAGCTGAGCGGCGAAGCGCTTATGGGGTCTGAATCCTATGGAATAGACACGGGAGTGCTGCGCGGAATTGCCGAGCAGATTTCGGAAGTGCACAAATTGGGCACACAGATTGCGCTCGTAATCGGGGGTGGGAACATATTTCGTGGAGTTTCGGCCGCATCGGGCGGAATGGACCGTTCGACTGCAGACTACATGGGCATGCTGGCGACCGTGATGAACGCCCTTGCGATGCAGGATGCCCTGGAAAAATTCGGCATTGCCACCAGGGTCCAGTCGGCAATCGATATGAAGGAGGTTGCCGAACCCTACATTCGGCGCAAAGCTATCCGCCATCTGGAAAAGGGACGAATTGTAATTTTTGCGGCTGGCACCGGGCTTCCATTCTTTACGACAGATACTACCGCCGCGCTTAGGGCCAGCGAGATCGCCGCCGAAGTACTGATGAAGGCAACCAAAGTTGACGGGGTCTATGAGTCCGATCCGGCAAAAAACCCTCATGCGGTGCGCTACGAGCGCATCAGCTTTTCCGAAGTTCTCAACCGGAACCTCAAGGTCATGGACGCCACGGCCATATCCCTGGCCAGAGAAGAGAAAATGCGCATCATTGTCTTTAATCTCAATACAAGGGGCAACATCAGGAAGGCTGTTCTCGGCAAGTCGATCGGGACTGTGGTGGAGGAAACCTGTTATGCTTGATGACATTTATCGTGATCTTGACGACCGTATGACCAAAGCAGTAGAGACGCTGGAATCCGAGTACAAAAAACTTCGAACGGGACGAGCTTCCATTTCGCTGGTTGATCAGGTCAGGGTCGACTACTACGGATCTACAACCCCGCTCAGCCAGCTTGCAACCTTGACCATACCCGATCCGCGCTCGATAGTGATTCAACCTTGGGACACCTCGGTGGTTGGCGAAATTGAAAAAGCCATACTGAAATCCGATTTAGGACTCACCCCGATGAACGATGGCAAGGCGATCAGGATTAATATTCCGCCGCTTACCGCTGAGCGCCGTCGAGATCTTGTCAAAATCGTGAAGAAAAGAGCTGAGGAATCCAAGGTCGCCGTCAGAAACATCCGGCGTGATATAAATGAAAAGATTAAAGATCTGAAAAAAGACAAGAAAGTATCTGAAGACGAACAGTTTCGCGCACAAGATGAAATCCAAAAGATTACTGACGACTACGTGAAGAAAATCGACGCCGTTTACGGCGCTAAGGAAAAAGAAGTCCTGGAAACTTAGATGGAACTTGATTTGGAGCGGCTTCCACGGCATGTGGCCATCATTATGGATGGCAACGGCCGGTGGGCCAAGCGAAAAGTGAGGAACCGAATTTTCGGGCACAAAAAGGGCGCCGAGAGTGTACGCTCGATTCTGGCCTGTTGCGGTGAATTGGGTATCCACTATTTGACCCTTTATGTATTTTCCAAAGAAAACTGGAATCGGCCTCAAAAAGAAGTAAAAGCTCTGTGGGAGTTACTCGCAAAATATCTGAAGTCGGAACTTCAGGAACTTATTGACAAACAGATACGCTTGCGCCATATCGGCGACGATGAGGGCATCCCCGAGTCGGTCCTGGAGCAACTCGACATCGCCGAGCATCAGACGGCCCATTTTGACAAACTTGTCCTGAGTCTCGCTCTGAACTACGGGGGCAGGCAGGAGATCACGCGGGCCGCAAAACTTTTTCTTGCCGATGCCATGAATGGCGCGTGTGGAGCAAGCCAGCTTTCTACGGAACTTTTTTCTCGCTATCTCTATGGAGCTGACCTTCCTGACCCCGATCTGGTCATCAGAACCGGGGGGGAAATACGTGTGAGCAACTTCCTTCTTTGGCAAATCGCTTATGCAGAGCTTTATTTCACGGAGGTTTTGTGGCCCGATTTCGGCACGGCCGATTTAATCGAAGCGCTCAAGGAATTTCAGAGAAGAGAGCGACGATTCGGACGCACGAGCGAACAGGTAAGGAAGCCCCAGGGCTCATCGATCGAAGATGAGGCCGCGACCAGGGATATTGCTCTTTCAGGTTCGACTTTATGAACACCCAATATCCAACAACGCTCTGGATGAAGCATTCGCCGAAATTTCATGCCTGATTCCCTGAAATCAAGTTCCTACATTCAGCGCTGGGTTACCGGCATACTGCTCGGCCTGCCGGTTCTCGTATGTGTAGCCGCCGGTCCCCCCTGGAGCTGGTGGCTGCTTGTCACCCTCGCGACCACAATCGGCTTGTGGGAGCTGCACAGCCTCATCTTCCATGCTCCTCTCTCAGAGAAATGGCGATTTTTTTTGTTTGCCGCAGGACTCTTTCTGCCCTTCGCAACTTACCTCTGGGGAATCACGGGCCTTAATTTTGCCCTTTTTGTCTCGTTTTTCCTCGCACTTTGCCTTATGATGATCTTCTCTCCACTTGATCGCGATGAAATCGGGCGGATTGCTCTTGTGTCATTCGCCTTGCTGTATCTGCCCTATTTCCTCTCGTTTGTCCTCCTTCTCGGAGGGGCCCCACAGGGGAGATCCTGGATATTGTTTCTACTGGTGGTGATCGTTGCTGGAGACACCGGGGCCTATTACACGGGACGTCTGATCGGACGCCACAAGCTCTGCCCTATGGTCAGCCCGAAGAAGACGGTCGAGGGCGCTGTTGGCGGGCTCTTTTTGAGTATAGTTGGCGGATCGGTTATCGGCTTGATTTTTTTGCGAAATGTGCCCCTGGCAAGGCTTTTCTTTTTTAGCCTGGCAGTCGCTGCCACCGGACAGGTTGGAGACCTGATCGAGTCCATGATTAAGCGCAACTCAGGCAAGAAGGATTCGAGCGGACTGCTTCCAGGCCACGGAGGACTGCTCGACAGGCTGGACTCCCTGATTTTCGCTTTCCCGGTTTTGTGGGCGCTACTGCAATGGACGACTCCGCAGTAGATATAACGGGTTTTGCTACGGTATCGAACATGACCAAAAAGAAGATATCCATAATCGGCAGCACTGGTTCGATAGGACGGAGCACGCTGGAAGTGGTGCGCCAGTTTCCAGACCGCTTTGAGGTCATTGCCCTCGGGGCTGGTTGCAACGCGGCGCTTCTTTTTGAGCAGATAGTGGAGTTTTCTCCACGGGTGGTTTCCTTATTTGACGCTCAGGCAGCACGCAGCCTCGAAAATCTTCTAGCCGGCAAGTCCTGTTGCTTTCCCGAAATCTTTTATGGCCAGGAGGGGTACTGTAAGGTGGCCGCATTGCCTGAGTCGGATATGCTAGTATCTGCAATGGTCGGTGCTGCCGGTCTTTTACCTACGCTTGCCGCAATTAAAGCCGGAAAGAACATCGCGCTAGCCAACAAGGAGACCCTGGTTGCTGCGGGAGAGATCGTAACAGGGGCCGCCGCGGCGAACAACGTAAAAATCCTCCCCGTGGACAGCGAACACAGCGCTATTTTCCAAGCCCTTCAGGGCAACCACAGGGATGCTCTTGACAGGGTGCTTCTTACAGCCTCCGGAGGCCCTTTTTTCAACAAGTCCAGAAGGGATCTGGAAACAGTTTCTCCCGAAGCCGCTCTTTGCCATCCCAACTGGTCGATGGGACCCAAGATCTCAATTGATTCCGCGACCCTGATGAACAAGGGACTCGAGGTGATCGAAGCCCGCTGGTTGTTCGGTGTGCCCGTCGATCGAATATCCGTTTATATTCACCCTGAAAGCATCATTCACTCTATGGTGGAATACGTTGACGGCTCGGTTATTGCGCAAATGGGGGTACCGGATATGAGAATACCGATAGCCTATGCCCTCGCCTATCCCGAGCGCCTTCCGTTAGCCTGGCCCAAGCTCGATCTTTTCCGTCTTCAGAAACTCTCCTTTTACCCTCCGGATGAAGAAAAATTCCCGTGCCTGCGCTTGGCTTTCGAGGCTTGCCGCAGAGGATCGACGATGCCAGCTGTCCTAAATGCGGCAAACGAAATAGCGGTGCACGCTTTCCTCAAGAAATCCATCGCTTTTTACGATATACCTGCTGTGACCGATGAAGTTATGTCTTCCCACAACCCTTGCGCTAAGCCTGACCTGGAGGCAATTCTTCAGGCAGATGCGTGGGCGCGCGAAGAAGCATCGAAAATAATTATTGCACACGTGGCAAAAACATCGGGCTAAATTGGAATTAAGATTTATATTTGTAAAAATTATCCTTCGTTGAAGTGAGGTAGTGCCTTTGTTGACAATTTTACTCTCAACCGCAATAGTCCTTGGAATTCTCATTTTTGTGCACGAGCTGGGGCATTTCCTGGTGGCTAAACGCAGCGGGGTTACCGTGCTCCGGTTTTCCCTGGGATTTGGACCTAAAATATTTGGAATCACCCGAGGAGCAACCGAATACTGTCTATCGCTGATACCTCTGGGTGGTTATGTCAAAATGCTCGGGGAGGATTCAGAGGAAGAGTTGTCGCCATCTGAGCGGGCCGGCGCTTTTTCCGAGCAAAGTGTTATGAAGCGGCTGGCGATTGTGTTGGCGGGGCCGCTTTCAAACTTTGTTTTAGCGATCGTCCTTTTTACCTTCCTGTTTGCATTTTCCGGGATTCACGAACTAGCGCCCGAGATCGGATCAGTCAATCCAGGATCTCCTGCAGAACAGGCCGGATTGCAGGCTGGAGACAGAGTGGTTTCGATCAACGGCCGGCCGATCGCTACATGGGAAGTTCTTTCCGAAACCATTGAAAAACTTGGCTCAAACCCTCTTAATATCCGCCTAAAGCGTGCCGATGCTGAAATCGCCGTAACAGTCACACCCAAAATCGATGAGGTGAAGAACCTATTCGGTGAAACGATCAGGCGTCCCCTGATCGGCATCGCCGCCTCGGAGTCTACCATCGTAAGATCGGTCAATCCTCTTGCGGCCGGCTACTACGCCTTGGTTCGAACTTACGACCTCAGCAGGCTCTTTTTTCTCACTGTTGTGAAGCTGATAGAGCGGATAGTGCCGCTGAATACGCTGGGAGGTCCGATTCTGATCGCACAAATGGCCGGAAAACAGGCGCAGAAGGGCGTCCTTGACCTGTTGAACTTCATGGCCTTTATCAGCGTAAACCTGGCGGTCCTGAACCTTTTGCCCATCCCCGTACTCGACGGCGGCCACATTTTCTTTTTCCTGATCGAAGCGGTGCTTGGCAGGCCTCTTTCACTGAAAAAAATAGCAATCGCTCAGAAGGTGGGACTGGTCGCACTTCTATCCTTGATGGTGGTGGTTTTCTACAATGATTTAATGCGGCTCGACTGGTCTTCGGTAACTTCCTGGCTCCATAATCTATTGTCCAGGTTGTGAAAACGGCGATGGACAGTCGCGGTTTTACAAAGCGCCATGCGGGTCAAGGCGCTTTCTTTTTTCATGTCTCGAAGCTATCTGAGAGGCCCCAGTCTCCTGTACGATGAGAATTCTTGCAGCCGATACCTCTACAATGTCGGGCAGTCTTGCGCTGCTCGATGATGAAAACCTGACAGCCGAATGGACGCTCAAGTCCGGGCAGACCCACAACAGAAGATTGCTCAAATCCATTGATTCTCTTCTCCGGGAGGCAGGGTGGGACCTGGAAACCATTGACGCATTTGCGGTGGCGAGCGGGCCGGGGAGCTTTACCGGCCTTCGGATCGGAATGGCCACTATGAAAGTGCTTGCCTGGGCCAGGGGCAAGCCTTATGCCTCCATTTGCTCACTTGACGCGCTGGCCCTGCCCTTCTGCTTCTCCACCAGTCCGGTATGCGCTCTTCTCGACGCCCGAAAGGCTGAAGTCTATTGCGCTCTTTATCGGCCTGACGGGAAAGGCGGCCTCGGTCTGGAGATTCAGCATTCAGCGATGACTCCCTCACGACTCGCCGAGACCTTAATCTACAAAGTCTCTCAACCTGTCATATTTTGCGGGGACGGCTGGACAACATACCGCAACACTCTAAGAAGAAAGCTCGGGGATCTGGTTTTTGAGCCCCCGGAGTTTTTTCATATCATACGGGCAGCCTCTATCGGAGAGCTGGCCAGAAGAAGGTTTGTCAAAGGAGAATCCGACGACCCCAGATTCAGTTCGCCTTTGTATCTGCGGCCATCGGAAGCCGAAATCCGTTATCCTCACCTGGCTAAAACGAGCAGTGAAAAACCGCAAATTATTTGATTCGACCCGGTTGAAACGGTCTCTCAAGATAAAGGGGGCTACCCGAAACGCAGCCGCAAAGAGCCTATGTGCCCCCGGATTCCCGCTTTACTATGTGATCCGCAACCTGGGATGGCTGAAACGAGAGAAGTGGTGGACAAATCTGTCGCCTCGCGCAAGACGAGTGCGCGTCTTAAGAATTGTCACAGAGCGAATTGCGATATTCAATGAGGTGAAAAACTGGAGAAAAGACAAGGGGTCGGCGCGTATGCCCATATTAAACGTGGGCGACAAGAATGCGCCAGGGTATTGCAATAAATGTGGCCTATGCTGTGAGGTGGCAAGCGGGATGCCGGACTTTCCAGCTCCGGACGCGCTTCCGCGTGGCTGGCGTGAGATTTTTGGCAACGGCCTTGGACGTGGCCACCGCTTTTGCCCGTTTTTATGGGAAGACAACGGCTCGGGTGGCGGCCTCTGCTCTATTTATCCGCTCCGGTCCAATCCCTGCCGGCTGTTTGGGTCCGAAGAATGTGACTTTTTCTGGAAATCTCCAGAACCCGTTGATCTCTCGAGCGGCAGGGAAATCCTCCTGATTGGACTATGGCTGATCAAGCTTGTTAATCCCCGCAAGCTGCCACTGGTGAGAACCGATACCACGGCTAAACGTCCAAAATTCCTGGAGTTTGACAGGATTTAGCTTATCCCCGTCAATAACTTCTCCAGTATTGTCGTCAAGTGTGTAGTCCAGCAGGTTGGCCGTAAATAGCACAGCGACGAAATCCCTGCCGGATTCCTGCCAGACTTCGGCGATATCCACCGTCCGAACCGCAATGTTCTCCAGCCTGTTAATCATGTGCTGTTGCTTCATTATTGAAAATTCACCATTGAAATAGTTCCTCATTTCCAAGGTTATCAGGTTCTTGACGCTATCGAAGCTGCGATTCATCCAGGCGACCTGTATCAGGAACAACAAGTCTTCAACAGTTTCCAGGAATTTCCCGGTGTTGAATGAGGGGACAGATCTCCCAATTTCCTCCAGACCCCTTTCCGCTTCGTTCGTTGGAGGTTTATAAGCCTGCCGGCCGTCATTGGAATAAGGCGCTCCGTACTGGGGGTAGTCCCGGCTCTCTTCATAATAGATAGATTGCTCGCCCCTTCTGCGCACAAAAAATCTGTGGAGAAAATAGATCAGCCCCCCGATTATGAGCAGGTCCAGCAAACCTAGTCCTCCCCCGTATCCCGTCGCTCCTCCAAGTGCGCGACCTCCGAAAAGCATATTGCCTATGAACCCGCCCGTGATAGCGCCTGCAAGGCCAGACCAGAAAGGACTTCCCCTGTAACCGAATCCCGGGTTCGGCATTGTTGGGGATGGAGTCGTTCCAGAAGGTATGGATGGTGATGAAAAACTCAGGCTTTCACGGCTCCCTGAGGACGGTCCTCCGCCGGCCCTTGCCCAAGTCGACGATTCCCCTGCCAGGCTCACCGCAAAAATAAGAATTATTGAAAGTAAAAGGGCGCCGAGCACCTCTATTCTCCTCACCATTTTTTATTTCTCCTTGGAATCAGGGCGTCCTGCACCCGGATTTTCCCCGGCTGAGTGCCCACTTGTTCCGGGCATGCCCCTGAGCGTTTAAGTATAGCCAAACCAAGGATCGCTTTCAATTGATGCCTCAGCCGTGATCTGGTGAACCAGTCCTGGCGAAGTCCCAAAAATAAATCACTAACTTATGGTCGCACCGCCTTCCACGGCGCGTTCCGTCTTCCCCAAAAGGAATGAAATGCATCCAGTACGATTCTACATCCTTCTTTCGATTCGAAACAGGGATGCCGCTTATGCGTGAGGACCGTGACGAAATACCAGGCGTATGTCGAGTCCCAGAGAAGAGCGAGAAGTTTGTGCATGAGACTCCAAGCGCCGCCATGGAAGGCGACGCTACCAAAGGGAAAACAGGCTCACTCTACAACCGGGGCACAAAAACAAAAATCCCCTCGGATCTTTTTAGGTCCGGGGGGATTTTTATATGGGGGATGAGGCGGCGGCGTCCTACTCTCCCACGCAGTTTGCCCGCGCAGTACCATCGGCGCAGAGGAGCTTA
>Ga0187862_10002625_pt1 | contig 18043 bp, 15 predicted proteins | sample June2016WEW_10_1_FD_133003 | JGI IMG/M metagenome (GOLD analysis project Ga0187862, IMG submission 133003) | Peatland microbial communities from SPRUCE experiment site at the Marcell Experimental Forest, Minnesota, USA - June2016WEW_10_150 | ecosystem: Environmental > Terrestrial > Soil >...
ATCATGCGAGAGCACCCATAGTTCTGGCGGAAGGTGGCATGAAGAAGGGCTTCACGGGGACCGGCATAGCGCATATCAAGCGGATAGCCGCCCTGAAGGACCTTGTCTTCCACGAAGTAATTTTTAACCAAAGCATCAATACATTTTACCCGAACTTCGGCTGGAATATCTCCGGGTTTCAGATTGCCGACCAGGGAGTGAATGAAAACGCCGTCGCAGACTTCGACAGCGATCTTGCACAGATATTCGTGGGAACGGTGCATGGGGTTGCGCAACTGAAGAGCAGCTACTTCTTTCCATCCTCTTTCAGTAAAAATCTTTCTCGATTCAGCCGGTCTCATGTAAACGCCGGCATATTTGGTAGGATATTCGGCCTCACTGAGCACCTTGACCGGGCCGGCCAGATTGACAGCCTTCTGCTCCATCACCATCTGAACTCCGGGATGGTCATTTTTGGCGATCTTCCAAAAATCTTCAGCAGTCTTGGTGCCTTCTCCCATATAGACTTTTTCACATTCAAACTTCTTGTCGGCCTCGGTCATTTCATATTTCTCGGTGACCTTCATTGTGGCCATGAACTCTTTGCGCTCCGGATCAAAAAGAGCGATTTCCTGACCGATTGCGATGGCGGCCGCGTCTTCCTTGGATGCGGAAAGGGTTACCGGAATGGGCCAAAACGTACCGTCCGCCAGGAGATAATTTTCGCAAACACCTTTCCAGTCGGCCTTGGTCATGAAACCGGTCAGCGGGCTGAATCCGCCGATGCCCATCATGATCAGGTCGCCTTTTTCACGGGGGCTTACGTCGATTTTTTTAAGACCTTGTGCTTTTTTCAGTTCAGCTGCCAGTTCCGCGCCTTCGAGCAAACAGCAGGTCAAGCCTTTTCCTCCATGAGGGGGAAGTAATTGTGACATTGGCTTATTTCTCCTTATTGAAAAAGTGTTGGGTTAAATGGTTATGGCATGGGGCAACCCATGATTACGGAACTGAGTCCCTCATGATTTAATAACCGTAATAGACGAAATGTTCAACAGGCCAACTACATAAAAAACACCGTCAGGGCTTTAACAAAAAAACCTCCCGGCTCAAAACAGAGCCAGGAGGTATTATGCAGAACTTAAATCATGCCCTTAAACCGGAAGGTTGATGATGGGGACCTTCTTCATAGTCCACTTATCGGTTTTAGGATCATATACTGAGTTTACGAAGCACTTCCAGTTCTTCTCGTCCATGTCGGGGAAGTCGGCGCGGAAGTAATACCCCGGCCAACGACTCTCTTCGCGGTACAGGACATGGCGCAGATGGCTTTCCGCGATCCACATCCGGTGGGTGTTTTCCCATACGCGGAGCAGTTCGTGGAGGTCGGCAGCCGCCAGCTTTGCGGAGTCTTCCTTCAGCATCACCATCAGCTCCATCCCTCTTTCGAGCAGGGACTTGTTGGTGGTGAACTGCGCGGATACGCCCCCGCAGTACTCGTCCATGAGCTTCTGGAGCCGGAACATGAACATCTTGGGCTTCATGTATGCCGGATTGATGTCCGGGTCGCTGGAGTACTTCACGTTTTGTTCGTAAAGATCCAGGGGGGCCAGGATTGTCTTCTTCAAGGCCTCGATTGTTGCCGGGTCAACCTTTGGCATGGTGTTGTTGTCGAGGATGAATGCGATGGCGCCCTTGGCGGCAATACGGCCTTCTGCATGCGAGCCGGAGGAGAACTTATGGCTCGATGCGCCTACGCCGTCGCCTGCTGAGAAAAGACCCTTGATGGTGGTCATGTGGTTGTACACACCGATGGGTTCCCACTGTTTCCTGTATTCGGCAGGCATGACGTCTTCGGGACCGCATACCCATGCGCCTGAAGCGCCGGAGTGCGAGCCGATGAAGTAAGGTTCGGCCGCAGCGATTTCAGAAGACTTCTCTTCGGGCTGGATGTTCATACCGGCCCAGAGCAGCGACTGGCTGATCGTCATGTCCAGGAAGTCTTCCCAGGCTTCGCTTTCGAGTTCTTTCATTTTCCTCTTGAAAGCCTTGGGATCGTCTTTGTACTGGGCGGCGATGTTCGCAATGGCCTCTTCCGTTCTCATGTAAATCGGGCCTTTGCCCGCGAACACGTCCTCCATGCCCAGCCAGTTGCGCAGGTTCGCCGGGATGGGTTTTGCCAGACCGTAAGGCGCCCACTTGGGCAGCTCATTGGCGCGGGTTACCATGTATTCCTCGCCAAACGCGTTGGTCGCGCGGGACTTGAACAGCAGGAACCATGCGCCGACCGGGCCGTAGCCGTCTTTAAACCGTACGGGGATGAAGCGTACTTCCTGGCAGGTCATCTCAGCGCCGGCCTTGATGGTGAAATATGCCGTCGAGCCGGAATTCCAGGGTGGGTACCAGGCGCGTCCCAGACCCTCACCGACGGAACGGGGACGGAAAACGTGAACGGCGCCTCCCATGACGGCGATCGTCGCTTTGGCCTTGAATACGTAGAACTTGTCCTCCCGAACGCTGAAACCAACGGCGCCGGCGACGCGGTCTCCGTCCATCAGAGGCTCGACGATGAAAACGCGCTCGTAGAGTTGACCCTGGTCGCCCAGAGTAGCAAGGGCAGTCTTGGCTGCTTCGGCAACGAGGACCTTATAGGATTCACCGTTGATCATGATCTGCCAGCGGCCCTCATGAACGTACTTGCCGTTCGCATCTGTCCAAATCGGCAAGCCCCATTTCTCGAAAAGATGGACTGAAGAGTCAACGTGGCGTGCGATATCGTAGACCAGATCTTCACGGGAGACGCCCATGAGGTCCTGGCGTACGTACTTGACGTAGTCTTCCAGGGTGTTGTCGCCGGCAGCCCAGCCAATGTACTGGTTGATGGCCGACAGACCCATTGCAACTGCGCCGGAACGATCCATGGCGGCCTTGTCAACAACCACGACCTTCAGGCCGTTCTTCTTTGCCCAGTATGCAGCTTCGAATGTCGCGCCGCAGGCCGACATTCCTCCACCGAGTATTAGAAGATCGGTTTCGACCACTTCGGTTTCAAAATTAGGCATATCGTAATCCTCCTTCAGCAAGCGATTATTTTTTCAGGGTGGGAATAGCCGCCGCCCCTGAAGAAGCCGGTTCTGTACACAGCACGTTAGACTTGATGTCGTCCGATCCGGTCTGGAAGCCGGCAAGTGGCTCAGCTTTACCTTCCGGGGTGGTCCGGATGGGGAACTTGAAACGCTTTATCGTGCCGTTACGGAATTTGACCGTCCACATGATGTCTTCGGAGCCGCGCAGAGGAACAACTGAGGCTCCCATCGGGACGAAATCAGCATAGGCGCGTACATCAATCGCTTGCTGAGGGCAAATCTTTACGCAGTTGTAACATTCCCAACACATCTCCGTGGCCCGGTTCCAGGCCTTCATCGTATCTTTGTTAAGAACCATCAGATCGTTGGGACAAATGTACATGCAGGCAGTTTTATCCTGCCCTTTGCAGCCATCGCATTTCTCAAGTATCACAAAACTTGGCATAATTTACCTCCTAAAGGTTAGTCTAAAAAACCCCATGCCAACAAACCCCAATATCGAAGCGAATTTCCACACCTCCTTCCTTCACATTGTCTGCCCGTGGGGGTATAGGCAAACATATTTTTTCAATTTTGGCTGTTTTCCGCGGAACAGCTAATGATCTTGCTCGGAGATTTGCATTTCTAGGTAGTCTAAATGAGGGGCAGTACCTGACCTCATGCGGCTAATGCGCAACTTTCCCCGACGGATATGATCCGGTTTGACAGTCTTGCCTCCCCTGTTACGCCAGGCTATGCCTGACTGGCAACTATTCTTTTCCTCCACTTCAGATCCCGGTTTAAAAGGCCTCCTGGCTGGGCAGGGTTTGTGCAAAAGTTACGCAGGCGTTCATATACAAAGATGCACATCCCTGTCAAGAAAATTCTATGCGGTGTTTTCGCCAGCGGCAGGTTTTTCAGATATTGTAACACCGGTAAGAACGCGAGAAAGGCGTGTGGCGCAGGGTACCGTTATATTAATTTCCTTTCCGCCAGCACCCGTTTTACTAAGACCTTTTGTTTCCATGTGCAAGTGCCCGAGGATATGTTTTTTCCACTTCGCAGGAGAGAGGGATTTGTCGGCCTTCCAGGGGACCTTACAGGCCGGAGACATCCTGGTGGCAATCGGAGCGGCTGAAAACCTCTCGCGCTTCGTGAGGGAGACATAAGGGTGCGATTACCCGGCCCTGCGCCAGTGCAGACGTTAAGACCGCTAATTCATTTGACAAAACCAGGCTTATCCCCATATAGTGTTCAAACACTTGGACACCCGTCAGACGTCTCAGGAGCAGGATTTCTTGCCACTTTCTTGCATTGAAAATGCGCTCCAATAAAGAAACAGCGACCCTGTGCACAGGCGGGAGGGCAGGGGACCGCCCTTGCCGTTTAAAGACCCTAAAATGTACTCAAGCTGCAGGAGGTAAGTCTATGAACTATGAGAATATTCTTTTTGAGTTTCACGATGGCGTAGGGGTCCTGACGTTTAACAGGCCAAAAGTCCTGAACGCTCTTAATCCGGCCACGCTGGACGAGGTTGCCGATGTAATAGGGCGTGCGGCTCGGGAGGACGCAATGCGCGTCTTGATACTTACCGGGGCCGGAGACAAAGCGTTCGTGGCCGGCGCGGACATAAATATGTTCCCCGCCTTTAACCCATTGAGCGCCCGTTTTTTTGCAGAAAAGGGCCATCGGATTTTCTTCGAGATCGAACAGCTTCCCAAGCCCGTTATCGCGTGTGTGAACGGTTTGGCGCTCGGGGGTGGGCTCGAAATCTCAATGTCCTGTGATTTTATCTACGCTTCCGACAGGGCGAAGTTCGGCCAGCCGGAAGTAAATCTTGGCATCATGCCGGGGTTTGGCGGAACTCAAAGGCTCTCGCGTCTGGTGGGCCGCGCCAAGGCAAAAGAGATTTGCATGACAGGAGAGATGATAGATGCTCAGCAGGCTAAAGACCTTGGCCTTGTGGCCAGAGTTTTTCCGGCCGACCAGCTTTTCGATGAAACCATGAAAGTCGCGCGCACGCTTTCCTCCAAATCCATGTCGGTACTCAGGACCATAAAGAAAGTTATCGACTCCGGCGCCGACGTGGACCTGAGAACCGGTTGCGCCCTCGAGGCTGAAGCCTTTGGAGTCTGCTTCGGAAGTGAGGATATGAGGGAGGGTGTTGCCGCTTTTCTTGAAAAACGCAAACCTCAGTTCAAGGGAAGCCTGACAAAATAGAATTGTGCCACAAGGAGGTAGACAACATGAATTTCGAACTGACGGACGAGCAGAAGATGATTCAGGAAATGGCCCGCAAGTTTGCCGAGCGGGAAATCAGGCCCGTTGCCGCCGAACTCGACCGCACCCACGCCCATCCGGCCGAAATATGCGCAAAAATGGGGGAACTGGGTCTTATGGGCGTAGCTATCCCGGATGAATATGGCGGGGCCGGAATGGACTATGTCAGCTATGTTCTCTCGTTGATCGAAATATCCAAAGCATGCGCCTCGTGCGGGGTTATCATGAGCGTTTGCAACAGCCTCTACGGTTTTCCGGTATACGCTTACGGCACCGAGGAGCAGAAACAAAAATACCTGCGTCCCGTCGCGAGCGGTGAAGCGCTTGGCTGCTACGGGCTGACCGAAGCGGGCGCGGGCTCCGACCCGGCAAAAATGATGACCACAGCGGTTCTGAAGGGCGATGAATGGATCATAAACGGGACCAAGACATTTATCACCAACGGCAATGTTGCAAGATACGGCGTCATAGCTGCATTTACCGATAAGTCCCTGGGGTACAAAGGTATAAGTACCTTCGTTATAGATTTCGAAAAGACGCCGGGTTTTCGAGTCGGCAAAATCGAGGAAAAGCTCGGAATTACCGCTTCCGGGACCTCGGAGCTGGTTTTCGAGGACTCCCGCATACCGAAAGACAACCTGCTGGGCAAACCCGGCGAGGGTTTCAAGCAAATGCTCACCACCCTTGATGGCGGGCGCATCGGAATCGCTTCCCAGGCGATAGGCATCGGCAGGGCTTCCCTGGAAGCCTCACTTGACTATAGCAAGACCCGTGAGCAGTTCGACCAGCCTATAGCCAATTTTCAGGCCATCCAGTGGAAGCTCGCCGATATGGCCACCCAACTGGACGCTGCTGAACTTTTGACTCTGCGCGCGGCCTGGAACGAGGACAATAAGAAGCCTTACGAAAAAGAAGCGGCAATGGCCAAGCTGCTCGCTTCGGACACCGCAATGTGGGCCACCGTGGAGGGAGTGCAGATTTTTGGCGGATATGGATACGTCAAAGAGTACCCGGTGGAAAGGCATATGCGGGACGCTAAAATCACCCAGATCTACGAAGGCACCAACGAAATAATGCGCCTCGTGATCGCACGAAATCTCCTGAAGAACAGGTAAAAATCATATGATCGGGAAAACAATCGAGGAAATCAGGCTCAACGAAACCGCCGAGTTTTCAAAGACGATCTCCGAATCCGACGTCTACCTTTACGCCGGCGTGACCGGTGATCTCAATCCCGCTCATATCAATGAAGAGTATGCGCGGGGAACTTTTTTCAAAACAAGGATTGCGCACGGCATGCTGGCAGCGGGGCTCATCTCGGCTGTCATTGGAATGCGCCTGCCGGGTCCGGGTTCCATTTATGTCAGACAGGAGCTTAATTTCCTGGCTCCGGTCAGAATTGGCGACACCGTAACCGCGCGCGTTGAAGTCATCGAGATTATGAGCGACAAAAAACAAGTGCGCTTAAAAACTACCTGCTCGACGCAGGGCGGAACACTGGTTCTGGACGGCGAAGCCGTAATCAGCCCGCCCCGTCCGAAAAAGGTCAAGGCCACACAATGAGCTGATTTTTTTCTCGGCCCCCTTCCTAAAGGGGGGGGATTTTAGTTTGAAAGCTTTTTCTGCTCCTCGCGTAGCGATAGAACCAAGAGGATTTATTTTTCACTATTCATCGCGGAGCGATGCAGGGCGGGGGGGATTTTAGCGAGGCGCCGAAGTCCGGTTATCGCTCGTGACAGCCAAAGGAATAGAGGTGGGGTTTTTTTGCAAGCCGGAAAATCCCCACCCCTTTCCACAATGCCCCAAATTTGCATGAATAGCGGGTTTCTGATTGGAGATGATGGGATTCGAACCCACGACCTCAGACTTGCGAAGCCTGCGCTCTCCCAACTGAGCTACATCCCCGGTGCTCGGAACATACCCCCTTGCGCATGCGGTGTCAAGGATCGGCAGCGCAAATGTCACCGACCAGGGACACTTTCCCTTTGAATCGAAGATGACGCAGGCCGGCCGATGTCACTGCGATCTGAAAACAGTTTGGAATTGGCGGGCTGAAACGGCTGGGAATTGACGTACCCTCAACGTTTTCAAACAACGCGCAAAGGGAAGCCGGAGAGTTCGAGTTGATGAAGGGTCAAAACAGCCTTTTCACCCAGACAAGGCTCAGGTTGAGGTCGACGTCATACTTGCAGAAGCGCTCTATCCCGCATGGGTCTGGTGAAGCGTGCTTGAGGTCAAGCAAACGATCGAAATCCCTCTCTATGACGATGTTGCAGAAATCGACCGGAACCGAGCGAACAAGACTAAGTTCCTCTTCGTTCCAAAGAGTGCTGGCAATGTCCCCCACTCCATTCTCCAGCATATCGGCTCCGCATACCTTGAAACACGCTCCGCAGGTGCAGCGGTGGATCGAGTCGAAGTCGGTCGGTATGTGATGGCCGGTATCGCAGAAAGGGCAGATGATGACGTGGATACCGCTCACCCTCCTGGCGTGAGGCTTTGAAGTTATTGACCTGAACATCCCTTTGTTTTTAAAGTCCATAGCGCCCCTGCCGCATCACGAATTGCGCTCGAGTCCGGGTGGCCCGAGTCATTAATTGACGTTTCGGCTTGAAATCAAGCCGGAAATTTGACATAAAAAACTAATATCTCCAGCATCTTTTGCAAGTCATCACCAATTTGAAAAGGAGAGTCTTTTTGGGCGGCATTCATACATCCTCCGGCAAAGTAAAGTCAATTCTGAAAATACTCGACGAATTCTATCCAGACGCAGAATGTTCGCTCAACTTCCATGACCCGCTCCAGCTCTTGATCTCGACTATCCTCTCAGCCCAGTGCACCGATGAGCGGGTCAATAAGGTTACACCAGCCTTGTTCGAAAAGTATCGCTCTGCCGGGGCGTTTGCCGAGGCCCCGATAGAGGAACTGGAACAGGCGATCAGATCCACGGGTTTCTATCACAATAAGGCACTCGCCATCAAGGAGACCTGCAAGATTCTAGCCAACCGATTTGACGGTCAGGTGCCTGCGGACCTCGATACACTGGTCGAACTGCCCGGAATAGGACGAAAAACGGCAAATGTAGTATTGGGCAATGCCTTCGGCATTCCGGGACTCGTTGTCGATACCCACGTTGCGCGGCTGTCGGCAAGGCTTGGCCTGACCCGTGAAAAGGACCGGGACAAAATCGAGCAGGACCTGATGGTCCTTATACCGAAAGAGAAATGGGTCAAGTTCTCACATCAGTTGATCCAGCACGGCAGAGCAATTTGCATCGCCCGGAAGCCGAAATGTTCCATCTGTCCTTTGCGTCTTCACTGCGACTATGGGCTGGATGATTCGACTCCGAAGGCCTGAATCCAGCTTGAATCAACATCAGCTTGAAAAATCCCTTCTCCGGCCAATTTTTATCAACGCCTCCCATCCACCGATTCGCCGTGTCGCCGCCCCTTCCCCTGTCCGGCTCACCTCGTGGCCTTTACATCCACCGCCTCGGCCCTCGTAACCGAGGGAAGCATGTTCTGAGGCTCTCCAAGCATGAACTCGCCCTTTTCGATCCAACTCCTGAGAGTCTCGGCGATTTCTTTTGCGCGAACATAACTGGAGAGCGGCACAGTTGGGATTTCTCTACCATCGACCCTGATCGTTCCTGAGCGCAGTTGGGCGTAATTGACTTCACAAATCGGGTCCTTCACTGTGAAACTGTAGTCCTTTACCTGGGTAACGATGTCCTCGTCGGAAACGCCCGTAAACCGGGCCATCTCCTCATCGAGGATGGGGATAGGAATCCCGACCCCAACCACCAGGGAGCACCCGTAGCCAAGGATACTCGCGCCCATTAGCCATCGCGGACTCATCTCCTTGAGGTCGCCCGTCAGCATCAGCGTACCTGCCGGACTGCGAGGGGTCCCATTTGGAAGCCGCGCCGTTTCGGGTCTGTGCTGGGTGCCGTGCCAGGTTATGAAGCCCTGGGCGCCTCCCAGGAAGATACGCGTGCCCAGGCCAAGGGTCTTGTAATAGGGATCGTTCAGCAAGGGGCTGAGTTGACCGGACGAGCAATAATTTGCGTTTCCAAGGTTGGGTTTCAGGGTGCCCATGTAAGTGTAAATTGTCTTCCTGGAGACGTTAACCGCACAATTATAATTTTGATATGCGTTTCGAGGATTGCACAGCGTCGCGAAGGGAAGTTCCTTCAATGTAAAGTGCTTTTCGAAATAGCGATTGGGATAGCAGTCGGTCCCATAGCCTTCAGCGCGAAGGTGCACCGCTTTTCCGCTCACCAGGTCCTGGATGACGTGCCCGCCGCCGTATTCGAACGCGCCGGGGCGAATTTTGTTAAGAGGGTCATCCGCCCCGGGTTCGGTTGCGCCGATGTAAATATCTACAGCGGCAAGGCCTGCGTAGGCTGCGACATTATTGAGCCAGACCTTTGCCGCCTTGATGGGAGGACTGGTATGTCCGAAATTTATGAAGGCGCCCGAGGAGCACATGGGAGCAAAAGTCCCGGTGGTTACCACGTCCACCTCCTTTGCAGCCCTTGCAACCCCCTTCTTCCTCACTATTCCGACCATATCCTCCGCCGTGACCACGACAGCCTGGCCTCTGCGTATCTTTTCGTTTATCTCCTGGTAAGTTTTACTTGTTCCCATTCTCTGCGCCCGATCCTTCTATTGGTAAGAGAAAAGCCATCGCTAACCAAAAGGCAAACTCAAAACATCATAACCCTCAGCCGCCATGATGACAACCGATCGGAAAGAAATCTCGTCACCTTCGTAAATAATGAGACTGGTGTCCATCCGAAAACCCGGATGAACGCAGGAGAATTTCACCTTATGAACGTAGGAGAATTTCACCTTATGAGACACTAGCAGTTTTCGACTCGGATTTTTGACATAAAAGAAAGGCATTTTTCGTCCTGGCAGGGAAATCGAGAGGTTGCGCGGAGGCGTTCATGGGTACCGCCTCTGGTCATGGACAGGTCAGGGATAGCGTCGAGATCGATCCTGCCTTTGCCGCCGCCGAAGGTTTGAGTGGCGATCCCGGATGCGGCCCTGCCGCCCGCCACCGAAGGCAGCGGCAAATCTGGCTGGCGGTCCCACCGCCCACCGCCGAAGGCAGTGGCCATGTCGGCTGGCGGTCCCACCGCCCCGCATAATTGAGCGCTCCAGTGCATTTTGTACTTGAAGTATTTGGGATAAGCGGTTTTCATTGCCCCCGGATATCGGATATCAAAAATCATCTCCGGCTCCTCGAGCCGCTCCGATATCCGATAATGTGTTCAATTAACCGGAGAAAATGAATATGTCAGAACAAAAGGACGACGTGGTTCAAAAACCGGCCCCCTCTGCGCCAATTCGAAATCCGTATATCATGAATTTCCTCAAAGCGCTGGTGGAAAAAAAGGGGGAGCAGCATCAGACCGATGATCTCAAAAAACTCCTGGGCGATATGTACCGGCTCTTCGAAAGCATGCTTGGACAGAATATGGTAAACGCGCTGCCCGAGGACGTCAGAAAACAATATCTCACAATGGCCGATGATCTGGCGAATCTGGACTATAAAAAAATTGGCGCAGTATTCGATACAAACGTCAAGAATTACGAACAGATTATGAAGGACACGATGAAGCAGTTCGCCGAGATCTATTTAAAAAACAGGCAGTTCAGCCCTGAGCACTATCCTGTCAAACTGCAATCGGATTAACGGAAAGTCATTCTCTGCAGCCACGCAAAGAAGCCCTTGCCGGCGAGAATTCCAACGGTTACGCTTTAAAGCGCCCGGCACATAACGAGAGGAGAGAATGAGATGCAGGAAGACAAGACTGTTTGCCCACATTGCGATCAAAAAATGAAGAAGTGGAAGACCCCGCCCCTTTCGACCTGGAGCGCGGAATATTTTTTCGTCTGCTTCAATGACGAATGCTCTTATTACGTTGAGGGTTGGAATCACATGCAGAGATCGACCGAGGTATCCTGTTCCTACCGGCACAGGTACGATCCTGATTCCGGCATGTGCGGCCCGCTCCCTGTCTGGGCCCCGGAAGCCGGTAAAGACCAGATAATTGAATAAGTGTGAAGGGAGAAGTTAGAGGGGTGAAAGTTTCACCCCTCACCCCTCACCCCTCACTCACTCTTCACTACTTCCTGCGGGTGTCCAGGTTGGACACGCCGGTTTTTGCGTGCTTCCTGGAAGCCACTTTCCCCGAAGATTTCTTTACATGGTGTTTATGCGTCGTCACAGCTTTCGCATGTGAGGCGGATTTCACCGGTTTGTCGCTCTTCAGGTTTGCTCCCGGTTTTACGTTGGAGCCTTTCATGTCCCTGACGCCTGCGTCCGTCTTTGCAGGCGCCGGTTTCTCGGTCTTAACATCTGCCATCGGTTTGGGCGAAGGGGCAGGCGCCGTCGCTTTCACGTCCGGTCCTGACTTCGCGGGAAGATTCTTTTCATCCTTGCCCGCCTGATTGGCAGCCGGGGTTTTCACGTCCGATTTGGACTGAATCGTGCTCGATCCTGCCGGTCCCTGTGGTTGGGTTTGCTGGGCAAAGGCCGGAACAAGAGCAACGGCCATCGAGATCACGCCTATACCTAGGATGGAAGCCAATTTTTTCATCTGATTCTCCTTTAAGGCAATACTCTAAAAACGGTCGATTCCAATCTCCTCGATACGATTGCGGTGGCGATATACTTACTGCATGACGGCCTCCTGTCCCGTTTTAAGCCATCCGGGACAAATTCTTTGAAAATATCTCCAGATATCCAGTCCGGAGTTACCGAATGTTCATTTTTCGATTTATTTCAATCATTCGGTTACTGAGTCTTAAGGCAACTAGCGTGCCATGCGGGAGATTTCTCGTAGGTGACGTATAACTTATCGATATGCCGAGGTATTCATTCTGCAGAGGAACATCGGAGAAAGCCTTTGAGGGAGGATAAAGCCGCGGATTACCAAAAATTTCTCACTTGGGCGGCTGAATTGCAAAAAATGTGTCTTGGGAGGTATATGTTTGCGACATACCTTCCTGCCCGGCGGCATCTGGAGGGCTTGGAGGAAAATGGGGCTACCTTTTCTGTGTACAAAAATGTCTGTACCCACTGCAAAGCAGACGCAGGACTTGGGCTTTTTCGCCCCCGGCCTCCCGCTCCCGTGTTTTATGCCTTGCTTCACGCCGGGGAGGGGGGGGCGTTTGTGCCGGCCGGTTCGATCTGCCGGCTATCTTTGATGCGCTCTTTCAATGCAACCTGCGCGGCCGCCAGTCTGGCAATGGGCACGCGAAATGGCGAACAGCTAACGTAATCGAGTCCGAGATCGTGGCAGACAGCAATGGATTTTGGGTCACCTCCGTGTTCTCCGCAAATTCCCACTTCCAGGTCAGGGCGCGTTTTTCGACCCAATTCCACTGCCGTTCTCATTAGTTTCGCCAACCCTATCTCGTCAATGCTGACAAACGGGTTTTCGGGCAAAATCCCTTGTTGTATATAGTCGATCAGGAATCCCTTTTCGGCATCATCCCTGCTTATTCCATAAGTAGTCTGCGTAAGATCATTGGTGCCGAAGGAGAAAAATTCCGCGTACTCGGCGATTTCATCTGCGGTAAGCGCGGCGCGTGGGACTTCGATCATGGTGCCGAACTTGTAGTGGATTGTTGTTCCCTGCTCCTCCATGACCTCTTTTGCAACTGTTTCGAGGGCCTTTCTTTGCGTTATGAGCTCATTGACGTGAGCAGTGAGCGGGATCATAATTTCGGGGTGGACATCCACCCCCTTCTTCGCGCAAACACTGGCGGCCTCGAAGATGGCCCTGACCTGCATCTGTGTCAATTCAGGCATCATTATTCCCAGGCGCACGCCGCGCAGACCCAGCATGGGATTCGCTTCCCGCAGGGCCTCTACACGCCTCAGGATGCGCTCGTCTTCTTCGATCTTGTGCAAGAGTTCGTCGATTTCCTGCAAATTCCTGGCGTGCAGCACACGAATCTTGCTGTCCGTAAGCTCGCTCATGAGCTGTTCGAAACCGGGCAGGAATTCATGCAGCGGGGGGTCGATCAGGCGAATTATCACCGGCAATCCATCCATGGCCTCAAAAAGACCGATGAAATCCTCTCGCTGGAATGGCAGCAGCGCATCTAAAGCCTCACGCCTTACGGTAGGCTCATTGGTCATTATCAACTTCTGTACCAGGGGAAGGCGCTCAGCCTGGAAGAACATATGTTCGGTGCGGCAAAGGCCTATGCCGCTGGCGCCATACTCGCGGGCGCGTTTGGCGTCATGAGGGTAGTCGGCGTTGGCCCAGACGCCAAGCCGCTTGAACTCGTCAGCCCATCGGAGCACTTTCATCAGCCATGGATCGGAGATGTCGGGCACCATCGTGTCCACTTGCCCCAGGAAAACCTCGCCAGTGGAGCCGTCGACTGAAATCCATTCCCCTTCGTTGACGACCTTGTCGCCAACCGTCATCATATGCCGTCCGAGATCAATCTCCAGTGCCGCTACGCCTACGACTGCAGGCTTGCCGAACTGGCGCGCAACCAGGGCCGCATGGCTGGTGCGGCCACCGCGGCTGGTAAGAATTCCTTCGGCTGCCAGCATGCCGTGCACGTCATCGGGCTTGGTCTCGGGCCGGACCATGATAACCTTTTTGCCTTCCTTTTTGGCCCAGCTTTGGGCCAGATTCGCATTGAAAGCGACCATACCCACTGCCGCCCCAGGAGAGACGTTCAAACCGGTGGCAAGCAATCTGCCCTCACTCTTTGCGGCCCTTTTGAAAGAGGCATCGAACTGTGGGTGCAGGAAAAAGTCCACCTGCTCGGGGGTGACACGCATAACGGCTTCCTCCCGGGATATCAACCCTTCTTCGGCCATATCCGCGGCGATGCGAACCGAAGCCCGAGCGGTCCGCTTGCCTGAGCGCGTCTGCAACATCCACAGGGTGCCGCGCTCGACGGTGAATTCGACATCCTGCATGTCACGGTAGTGTTGTTCAAGTTTGACGGCGATCTCCACAAGCTGGTTCCAGGCCTGCGGCATCGTCTGAGCCATTTGCTCAACCGGGTAGGTTTTCCGGATGCCCGCAACTACGTCTTCACCCTGGGCGTTGATCAGGTAGTCGCCCTCTATCTTTTTATCACCGGTTGTCGCGTTGCGGGTCATCGCTACGCCGGTGGCGCTGTTGTCGCCAATGTTGCCAAACACCATTGCCACGATGTTCACGGCGGTACCAAGGTCGTGAGGAATTTTCGCCGCATTTCGGTAATCGACTGCACGCTTGCCGTTCCAGGACTTGAATACGGCCTCCGTTGCCAGGCGAAGCTGCTCATAAGGATCGGCAGGAAAACAGATATGGCTGTAACGCTGGAATATACCCTTGAAGCGGTCCGCAATGGCTTTCCAGTCTTCAGCCATGAGCTCGGTATCGCTCCTTGCTCCGCGCGCCTTGCGGAACTCGGCTATGACCTCCTCAAACGGTTCGTCTTGCAAGCCCATCACCACCGAACCGAACATCTGGATGAGACGGCGGTAAGAGTCATAAACGAAGCGGGGGTCCCCCGTCGCTTCGATCATAGATTTAACCGTCTCTTCGTTGAGCCCGATATTGAGCACCGTGTCCATCATTCCGGGCATGGAAAACTTCGCCCCCGAACGGCATGACACAAGCAGCGGGTTCTCGCCGTTGCCGAATTCTTTGCCGGTCATTTCCTCAACTTCGGCCAAAGCTGCTAACTCCTGCTCCCATATTTGTTCCGGAAATCTCATGCGTTCAGCCAGGTAGAAGTTGCAGGCCTCTGTGGTCACCGTAAAACCAGGAGGGACCGGCAATCCGAGCCGGGTCATGTCGGCAAGATTTGCGCCTTTTCCACCCAGCAGTCTACGCACGTCTTCCCAGTCACCACCAACGTAAGACGTTACCTGATCCAGTTCGCCGAACAAATAAACCCATTTTTTGGCCATGGCAGGTACTCCTCAAAGGGTCCCTCGCGGCAAGATTATGAAATCCATGCAAATTATGGATGATTCATAAATTAACCATAGAGCAAAAATACGAATGAATTTTGCGCCCTCCCGAGGACCTTGCGATGTTGTGGCCGGGAGGAGGCGGACGTTTGCAGGGAACAGGATTTCTGCAGCCTGGTCAAACTCAAATTATGTCGATACTTCATGTCTGTCAACACACGCTTTTTTCCCTTCTCGAAAAAAGCCTTGATTATCGGGTTATAATCATTCAAAAGGATTAAGATTTCCCGTGGTCAGCCTTTGACCTGTGTTATAGATCTAGTCCTTTCTTAAAGTGGGGTGGGGGGATTTTAGCGCGGAGGCGTACATTATCTCGACGCTATCCATGATCTGACCATGACCAGGGCAGTCAAGATCCTGGCTGTGCCGCCGCCGGAAGCCTATTTCGACGCTATCTTCGATCTGTCCATGACCGGGGGCGGGTCCCGCAGCCACATCCTGCCCCGGATCTGATCCCGGGGCGAAAAGGGACCCTTTCTTGACTGAAACTCGCTCGGTTATTCCAAATTCAGCAACCAGGAGTACCACATGATTCGCAAAAGTGACGCTCTTAAATACCACAGCGAAGATAGACCCGGAAAAATCGAAGTCAAACCGACAAAACCATGTCTTACTCAACGAGATCTTTCGATGGCGTACACACCCGGCGTTGCAGACCCCTGCAGGGAGATCCATGGTGATGCCGGTAAGGTATTCGAATACACCGCAAAGGGGAACCTCGTAGGGGTCGTCACCAATGGCACAGCCGTATTGGGGCTGGGCAACATCGGTCCGCTGGCAGCAAAGCCCGTCATGGAAGGCAAGGCCGTTCTGTTCAAAAGGTTTGCCGATATTGACGTTTTTGACATAGAGCTGAACACGAAAGACCCGGACGAGGTGATTCTGGCAGTCAAGCTGCTCGAACCGACCTTCGGAGGCATCAACCTCGAAGATATCAAAGCGCCTGAATGTTTTTACATTGAAGAGCGTCTTAGGCAAACGATGAAAATTCCCGTTTTCCATGACGATCAACATGGTACTGCCATCATCTCGGGGGCTGCCCTTCTCAATGCCCTGGATATACAGCAAAAAAAGATCGATCAGGTAAAGCTGGTCATCTCCGGGGCGGGGGCGGCCGGAATTGCCTGCGCAAGCCTCTATGTGCAACTCGGCGTCAAAAGGGAGAATATATTCCTGGTGGACTCCAAAGGCCTTGTCCACAAGGGTCGTAAAGAAGGGATGAACCCTTATAAAGAGCGGTTCGCAAACGGCGAAGGACCAATGTCGCTGGCTGAGGTGATGGAGGGGGCCGACGTTTTCGCCGGCTTCTCGGTGGCTGGGCTGGTTTCAAAAGAGATGGTTGGAAGCATGGCGGAAAGGCCAATCGTTTTCGCTCTGGCCAATCCGGACCCGGAAATCAGCTACCCGGACGCAATTAGCGTTCGCAGTGACCTGATTATGGCTACGGGGCGCTCGGATTTCCCCAATCAGGTAAATAATGTACTCGGTTTTCCTTATATCTTTCGAGGCGCACTGGACGTGAGCGCCATTGCCATCAACGAGGAGATGAAAATCGCAGCGGTGAGGGCGCTCGCCGATCTTGCAAAGGAGGATGTCCCCGATTCCGTTCTTAGAGCCTACGGCAAGGATATGCTGGAATACGGGCCAAACTATATCATCCCCAAGCCGTTCGACCCGCGCGTACTCATCAGGGAAGCGCTTGCAGTGGCAAAGGCGGCAGTTGAATCCGGGGTTGCCAGAAAACCGATAGTCGACTGGGATGAATACCGGGATCGGCTGGAAAGCCACCTTGGGCGTTCTCAGGAAATTATGCGGCGCATCATTCATAAGGCAAAGCGAGACCCCAAGCGGATAGTTTTCCTTGAAGGCGCGGATAACAAAATATTGAGGGCCTGCCAAATCATTTTGGATGAGAGGATCGCAAAACCCATCCTGCTCGGGAACCTGGAGGTGATTCAAAACAAGGCAGCCGAACTGCACCTCGATCTCAAGGGAGCAACGGTGGTCGATCCGAACAAATTCGATCGGATAGAAGAATACGTGTCGGATTTTTTCCTGATGCGTTCTCGAAAAGGAATGACGCCTCAGGAGGCCAGGAGGCTGCTCCTGACCAGTAACAATTATTTCGGGGCCATGATGGTAAGGATGTGTGATGCCGACGGTCTTGTAGGCGGAGTAAACCAGTACTATTCGGATACGATTAGACCCGCGCTTCAGACGCTGCCGCTCTCAAAAGGCACGTCAGTTATCGCCGGCGTGTACATGATGGTTTTTCAGAAAGATGTAATATTTTTTGCCGACACTACCGTAAATATCGACCCTACGGCTGAGCAGCTTGCTGAAATAGCGATCTGCACCGCAGACACTGTTAGACAACTGGATATTCAGCCCCGAATCGCCATGCTCTCCTTCAGCAACTTCGGGAGCACGCGCCATCCCCGATGTGAAAAGGTCGCTCAGGCAACTCAGATCGTCAAAGAGCGACGTCCGGACATCATAATAGATGGTGAAATGCAGGCGGATACGGCTGTTGTCCCCGAGATTCTTAACGGGGTCTATGAATTTAACACGCTTAAGAAACGAGCCAATGTGTTGATCTTTCCATCGCTTGAAGCCGGAAACATCGCCTACAAGCTGATGGCGCGGCTGGGAGACGCAAAGGCAATCGGTCCGATCCTTATGGGAACCAGTGAAGCGATTCACGTGCTGCAGCG
>Ga0187862_10002640_pt1 | contig 17972 bp, 21 predicted proteins | sample June2016WEW_10_1_FD_133003 | JGI IMG/M metagenome (GOLD analysis project Ga0187862, IMG submission 133003) | Peatland microbial communities from SPRUCE experiment site at the Marcell Experimental Forest, Minnesota, USA - June2016WEW_10_150 | ecosystem: Environmental > Terrestrial > Soil >...
AAGAATGTCAACCCGCTTTGTATAATTACCCGCGTGCGAAAGTGGCGGAATTGGCAGACGCACCAGACTTAGGATCTGGCGGGTAAAACCGTGGGGGTTCGAGTCCCCCCTTTCGCACCAATAGTTTGGGGCCGATCCGAGATCGGCCCTTTTCGCACTGTGCCCAATTTTGTGCCCACCCTCCGGCGTAGCTGTCCCGGCAGTGGCCGATTAAACCCAAGGTGAACAAGGAGGGTAACCCTCAGCAATGCCCGAAATTCCCAGAGACCCTCTCGCTCAGTTGGCCGAAACAGCTAACACACTGGTCTGGAAGACTCCAGACTTCAACCTACTCCACTCGCACCCCGTCGAGGAGTATCCACTCATCAGCCGCGTCTTGCATCAGCAGCTTATAAAAGCCCACGATGGTGGCCGACTGCTTCTGCCGGACCTCTCCGCTTTCGACAATTCGTCCGTCGCAGTTTTCTCGGACTACGCCGGTGAGAGTTCAGGCAAGTATCACACTTACTCGGTTCTGGTGTGCGGATGGAGCTTTATCGGTGCATTTTCGACAAAGATGGCAGAGGTTCGAGGAACACATTCCCTCGAAGCGAAGGAAATTGCTTTTAAGGACTTCGGAATGGGGCAACTGCGAAGGGCCTTGCCGGATTACCTCACCACAGCGAACAATCTTCTCCCTGGCTTCCTCTGCACGCTCGTTGTCGACAAGCAGATCAAAACGCTCTTTGGACCAGATGCCAAGCAGCTTGCCGAAATGCTCGATGTGGCAGGGGTTGGAAGTTGGAAACCCAGCGTTGCTGAGAAACTCCTCCGCGTGACTCACATGACTGCCTTTCTGACAGCTTTGTTGGCCCGAGACGGACAAAAGATTTTCTGGATGACGGACAACGATAATGTCTGCGCAAATGAAGAACAGCACAAAGGCGCGTTGAAGATGTTTGACAGGGCAATCAGGATTTACCAGCGCCCGCAGCAAGGGTTCCCTCTGGTTGGCGGTGCGAGACCATTCGATCCAAAATCATTGGATACTCTCGACATCCTCAGCATTTGCGACGTCACAGCGAGTACCTTGGAGCACTATTTCTCTCGCAAGGAAACCGAAACAGAATTGCTCGTAAAGCCAGGCGCAGATGTTGTTTTGCGGTGGTTGACGATTGATGGAATTGGCCTAAAAAAAGCAACTTTCATCCTGAGGGCCAGGGAGGATGGCCAGATAGAATGCGGAACCGTTAACTTCACACCTGATAAGGAGCCGACTGATATGACCTTTATCCCCATCTTCATGCAGACTGGCCGCTCATCTGGAATGTAGCCAGCGTTGTGAACTTGTTGGGATTCGCCCGGCATCTAAGGCACACGCCCGTTATTCCTTGCCGTGAGGCGCCGGCAACGCCGCCTTGGTTGTCTGCTGGAATGCCCGCTCAATCGAGTCTGCTTGCGGGTGAACGTACCGCTGGGTAATCGTGATCGAGGAGTGCCCTGCGATGCGCGCCAGAGTGAACACGTCACAGCCCGCCTCTGCTAGTCGGGTGAGTGCAGTGTGCCTCAGAACATAAGGCTGGAAGAAATTGAGTTCTTTCAGGCCCTTCTTCTTCGCCTTGGCGTTGACGAGGGCGAGAGCGCGCTTGTGCTGGTCCTTCGCGGTGTCCTTGTTCAAGTGGCCCTCCCGCGACGAAGCTGGAAACACCCAGCCTTCTTCCGGGCTTCCTGCCGCATCTCTTCTCGCCTTCAAGGCTGCATAGACAGCAGGAACCATTGGCAACATACGGCGGGCGGCCTTCGTTTTGCCCTCTGTGACCTGTACGAGGCCGCCTGTGCCGTTCAGATAGATGTTCTCCCACCGGAGGGCGAAGGCTTCGCCAGGACGCATCCCCGTGCCGCGAATGATAGTCGCAGCATCACGCCAAGGTTGCGGGCATTCTGCGATATATCGCTGCCACTCGCCGTCTGCAAGAACTGTGTCCCGTTGCCTCTCCCCCTTCGCCAAGGTGATTTTCGCGGGCCGTTCGAGCTTGCCCGACTCGAAAGCCAGATTGAGTGCGCGGCGAAGAGTGCGAAGGCCGCAATTGATGCGAGAGGCGGAGAGGGCAGCATACTTGGCAGCGAAGTGCTGCGCGTGCTGGTCGCTGATCTTGTCTAGCAGCTCAGAGGCCCAATCGCACTTGCCGACCATCTTCGCACCATCGGCGTAATATTCCGCTGTTCCGGGTTTGGTCGCGTGTTTCGTTTTCACGAAGGGAACGAAATCATTCTTGAGGAAGTCCGCCAGTGAGGGTACGGGCTTCTTTTCTCGTATTCCCACTTCGCCTTTAGCCAGCGAGGTCTTGTGTGCCGCTTCCATCTGCCGCGCAACTTTGTCATTGCCCTGCTTCGTAGACTCCCGCACCAGTGTTCCGTTCCACATGAACTTGTACCAGTAAACGCCGCACGAACCGCGCTCGCCGCACTTGCTGCAAGTTCCGTCCGGGCCTTTCTTATCGCAACCGCGTTTGTAGATGCTCACGACTCACCTCGTTTCGATTTCTTCTTGCCGCTTCCTTTGGGTCTGCCGCCGAGCTTGCCCCATTCGCGCATCAGGCGGACGAATTCCTTCTTGCCCCACTTCGCCGCTCGTGCCTTGGCGCTCTTGCGGCCCATTAGGCTCGCTGCCTTGCTCACGTCCGTCATGCCTGCATATTAACCTAACGTTAGGTTATATGCAAACTAAATACTTTTGTATCGCCTGCTTGCTTGACTAGCGGGGTTGCCGCGTTACACTCAGAGTCGAGTGGCCTGCACGCTACCGAGAACGGCGGGCACGCTGTAGCCGCCGCTCAAGCGGTCTGCGTGCTAATTGACGCGACGAGCACAGAGGCCGAGCCTGGCATTATTGATAGGAAGCCGCGTCCCGATCATACGAAACGAAGGCCATAGTCCCTTTTGCGGACAGCATAAAAGGCCCGCCGGGCACCAGCCAGCGGATCGCTTTCAACGACAACCGGAATTGAGCTTTCCGGGAAGGTCTCAATCGGTTTACCTGTCCGAGCCACGACTACGAAGCGACGAAGGTTGTGTGTAGTCTGAAGCTGACCTACAGCCCGTAGTACATTCCTGACCCAGTCGTCATTGCTCCCGTACTCATCTGTGGCGAAATGATCGTAGGCAAGAATTCCGTATAGCTCTGTGCCGTCCGCAAACACAAACCGACAATCGTCAACCCGGCCTGCAACGCTCACTGGAACACTTAAGAAATCCGGTGCTCGCGCAAAATCCCTACACATCCTCATCAGGAATTTCCACCAATGCCCATTCGGATACTGCAGTACCGAAGCGGAAACGTAACTGCCGGAGGCTAGCAAGCATCGCGCGCTGAACAGCAGAGACTCAGACTTAATCGGAGGCTTGTAGATTCTAAGCAAATGATCTAGGGCAGGAACGCACACCCCGCTAAGAACTAGCCTCTCGCCGTCCACATTGCCCCGCGCGGTGGTCACCGCATCTGCTAACTTTGCGGAGAAACTAAGCATCTTCCTCGTTAGCCGTCCAAGACTATCTAGCAAATCGCCATTAGACTTGCTTCTCTTCCGCTGGCTCGGGGTTCGTCCAGTTCCGTGGACACCCCACTGGAATTTCACCCGGTCTGTATAAATCCACACGCTACCCCCGCGATGCACCAGTTTTGTCCTCACGCCATTGATTTCGTTAAACCACGGGAGATTCTGGGCCACGATCCTGAATGGCGCTAGCAGTCTCGCGGGATTTTTCCGCGCCCATTGGTTGAGGCTGTGAAAACTCTCAGACGGAGCCTGGTTTCTCTTAGCAGCAAGCAGCGAGATCGCACCGGCCATTATGTCGCAAGCCGTTTGCAGCATCACGAAGTACGCCTCAACATCTACCGATACGCTCACCAGGTCATGCGAACGCCAACGGTTAGGCGAAACCCCTTCGCACCAAAGAAGTCTTCCTGCAATTGCGGCTAGATTAAGCACGTCATGCGCGAAGGATCTTCCGAGTTCTGCCAGCCGCTCCCCGATCTGGCCTGCGTGCGCCGAACCTGCTCTTACAAGTGCTTCAGCGAGTGGCAATGGATACTCAAAATGGGACAGCAGTTCACCTTCGTCCCATTTAACGAGTTGGCCTAAGGCTTTCACTCTGCTCTCTCCAGAGCATGTTAGCTCACTGCTGCCTGGACCGTTGGTACGACCTTTTCTGATCGCTCACCGCGATTGAGATGAGCTAACCTTGTAAGCGAATCGGCTAGGGTCGCTCCCAAAAGGGCGGGCGCATCCCGGCCCGCCTGCCGACGTTCATGCCAAACCGGGATGCCACGCGGGAGGTGGCACAAGTGGGAGTCAAAGGCGCTGAGAAAGACCTTGCAGAATTTCTAGCTGCACAGCCGTCTTGGGTGAGGAAGGTGCTGCTGCGTAATTTCCCGCTCGACCCCGAAGAGTCTGAGGCTTGCGATAACGCCGACTTTAATGACTTGGCAGCGCGAGAGAGGGAGTATCGAGCGATTCTCCAACGCATTCCCGCGAAGTGGCGCGAATACCGCGCGGAATTGAAGCGGATCGCTCTTGCGAACGTCCCTACGGGCAAAGCAGGAAGACCCCGGAAAGATGACATCGCCGAGGAAGCCATGCGGTTGAAGAGAGCCGGGAAATCAAACGCGGGTGTGGCGAACGAACTGAATCGGAAGCACGGACCCGGTACAACGACCCCGGACGCCGTTCGCAAACTTCTCAGTTCTCGCAAACGCGGCGGCTCTGCCCCGGACAAAATCTAACGGCAATTTTCTCCGTGGAATAAATCCCTCTCTGTTTTTCTCCATCTCGACAGGTATCTCGTAGCGTGTTGTGATCTCTGCCAGTTGCTAATCAAGAGCCGAAGGAGAAACAGAATTTATGAACGAGCATGACGAGTTGTTAACGATCCCAGAAGTCGCAGCCACCCTACGAATTCGGCCTTCCGCAGTCCGACGGTGGATACATGAGCGGAAAATTACGATTGTCCACGTCGGCAGGTTGGTTAGGGTCCCCTCCGCCGAAGTTGATCGCCTTGTCCGCGAAGGAACACGCCTTGCGAAGCCGCGTTGACGGCGCGAGGGACGAATGCTACGGAGACCCGTTATCGAAGGCACTGCTGAGTGGGTTGCAGAGCTAAAACAAAAATGGAGCATCCTGACTCACAGCGGTTTGCATCTGCGTTGTGCTGAGTTGAATAGGGACGGGTCGCTCATTGAAGGGCTAATCCCTCAGCGCAGTCTCAGCATTGTGGTGGGCGACTCGGGACTCGGCAAGAGTCCTCTGTTGTATCAGGCCGCACTCTGCGTAGCTACCGGTATACCGTTCCTTGGGCATTTCGTGACCCAAGGCCGAGTTCTTTATCTCGATTTTGAGAACGGCTTGAGTGATGTGGAGGGTCTCTTGGGCGGTCTGTCAAATTATCTAGGGCTCGACGAGATACCCGAGGACCTGCTCCTGTGGAACTTCAATGATCTGTCTTCTGAGTGGTCCTCCGAGGATCTCGCTAGTATGATCCGACATGTCCGTCCGTCCTGGATAATCATCGATTCGTTGACCGCCTTCGCTCCCGACATTGAGGAGCGGCCCAGCAATGTTACGTTCGTATATCAGGAGTTTCGGAAGATTGCCCGTGAGCATCACACTTCGATTACAGGGGTCCACCACATACGCAAGCCTTCTTACAAGCGCGAGGAGGCACCTCCACCCTTGGAAGAAGACCCCCACCGATGGTTCCTGCAGGCTCGGGGATCGCGTGCGCTGATCAACGGTTGCGACGTACGAATTGGCATTGACCGTCACAGAAGGCGGCGCGCAACCCTATTGGCAGATCCCTCCGAGGTGGCGCTGGTCATCGGAGGTTTTGGCCGGATTCGTGGGAACCTTCCTACAACGTTCGTGACCCGAATACTTGACGAGGAAGGTGAACCGCAAGGCTACGAGAAAATGAGCGGTACCAAGTTGCTGTTCAACTCTGATCAGGAAGAGGCGTTCCAGAAACTCCCTATGGCGTTCAGGTTCAAGGACGCCGAAAAGTCCTATAATCGCGCCGCACAGGCCACCACGGACTTCCTGAAGAAGTGCATCAACGTCGGCATCATGCGGAAGGACGGCAGGGAGTATCGGAAGGTGGAAGTGGCGGAGCGGGCGGAGTGATAGCCGAACCCCGTTTGTTTTCAGTATTTCAGCACTCCACCACTAGAACGGAGCAGGACGAAGTGAACGGAGCAAACGAATTCACTCCGCCATGCTCCGCCGCACTCCGTTACCCAGGTAGAGCGAAAAACTGTTGCTGACACAAGAGTTACAACCATACTCCGTTCACTCCGGCGTATTCACACACTGAGGATTCTGGGTAGTGGTGCCGTTTGATTTCCACAGGTCTAGGCCACTCCTATCAGATGCGCTAGACTGGCGTCATGGCGAACAGGCGCTTGCGGGTCGTCAAAGAATCCCCACCCCCGGTTATCGGTGTGTGCGAACGCTGCAATTCTCAGTTCAAATCGAGCAAGCATGATGCGCTGGCCGATGTTGCCGCCCAGTATGAATCCCACAAGTGCAAGCCGATAGACAGCAGCCAGAACGCCTTGCGGATCGTGCGCGAATCCACGGAAGGCAAGTAGCGAACTCACCGCACATTGTTGCAATAAATGTGCAATGTCTATCACATCGATATTCTTTAGTGGCTTTGGCCCTTGACTTTGGTAACATGCACACCGCATGATGATCGATGGACAATGATTTCGTGGCTGTAAGGATTTCCTGCTCCCCTTCGTTCGGGTAAAGGCATCCAACGACACGCGAGGCCAGTAGCCGTAGGTGCCAGACTTGTCGGAGGAACGACTGAAGCACCGAACGGTTCCTGCCGATCTCCCCTGGTGGGATTGAAAGATTTTCACAACCTTTTGCCGAGTCGCTGTGTCTATTGTCACAGATGGACCAAAGCAGTTAGTAGTATTAATCATTCGGGTACTGGACAATTCGGGTTAAAATGGCGCGCTGGCAAAAGTTAAGAAAAAAGACGTTATTTTCAGGGTTCGCGACTGGAAAGGCCGCGATGTCTTGTTGGAGCGCTGGACATACAACGGACACATCTGCCGTCTCCATACGGACGCGGCTCTTGCAATTGATCGCGTCAAGCAGAGTTTTGCTAAGCCCACCTACGTTGTCGAATGTCATGCTGCTGATTCCGAAAATGCGATTTACGCCCTGCCTGTTGGAGGTGATCCATGGCTGGTAGTGGCAACCAAGTCGAGGTGGATCGGATTCAAGCGAATGCGCGTGATCAGCACGTGGTACTCACTACCTCAGGACCAATTAGCCGACGAATTGAACAAGGGAAAAGTAATTTTGGGGACGAAATGACATTGACTTTTGAGCATAACTCCGTCACCGATGTCATGTTTATCGATCTGTGCCCTATGCAGAGTGGTGACAATGTTGAGGTCGTAGAAGTTGGCGAACACCTTGGCTTCCCCGGTCAAATTCAAGCTCGGGTCAATCGCGAGAAAGAAGTATTTTATGGTCTGACAATCCAAAACTACTCCGGCCTAAAGCGCAAACTGCAATGGCAGTATCGAATGTTTAGCATACAAAGAGCTCTTCGCTTCTTGGTGCTAACCCTGCTCGTTGGCTTGCGTATTGATCAAAGCGCTCACCGCCCGGCGCTGTGTCGCTGATAAAACGTAAAAGCGCAGGCTTATTCTTCTTCAGTCCTCAATATCTTTTCCTCGAAAGATGAAGTTCACCAGTTTGGACGAATCTTCCTCTGGTCCCCGGTATATCTATCTTTAGTAATGGATCATCCTTTGGTGTGGTTCCCTTCAAGTAAATCTTCAAAATGACCAGAGTGTCCTCTCCCGTATAGCTGAAGGTTCCGCCAATACGCAAGTTCATCTGCCCTTGAGCATGGCAATGATCTCCATCACTCGCGCCATTGGAACGCCGCAGACCGTCTCGGGTAAGTTCATAAGAGTCATTCGTGCCATCCCTCCACGTTCTTGATGTCATCAGGCAACAGGTCTTGAATCTCCTTCATGCCTTTGGCCACCTTGACGAGATTACGAGCCCAATCAACACCTTTCGGACTGTTGAGGATGTCCGCTAGCGCATAGAGGATAACTGCCCCGATAAGACAGAGGCGGTCCTCGAACGGGACAAGGTTATCTTTCCTCCTTGCAAACTCCACGGACAAGGTCTTCTTGTAACCGTCGATCTGCGCGCGGAGAAAAGTGTTGGTCTTCTTCAACTCTTCGAGATACTCAGCTTCTTGCGGTGTCATCGCCTCACCTCCTGAAATGTGAGTTCCACGTCCACGGATTGTTATTCGCTCTTCGCGCTTCTCGTTGATGTCATCCCACAACGCTGCGTAAGCCTTCTTTGCGGTATGGAAAGCACGTGCGTGCGTGTCTTTGTCGCCGTATATGGCTAGGTAGAGCGCGCCCAACTGGAGACGAACCCATACCCGCCACGGGCGACAAAGCAGCTCATTGAGCCGCAGCCGATGCCGAGCCTAGATAATGCGGATTCGTGCGATTCGCGTTCGCTTGGCAGAATAACTATTGCACCAAGAGCGTAAACCCTGTGCTGGACGTAGTCGAACCGCTGGTTGCTGTGACGACTACGTTATAGCTTCCAGTCGGAGTGCTGACCACCGGTGGCGGAGCAGGAGGAGTTGAGTTTGAACTTCCGCCGCCGCATCCAGGGACTGCAACCATCAGTAAGAGCATCAACCACAAAAACATCGCTCGTGTGCGGCGCCGCCTTGGCCCTCCAATCAGAACCACCGAGAAGAGTAAACCCAGTCCCGGCAGCCAGTGAGCAAGGAAAAGCCGTCGTGGGGAATGCAGCAATTCCGCCGCCGCTGCCGTGGTAGTCACTGTGATCGTGGCAGGAGTTGTCGTGAGTGTACCCGTGGCTTTGATCGACGACGGACTGAATTGATAAGCCGCACCGGCGGGAAGTCCCGAACAGGACAGAGTAATCGTGCCGCTGAACCCCGTAGACGAAGATACGCTCACCGAGGTCGAGCCCGAAGCGCCCGGCGCTGTGATCGTCACTTGGCTGGAGCCCACGGCTGCGAAGAAGCCGGGCTGGATCGTGAATGTAATCGGCGGAGAACTAGTACTGCCAGCGACGGCTGTCCCGTTAAAGCTGGCATCGCCGCTGTAGCTGGCGGAGATGGTATGCGTTCCAGTGTCGAAGGTGAGGACTCCATGCGGAGTGGCGGTATTGCCTCGTGTGTTCAAACCCAACGGGGAAGTGAGTCCCGGAATCGGACCGAAGGAATCGCTGAACGTTACGAAGCCCGAGGGAAAGCCCTGTCCAGATTTCCCGGCGACATCCGCCCGCAGGTACACGAAACTGCCGAACGGTCCGCCAGTGAAGGGAGCAAAACTCCCATTCTGATTCACAGTCAGCACGGAGATGGTCGTCGTGCTTGGTTCGGGGGTAACATCAAGGGAAGACTCCGCCGATATACTCGGGGCATAGGTAGCGTCACCGCCATAACGGGCATAAACCTGGTAAACTCCGCCCGGAAGCGCACTGGTGCTCGCTGAGATGGAGCCCCCGGACAATGCCCAAGGCCCCAATTTCCCGTATGCGGCTCCTGTAACGAGCGCAACATCACCGCTGGGTATTCCGGTCCCGCTGTTCGGCGTCACAGTCACGCTAAAAGGCTGGGGAGAACCGTGAGTAATTGTGGGGGGAGTGGTTAACGACAAAGTGGTCGTGGTAGGTTTGAAAGTGACCGTGCCCCAGTTGTTCACCAAGTTACTAACATTCACTGATCCCAGCCCGGTTGCCATGTCATAGCCCGGACCGGCCTGATAATCCGTACCCGTTTCACCAGGGACCACGTTATTTCCCACGGTTACATCGTTGAAGACGCAAGTGCTAGCCGGAACGGTCACAGTGTCCGATCCGTCACACTGTGAAGGGTAGGAACTCTGTGTGGCTGCCAGCTTGTAGAGAACATAGTTGGCCAGTCCTTGGGGCTCATTTGATTGATCCACCAATGCCATAATCCCCGCAAACGAAGGCGCCGATGCTGACGTCCCGCTAGCGAAGGAAACTTCAATCTCGCCCTGAGCGTTCGGTTCACACGCGCCCTCAAGACAGAGCAGATAGGGATCGTGACTTGCGGCTGTCAACGAGACGTCGGGCAAGTCGCGCACTCCGTCCTGAGGGATCCCTTCGACCCCGTATTGCCAATAGGGCTTCGGAACGCCTTGCGTCGTCCCCCCCAGCCCGCCTTCGATATTTCCCGCGCTAGCTCCGCCGCTGCTCGACCAAAGGCCGTTAGTTAAGCTGCTTTCATTCCATACGTCTTCTGGAATGTAGGAAATCGCGGTTTCAGAGACCGGTGCTGCCGATGTCCAATACTTGCCAGGATCCCCGTTTTCATTGAACATCGTGCCACCAACCGCGACATTGAATGCAGTCGAGGCCAAATAGTTGACTGAAATAGGATGGGTAGCCGGCGGAGTACTGGGGTCGTCGCAACCCTCAGCTCCGTCATCGCCGGTCGAAATAAGATAAGTAATGCCCAGCGCTGCGGCTTGCTCTGCCATAGCGGTTTGACCTGCCAGTTGTGCATCCGTCGCGTACAACTCGCAACTACTGAAACTCTCAGTCATGATGTTATAGTTGCCGGCATCGATGATGTCGGCTTCCGAGAGATCAATTCCGTCCGTTGTATTCGTGGTGGCAGAAACAACCAAATATACATATGCGCCGGGAGCAATCGCCGTCGCCCATGTCGAATCCAACGTTGCTTCCGCTTCTTCATCACCACCCAGGTCGCCTGGGTCTTCACCGTTTGGGAGGACGCCGAAATTTACAGCCCCGAACGCGCCGTTGCCTGCCCCGAACACGTTACGGAAATCCTGAACGTCTTGACCGGGGTAGAGATCGCTACGGCCGACCACTCCGATCTCGATTCCGTTACCAACGATGTTGTTCGTGTAAGCCGGGTTGATGTTATAGATCACCGCGTAGTCCTGAGGACCGAGCGCGTTAATCGCAGGTTGGCCATTCTGCGGCGGGAATGTCACCTGTGGCCTTATTCCCGGAAGGACCTTGGCCCGAATTTTATCGCCCGTGAAGTGAATTGCAGGTTTTTTTATGAAGTTATGCAGCGTCAGTACTCCTGCCACGGCGGGTGTCAGGGCCGTTGGAATCGATGGGTCGATCGAGTTTGCCCAGTGCTGCCCACCATTGACTATGTACTTGTGAATCGTGGTGTGAAACGTCTGCTGGACCTGGCTGGCCGAGCCGGAAAATTCCAGTACGGTGCGGCCCTTTGTGGTGCCCACCTGGAATCCGTGCGATTGCAGCCAGGAAGTGATGGTTTGGATATCGCTGTCAGTGGGTCCGAATTGCTTGCCAAATTGTTCGGGGGTCAGCCATTTGTGATAGCTGGGCGAGGCTTTGTCCTGCTGGTCGTCGAGCAACTTCCTCAGCGCCGTTTCCTGCTCCGCGCTCCGCTTCAAGACCAGAAGCATTCGTTGCATGGGCAGCGTGGCTGGCGCCGTTCCCAAGTCGAATTCCGGGCGCGCCAAACGATGCGTGTTTCCTTTCAGTACCGTGACCTGCCCTTCATCGACAGGTTGGGTAATTAGCGGACGTGGCGCCACACCCACGCTCGGAGACGAACCTGCTTCCTGCGCGAACAATGCCAATGGAAAGTGAATCGCCACAAATAATGGAATTACGGCGCATACCAGACGCGAGGAGAGACGGCAGAAAGCTCTCATGACTTCAGCACCTACACTGAGACATAACTACGCTATGGAGAACGGATAGGGTAGGAGGAAGGAAGTGGCCCAATCCATCTCGCCGCGCGGCAGGTTACTGTGCGCGCGGAACCACCCTTTTTATCCTAAGTTCTGTCGGATTGCAACGGCATTTGTGCATCAGGTAGCGGGCCGAAAGAGACGAAGACTGCTCTTGCTATCTGCGAGATTGGCCCAGTCGCCTTCGGCGTTGCGCCATAAACACACCGATGGCTCGCACGCCAAGCAACGCTCGGCTGCTTTTCTCGCTGTCAAGCGCGGTTCTTAGCCCTAGCGGATCTCGGGCCAAATCGTAGAGGCGCTGGTCGTGTGTCTGTGCACTTCGGTAAGTAAGGTTGTAGCAATGCCGACATCGAAAAACTTGCTGTCCTGGCGGCATATAAAGACGCCCCACTCGCTTCCCGCAGCCACACTGGAACCAGAACCGCTTACCTCCGAGGTGCGGGCGCACTGTGCCGACCGGGATGAGTTGCTGTTCGACAATGACATTTAGCCGGACGCACTGGCGGCGGAGGTAGAGCGCCAGCCCGGTCGGGCCGCTTTGGGTGAGGTGATACTCAATGCTGCCCAACGGAGCGTCCTCTCCGCCGATCCAAAAGGCCCTCCAACTCGATCCCAGTGGGCTGGTGAATACGCCAAAGATATGGCATGACGCAGCGCACAGGAACCGGGGGCAGTCCTCGACTGTCAGCCGATTTGTCCAGCGATGCCGACCCACAGGGGGGACCTCCCCATCGTGCGACTTTTTTCCTAAATCCTATTGCGCCCGGTCTCAACCCCTCGTCGTTACTGTACTCTTCGAGGTCCTCAGGGCAGCCTTCATGCCTCTACTGCAAATCCACCAATGCAGAATTTCCCTCTCTTTGTATTACACCATGCACGTCAAACGAGATTGAGCGGCGAAAAGTCTTCAACCGTGGACTTTATGTGGTTTTGTAGCGACCCTCCGAAATAGGGTAGCCAATAGTCCTTGTCGAGAGTCCTGGCAAGTGTGAGCATGCGATTCGCAGATTCCCTTGTGAGTTCGAGGCTCAGTGCCGCCTAATTGCTTTGCGTTGTAATTCGAATTGCAACTGGTGCAGATCCCCGACGATGTAAACAACGTTGCCACCGTTTTCCTTGGCCTTTTTGTACTCCTTTGACTGAATCGGCTTCATTAGATTTTGTATCCATTCGTATAGTTCGTTCTTCTCCAGTCCGGCCCCGGTGCGTTGCACGAGTTCTTTATGGTATGCAAGTGCATTTTCCGCGCAACAATCCCTAAAGGTTGCTGCTGCTTTTTCCTCAGCCTCAGCATGCGCCTTTAGCCACTTGGAGTCTTTGTCACCGATTCCCACCAACGCACCAAGCCAATTGCCGCCCTTGATATCGTCTAGCTTTTTTAGATCTGCCATGTAGTCGTTTACGATGGATTCGGCGTTTGCTACAAGTGGCTTTCCCCATTCCAGAAGTTGGTCATCACTGCATTCTTCGAGAGCGTCTCCACGACAGGGTTTTGGTGTCTGCGGTGCAGACGGGCTTGGGAGTGTCTGCGGAGCAGATGGGCTTGGCAGTGTTTGTAGTGGCGGCTGCTGAATCACGACTTGAGGCTTAACCTTGTCTACGACCGCCGCTGCGATCTCGTCCTTCAATTTGAGTGCGTCTATCTTTTGCTCTCTAGATTGGGGTCGCATCAAGAGTTTGTTTATTTGCCCTTGGAGGTCAAGCAGTTTGTCTCCGTTAATTCTTTCGGATTCGGCCAACTCTGCCTGAGCCTGTTGCGCGTGCTGATCTGCCTCAGAGGTTCGCCTGTTGCGCGCATCTTCCGCCCGACCGAATCGGTACTGAGAAAGCGCTGCGATCACGATGCCGAGAAGGCATAGCGTCCAAAACCAACCCTGGGCCTTACGCCGCGCATTTATATCGGGAATGTTGCCAGCGGCCAAATGCCCGCCGTATGCAGCCAGTGCAAAGGGGACGATGGCCAGAACCACCACATTCAGCCCGAAATCTATCCAGTCCACGACTGCGATTATTCATCGCCACCATTTGCGAGTGCAACGCGAATATTCTGATCTTCTAGGTACTATAGTTTTTCCAGTCGTGTGAAAAAATGTCAAACACTTACTGAAGACCTAAACTGGTGGAACCCCGAACCGTGCGATTTTTCCTAAATCCTATTTGCGGCCTTGCAACGTTCGCGTATTGTGATTTCTGCCGCTCTCCACTCGTCGCTGCGTCGGCGTCACAGCTTGACGGGCAACTCGGACCCAACCACCCGCACGTGATTGTACGCATGCCCAATCAAAAAACCAATCAAGGCGTATTCCGTCTGGAATTTCTCTAACGTTGGTCCGTAGCGAACGGAATGTATTGGCAGTTGTCCGTTTTCCCTAGAAGAAAGGCTCAGATACGGGATTAGCGTGCCTTTTGAATGACGATACTGGATTGGGGAGGCCGGTGCTTGCTCTCCGGCGGGAGCTTGCTGGGCAGGGGCTTGCTCTATGGCGCGTGCGTCCTGCTGTCGTGCACGCTGCATCTCAACCAGTCTAGGTCTAGCGACGATTCTCCACTCACGCTCTTCAGTAAAAGCTGGATTCTTGAACGAAACAATTTCATCCATTACCAACTCTTGGAGGAAAAGTCCCAAGTCGGATAGAAGGTTGTTCATGGCCTGTTGGTCTGCAGGAATCGCATAAAGAGCGCCGTCCTCAACGATTGAGATGAAATCGCTCAGCAGAGAATGGATTCTTGCTTTTTGCTCCCTCCGGTTGCGAACAAAGGGCTCCCAATCGGCTGTGAGGTTTTCAGGCGATCCCTCGGAGTAGCTCCGCAATGGTCCTGTCGAGAGTTTTCGCAAGCGTGTGCATTGTCGAAAGCGTCAAATTCTTCTCTCCGCGCTCGACCGCCCCGATGTAGGTCCGATGCAGTCCGCTAATCGCTGCGAATTCTTCCTGCGACCAGCCCTTTCGCGTGCGGAGCTTGCGGATGCGTTCTCCCAGTTCCCGCTGAATTTGTTGCATCCAGTTGATTCTGGGAGTACGCTACTTTTCGGTCTACCACTTGTGGATAGACCACTTATAGATAGCACCATTCCGACACCCCAGTCTGCGCAACAAAATTCCGACGCGTCCGGTCCGCGCAGTGTGAACCGCTGAGAGCCAGAGTTCTCGTGCCTCAACCAAAGGAGGAAAAATGTGCTGGAAAAAGTTAGCTGTTCTTGCCCTCAGCCTGTTTCTGTGTCTTGCTCGCGCTCACGCCAGCGAGATAGATCACTCCAAAGGCTGGGGAGGAATGGACGGGAGCGACCTGCTGCCGATGTGTCAGGCGGAAGTCGAAATGCAGGATGGCAAGACCATCCCGATCGACAGAATGGCTGACGCGATGCACTGCGCGAACTATCTTCAGGGATTTTTAGACGGCTTCGTAATGGGCCAGCTTGTTCCGGGTGCAACCCAGGTCCTCTGCTTCCCTGAGAGCGTCAACATGGCGCAGATGACTAGGATTGTCGCGAAATGGCTACACTATAACCCTGCTAGACTTCATGAGCCTGCATACGGCCTCGTGTTCGTGGCGACCCGCGATGCATTCGCGTGTCAGTCCACCCCGACAGGGCAGCAAAGCTCCTCGCCGCCATCGGAGCCACCGGGCTCAATGGAGGACACAAAACCCAGCACGGAAAACGGTAAGCAAGAACTGCAACGCGGTGCAAAACCGTCGGTGTCGGAGAATTCGCTGGAGGCATTGGAGGACGCACAACTTATTCGCGTGGTATGCCTTGGGCGAGGCGTACTTCAATTTGGGCGACTACGCGTCTGCAGAGGAGCCATTCAAGAGAGCACTCAAAGCACTCTTAGCGGCTCCGCCGGAGCCGGGACGGCCCCTCAGAGAGCAGACTTCTTTACTCATGGCTGCGAACGCCACGTTCGCCCTAGCGCAGGTCTGCGAAAAGTTGCACAGAAAGCGCGAAGCCGAGCACTACAGACGCTCGTACCTCATGCTACTAGAGAGTACGCGCTGAGTCGGAATCGGCCCGCCCTCACGAATTGCTGTGATCTCGGCTTTATTGTACGGCCCGAGTCTCTACTTCCGTCGGAATAGCCTAAGATCATCTTGCCGATGTTTTTTTCCCATTCTTCAGATTTTGTCTTCAAGTCACGAATGGAATCTTCGGAGAGGCGATGGAAACCGTCCGCCGCTGATTCATCACGCTCACGGTAAGTCGTCTACCCGAGGTGGAGGGACGATCCGAATTTCCCCCAATAGATTGGCCCGATTCTTCGCCAATGTGTCGTGAGTACTCCATCCTTCAAGAAGTCCCCAAGCCATGAATAGCAAGCAGAGTAGTTCAACAACGCCAACTACCTTGTAGCTAAGGCCCATTGACCAAAGCCACAAAAGCCCGCCTCCAGCACTCAACATCGCGAACGCAACACCAAGCTCAAATTTCAAGCGCAATACGAGGGTGCGGACGTAGCGCCGACCAATGGGGTCGGCCTCAAAAGCCGTTCGTAGATATGCATACCAATTATCTCGGTGCTTACTATCTTGCTGTTCCTTGCGTGAATCGCACCATATCTCGACGCGAGCGCCCATATCCTCTAGCACCAACCCCGCGAAAGTCATCGCGGCCACCAGCACCAAGGCTGTTTCCGCATGATTGTCGTGAATGAGGCTTCGTAGGTCATGAAAATGCCAGAGCAAGCCCACAAACCAAGTGCTTAAGGCGATTGCGCCGGGAATCAAGAGGGTCACAAGCGGCCTGAATACCTCGGAGGTGAATGCGGAAAAGAAACTCGGCATTTCGCGATGCTCCTCGCCTAAATTGTCCATCAGGGAATAGATCGCGAACTAGTACCTGCAATGGTTTCGGGAGCGCGGAGTGTAGGTGAGGCGATGTTTACAGGTTTCGCTGCGATGCTTGTCGCGGACCTAGATCGGGATGAGCACGAATTGACCTTTTCACTGTGACTCTCTCAGGTCGCCTCTATTCATCGTGCCTCGTAGCTTTGCTAGATGTGATAGAGAAGATTGTCCGTTACGGCACCATAAATTGCTTTCAGCTTCTCGTAGCGTGCAGAGCTAAAGGACGCAGGATTGAACCGCTTCCGAAGGCATCTCCCGGCGTGCAGATTGTTCCTGGTGATTTGAATTTGCCTTACGACATTCTGGACTGAGCACTCGCCATTCGGTCCCCTGAACTTCACCGCATTCAACAGGTCGAAGTTCCCCTCTGATGCGGCATCAATCAGATCGTCCAAGGAAACGGTAGCTGGGATCTTGAGTTCGCCGCCATTGTCCTCACCCCACTCTACAAGCATAAAGGCCAGGAGTGCTGTCTCCAATGCTGCCCCGAGTGCAACCGCAGCCATGAAGTATGAACCTGACGCGGCGAGCTTCGTCGCCTCGTCCTGATAGAACACCATTAGATCGTTCGCAGCATCGCCATGCTTTGTTCCAGTCAATACAGCCATTCGGTTTTTCCTCAACTCCAAGGTCGCGATCTTCCGCGCCTTGCCATGCTTTATCGTGCCGACGGAAAGTGTTCGTCAATTGCCTTCATAATTTCCTCGGCCCAGCGAACTGCATCGGAGATTGCAGCTACGGTAGCTGGTACGCGCTTCCCTCCATCGTACTGCGCCAACTTCCGGGCTGCGAGGATTGAAGCTGCGATCAATAGCACGCGCTTGCGGCCCTCGTCCATTGGATCATGTTATCTTGTTCGCCTTTTGTTCGCTATTGAAAAATGACAAGCGAAAAACTGAAAAAAAATGAAAAATCGAAAATCTGTGTGCGAGAGTCTAGGCAATCGCATGAGGGTAGGCTGGGACGGTCCCCCCACCCCTTGAACGAGGCCCCCGCACGAGCGCAGGAATTGCTTGCGAGTATTCCGAGCGGACGGATTGGCCCGCCCGGTGTTCCACTGTGCCCAGTTTTGTGCCCACCACCAAACCCTACCAAGTGCTACGCAGTGTAGCGCCACCACTGGAAAGCCTTGCTGGGCAAGCACCTGTGGCACTTGATCGCAATTCGTCGCACTCCATGCAAGTTATTGATTCTTCGTTCGCGGCGAACTTAGGATCTGGCGGGTAAAACCGTGGGGGTTCGAGTCCCCCCTTTCGCACCAGAGATCATCCGCTGCCGGCAAGATCCTTTGCCGGGCTCAGAATTTCGGCTGCGGGCTGGACGCCCGCAA
>Ga0187862_10002656_pt1 | contig 17895 bp, 13 predicted proteins | sample June2016WEW_10_1_FD_133003 | JGI IMG/M metagenome (GOLD analysis project Ga0187862, IMG submission 133003) | Peatland microbial communities from SPRUCE experiment site at the Marcell Experimental Forest, Minnesota, USA - June2016WEW_10_150 | ecosystem: Environmental > Terrestrial > Soil >...
GCACCGGCCGCCTCTTCTCTCGCGCGCTATCGAACAGATTCGTGATGAGTTCAGGTTCAAGTTCGGCGCTACCCAGGTCCGCGCCCCCTGCAAGCGGCCGTATGGAATGGACAACTTTCCCGCTGAACTGCACCGTAATACCGTTGCCCTCGCCGAAATACGACAGCTTCGACGGGCGAATCGTCACCGTATTGCCTTCCACGGTGTATTGCCCTGGTGAATTCTCGCTGTCGTCCGCGCGGTAGCCCACGCGCTGCATGTACATGACCAGGTCGTCCAGGCTCCACGCCTGGCCGTCGCTGATCCGTTCCGGAGCCGAAAAAATTTGCGTGGTGTTTTGGAGCACGCGCCCGGAAAGGCGCGCATCAATCATGCGGGAATATTTAATGTAGAAATACGTGAAGGCGCCGGCGGAAAGCAGAAAACACAGCGCCACCACCGCCAGGAGTCCGATCCCAAATCTGGAAGTCCAAAAGCCCTTTTGCAAGCGAAATCGCAATAGCTTACTCCCCCAGGGTGGACACTTTCATTGTGACGCATCCGCGGGCCAGAGGGAAGCCGAGAGCGTTCCCGGGCTTGCGGACGGCAGGCCTATTTCATGATGTCCAGACCTTCGCTCACGGGAGAGAAGGTGATATCGGTCTTATAGACGAAGAAATCGACAGGGACGGTGTAGGTCACGCTGATGGTGATGCCGTGGTTCGTGTTGGCAAGTTTAATGTCGTCACGCGTCGCCGGGATGTCCAAATCCTGTATCACCTTGAAGAGGATGTCGCGAACCTGATCTTCCGTGTAGCGGTTCACGATCGCAAATTTCGCCTGCTCGTTCATCTTGTCCTGCAGTTGGTATTCATTGACGTACAGGGGCACCAGCCGGAACGCCACGAACACTCCAACCACCAGAATTACCGTGTAGATGATCGCTTTTAGTTTGCCTTCCCCGCGCTGGGAACGCCGGGAGGATCGTTTTCCAAAGCTCACGAAGTGACACTCCATTGGGCCGCCCCCAGGTACAACCGGCGGCAGAAAATTATTCCGCTATTTGTTCAAGCTACCACCCGGTCCGCGCGCTGTCGAGAATCCCTCGTCGCTTGTGTGCTTTACCGGCAACTCCCGGGGTTAGTACGCCCGCGCAAAAATGGCCCGGTGATCACCCGGTTTCCCGCAGTACACACAGGCGCCGCTGGCGCTTCCCGCACCGTGTCCCAGCACCGCATCGGGGTCCAGAGGGATGCATCGCATGGTGGCGCGCGTCTCTTCTTTGATGCTGCCCTCGCAATCCCCGCTGCCACACCAGAATGCAAAAGCAAATCCAGTCTCAATGGCCTTTTTGAACTCGTCGTAATTCTTTACCTCATGCGTGTTGGCGCGACGGAAGGCCAGTGCCTTGTCGAACAGCGACTGGTGAATCTCCACCAGCAGTTTTTCGATGGTGACGGGCAGATCGGCCAGCGGGACGCTGAACTTCCCTTCTCGTCCCGGCTTGTCGCGTCGCGCCAGCATCGCGGCTTGTTTCGCCACATCCTTTGGACCAAGTTCCACGCGCACGGGCACGCCGCGCATCTCCCAATCGTTGAATTTCCAGCCCGGGCTGAATCCTTCGCGCTCGTCCAGCGTGACGCGCAGGTTGGCCTTCACCAGTTGCGCCTTCAATTCCTTCGCGGTTTGCAGCACCGAAGCCTTCTCGTCGTCGCTCTTGTAGATAGGAACGATGACCACCTGCGTCGGCGCAAGCTTTGGCGGCATCACCAGTCCCTGATCGTCGCCGTGCACCATAATGATCGCGCCGATAAATCTGGTCGAAAGCCCCCAGGAGGTCGTCCAGCAAAACTGCTGTTGGCCCGTCTGGTCCAGATACTTCACATCGAATGCTTGCGCGAAGTTCTGCCCCAGGAAGTGTGACGTCCCCGACTGCAGCGCCTTGCCGTCGCCCATCAGTGCCTCAATGGCGTAGGTAACTTCAGCACCTGCAAACTTTTCGGCGTCGGATTTCGCCCCGGGAATCACCGGAATCGCCGCGTCGTTCACCGCAAAATCCGTGTACACATCCAGCATCTGCTTGGTCTCTTCCACCGCCTCTTCCCGCGTCGCGTGCGCCGTGTGGCCTTCCTGCCAGTAAAACTCCAGCGTGCGCAGAAAAAGTTTGGTTCGGAGTTCCCAACGCACCACGCTGTTCCACTGGTTCATCAATACCGGCAGGTCCCGGTAAGACTGAATCCACTTGGACCACATGTGCCCGATGATGGTTTCCGATGTTGGGCGGACGACCAGAGGCTCCGCCAATTTCTCCCCGCCGCCAATCGTTACCACCGCCAGTTCCGGCGAGAAACCCTCGACGTGATGCTTTTCTTTTTCAATAAAACTCTTCGGAATCAGCAGCGGGAACGCGACATTCTGGTGCCCGGTAGCCTTGAAGCGCCGGTCCAGCGCGCTCTGAATATTTTCCCACAGCGCCCACCCATAGGGCCGCACAATCATGCACCCGCGCACCGGTGCATAGTCCGCGAGTTGCGCCTTCAGAACGAGTTGGTTGTACCACTCCGAAAAATCCTGCGCGCGTGTTGGTAACTTATCTTCGGCCATGCGTCTCCCTGTCCGTTCCGGCGTAATCCGCCAAGCATTCGAGCGTAGCGGACACGCTCCGCCACTGTCAACGCGAGTATCCTTTGTGCAACAAGAAAGGACTCGAAACTGTTGCTGCGCCTGCGTGTTAAGTAAACTGGCGGCGTGAGGAAAAATCGTCCAATGGGAAGCGCAATCCAAAAAACTCGAACCGCCGTTTTGTCAGTGCTCTCCGTGTTTGCGCTTCTCCTGACCGGTTTTTTGGGAATGGCGGCATGTCGAAGATTCAAGGACCCGGAGTCCACGGCCAGCCAAAAATCGGGCACGCTTGAAGTGGGCGGGCGTACACGCACGTATTTTGTGCACCTCCCTCCCAACTACAACGGCCGTACCGCAATGCCAGTTGTCTTGGTGCTTCACGGAGCGACGGAAAGCCCGGAAGGGGTTGAACAGCTGTCCGGGATGAGCGAAGAAGCCGACAAAAGAAATTTCATCGCGATCTATCCAAGGGGAACAGGCATAAGGAATCCTGCTCAGATGCCTACCTGGAACTCAGGCAACTGTTGCGGCTACGCGCAGATGAACCATGTTGACGATGTAGCTTTCTTTCGCGCATTGCTCGATAAACTTCAGATGGATTTCGCCGTGGACCCGAAACGCATCTTCGTTACTGGAATATCCAACGGCGGCATGATGTCCTTCCGATTGGCCTGCGAACTTTCGGACAGGATTGCCGCGGCTGCTCCCGTGGAAGGCGCCCAAAACGTTGACTGCCGTCCGTCGAATCCCGTTTCCATCATCATCTTTCATGGCACCGCCGACCGCCTTGTACCGATGAAGGGCGGCTCAACGCCATTCCAGATTGGCCCGAAGCGCTCGGATACTCCCGTCGCCGACACCGTGGCATTCTGGGTGAAAGAAGATGGCTGTACGGCGACCCCCGCCCATGAAGAAACAGCCGAACTTCACACCGACAAGTACGCGGGCTGCAAAAATAACACCGCCGTCGAGTTGTACGCCGTCCAAGGCGGCCATCACATCTGGCCCGGCGTTGCCATGAGCGGCAACTCCGTTCCCGCCACGGAGCTCATGTGGTCGGTCTTCGCCCAACACCCGAAGCCGTGAGTTTCATCGTCGACAAGTCGTGCCGGCCCGTGTTTCTTGAGTTGCTCTCTCAATACCCCATGCTTCTGATACAAGAGCCAAATGCCGCCCCAATGATCAGAATGCCGAAAATTACCAGGAACGCCAGCGTTGTCCTGTAGCTCCACCCGCCGATCGCCCTTCGCTTTAAGACGTTTTGAAATAACAGGACGCACGCAATCAATCCGAGCATGCACCATAGAATAGTCACGGCGTCAAAGATCGTGTACCTGAGTTGTGGATAGATGTATCCGTCAGCAGCCTTGAGCTTGGGATACAGGTAATAGTCCCAATAGGCCCGGTCAAGGACTGCATACAGGTCCCAACCCGAAGCTGACCCGATTAGCAGCCCCAGCGGCGCGTTGACCCAGCGAAAGTGTTCTCCTCTATTTTTCAAAGAAAAACGGAGGAGTTTATACGCGAGAAATGCAAGCAGAACAGCTGGAATTCCAGCCATCGCGAGTACGCCAATCGCTGCCCAGACCGATGGAGCATGTGCCTGCAACAAATGCGGCCCCGCCTCAGCTTCCTGAGCCCTGCGCCATAGTAGGGAGACCGGCAGCACAATGGACAGGATGGCGGTCACAAGACCCACACCCCCAACAAGCAGACGTGGCGGCTCCCTCTTCACCACAAAGACCTACTTCGCGAGAAGCTCATACAGTTTTCGATTTTTATCCACCGACCGGCGAAACTGCTTCATCACTTCCGGCCGAATCGTAGCCTGCGATGGCACCACTTGATGCAGGTAGTGTTCCACTGCCTTTTCCAGCAGAAATCGCCGGGACTGGCCATTCTCACGTGCCAATTTGGAAAGCTCGCTGTACAAGTCCGCACTCATTTCCAGCCCGATCTTCCTGGTCTTGACTTTGCGCATTCCCCACCTCGCAACGCCAGCTTAGCAAACAATTCTTCTATTTTCTAGAAAATTCTAGAAGTATCTTCCTTTTTTTTTGCGTGATAGGAATGACTGGACTCGTGAGCGATCGCCTTTTAAATCGCGCTCCCCAGAAACCACTCTTCGTCGCTCCCCCGCGTGTGGCTGCGGATCAGCAGTTCCGGGTCCTTCAACGTCACCCGGCTGTAGGGCGCAATCGAGTGCGTCAGCCAGACGTTCCCGCCGATGATGCTGTGATGCCCGATGCGCGTGTCGCCGCCAAGAATCGTGGCCCCCGGATAAATGGTGACGCCTTCTTCGATATCCGGGTGGCGCTTGTTTGCCGGGCCGCGCACCAACCCGCCATCGGAATCGCGCTGGCTCGTGGGATTGAACGCGCCCAAAGTAACGCCATGATAGAGCGTCACGTGCTTGCCAATCGTGGCCGTTTCCCCAATCACCACGCCGGTTCCGTGATCGATAAAGAACGATTCGTCAATTGCCGCACCGGGATGAATATCGATCCCCGTGCGGCTGTGCGCGATTTCCGTCATGAGACGCGGCAGGTACGGCACTTTCAATTCGTACAGCTCATGCGCCAGCCGCTGCACCGTGATGGCTTCCACTCCCGGATAGCTCAGCAGAATCTCTTCCAGCCCGCTAGCCGCCGGATCGTTCGCCAGCGCCGCCTCCAGGTCGGTGGCCTGTAACTGCGCTAGCTTCGGAAGTTTCTCGCGAATCTTGCCGACAATCTCATCGGCCGCGCGCGCCAGATTCCCCGGAGGCTTCTTGCTTCGGCAACTGCAATCAAACCGGATTGCAGACACGATTTGCTCGGCCAGCAGCGCTTCCAGCTCATCCACAAAATGAGCCGCCTGCGGGCTAGCGGATTCTTCCGGCGCGTGATGCAGCGGAAAAAGCGAATCCAGATAACGCCGGCAAAACGTCGCCACATCTTCCTTCGAAGGTAATTGGTACTCGGCCGTGTGATCGCCGCTGAAGCGCGCGTCCAGCGCCGAACGAAACTCCCGAGCCAAGCACTTCAATTCATCCATGTTTCTGTTCATAGAAATTGTCCTGGCAATTCGTCAACAGTTTGCGGGAAAACGCCGGTGAAAACGATATCCTCTAACGGAACTTGTCACTTCTCTCGTTGAGAGCGCCTGCTTCGGCCTTTAGTGATGCTCTGCATCCATGACGTGGGCGATGGGGCGCAGCCGTGCCGCGCCCCTCCCTGGAATGCGTTGCGTTCCCGCGATTGTGGCGCTTCCTAACCAATTCCTTCAAAGAGAATTGTGGAAAGGTAGCGTTCGCCGCCGTCAGGCAGCACGGTCACAATGGTCTTCCCGGCGAACTCCGGCAACTTGGCAAGCCGCACAGCAACCGCAGCCGCCGCGCCACAAGAAATCCCGGAGAGGATGCCCTCTTCCCGCGCCAACCGCCGCGCCATCTCCACGGACTCTTCGTTCGTCACCAACTCCACGCGATCCACCATTTTCAAATCCAGGTTCTTCGGCACGAATCCGCCGCCAATCCCCTGAATCTTGTGTGGACCCGGCGTGAGCGGTTTTCCAGCAATCGTTTGGGAAATCACCGGACTTACCGATGGTTCCACCGCGACCGTGGTGATCTTCTTGCCCTTCGTGTTCTTGATGTAGCGGCTCACTCCGGTGAGAGTTCCACCAGTCCCGACGCCACTTACGAACACATCGACCGCGCCGTCCGTGTCGTTCCAAATTTCCGGACCAGTGGTCTTTTCGTGGATTTCCGGGTTCGCCGGATTTTCAAACTGCTGTGGCAGAAAGTAATGCTGCTTGTCCGAATTGTAAATCTCGGTGGCTTTGTTGATCGCGCCCTTCATGCCTTCCGGTCCGGGCGTCAGGATAAGCTTCGCTCCAAACGCTGCCAGGACGCGCCGCCGTTCCAGCGACATCGTCTCTGGCATCGTCAAAGTAATGGCATACCCGCGCGCTGCGGCCACGAATGCCAACGCAATGCCCGTATTCCCGCTGGTCGGCTCCACAATTTCAATTCCCGGCTTCAGCACGCCGCGCTTTTCCGCATCCCAAATCATTGCTGCCCCGATACGACACTTCACCGAGTACGCTGGATTTCTCCCCTCGATCTTGGCGAGCACCGTGGCCTTCGCGCCATCGGTCACTCGATTCAGTTTGATCAGAGGGGTTCGGCCAATGCTTAACGAATTATCCGCGTATACGTTTGACATGAGTGCACTCCAGTGAAGTGAATTTGCCGTATCGGGACGGCCCTCAAATTATAGGTCGGCAGCCCAGGAAATGGGGAGGTTCGCAAGCATCAAAATCTCGCATCGTTCGGATTCATTTTCCTGATGCTTCCAGCCCTTCACTGTTTGACGCAGCACCCCGCATTGCGGTGACACACCTACTCCGATAGAATCCGCCTCGGGAGGCGCCCATGCCTCAACTCTCTGAAAAGCCACGAATTGCCCTCGCCGCCGATCACGCTGGCTTTCATGTCAAAGAAACCATTCGGGAATTTCTGGAAACGGCAGGCTATCCCGTGGACGACCTGGGAACGTGGTCGGAAGAATCAGTGGACTATCCCGACTACGCCAAAGCGGTCGGCGATCATGTCGCCTCTCATAACGATGTCTTTGGCATCGCCGTATGCGGCACGGGCATCGGCATGTCCATCGCGGCGAATAAAGTGCCCGGGATCCGCGCCGCCGTCGCGCACAATGTCGATACCGCTCGCCTGGCGCGAGAGCACAACGACGCCAATGTCCTGGCGATGGGTGGCCGCATAGTCAGCGGCGCCCAGGCCATCGAAATGGTGCAGACCTTCCTGAACACCACGTTCGTCGGCGGCCGCCACGCGCGCCGCGTAGAAAAAATCTCCCAGATCGAATCCGCCGAGCGGGGATAGGCCGCATTCTCTCCAATCTAGAAGCCGTCTCATAAATGCGTTTCGGGAGGGCACGGCTTCAGCCGTGCCGAAAAGCTATCCGAATTCAGGAGGTTTTAACCCCTGTCGGAGGCAGCATCGGAAGTCGAAGGATTTATGAGATAAGTTTGAGTGATTGCGAAAATCTCCACGTGATATTTTCCGTGGCTCTTCATTTGCTCGCCCATCGCCTCTACAGTACACTGGTTTTTCGCGCTATTTCCGCTTAAGGAAACTCAACCATGCTGGTTGTCATGCAGTCTCATGCCACCGATGAACAAGTTCGCGCCGTCTGCGATCGCATCGAATCTCTGGGGCTGAAAGCTCATCCCATCCCCGGCTCAGGACGCACCGCCATCGGCATCACCGGCAACAGCGGCGCGGTGGATCTCGGCGTCCTCGAATCCATGCCCGGCGTGATCGAGTGCATTCCCGTCACCAAGCCCTACAAGTTAGTTTCCCTGGATGTGAAGGAAGAGCCCACCATTGTTCGCATTCCCACTCCGTCAGGCGATGTCTTAGTTGGCGGCGCGCACCTGGCGGTTGTAGCCGGTCCATGCGCGGTAGAAACGGAAGAGCAGTGCCTCGCCATCGCCGAACGTCTGAAACCCACCGGCGTTCGCCTGTTCCGTGGCGGCGCCTACAAGCCGCGCACTTCTCCGTACAGTTTTCAGGGGCTAGGCCTTCCGGGTCTGAAAATTCTCGCCCAGGTTCGCAAAAAATACGGCTTCGCAATCGTTACCGAAGCGATTGACAACGAATCCCTTGACCTCGTCGAGGAGTGGGCCGACGTCATTCAGATCGGCGCCCGCAACATGCAGAACTTTTCTTTATTAAAGCGCGCCGGCCGCGTCAAAAAACCCGTTCTATTGAAACGCGGCATGAGCGCCACGCTCGACGAATTCCTAATGGCCGCCGAATATATCCTAAGCGAAGGCAACTATCAGGTGATGCTCTGCGAGCGCGGCGTGCGCACCTTCTCCGATTTTTCCCGCAACACCCTGGACCTGGCGGTCGTGCCCGCCGTGAAAAAACGCAGCCACCTGCCCATTCTTGTCGATCCCAGCCACGGCACCGGCAAACGCCACAAGGTCCTTCCCCTCTCGCGCGCCGCCGTCGCAGTGGGCGCGGATGGTCTAATGGTCGAGGTCCACCACCAGCCCGAAAAAGCCCTATCCGATGGAATGCAGTCCATCTTGCCCGAGGAATTCGCCGCCTTGCTAGCCGAAGTCCGCCAAATCGCCGCAGTAGTCCACCGCCAAGTAAACTAACCCGGAAAACCCTTGGAGTGCGGCGGCTCGCCGGCGCTTTTAAGGCGTACCAAATTTCACAAAACTGTCCGTCTCCGCCTCCCCGCCTAAACTAGAACCCGCTAGCTAATCCCCACCTTATACCGCGGCCATTCCGACCGAATAGCGTCATGATCAATCACCGGCTCACCCTCGCACTCCACCTCGATAACCGTCGAAGGCGTGTCCGGCGCTTGCACCGGCAACCCCGTCAGCCGCAATGAAAACTCATCCTGCGCAAACGCCACGCTCTGCCCAGTCTTCAGTAGCCGCGCGGATTTCGCTTTCGTCTTCAATCCCCCAATCGCCACCACGGTCGCGGGTTGGAAAAATGCCAGCCACTGCGCCGCGGGAGAATCTCCCGGCCAGTAATGCTGGTGAATGTACAGTGTATTTCCCCGTCGCGAATAATTGGCATTCGAGTTCCAACTGTAAGACCCGCGCTCCGTGCCATAAATAGATTTTCCATTCGTCTCCAGCCACTTGCCAACGCTCTCCAGAATAGCCACAGATTCCGCCGGCACCGATCCATCGGGCTTGGGCCCGATGTTCAGCAGATAATTCCCCCCGCCCTGCGCGCAGTTCCCCAGATTGTTCACGATGGTCTTGGCCGTCTTCCAGCCATCATCACCGCGGTTGAATCCCCAGCTGTCGTTCATCGTCATGCAGGATTCCCACGCACGCCCGGCAGCTGCAGCCGTGACTTCCTGCTCCGGCGTGGAAAAATCTCCCTCCAGCCCATTCCGGTTATTCACAATGATGTCCGGCTGAAGCTCGAACACCATCTGATTCATCCGCTCCGATTCCCATTGTTCCGGAGTCAACGGCCAGTCCACGTCATACCAGAGCACATCGATCTTTCCGTAGTTCGTCATCAGCTCGCGAACCAATCCATGCGTGTACTCGACAAACCGTTTGCGCGCCGCTTCGTCCGTTTTGCAGCGCACCCCGTCCGGATGGTGCCAGTCCATCAACGAGTAGTAGAACCCCACGCGCAGCCCTTCGGCCCGCGCAGCTTCCACGAACTCGCGGACCAGATCGCGCCCCGGCCCCTGCTTCGGAGCGCAATAATCGGTGAGCCTCGTATCGAAATGGCAGAAGCCCTCGTGGTGCTTGGTCGTCATCACCATGTACTTCTGCCCCGCGCGCCGCGCCAGCTTGGCCCACTCGCGCGCCGCGTTAGGCTTCGGCTGAAAATGTTTTGCCAGCAATTCGTATTGCGGAATCGGAATCCCTTCCACCTCCAGCGCCCATTCATGCTGCCCCACCACGCTGTACAGTCCCCAGTGGATGAACATGCCGAACTTCGCTTCATGCCACCACGCCATTCTTTGCGCCCGCGTGGCCGCTTCCTTGCTTCCCGCCGAGGAAACTTGTCTACGCGCTCCATCTCCGCTGACGCTCATTGCGTTCGCGCTACTTCCCGCGTATGCCAGCGCACCCGCCGCCCCAATATGTCTCAGAAACGATCGCCTGGAAACTTCATCCGTTTTCATAAACTTTTGGCCTCTCCGTGTGTGAAATAGACTGGAAATTCCTGTTTGATCTCGCAGACGACCGCAATTGTATACTCATTTCCCTCCCTCGCGACGCTGTCAATCGACTCCGCCCGTACCGCCCCGCACAGGCAACAATTTTCTTTCGGAATTGGCCCGCTTCAATAACCACATCCACAGACTTCAAGCACGGAATCTGAGGTAAAATCCAAAGCACTCGATGAGCCGGCCTCGAAATTTCCGCGTCTACTTCCTTCTCACCATCCTTCTTCTATTTGCCGTCATCCTCTTGCTTCGCGAGCATCGCCCCTCTTTTCTGCGTCCCGGTCTGCACCTGAATGCCTATGTCAGCACGGACGACGGAAACATCACGGTAGTGGATCTGATCAGCCTGCGTGCCATTGGGAAAATTTACGGGGGCCCCGCGCTTGCTGAAATCCTCGAACACCCCCGTCGCGCCGAAATCTGGGGCGTGAGCAGCGCGGGAGGCTACATCTGGGTTCTGGACGCGCGCAGCAATCAAATCTCCTCGCGCATACCCGTTGGCGCCCTGCCTTACTCCTTGGAATTTTCCGTCAAGGGCGATCGCGCGTACACCACCTCATCCGCAGCGAACCAGCTCATCGCCATCGATTGCGTCACCCGCGCCATCATCGGCCGCGCGAAAACCGGCGCGCAGCCAGTGCGCGTGCGCATCACGCCGGACAACAAAACCCTTCTGGTGGTGAACTTTCAGGCCGCCACGTTGGGCATTCATGACGCCGCCACGCTACAGCAACGCGCCGAAGTTCCCGTCGTTGCCGATCCAGGGGAGGTCAGCATCCTCCCGGATAGTTCGCTGGCATTTGTCATGAGCCGCTCGCAGAGCCTGCTATCCGTTGTGGATGTGCGCCGCGGCGTTCTCCTCACCAACCTCGTGCTCGCGGGAAATCCCACGCAAATGATTTTGAAGCCGGACGGTGGCGAACTGTACGTAATTTCCCCGGAAACCCACGGCCTGCAAGCCTTGAACACCTGGACCCATGAGATGGGTGATTTCATGATGTTGGGCTCCGCCCCGGCTTCCGGCATAATCACCGAGGACGCTGGCGAAATGTACGTCGCCGACCGCGCCGCCGGGCGCGTCATCCCGCTCGACATTGTCAATCGCCGCGTCAGTCGTCCCATTAATGTCGGTGCTCTTCCAGGCGCCATGCGCTTCGATCCCGTCGCGCCCGGCGGCAATCCCGATATGCTCCTGGTGGTGAATGAAGGTTCCGGCGATCTCGCCGTGCTCCACACGCGCACCGATTCCCTGTTAACGATGATTCCCGTCGGCTCGCACCCCCAGCGCATCGCCGTCAAGCTTTTCTGAGAGCAATCGGTCGGGCATTTGGATGGATCCGCAATGCGAGGGGAGTACAGTTTTAAGTTTTAGCAGCCGGCTGAGAAACCCGGAATTCGTTATTCCAAACGGAGTCTGCGAAGTGAGGTACGGCTTTGCATCGCATGTCTTTTGGGCGCTGAATCTCTCTTTTCTTGGCATTTTAATTGAAGAGGGATTCCTCGCTTCGCTCGGAATGACAGGGAAACGCATTTTTCGGCAACCTGTTAGGTTTTAAGTTATAAGTCGGGAGTTGAACGCTTACGTTCTCAGACCAAAAGCTTTCTTCTGTCTTACTGAAAACTTAAAACTTATTACTGAGAACTCAGGAATTCCCCCGCCTTATTCCCCCGCTCACGGATTAAACCAGAACTTCACCGTTGCCGTAACGTGCGCTTCCACCGCTTTTCCGCCTTGCGTGGCCGGTGCGTACTCATACTGCTTCAAAGCGTCCATGGCGGCCTGCCGCAGCGGCGCGGGTCCCGTCAAAATCTTCATTGCCCCAATCTTCCCGTCCGGCTCCACAACCGCATCTAACCGCACATCCCCGGTAATGTAGTTTTCCATGGCCTCCGGCGGATAAATCGGCGCAACGGACTTCAGCAATTTAGGCGGAATAAGTGTTGTGTCCATTGCTGCCGGCTCAGGCGGCGCGGGCTGCGCAGTCGCAGTGGCCGGGGCATTAGCACTCGTTGCAGATTTGCGTCGCGAAGCTGCAACTGTCCCGTTTTCCTTCCCATTGGCACGCGTCGCTTTCAGCGTCGAGGCAGTTGATTTTGCCACCTTGGGCATTACAGGAGCCGCAGCCTTCTCCGGTGCATTGGCCACCTCAGCTTCACCGCCAGGGGAATGCGGAGAATCCGCACTCACGCTCGTCTTTGCAGTTGAATTCACATTATTCGTCGCAGGAACTGCGCTCGAGGCCACCGAAGGAGCCGCTGGCAGCGCCGCAGCGTGCGCAACTCCGCTCTGTGGCTTGCTCGAGTTTGCGGCGTGCGCATCCTGCGAAACCCCTTTGTGCGACGAATAGCTTCCCAGCCACGGCAGGCGCACCCAATTCAAACGCCACGCCCCACCAAGGAAAATCAACAGCACCAGCGTGCTGATTGCCGCCAGTGGAAATTTTCCGATTCCAACGCGCACCGGCTTGTAAATATCGTAAAGCGACTGCGGCACTCCTACCTTCCCAACATGGCGCGCACCAGAGAAATCCAAATCCGGCTTCGGCAGCAGGCTGTCCAGTGGATCAATCTCCGTCCCATCTTTGGCGCCGCCCTGGTTCGCAGCCGTTGCGTTCGGCAGCGTCATGCGAATCATCGGAGGAGCAGGCGCGCTCGCAGCAGGCTGTGCGGCCACGCCAGGCCCAGCTTCTGGAACTTTCCCGTCCGCTGGCGTTGAAGGCGTTGGTGTGGAAGGCGTCGCAGCAGCATTTCCTGCTTGCGCTGCCGGCCCGGCGCCAGGCACCGAAATGCGCGATACCTCCGCAGCCGCTGCCTCGGCTCTTTTCGCGGCTTCTTCCCGCGCAGCTGCCACTTTTGCCGCTTCGGCCTTGGCTTGCAGCAACGCCTGGATCTGCTCCCTCAGCGCGTCCACTTCGTGCTTCAAATTCTCAACTTCCTTGCCGGGGACCTCAGACTCCGCCGGCGCAACATCCTCTTCAGCCGTCTCCGAGGACTCCACCATTTCCGTGGCTTCTTTGTGTTGCGGCGCGTCGCCCTTGGCAGGCAAATCCACGCCCCAGAAGTTCGGCACCGGCTCCGTGAACTCCAGTTCCACGTAACACTCCGTCGGCCGGAAACTTCGCTTCCGCACCACTTGGCAAACCACTTCGCTGTTGGTTTTCTTTTCCGTGATGAAAAGCAATTGCCCTGTCACCACCGCTGCTGCCAGCCGGATGACCGCGCCATTTTCAAACACCAGGACCGTCGAAGTGTCCTCGGAAAACAGATCGCGCTGCCCCGATGACTGCCCAGGCCTCGCCCCTGTCACATTCACTGCTACTTCCAGCGCCACGGGGGTCGCCCCGCTGGCCAGCGGTTGCAGTTTCGCGACAGTCTCTTCCGACGTTGGGATCGTGTTGACTTCGGAGTCCACTCGAATTGTTCCTTGTGCCAGGGTTACCGTCGGGCGCTCGTCCACAGCTTCACCGGACGCGGCAACACCCATTCGCCGTTGGCCCACGCTCTTTCATTTTTTCAGGGAGTGCAGTCCATGCGCCATAGTACCCGGCGTACTTCGCTGCGAAAGTTGTTCAATCAGTAGCGGCCCGATTTTTTGGCGGACACTGGCCGCAAGGACAGCACAAATTCGTTCGTCTGCTCCCGGCCGGCCGCGCGTCAGTCCGCGCTCTCCACCGGCCACGCCGAATTCTCTTCTCCCAAATTCACTTCCAGGAATCCCTCCGCGGGCAAAACATCAATTGGCAATCCTCCGTGCCACAGCGCCACGCCAATCGGAAACTTGGTCTTGCCTTTCAAATCCATTTGTTCCCTCAGAACCGCAAGTTCCAGTGTGCGCCCAAACGCCACCGTGGCAATTTGCGTTGGACTAAGCAGGCATACCCGCTGCTTTTCCACCGCGAATTCCTTCATTCGCCCCCGCTCCAGGTTCACCACAATCACCACTTCCTCCCCCGCTCCAATCGTGATCCGGAATTCCGGGTCCTCCAATTCCGCCAGCGTGTCCGGGAAGCAGTCCACGCGCACAACAAATCGTTCTTCCTCGAACCCCCAGCGCAACTCCCTCAAGTAGAAGGTCCGTCCGTGCATCGCCCCGCCGCGCCGTTCCGGGGAAAACACGCCCGCTCCCAGCCATTCAAAATAGCTCGTATCGCGCCCATCCACTTTGACGTTCAGGAACGTTGACGGCGCAAGCTGGTAAGCCCGTTCCGGCTGGCGCTTGATCGGCTTCGCCAATTCTTCCGGGGCTACCTGCCCCAGCGCCAGGTAAACGCCCGTCAGATGCTTGCGAAACAGCGCGTCAAACTCGGCGTCATTCGCCGTGCTGTGCTCCGGCCCGTACCACCAGCACCAGTCGCTGCCCTCGGCCGCTAACAAAGACTCCTGGGCCTCCGCCAGCGCCGTGTCGCTCACGCTTTCGGCGCGCCCCTTGGAATGCCCCTCCAAGGCCCCGGCATAAGCTTCCCGTGCGTCCCAAAGCAAATCCCAAGCCGTCACGTCTTCCTGGTGCCCAATCCACACGTCAAAGTTGGCATTAATCCACGATGCGGGAAAAATCCCAGTGGTCGTAGGAATTTCGCCGGCCGCGGCAATCGTCTCGGTTGCCGTCAGGGCCCGGAAATCCTTGTCATCGCTGATGAGCCGGTAAAACTCCCGTAGAAATTCCCTGCCATTTCCCGGGTAGTACTCCCAGGCATTCTCCCCATCCAGGAACAAGCTCACCGTCAGCGGATTGGGAATCTTCACCGTCTCCCCGATGTGGCGCAGCCTTCCATGCAGATCCGCAGCCGCGGCTTTGCTGTCCATCCGGCTATAGACAAAGCCCACCAGGTCCGACAAATGGTGGTCGCGAAAAAGCCCGGTTACACCTGCTCCGGCCATCTGCAGTCGCCATGGCTGATAAAGTTTTTCCGCATTCGCCGGTATTCCCGATGAATCGCGGAAAAATCCCACATTTAGTGTGCGCCCAAGTACGCCTTCATCCGTCCCGAACCACTGGAACCCTTCCTCCGCCGCAATCGCCAGCGCCTGGTCCGATACCGAACCCTCCGAGGGCCACAGCCCCACCGGCTTCTTCCCAAACACCCGCTCGTGGTACTCCTTGGCTCGCCGCAACTGTTCCCGCGCATCTTCCGGCCGGCGAAATGCCCGCCGCGGTATGGGCGTGCTGGGATTGGCCACCCGCGCGATGTCCGAATCGCACAACAGCGGCAGGATCGGATGGTAGAAAGGTGTCGTGCTGATCTCAATCTGCCCCCTGGCCGCCACCTCCCGGTAAGCTGGCAGCACCAGCGCCATCAACTCCAACTGTTTGGCTTTCAGCGCCTCTTTGTCTTTTTCGGTGAAGTCCTTACCGCGGTCCGCCAGCCGGCTCACCACCGGGTCCTTCTTGAACCACTCCTCTTCCATCCACGCCAGTTGCGACAGCACCTGCAAATCCCGCCAGTCGCGCGCCGTGAACGTAATCAGCGCCTGCGCGCCTCCCGCCGGTCTCGACCATTCAAACAACTCCACGAACCGCGGCCAGCGAGACATCAGCCGCTCGTGATTCACCTGAAACGCGCGTCCCAACATTTCGCTTTTGTCGTCCCGCGTCAGGTTTTCCGTCTTCTTGAACGCCAGCGCGAACCACGGTTCATTAAACGTTCCGCTGGCATACTCCTCCAGTTGCATGCATAGCGACGGCACCATGTTGAACGTCGCATGGAACCCAGGAAACTCCTCAAACAGCTTGACCATCCCGTAGTAATCCTTCGTCGCATGCAAGCGCGTCCACGGCAGCACATACATTCCCGTCTCCGGATCCCGATATTGCGGCTGGTGCATGTGCCATAGCACCGCCAAGTTCACTCGATTCATCCCTGGTTTCTCTCCCTAATCCCGCGCCTGCCTCGCCTCCATGTTACACTCAGCCTTCGCGTCATGCGCATCCTTGACCGCTACATTGTTCGCGAAGTCATACGTCACGCGCTTCTCGGGCTATTGATATTCACCTTTGTTCTATTCGTCCCGAAGCTCGTCCGCCTCATGGAGTTGTTCGTTCGCCACTCCGGTTCCGGCTCTCAGATCGCCTTACTCTTCCTCTGCATCGTTCCCAACATCCTCGTCTTCACCATCCCCATGGCCGTGCTCATCGGCGTGCTCCTGGGACTCGGCCGCATGTCCATGGACAGTGAAATCATCGCCCTCACCGCTCTGGGCATCAGCCGTAAACGCATCCTTTGGCCGGTCGGCGTTCTGGCAGTGCTCGGTGCGGTGCTCACCTTGCTGATGACATTGTGGTTGGCTCCCTTGGCCCTGCGCACTTTCCGCACCATCGAGGCCGATCTCATCACCTCGCAAATCTCGTTTCAGGTGCAGCCGCGCGTCTTCGACGAACGCTTCCCCCAGATGGTCCTCTACGTCAACGATGTCTCCCCCAGCGGCACTCGGTGGAACGGCGTTTTCCTGGCTGAAACAGGCGGGGAGAGTGGTTCGCGCATCACCCTCGCGGAAAGTGCGATTGTAATTGCGGAGCCCAAGCAGGGCAAGTTGGAGTTGCACCTCAACGACGGCTCCACTCACGAATTCTCTCGCCAGGAAGCCGACCACTACGGTGTCACCGCCTTCGGCCGCAGCGATTGGCCCATCGAGGTCAGCGGCATCGCTCCAGCAAAAGAGCAGGAGCCTGGCAACCCCGAGCGGTCTGTACGCGAGCTTTGGCACGACCATGGCAAGGGCTGGCGTGATGCCCGCGTGGAATTGCACCAACGCTTCGCCTTTCCCGTCGCTTGCTTTGTGTTTGCCCTGATCGCAGTCCCTCTCGGCGCGCAACCGCGTCGCGGTGGGCGCGCGGCAGGCACCCTGCTCGCTGTTATGGTCATCGCTTTTTATTACCTGCTCTTCATTGTGGGCGCGGGCCTGGCCCGGCAGGGCGCCGTTCCTCCCTCCGCGGGCATGTGGGTCGCCAACGTCGTCCTCGCGCTCGTCGGCCTGGCCCTGCTGCCGCGCATGGAGCGCTACCACAGCAGCGAACCCTCGCGCCTGATTCCCGGCGCGCGCTTCAAAAAGTTTTTGCGTCTGCTGCGCCGTCGAAAGACCAAGGTGAAGGCCGCGGTCGCTCGCGCGGAAAATGGCGCCGCCCGGGCCGATTCCGCCCTGCCCTCTTCTTCCAGCATTCCACGTATCGTTGATATCTACGTGCTCCGCCGGTTTTTCTACTACTTCGCCCTCATCATGGGCGCTTTCATCCTGCTCTTCGAGACCTTCACCTTCTTCGAGCTTCTCGACGATATCGCCCGCCACCACGTTCCTTTTGTGATTGTTGTCGATTACTTCCGCTATTTGATCCCTTATCTGCTCTACCAGCTCTCGCCTCTCGGCGCGCTGGTGGCCGTTTTGGTCACTCTGGGTGTCCTCAGCAAGAACAACGAAATTGTGGCCTTCAAAGCCAGTGGCATCAGCATCTACCGCATCGCCTTGCCTCTCCTCCTCTCCGGCGTGTTGTTGGCCGGCGCTCTGCTCGTCCTCGACGACACCTATCTTCCCTACGCCAACCAGCGCCAGGACGCCCTGCGCAACC
>Ga0187862_10002662_pt1 | contig 17879 bp, 14 predicted proteins | sample June2016WEW_10_1_FD_133003 | JGI IMG/M metagenome (GOLD analysis project Ga0187862, IMG submission 133003) | Peatland microbial communities from SPRUCE experiment site at the Marcell Experimental Forest, Minnesota, USA - June2016WEW_10_150 | ecosystem: Environmental > Terrestrial > Soil >...
CCATAAATGTTAAAGCGCTTCAGCCTCAGAACTAAAATAATGTTCGCTATAGGCGCACTGGTCGCTATCGCCATGTTGGGCGGCTCGACCACCATCTGGATGGTGCACAGGATGAACAGCGCCGTTTTTTCGGTAATCAGTTCCAGGGTCGCCGCGCTCAATGTCAGCCAGGAGTTGGAGAGCTCTCTCGCAATGCAAAGGGGTCTGCTAAGCTATTATTATATTGACGGCAATAGTGAGTGGCTGACCCAGCTTGATCGGCATCGGTTCGAATTCGACAATTGGATGAAAAAAGCCCGCGAATTTGCTGACTCCGGCCGCGAGCGTGAACTGCTAAACGATATTGAATCGAAATACATTCGATATAGCAATCTGCGCGAACGAGTCATCGAGCTCTACAAGGCAGGAAAACGGGAAGAAGGATACGCATTGCACAAGGATGTCCGCAACCCCTTTTACTCGGTACGGGACCTTTGCGAGCAGTTCAAGCAGGTCCAGTACGACAGGGTAGGTTTAATCTCTGAGAGTATCAGGCTTAAGGTCGCCTTTTTTGATACAGCCGCGTCCATAGCCATGATTTGTGCGCTGGGTCTGGGGATTACCCTTGGGGTATTGCTCTTGAGCAGGGTGCTCGTGCCCATCCGGCTCTTCGCCCTTGCAGCCGGACGCGAAGGAGGCGTCTCGCTTGACGAACCTGACGAGGTGAAGGCCCTTGGAAAAAAAATACATTGGCTCATCGAAAGTGTTGACACTACACGTTTTGAACTGGAGCAGAGCCGCGAACATCTGCTTCAGTCCGAAAAACTGGCGCAGATTGGAAAACTCGCCGCAGGGGTTGCCCACTCCATAAGGAATCCGCTCACCTCGGTCAAAATGCGCCTGTTTAGCCTGGAGCGCACGCTATCGCTTTCGGCTGCGCAGAAAGAAGACTTTGACGTTATTTCCGAGGAGATCCTCCATATAGATACAATAGTTGCAAACTTTCTGGAATTCTCCAGGCCTCCGAAACTGAAGATTCAAAAAGTGAGTCCGTCGGAGGTCGTCGATATGGCCGTACAACTTCTCCGATATCGCATCGATTCTTATGGAGTTACTCTGGAACTGATGAGGGATCGGAAACTTCCGGAAGTCGACTGCGACCCCGAACAACTCAAGGAAGTGCTGGTCAACCTGATCGTTAATGCGTGCGAGGCCATGGGCGATGGAGGGCGCATTCTCATAACAGAAGAGGAGGGGACAGCGGATCCGGTGGGCAGGGTCGTTGTGATTCGCGTAAGCGACTCCGGGCCGGGGATTCCCGAGGCGATAAAAGACAGAATCTTCGAACCCTTCTATACTACAAAACAGGAAGGCACCGGGCTTGGGTTGAGCATAGCAGCCCGTATCATCAAGGAACACCAAGGCTGTCTAAGCGTTAAATGCCGCCCCCATAAAGGCGCCACATTTACAATTACCCTTCCATGCAAGGAGGAGGGTGCTTGGCTGCGATCCTTATAGTTGATGACGATCACTATCTGCGCCTGAGTTTCGATAAGCTGCTCACCCAGGACGGCCACAAGGTCAGAATGGCTTCGAGCGGCGAGGCGGCGCTGCCCCTTGTAAAGTCAGATGAATTCGACCTGATCGTTATGGATGTACGGCTTCCCGGTATGGACGGACTCCGGACCTTCAAAGCGATCCGTGAAATCGAACCGCTTTTGCCGGTCATTATAATGACTGCGTTCGGGACTACCGAAACGGCTATAGAAGCAACCAAGATGGGTGCTTTCGACTATATCCTCAAACCTTTCAACATCCCCGAAATGCTCTCCCTGATCGAAAAAGCCGTGGAGGCCGGCCGGTTCATGCGCTCGCGGGTCGAATTGGACTCAGCGCCTGAAACCGGCTCCGGCGAAGCCATCGTCGGACGCAGCCGGGCCATGCAGGAAATATATAAAGAGATTGGAAGAGCAGCCTCTACCGATGCTACGGTCCTCATACGGGGCGAATCGGGTACGGGCAAGGAACTTGTTGCCCGGGCCCTTTACCACCACGGCGCCCGCTCGCACAAGCCCTTCCTGGTCATTAACTGCGTGGCGATCCCCGAGACGCTCTTGGAGAGTGAGCTGTTCGGCTACGAAAAAGGCGCCTTTACGGGCGCAGTGAACCGCAGGGTAGGGCGCATCGAGCAAGCTGACGGCGGGACCGTTTTCCTTGACGAAATCGGGGACATGCCCTTCGCAATTCAGGCAAAAATCCTGCGCCTGCTTCAGGAAAGAAGCATCCAAAGGCTCGGCGCCCGCGAACCCATTCCGGTTGACGTGCGCATAATCGCCGCGACCAATCGCAATCTTGAAGCCGCTCTTTCGGAGGGCAAATTCAGGGAAGACCTCTATTACAGGCTCAAGGTCGTTACTATTTCGCTTCCTCTTTTGCGGGACCGGGAGGGCGATATTCCGCTGCTTTGCGAATACTTCATCAGGCGCTACTCGAAAAAAATGGGGGTCCCGGACCCGGGGATCACCGGTGAGGCCATCGAGATGCTTTGCGCTTACTCCTGGCCTGGCAACGTGCGAGAACTGGCGAACGCCGTCCAGAAAGCCCTGATCTTCAACCGGGGCGGCCCTGTATCGCTCGAAGACGTTGCGCGGGTGAGCGGAATCGCCCCGGAGCAAACGGCCGAAAAGCCCTATTTGCCCGAGGAGGCCATCAGGATCTGGATCCGCAGGTATCTCAATTCCCCGGAAGCCGGTTTAAGTACCTTCGATTCGGCGATGGAGCGGTTTTCCGCTTTGCTCATCACCGAAGCGCTGAACCTCAACGGCGGGAACAGGTCTCGCACCGCGAAGATGCTGGGCCTCTCCCGTCCTACTCTCATGGCTAAGATCGAAAAACACCGCATCCGCCTGGAAACTTCGGCCATAAGCGAAGAATGAGTTGCCCGCGCGAAGCAGGGGGTTGGAATGAAGAAAATTAAGGATAAGGGTGGCCTGCGAACTTGAAATCCCCGATCACCGGAATGTGCTTTCTCCAGGTGAGGATGAGACGGAATACCTTTCGCTTAAGTCCTTACACTGTGGGACTAACCAAATGTTTAACATATCCCAGGCAGCTCTTGATCTGATCCGGTCGCAATTCCAACGTCATGGTTCCCTTGTAGTGAACAGCATGCAATCTTTGAAAGATTTTATGAAAATCGATCTTCCCTTCTCCCACCGGAAGATGGAGATCATCATCTGGCGAAGTACCTCCATGGTTATCATGCAAGTGGATGTGTTTAATCCTGTCAGGACACTTTTCCAGAAAACCAAAACTGGTATTTTCCTTTGAGAGAAGTTCGGCATGTCCCAAGTCCAGGGTAAGATTCAGCGCGGGGACAGCGGCAAAAACCCTCGTCAGTTGATCGGCATTTTCGCTCAGATTCTCCAGACAGACGGTAATTCCTCCTCCGCCGGCCCTCTCTGTCAGCCTTTTGAGAAAGCCGATTTTATAAGCAATGGTCTCCTCCAGCACGAATCGAGGGTCCAGCCAAAGGTGCAGCGTTAATAGCCCCATCTCCAGCTCGGACATAATAGAAAGGATCTGGAGAAGCTTTGGAAAATAAATCGTCTCCAGGGTATGTATATTATTGGGATCGCCTTCCCGTGGCCCATGACAAAGGTAGTAGAGACCGGTTTCTCCGGACCGGGTTAGATACTCATTTTGAAGAAGGTGGAAGTTAGTCGGCTCCGTAATGGAAATTTCCGCGAACTCGAGACCCAGCTTATACAGAGAAATCACGTCATCCGGGCTCCTTGCCGTGCCGCCCAAACGGATTCTTCCACTGAAGTCGGAAAGCAAAATCGTCATCATTTAAGTAACTCGATTTCCCATGATTCCCTTAGAGCCAGGTTAGGTGTTCGTGGTTGGCGACCTAAGATTCAACGGGCTTCGTTGTTTTCGCCACAACGAGGTAAAACGCAGGCTCGTCTCTAAACCTTATGATCTCAAAGCCATGTGGCTCCAGCATTCCTCTGGCGCCTTCCTCATCAGGAAGCATATCTAACTGAAAAGGCGTGTGTTTCTTTAGTTCGACGATGAAGTTCCTGCCCAGAGGATGACTGATAACCAATCTACCTTGCTGCCGCAGTACCCGGTAGAGGTTATCCAGGCTTTTTGATTTATCCATTATATTGGAAAAACAGGCGTTGATGAAGACTACGTCCAGACTGTCGTCCGGAAGCGGCAGGTCGCTGATATCACAACGGTGGACTATGACCCGGGGGAATTTTTTCTTTACCCGCTGAAGCATGTTTTCAGAAAGATCACAAGCATGGATCTCGGCAGGCCCATACTTCAGAATAAAGGTGATGAGAATCCCGGTCCCGGTTCCCACATCCAGGACCCTCTCGCCCGATCGGAGGCCGCTTGCTTTTACGGTGGTTTTCAGTCGCTCCGGCACCCCGTGCGGGAGGGGAGCTTCAAAGAGATCCACATTGTCGTTGAAGTACTTTTTCTGCAGTCTGTTTATCTCTTCGATTTGTTCTGGTGTGAGACGATCAGTCATGGCGAGTTCCAACAGTCTCGTTCAGCACTTTCCGGTACTCTCGGTCCTAATCCGCTAGGCATTGCCTGCACAGATGACGATAAATCACAATACCACACCCGTGAGGAATCGCTGACAAAAACATCCCGCTTGGGCTTTGTCGAAGCCGCTATTTTGCTGCTTGATTTCGTCGAGTTGTGCTTCGATCCAGTCGTAAAGGACTCAACATGCCGACGCTCAGCAGCAGGATGTGGATCGACCCATTTTCGTGGTTTCAGGGCGCCCCGAGGGACGGAAGACTATTAGAAATTCGAGAGTTCCCCCTCATCAAAAGGGATCAACTCTTCCGGGCGCTTCTCAACCTTTTGCATATCGCCGTGGCTCTGTCTGTTTCCTTTTGGGACACGAGCGCCGCTGTTATTTTTCCGGGCAGCAAACACCTGCGAATGGATTCCGCTGCTCCCGGCCATATCGGCCGTTTTTGCGACGTCTGCCCCCCTTCTTGCCCCTCGGTTCTCGCTCCTCGCTTCCCGCTTTTCATTCGAGCCGCCGACAAGTGACTGTAGCTCACTCACATAAACCTTCATCTGTTCCGCCTGGGCGTTCATCTCCTGAGAAGCGGCGGCAGACTCCTCGGCAGTTGCCGAATTGCTTTGGACAACCTTATCAAGCTCTGCGACCGCCGTGCTCACCTGCCCGATTCCCTGGGCCTGCTCGTTCGAAGCTGCCGCGATCTCACTGACCAATTCTCCCGATTTTGAAATGGTGGTTGCAACGGAATTGAATTCGGTGTTGGTCGTGCCAACCAGAGCAGAGCCTTCCTTAACCGTCTTAACAGTTCCCTCGATAAGGTTCGCCGTGTTCCTTGCGGCCTCGGCAGCGCGCATGGCAAGGTTTCTCACCTCGTCGGCCACGACGGCAAACCCAGCCCCGGACTCGCCCGCTCTTGCCGCCTCCACCGCTGCATTGAGGGCAAGCAGGTTTGTCTGGAAGGCTATCTCGTCAATGGTTTTGATGATCTTCTGAGTTTCCAGATTTGCCTTGGTGATTTGCCCCATGGACTCGGTGAGATTAACCATGGACTGGTTTGCTTTTCCGACGGCATGCCTGGCTTCTGTCATCAATTGATTTGCCTGGGAGGCGTTTTCGGCGTTCTGCATTGTCATGGAGGAAATTTGTTCCAGCGAGGCGGTAGTCTCCTCTATTGAAGCGGCCTGCTGCGATGCTCCGTCAGCGAGTTGCTGGCTTGCCGACGAGACCTCGCTGGAGGCTGAGGCGACTTGACCGGCGCCTTCGATAAGGCCGGCAATGGATTTCCTTAAGGACCCATTGATGGATCTCGATATAAGGACACCGAGCCCGCTGAGGATGAAAATCCCACACAGTGATACGGCCAGGCTAATCCGATCGGTCGCCCTGTTGCTGCTTTCGATGATTGCTTTGGAGGATTCGGATATACCTTTTGATTTCTGTTGTATCTCTGCCGCTGTAAGTTGCAGTGTCTTCCTCAAATCGTTATTCTTGCCCCACAGCTCAAGAATGGCGTCTTCGGTGCGGGCTATTTCTGTTAATAAAGGTACCGAAGCCTGCCACGCTTGAGTGAATTCCTTCATAGTGGAAACTGTCAGCTCTACGTTTTTCTTTTTAAGTTCCAGTTTCTTTTCAATGGCCTGACGGGTTTCCCGGTATTTCGAAGCGTCGCCTCGAAGCAAAAGGTCCTGGATATTCATTATCCTGTCTGAAAAAAGCACCAGGATGTCGCTCAGCTCTTTACGTATTGCGTTCTTATCGAAAGCCAGGAATTCACCCTTCATATTGAGCAGGGCCTCTTCTGCTTCTATGGTGTCGAGGACCTTTTTCACATGAGTATTGACCGATCCAATGTTGGCGAAGAGATCGGCTTTGTCTTTGCTTATGTCATTGAGGCCCTGGGCCACATTTTGAAAGACGCGCGCATGTTCTGCTTCCGTCTGGGACATGGTTGCGGCGTCATTGGCTATCCCGGCTCCGGCGTCGAATGACCTTATCCGGGTGAGTGCCTCATTGAGTCCGCGCCGGTACTCGTCCAAGCCCGACAACTCATTTGAATCCAGCGCGTTTATGAATTTTTCCTCTGCCATCATAATTTGCAGCATTAGTGTTTCAACCGTCTGGCTATGCTCAAGCACGCTCATGTAGGTATTCTTCTTTACCGCAGAGTATTTTGCGAATCCTGAAATGGCGGCCACACCCATGACCCCGAGAATTACCAGCATGAAGATTTTGCCGCGAATGCTAAATGATTTGATCCGTCTTATGATTGACATCTTTTTTCTCCTCCAGCGCGTGCCTTGCAGCCAGATTCCGCCAGTCCCGGCGCGATCGCGGCGCCGGATGCCCGGGGGCTTCATAGGGGAGTGGCCTCAGGTATTCAGTATCTCCTGCAATCTGTGCAACTAATCTTCATAAGTGCCGGCAGCCACGTACATGTTCTGTCCCGGCACACGGAGGACATAAGTTACTTTATGAGATAGTTTTTCTTCATGGGGCTTCGCCCACATGTATTCAATCCAGCCCTCGCCCTTATCTTTCGCCACCTCGAGGAGCTCGGTTACGAACATCTTGCCGTTTGGGTCTTTCATGCCCCTCATATTATGCCCAACCATCCCGGGGGCCATCGGGTGCGCCAACGATACGCCATCCAGGTCCCCTGCGTACACGTACGAATCTTTCCAGACAAACGGCCCCTTGGGGTCCTGGATTTTGGCCATCGCTGCTTCAACCCCGACCTCCTTGATCAAAGCGGCAGCCTCTTTGCATTTGGCAATGCATTCGTCCTTGGTGGCCTTTTCCTGTGCGACTGAAAGACCAAGACAGAACATAAACAGGAAAGCAAAAGCGGCTAAAACTTGAGTTGCTCTTTTCATTTTGGCTTTCTCCTTACCAAGACTTTTGTTTACAAGAAGCTAATCTTCATAAATACCGGCTGCTACGTATACCGATTGCCCTGGGACACGGTAGACGAAAGTCGCTTTATGAGAAGGCGCTTGTTCGTTGGGCTTCGGCCACATGTATTCAACCCAGCCCTCGCCCGCATTATTTGCCACATCGAGGATCTCAGAGCCGAACATCTTGCCGGTTGGGTCTTTCAACCCCCTCAAAGCCTTCCCAACCAGCCCGGGGGCCATCGGGTGCGCCAGCACTTTGCCATCCAGGTCCGATGCATACACGTACGAATCTTTCCAGACAAACGGCCCCTTGGGGTCCTGGATTTTGGCCATCGCTGCTTCAACCCCGACCTCCTTGATCAAAGCCCCGGCCTCTTTGCATTTGGCAACGCATTCATCCCTGGAGGCCCTCTCCTGTGCAACGGCAAATCCAAGGCAAAAAACAAACAGGAAACCAACACACGCCAGAACCAATCCCGCTCTTTTCATTTCTTCCTCCTCTTATCGATAAAAATCCGGGGTCGCCGAGCCTCATTGGTGTCTCAGTTTTTAATATCGGAGACCCGCTGGAGATTCTTGAACGGTTTTTATTCGTGAGCGATAGAGTAGGGATTAATTGCTAAATTCCCTGATCCATACCCATTCCTGCTAATCCTGCCTGAGCTTTCTCATCATTGCTTTACACTTTGTAAAAAATGCTGACACTTTACCCGATGATTCCACGGCCATCCGAAAGCGATGCTCCATAATTATGTAGGTAAATCATACTGTTATTAAAACTATTCATAAAGAGGCTCTATGGCATGCAAGTTGCCCATCTCTTTGATGGCTGAATTCCGCCCTGTGCTGTCGTTCCGGTTTTGAGTTCCATCTCCAAGAGGTCAAAAGGAGGTTTCTCACAATGAGTGTTCCACGTCAGGTTTATGAGTTCCTGAAGGCTTCGTCCATCGCACATGCCCAATGGGATTATGAAGTGTCCATGTCCATCATCAAAAACCGTAAAAAACTTTTGGTTTTGCTTCTGCTGCTCGCGCCGATTCTGCTCGTGTCTTTGCTTGAAGCGGCTCCTCTGCTGGGCGGCAAGGAGGCTTATGCCCCCTCTTTCTATTCACCGATGATCTTCCTGGTTTCGATGGTGATCGGCCTGGCTGCCGGACTGATCACCGGGTGTATCGGTGCCGGGGGCGGGTTCATCGTGACCCCGGCTCTCATGGCCGCGGGCGTAAAAGGAATTCTGGCCGTCGGGACCGACCTCTTTCACATTTTTGCCAAGGCTATCATGGGCACCACCGTCCACAAGAAGCTCGGCAATGTCTCCCTGAAACTGGCAATAGCATTTCTGATCGGTTCCGGGGCCGGCACTTTCGTTGGGGGAGCGCTTAACAGGATGCTTTATAACATTGATCCCCTGTTGAGCGACGGTTTCATCAGCCTTATTTATGCCCTTTTGCTGGGTTTTCTTGGTTTTTATGCGCTCTTTGATTTTCTAAAATCCAGAAAAGGCATTGCCGCAGCAACAGGCGGCGCTCACGGTTACGCTCATTCCGGCACGACTGATTTGGCGATAAAACTTCAGTCGGTAAACATTCCACCTATGATCCCCTTCGATGAGGATTTCGTCCCGGGCGGCAAAAGAATTTCCTGGGTAGTCATTGCAACCGGCGGCGCCGTTGTAGGGATTCTTGCCTCCATCATGGGTGTAGGAGGAGGTTTCGTCACGTTCCCCATGTTTGTTTATGTATTCGGGGTTTCCTCCATGACGACAGTGGGAACCGATATTCTTCAGATCATCTTCACGGCAGGTCTGGCGTCTATCGTTCAATATGCCATCTATGGATACGTATTTTACTCCCTTGCGATGGGAATGCTGGTCGGCTCCCTGTTGGGCATTCAGGTCGGCGCACTTACCACCAAAGTGGTTAAAGGCATTCACATCCGGGGCTTCTATGCAGTGTCGATTCTCGCCGGATTTGTAAACCGGGCTTCTACACTGCCCCGGAAAATGGTTGAGCTCGAACTGCTCAGCCTCCCTAAATCTATAACCGCCAATATCGAGTTCGTGGGCAACATTCTTTTCTGGATTGTCGTAGCCATCTTTGGTTTTTGGATGTTTGCCAAGTTCTTCGCCAATCTGGGGAGCCTGAGAGAAGAGGCGATAGTTCCGGAAAGTTCCGTCAAACCCGCTGTTTAGAGCAAGTGGACCGAGGAGAAAATAGAAATGCTGATCAGACATCAAAAGACAATGAATATTGGTCTGTTGCTTGGGGTAACTTTCCTTGGAGTTCTGGCCCTGATCTTCTCTCCCGTGTTCGGACAGGGTAGGAACGGCCTGGAGTACTCGGATGCCCTTTTCAACAAGCTGGCTAAAGGCTCCTCCTATTTCGTTCCGAAACTCACTGCCAGCCTGAAGGAGGTCGAAAACGAGGAACTTGCGGTCAGCGTCAAAATGGAAAATGCGGAGCAAGCGGCCAGGGCGGCAAAGATTTTTGCAAGGGTCGCCCCGGAAAGCACCTCCCAGGGTGTCCAACTCAATATTAGAGGAAATCTTGCCAAACTGCTCGGAGCTGTTCTGGAAGACTCCAACTCGATGTATTTCAACAAAGGCGAGGAACTCAGGGAAAAGTACGGCATGGACGGACAAGAAGTGATGGCCACATGGTGGGGGGCGCTGAACCGTGTTGTAAAAGAACTCCAGAAGAGCAGAAACACCGCCCGGTCCAACGTCATTCTGGAGGTCATGAAAAAGGGCATCGAACCGGCCTACAATTTCTACAAGATCGAGCCCCAGAGTATAGGGGAAAAGGCCTTCACCGCAGCGGGTCTTCTGCTTTTTTACGTACTCTATACCTTGTGGTGGGGGTTTGCGATTTTCTACCTGTTCGACGGTCTCGGCCTTAGCATGAAAAAGGCCAGGGTGAAGCAGGAAGTCTAAGACCAGGGATATCGACTGACTGCATTCGCAGATTCTACGGGTCCTGAAAGATGAAAAAGATATTCACAATATTGGTCGCGGACAAGAACAGGCATGTGCGGGATTTTCTTCGCCGCGAACTTTCTGCCGAAGGTTACGAAGTTGCTGTCGCCGGGGATGGCGGCCAGATTCTTGCTCAATTAGAGAGCGAGAATGGGGTGGACCTGCTGGTGTTTGACCTCGAAACGCCGGATGCCGACAGCTCGAAGATTTTTGAGAAAACCCAGAATCGCCGGCCCCCTTTGCCGGTTGTAATCCATACTTTCCTGACCGAAGAATCCGAGCGGGATTTTAGCTTGAACAAAGGGGAAATCTACATCGAAAAGAGCGGCAATATCGAATATCTTAAAACAGCCATCGCGGATATGCTTAACAGATTTTACCCGGAGCGGTCTATTGATGCCGGACCGGGCGACCAGGCACAATAGATGTGTGCATTCCGGATCAGAATTGTAAAGGTGAAGTTGGAAGGCGAAATGTTCGGTCTTCACTCTTCACCTTGCACCTGGTCAACTCTTCGAGAAATTTCTTTATTAATTCCCGCTTATTGGCAATAATAACCTGTATGATCGCGTCCATCCGGAAACCCGTGGCAACTCCTGGACGAATGGGTTTGACGGTGCCTTTTCCAAAGGGGTATTTTTTGGAGGCTGTGCAGGTGGAAAATTTAAGCGTTCTGATTGTGGATGACGAAGTCGAGTTCATGGAGACTCTGGTCAAAAGACTCAGGAAAAGAAAACTCGACGTAAACGGCGTCACGAGTGGTGAAGCGGCTCTGGAACAATTGAAGAAAACCCCCGTCGATATCGTCGTCCTGGACGTAAAAATGCCCGGTATGAGCGGCCTTGATACCTTACGCGAAATAAAGAAAAAATACAGCCTGCTGGAAGTGATCATGCTCACGGGCCATGCGAATATGGAAGTGGCCATCGAAGGGATGGACAGCGGCGCTTTTGACTATCTTATGAAACCGATCGAAATCGACGAACTGCTCTATAAAATACAGGACGCCTGTAAAAGAAAAAGGCTGAATGAAAAAGCCGGGACAGAGGAAACGCGGGGTGCATCCGGTTGACGAACTGTTCAATGGTTCCGGCCCACGGATTGGTGAATGTCTTTAATAAAAAAATACCTGCAAAAACTTGGAATAGGGATAAGACAGGAGACGCTCACACCGTTTGACGCCGAAGCACTCCGCACGGCCTTCCAGACCCGGTACCATAATTTCAAGCTGCTCCTTGGCGCCAATAACAAAGCCCTCCAGATCATGTCTGAGCTTGAGGAGGCCCGCAAAGGCGACACGCCGTTCGGAATGTCCTTTATTCGGGCCAACTGCACGGCCGTCTCCGTCAATGTCTTCCGCATGGTTCAGTGCATGGATCAACTGGCGCCCCGCAAATATATCGACCTGTACCACAGCTTCAGGTCGATTCAGGGCAGCATCGCCGACATTTTGTCCGAAAAAAACGAAACGAGCGACGGTCCGCTGATAATTTCTCTCCTGGACCTGGATAAAACAAGGTCGGATGAGGCCGGCAACAAGATGGCGAATCTCGGAGAAATTAGCAATCGCCTTGGTATAAAGGTCCCCAATGGCTTTGTAATTTCCTCCCGGGCGTTTCGCGAATTCATTGGCGCCGGTGACCTTCAGGCTGAGATAGACCGCCTTATGCAGTCATCTGCGGCCGAAGAAATTGACCAACTGTATGAGCTTAGCGCACAAATCCAGCAGCTGATCACGCGCACCGGTATGCCGGCCGGGCTGGAAACAGCTATTTTAAACGCTTACTCCGAACTTGAAAGACAAGAAGGGCAGGGGATCAAAGTCTCGCTTCGCAGCAGCGCACTTGGCGAAGATTCCGCGCAAGTCTCCTTTGCCGGGCTGTACCTCTCCGAATTGAATGTCAGCACCGACAACCTCATCCACGCTTACAAGGAAATAGTGGCAAGCAAGTACAGCCTCCAGGCGATTACCTACCGGTTGAACAGGGGAATCCGCGACGAAGACGTCGACATGTGCGTGGGGTGTATGTCCATGATAAACGCTGTGGCGGGTGGCGTGATTTATTCTAAAAATCCTCTTGAAGTGCGAGATGAGCGGATTTTTATTCACTCGGTCTTTGGTTTGCCCAAATCGGTGGTGGACGGCAGCGTTGCGGCCGATCTTTTTGAAGTTTCCAGAAATCATCCGCCTCGGATCGTCACAAAACACATCGCGGAGAAGCGGCAGAAATTTGTCTGTTACCCTGACGAGGGCGTGTGCAGGCTTGAAATCGTCGGCGATGAGGGTGCCGGGGCTTCCATTGCCGATGACACTGCGCTGGAGCTTGCGCGCATTGCCCTCCGGATAGAAGATCATTACGGGGTGGCCCAGGATATCGAGTGGGCGCTGGATGACAAAGGGGAAATAATAATGCTTCAGTGCCGCCCTCTCAGGCAGAGGAACACGATCGCTGAACCCAGGCAGGATGGGTGCAGTATCCCGGCTTGTGATGTGATTGTTTCGGGCGGTCTTACTGCGAGTCCCGGAGCCGGGTTTGGCCCGGTTTTCGTGGTGAGGAAAGAAGGCGAGGCCCTTCTTTTTCCCAGGGGTGCAGTCCTCGTTGTAAAGCAGGCGCTGCCCAGATGGGCCGCTTTGCTCGGCCGGGCCTCGGCCCTTGTAGCCGAACAGGGGACTGAGGCCGGACATCTCGCCAATGTGGCCAGAGAATTCGGCGTGCCGGCAATCCTGGGACTTGAGGGTGCAACCGATTTGCTCAAAAACGCTCAGCCCGTTACGGTCGATGCAGACGGCTTAAGAGTCTGCAAAGGAAAAATCGAACCCCTGCTCCAAGGTAAGGAAACATGCAAAGGTCTTATGGATGATTCTCCAGTTTTGGACATCCTGAAGAGGGTATCCGAGAAAATAATCCCTCTCCGTCTGCTCGATCCGGACGCATCGGATTTTAAACCTTCTCAATGCCGGAGTTTTCACGATATAAGCAGATTCTGCCATGAGAAATCCGTCCTGGAGATGTTCAGCTTCGGGAAAGATCACCATTTCTCGGAAAGGGCAAGCAAGCAGTTGGTGTGTCGCAGGGTTCCCATGCAGTGGTGGGTGCTTAACCTCGATGACGGGTTCAGGGAGGACGTGCCGGGCAAGTTCGTGGACCTGGACAATATCGTCTCCATCCCTATGCTTGCACTTTGGGAAGGGATTGTCGCCGTGCCGTGGCAAGGGCCTCCGCCTGTGGATTCCAAGGGTTTCATGTCGATCCTCATGGAAGCCAGCTCTAATCCGGCGCTCGATCCTTCCATGCCTTCCCCTTATTCGAACCGTAATTACTTTATGATATCGAAGAATTATTGCAGCCTCAGTTCCCGGTTCGGTTTCCATTTCTCGAGCATCGAGGCCATTGTCGGTGAAAGGGCTGACGAGAACTACATCGGTTTCACTTTTAAGGGTGGGGCCGCCGACCATGGCAGGCGCGTGCGCCGCGCACGCTTTGTGGGCGATATTCTCGAAGATTTCGAATTTAGCAGTGACATCAGGGACGACGGTGTGACGGCGCGTCTGGAGGGCTACGATGAAGAGGTGATGAAGGAAAAGCTCAATATCCTGGGATACCTGATCATGCACACTCGCCAGATTGACATGATTATGTTTGATGACGCCTCATGTCTGCAACTCAAGAGCAAAATGCTTGCCGATATTTCGTCCGTCATACTCTCGAAGTCATCGAGCCGCGCCGCCCTGAATTGAATCGCCCGCGCACCGCCGCATGTGCCCCGGTTCTTCAATAACCATTGCCAGAAAAAGGATTCCGTATGAATGGTTCAGCGCGGGACAGAATACTCGTTACAAACGATGGGTCCGAACACTCTCTGCCCATGGTCAGGTACGTCTCTTCCATCCTCGATCCGGATCGGTTCGAGGTGGTCCTGTTTCATGTCGTCACCAGGTTCCCCGAATCATTCATCGACCTCGAAAAAGGAATCCCGGCGTACCACTACGAAATAGTGAGCGTAGAAACGTGGACCAAGCAACAGGAAAAGGCCATCCGGGAGTCCATGGAAAAAGCTGAGGCGATCCTGATGGACGCCGGATTCCCAAAAGAAGCTATAACGCTTAGAATCGAAGACAGAAAGATCGGCACCGCCCGGGATATCGCCGCTGAATCGCAAAACGGCTATAAGGCGCTGGTGGTCGGGCGAAGGGGGCTCAGCGATCTCAAGGACTTTATGCTCGGCTCCGTCGCTGAGCACATTATGGGGCTTGTATCCATCCCCGTGTGGATTGTTGGGGGAGAAAGCCTGTCGAGAAACGTCCTCGCGTGTCTGGACGCCTCCGAAGGGTCAATGCTGGCTTTGACCCATCTTGGCGATGTCCTGGATACCTCGAAAGATTTCGAAATCACCTTGTTCCATGCTGTTCCCAGCTTCCACAGTCTCAGGAATTTCATGCGCGAAGTTTTCTCTTCGAAAGGGGATAAAGCAACCTTTGAAAAAATCCACGCGGAACTGGACAAAGCGGCGGGATTTATGGAACCGTCGTTTGATAAAGCCAGGGCCGCTCTGATCTCCCGTGGAGTTGATCCTGCCCGAATTCATCAGAAGATCGCACGGGGCGAAAGCAATACGGCCCAAACGATTATGGAAGAAGCCGAAAAAGGCGAATACGATACCATCCTTGTCGGAAGAAGGGGCCTTTCCAAGGTCGAGGAATTCGTAATGGGGCGGGTCAGCAACCGGGTGATCCACATGGCAAAGGACAGGACCGTCTGGGTTGTCTGCTAGCTGCCTTGAAACCCCTCTTATCACTCAATTGTCATAATCGTGAGCATTGTGCCCGGAAGCCCGTGATCGAATGCAGGTATCTGCGCGATATCGAGAGAGAATTTATCTTGCACGCCGGATTCGTTCCTGGTAAGTTATAAAAGTGCAGTTATCACCTTAGCTCTTTGCCTTAAAATGTAGATATTTCGTGGTACTTCGCCGACCTTGTTCAGAAGTCAAGGGACCAGGAAGCCCGGAATTTGAACAGAAGATTTTCCTTCAGAGGAGGGGTCTGTTCTTTTTTCGGGCTTTTTTTACCGGAAAGTGCCCTTTTCCACCCTGGGCGGCAGGGCGGCAGCCGAGATCGCCACTCAAACCTTCGGCGGCGGCACAGGCAGGACCGATCTCGACGCTCCGCCCGTTCAGCAGGCTCAGGGCAAGCTCGGCGGTACATAGGTATGCCTCCGCGCAAACCCTTTATTTCCTTGCACCTTTCGGTGCGGCGCTGGGCAATCCGGAAATGACGGGGCGCCAAACTGTACGCGCACCTTTCGGTGCGGCGCTGGGCAATCCGGAAATGACGGGGCGCCAAACTGTACGCGCCATGGGGAAAAATGCCTTCTTTCCGAACGGAAACCTCGCGGGGCGTGGAATTTGTCCTGGGGTTTCCGGATGGATACTATTAACCAGATTCTGGAGGAAAAGATGAGAGGTTCGAGAGTTGTCGTATTCGCCTGCGTTTTGTTTTGTGCCTTTGCATTCGTCGGTTTCGCTCATTCGGCCCAGCCCGAAACTCCCGCCAAAGTTGTGCTCAGTCCCAAAGACCCAGCCGTTATCATAGGGAAGACACAGACTTCTACACAGACTTTCACCGCGACCGTTTTTGACTCGAAGGGCGCTAAAATCACGACACCGGTGGCGTTGACGTGGAGTGTTGACTCAGACGACTGCACGATTGACCAGAACGGAGTGCTGTCTGTTCCCGACACCGCAAAAATTGGCACATTTGCTAAAGCAGTTACTGCGGCGGTTACTGCAACGCCGTCCATTTTCGGTACTGCCGGCTTCAGTATCATCGATACTCCTTTCACCGGTGGTGTTTTCATTGGAACAATGAGTTGCGATAAGGGGACGTGCAACGGCGAGACTTGGGATTTAGCGATTGATGCACTCTCAAGTTCGTTCAACGGCTTACTGATCGACAACACAGTGAAAATGGATTTCCTTCAGTTTAGCGGGAACATTCACAAGGACGGCAGCGTCAGCGCGAGTTTTAAGAATACCGCCGAGAACTCGACCATCACTCTAACGGGCTCACTTGTCTATACAGATGGAATTGTATCAGGTATGTCGTCAGGATCTTTAGGATCATGGACATCGAGCAAGAACGGGAATGGCGGCACCTGGACGACCGCTCTGGCCGCCACGGCCGGCGCCGGTGGTAAAGTGGGCACTTGGGAGATTACTGCAACCAAGAAACCGAAGGCTGCGGGCCTCACTGGTCCATTTGCCGCCATCTTCGAAGACGACGCCACTACTGTGGCAGCCGTCGCGTTGATAAAGGAAAACGGCCAGTTGGTCGACGGGATATCGGTTCCCGGCACATGGACCGGCGACGATGTGAGTTCCGACAATGTGAATTTCGCATCCTTTGCTGAAGGCGGCGCAGACACCAACGCCTCTACTCACGCGACCGGGACCTATGTCCCTGCCCACAAATCGGCAGCCGGGAACATGGTCAATGCCGGCGGTAGTACCGTGGGCGCCTGGAAGCTTAGTAATATTAAGTAATTCAACCAGGCCGTCATGGAGTGTTTAGAGGCAGGGCCGGTTTTTAAACGGCCCTGCCTCTAAACGCGACATTCCCGTAGGGGCGGGGTTTATCCCCATAAGCGCTCGAATAAGCGCGTAAGTATCTGACTTTATTAGGAAATGGCGCAACTCCTTGATTTCATTAATAGCTGTAATTTTATTTTCAATGAAAACAATAAAAAATACAAGCGAGCGGTGAAGCGAATCGCTCGGTTCCTCAATTCCTCAATTCCGGACACGGATGGAGGAGCGAAGCGGGGTGGATAAACACGGATGAAACCTTAGTCTCTCAAAAATCAGGCGATATTATAGCATTAAGTCATTTGGCCCTGCAAAACGGCAACGAGAAACGGAAAAAAGATGGAGAATTGAGGGGTTGGGACATTTCTCACATTACGACCCCAGAAAATTCGTTATCGGGGTGGGAGAGGCCCCTTCGGTTAAATTCCACCTTCTGGCAAGGAGGTTGAAGTTGATGTCGAGTTTTGTCTTCTCTTGCCGAACATTTCCGTAACTTGCCGCCAACAAAAAAACGCGCTGCCTCGGCTGGGCTGTTTCCATCCCGGATCAATTGCAAGAGTGTGTCATCATTAATCTTTTTCTTTGCCATGGATACATCCTGGAAACATCATGGGAATTTTTGGTTTACTGCCGTCATAGCCCGGTTGAGCCTCAAAATGAGGACCATAAACATTTTACACTCGACGACGCGGGCCGCGAAACGCGATCGAGAAGTTAGGCCGGCAGTCCGGGGAAGGAGGGCGAAAGCCGAAGAAAGCGGCTTGCGATCTCACTTAGCTAGTTTCCGTCCGGAAAGGGCCCTTTTCCGCCCTGGCGGCGTCAATCTTCGGGTTTTCTTGTGCGGCGTACATAGGTACGCCTCCGCGCAACCCCTCGATTTCCTTGCTAG
>Ga0187862_10002663_pt1 | contig 17878 bp, 15 predicted proteins | sample June2016WEW_10_1_FD_133003 | JGI IMG/M metagenome (GOLD analysis project Ga0187862, IMG submission 133003) | Peatland microbial communities from SPRUCE experiment site at the Marcell Experimental Forest, Minnesota, USA - June2016WEW_10_150 | ecosystem: Environmental > Terrestrial > Soil >...
CGCGCCGGGCGGCATCGGTCCGAGGCGCGCGGCGTCTCTGAGAAACACGACGTTGCTTCATGACCGAGGTTTTATCACGGCCCGCTGGCAACTAATAGGGGAACCCTGCTTTACCGCTTACAGAGGTCCGCCAGCCTTGCGATGTCTTTGTCATTCAGGAAAACAACCAAATCCACATCAAGCGTCAGGCGGGGCTCGCCGTAGAAGATGGCAGCCACGCTTCCGGTGACAATCTAGCGGAAACCCGCCTGTTGGAGCGGGCGCACGAACAACAAGAAGAGTTCAACTTCGGGCATTCGAGAAAATGCGCCGCACGTCAGCCTGGACGCGCGTCTCCGGCCAGTCGGGATGCTGGGGGCGCACGCCGGCGGCCCTCATTTTGCGCGCGGACCAATAGAGACGCTCGGCCACCTCCAGCCGTTCCTCGCCGGACATGGCGCGGAGGATTTTGATTTGTTCTGTGCCGGGCTGTTCATCCGTCAGCATGGGTTCAATATGCGTTATTGCGGCCATGCGCGCAAGCATCACGCACCTTGCCCCTCCTTCGGAATCCGCCGGGGCCAGAGGGATGGCGCAGCGCCCCATGGGTAATTGAATCCCACATGGGTCAGCGCCGTGGTGACCCGGTCCCGCGACTCCTGCACCGCCGCGTCCGGCAGGCCGGCGATGACGATATTCTGCCCTCCGCCTCGGCCTGTTTTTTCGTGAGCGAAGTGCTGATGCCACGAAACGACCCGTTTTTGTTACCCCTTTGTTGAATTTAGCCAGACTAGAAAGGCGGAGATCATGGCTGAAAATATGACTTGGGCACGTTATTGGATTAGCCGGTAAAATTGCTCTTTGCCTAATATAGAATTAGTGACTGTATTCTGCCCGCGGATAAAAACCGGCGTATCGGCATTGGTAATCCAAAACGCCGGAAAGAGGTTCGTGGTGGATTCCAATGCGTATCCTGTCGCGTTTGTCGGCCAAGTCAAAATGACATCGGTTCCTGAAACATTTATGGTCAGTTCCGGTGGGACTGGGATAGAAATGCTGAAAACTGTTCCATACCCATACATGCCGCCTCGAGATGCCGTTCCATAAAGCGTATTGCCAGATAAAAATCCGGCTGAAGGATCAGTTCCGTCTATGTTCGTGGTCCCAGTTACATTAAGCGGCGTGGTGCCGGGAGTCATTAATGTTAAGCTATAGAGGATCGTGAAACCAGAGCCATTAGTATTCAGCTTAAAGACGGTACCGTTGCCGAAAATGCCGCCGGCAGAGGCAGTCCCGTATAATGTGTTGCCGGATAAGATGAGTGCGGTGTCGGGTTGCACTCCGTCACTATTAGTCCAAGAGTAAGCGAAATTAGACGGCATTACGAAGAAACTATGAATGGTTTTAAATGCAGAACCATCAGTATTCAAAGCGAAAACCGTTCCCAAACCAAAACTGCCGCCATTAAACGCCGTCCCATATAACGTATCGCCCGACAAGCCCATATGCCGAGCTCGGCATAATTGCTTTAATGCCGTGTCCTAAATAATTCCGAGTGTGCGGGGTGGTTCTTTGGAAGCCCAAGGAATCGCCCCGTTTTCCTGTTGTGGACTCGGCATTATCAGAGGCTCTGGAGGAAGGCCAAAAGCCGATCCGATGGACGGTAGCGGCGGGACTGTCCGGGGAAGGGTTCGGTTTTGGCGAGCGCCTGTTCCTTGAGTTGGAGGTTTGCGTGTAAGTATATTTGGGTCGTATCCATGTGTTCATGACCGAGCCACAGCGCGATAACGGAGCGATCCACGCCATGCTGCAACAGGTCCATTGCAAGCGTGTGCCGCAGCACATGTGCCGAGATTCGTTTGCCTTTCAAGGAGAGGCACGTCTGACTTGCCGTTGCCACATGTTTGGTAGAATCAAAACGAGCCAGCCGATCATCGCCCAGCGTAGTGAAAAGCCCTTAATATCAGTTTGCACAGGTTTCTGAAATTTATTAAGCATGCTCAACATGCTTACACTCGCCAATGGTGATTTCAAGCCAAATATTGTCTGGAAAACTTGCTTGCGTGTGCAAGTGTCCTCACTTGTTGCATTAAATGAGACCGGTTGGATTTCCGGCAGCCCCATGATGAGTTTTGGAATAGGCGAAAACGACATAATTATGACGATGACCGTATCTTCCTAGCCGCAATTGACCTCCACCTCGACGGGGAATGCCTCGATTCCATTGACCGCAGCGGACAAAACACGGGCAAGCATGTGTGGATTGTGTGCGAACGCGGGCGCAAGGGCAATGCGGTTTTGCATCTGTTCGGTGCAAAACCATGGCTTGCTTGAGTTCGCAAGAGCCATTATACTGCCAGCATGGTCATTATACGATTTTCCGACACGCTCATTGAATGGAGGTTGGTGAAAGCACGGGCAAACCGACGATGATGATCATGGTATCCCCCCCAGCCACAATTGACCTCCACCTCGGCAGGGAAGGCTTCAATTCCATTGACCTCCGCCGTCGTCTGCCGGGGAGAGACTATGGCGGGCACCTCATTCCAACAAATTCACCAGTGGGTCATTGCCCGCAGAAACTAACTCCCGGTCTGGCCCTTGAAACCGCTTTCCATTTCCCCCGTTTTGGCCGCGTCGGCCACCTTGGCGATCAGCGCCTGGCGATCCGCCTCGGCCATCGCGACGAAGCTCCGAGCGGACGCGACATTGGCCTTGAGATGCTCCACGCTGGCCATGCCCGAAACGAGCGAGGACACCGGCAGCGACCAGACGTAGCGCAGGGCCTCCTGCACGCTGAGCCGGTCCGGGATGATGCGTGGGCCGGTGCCTTCCCGGCCGCCCATCAGGCCGTCGGCGGCCAGCGTTTTCATTGCCAACACTCCCATGTTCCGTTTGACCAGGATGGGCAGGACATTCAGCGTGAAGCTTTCATAGGAAGGATCCGCGACATTGATCGGCATTTGGCAGGTCTCGAAGGCGTCCGTCAACTCTAGCACATGGGCGTGTGTCTTCCAGCTCCCGTGCCCGGTGAAGCCGATGTGGCGCACCTTGCCCTCTTCCTTGGCTTTGAGCATCACATCGAGCACGTTATGCACGCGAGTCTCCGCCTTGGCGATGTCCCGCAAATCGTGCAACGCCCACAGGTCGAGGTATTCGGTCTTCATCCGCCGCAACGAGCCTTCGAGGTGGCTGCGCGCGGTGGCGGCGTCTTCCGCCATCGTCTTGGTAAAGATGAGCACGTGCTCCCGGTACTTCGGGGTGAGAAAACTGCCATAGCGCTCCTCGCTGCCGCCGTTCTGATAAAGCTGGGCCGTGTCGAAGGTTCGGATGCCGCTTTCGATCGCCGCCTCGATGACGGCCTGCGCCACGCTCTCAGCGGGTCGCCCGATGTGCGAGCCGCCCACCGTCAGCATGGTCACCTTCAATCTCGTTTTCCCCAGAGTGCGCAGCGGCAGCACCGGGCCGAGTTTGTCGGAGGACGCCGCGTCTGCCGCGCCCATGGCGCGCCAGGGCGCGAGCGTCGCTCCGGTGAGCAGCGCAAGCCTCTGCAAAAGCTCGCGCCGATTGATAAGATTGCGTTTTGTCGTCATAACACATATTTATAGCATCGCTTCCCGCCCTTGGCAAACCGGAAATCCGGCCGGCGCTTGCTTATTGGCCATGGCAAAGATGCCGGCCATGAGCCGCCTCTAAGCCCAGCGGCTCGCCCAGCGCCAAGGCCTCCGGCAGCGGGACGAACTCCTGGATCCGCTTCCACAGCGGCGTGAAATCCTTGTTCACATCTCCGCTCAGGCAATCGGTCACCCATCCCGCCGCCTCCGGATATTTGTTGGTCAGTTGCCTGAAACTGAATTTCGGATGGTAAAACGCATAGACCAGCTTGCGCATGTTTTCCACGCCTTCCCGCATCCGCTTCCCGTAGCCGGCAAAGCGTTCCGGCGAAAAATCCTTCGCCGCCATCGCCTCATGCACCGCATCGCCGGCCATCGTTCCGCTTTTCAGCGCCAGCATCACCCCGGACGAAAACACCGGGTCCAGAAACGCAAAAGCGTCCCCTGCCAGGAGCAGCCCCCGCTCCCCGCAATGCCGGGCGTGATGCGTGTATTCGCTCGTCAGAAAATATCGGCCCTGCTGCCGCCCGCGCGCCAGATGGCGCTGGATCCACTGGTTCTGCCCCACCTCGCGCTGGAAAATCTCCTCCGGCTCCCGGACGCCCTCCCGCGTCAGGTATTTCCCTTCCGCCACCACCCCCACGCTGACCATATCGTTGTGCTGCGGGATGTACCAAAACCATCCCTTTTCCGGCACGTAAGCCACCGTCGTCGCCCCCTCCTCTAGCCCCTGATCCCTTTGCGCGCCCTGATAATAGGTCCACACCGCGATCTTGTTCAGATGCGGGTCCTTCACCCGCCAATGATTGCGCCCGGCGGCAAACGCCTCCTTCCCCGAACAATCCAGCGTGATCGGCGCGCGATGCTCCGTGATCCCCTCCCCCGGCCTCCGGGCGCGAACCCCAACCACCGCCCCGCCTTCCCGGATCAACTCCTCCACCGTCGTCTGCTCCCTAACCTGCGCTCCCTTCTGGCGGGCATTGTCCAGCAGCATCAGGTCGAATTCCGAACGCACCACCTGCCACGTTTGCGCCACCGTCTCCCGGTCGTATCGCGTGTAAAAATAAAAGGGTTGGCTCGCCCGGCCCGAGGGCGAGACAAATTGCACGCTGAACTTCTTGACAAACGCCGACGCCCGCATCCGCCCAATCAATCCCAGCCGTTGCAGCGGTTGAAAGGTAAACGGCAGCAGCGATTCCCCAATGTGATACCGGGGAAATTTCTCCCGTTCCAACACCAGGACCCGGCGCCCGTGCTCCGCCAGGATCGCCCCGGCGGCCGAACCGGCCGGTCCGCCCCCGATGACTATTGCGTCAAGTGTGTTTGCTTTTTTCATAGAAATCGCCGGGGCGCCCGCCGGAGGTTGCGCCTCCTCACGGCGCCAGGATCTCCACAATCTCCGCCAGCGGCCGTTCCCAGCCGTCCAGCAGCGTGTTGCGCCGTCCAAAAAGCCGATGTTTGCCCTGCAATCGCAGCGCCCCCCCGATAAACGAATCCGCCGCCACCCGCAAATACACGCTCGGCCGGCTCAGAAAAGCGATGTCGAACACGTGCAGTATCCTTCCCAGCGGCCTGAGTTCGCGCAGGATCTCCTCCCGCGCCTCGTGGGGGAACAAGTCCAGGTAAATCTTCGTCGCCCCGAATTCCACCGCCTTGAGCGACCCGTCCAACTCCATCGCCACCTCCCGGAAGTACTCATGGCCGCGCGTGTGCCGCGCCACCACCCGGATATGCGTCTTGCGCTTGTGATATGCCTCCAGCCGCGAAGTCATGTCCCGGTCATGCACGAGCAGCGTCCGGTAAGGTTCCGGCATTTCCTCCGGCGCCACGCGGCTGATGGCCGGCAGCGCCAGCCGGCGCGCCGCGTAAAAATCATCCAGCGGATACGTGTCCGCATAGCGTTCGCGCGGCGCGAATGGAGTCAATCTGCCGACGGTTTGGGCCTGGCTCATATTACCCGGCATCCCCCTCCGCGCCAAAGATGGTGGTTGGAATCATGCGTACCGCGCGTTCTTGTGCTCGGGCAGGAAAAACTCATGCAGCAGCCGGTCCACCTGGAGAAGCCCTTCCCGGTTCAGCCGCACCGTGCCTCCTGCCACCGCGCCGAATCCCCAATCCTCAATCCGCCGCAACGCTCCGGCGAATCGCTCCCGCGCATCCACCCCGAACTTTTTCTGGAAGTAATCGCACCGTGTCTCCCCCAGCTTGAGCTGCAAAATAAACTCCCGGATCATCCGCTCCTCCGCGCTCGGCGTCATCGCCCGGTAAATCGGCAGCCGCCCCGCGCGCAACGCCCTCACATACGGCTCGAAATCGTGCTCATTCTGGTAATGCGTCCCTTGCAAATGCCCGAATGCCGCGACCCCCAGCCCGATCAAATCCGCCCCGGCCCACAGCCGGTCCCGGTAGAGGAACTTGGTCGCCGCTTTGTTCTTGACCGCCGTGTAGGCGCTCCCAACCGTATAGCCCGCCTTCTCCAATTCCGCGAAGCCCCAACCCACCCACGCCCGTTTGGTGTCCCAATCCGCCACCGGCGCCGCCAATTTCCCCCCCGCTTTCATCGCCTGATAGATCCCCGTGTTATACGGCACTTCCATCTGATATATCGTCACGCTCTCGGGCGACATCTCAATCGTCTTCCTGACGCATTCCTTCCAATTGCCCTCCGTCTCCTCCACCATCCCGGCGATCAAATCTATGTTGATCTGCGGAAATCCCAGATCCCGCGCAAACGCATACGCCCGCCCGATCTCCTTGCTGTGATGCGCCCGCCCGTTGATCTCCAGGATATGATCGTCGAAATTCTCCACCCCCAAGCTCAACCGGGTCACTCCCATCTTCCGGATCGCCTCCAGTTTATGCCGGGTCAGCGTCCCCGGTTCGCATTCAAAGGTCACTTCCTCCACCTCCTCCCACGAAACAAGCTTCTTCATCCCGTCGGCAAGCTGGCCGAGCTGATCCACCGACAAATAGGAAGGGGTGCCTCCGCCAAAATAGACGAAATTGGCCTTGCGCCCCGCCACCGCCGGTTCGCCCGCATACAGAGCCAGTTCGCCCAGCGCCGCCTCAATGTACCCTCGTATCGCCGCCGAATCCTTGTCCGTATAAACCTTGAAATAACAAAAGTGGCACCGCTTCCGGCAAAAAGGAATATGCAGATAAACCCCCAGCGGCGTTCCCTCCTCTCCTTGCCGCGCGGCGGGGCGCCGCTCCAGCGCCGCCTCCATCTCGGGCACGAATTCCGGCTTCCAGAACGAAAACGGCGGGTAATTGGAGACAAAATAATTGCCCACCGTCGTCTGCTTTTCCAGCGGCGGAGCGGCCGGGGCCGCGGGTGCGCTTGTGCTCATCATCCTCGTTTCATCTCCTCGCCTTGCGGCCTTGGCTATTCACATTTCTCATAAATTGCTGCCGCCAAAACAATAGACGTTGCCATCGTTGCAACCTATCACAATTTTTTTCCCCGCCACCGCCGGCGAACTCGCCACCGGCTGGCCCGTGTCGTAGGACCAAATCTCCCGCCCGTCCAGCAACCTGACCAGATACAGGCGCCCGTCGTCCGAGCCGAACACCACCTTGTCCCCCGCGACCACCGGCGAGCTTTGGATTCTTCCCTGCGCGGCAAAGCTCCACACGCTCTTGCCGTCCGCGCGGTTGAGACAATGCAGCATTTTGTCATCCCCGCCAAAGACCACCCGGTCCGCCGTCACCGCCGCGGAAGACAAGTAGGGAAAATCCCGGTCGTGAAACCGCCACACCACATTCGTCCCGGCCAAATCCACGCACAGAAACTCATTGTCGTAGTGCCCAAAATAAGCCCGCTGGCCCGCCAGCGCCACCGACACCGGGATATAAGCCCCCGCGTCTATCTGGGCCATCTCCACCCCGTCCTCCAGCCGCAGCACATGCACCAGCGCGTCGCACCCGCCAAACACCGCCTTCCCATCCGCCACCGCGCACGCCCCATTGATGTAATTGCCGCTCTCATACGTCCAGAGCACCGACCCCGTGGCCGCGTCCACGCAGCGCAATTTGTAATCGTAACTCCCAAAAAGGATGCGCCCCGCCCCGTCCGTTCCGGCAAATGCGCTCGCCGATGCCTGGATTTTTCCCTCCGTCTGCATCTTCCAAACCAGCTTTCCGCTGGCCGCCTCCACCGCGTAAAACAAACCATCCGCCGACCCCGCGAAAACCATCCCATCGGCAAGCAACGGCGGCGCTTGCATCGCCTCCGCCGCCTTGAATGCCCAAACCAGCCTCCCATCCGCCAAATTCAGCGCATACAAATTCCCGTCATCCGACCCGATATAAACGCGGTCCGTCCCGATCACCGCCGAAGATTTCACCGCCGCCCCGGTCTTGAAACTCCACAGCACCCGGTTGGTCGCAAGCAACGTATCATTCGCCACCCCCGTCAGCGCGGCATTCCCTCGAAAGACAGGCCACAGCGCCGCCCCGGTCGGAGCCGGGACCGCCGCCGGCGCAACCGCCGCGCCCGCCAGCAGGCTGATTGAAAAAAGAATGCTCCAAAGCGCCGGCGCCGGGGAGCCGGCAAAAGCAAACGCGCCGCCGCGCCGCGCAACGCTGAGGTTCCCCGGCTTCATCTGCGATCATTAGTGCTCACAATAGTCTCCATTATGGCCCAGCCCCGGCCCTTTCGCAACAAATTATTACCTACACGTATTACCTCCTCGATCCGCACTACGGCGCCCCTGGCTTCGCCTGCTGCGTCTGCGCGGGCGGCGTTGGGCCGCGCAGGACCAGGTCCACCATAAAAAGCGGACGGCCGCGGACCTGCTCGAAAGTGCGTCCCACGTACTCCCCAAGTATCCCCAGGATGAAAAGTTGCATTCCGCCAAAAAACACCACCGCCAGCAATATGCTCGTCCAACCTTGCGGTGTTTTCCGGACAAAAAGCCAGGAGGCCAGCGCGTAAAGACCCAGCAGCCCGCTCCCTACCGCGGCCGCGCCGCCGACCAAAAAGCTGAATCTCAGCGGCTTGAGGCTCGAGGAAATCAGGCCGTCTATGGCCAGCCGCGCCAGTTTGCCGAACGGGTACTTCGTCTCCCCGGCAAACCGGCCGCCCCGGTCGTAAATCACCGCTTCCTGCCGGTATCCCACCCAACTCACCATGCCCCGAATGAAGCGATGGCATTCGGGCATCCCCACGATCAGGTCCGCCACGCGCCGGTTGATCAGCCGGAAATCCCCGCTATCCAGTTGGATTTGTCCGTCCGCCAGCCAGCGCAGGCATCGGTAATATACCGCGCAAAAAAGCCGCTTCAGCGGAGCGTCCCCGGGCCGGCTGCGTCGCTGCGTATACACCACCTCCGCTCCCTGATCCATTTTTGCCAGCATTTCCACCAGCAGTTCCGGCGGGTCTTGCAGGTCCGCGTCCATGATTAGTATCCGTTCCCCGCGCGCAAAATGCAGTCCGGCCGTTAGCGCCAATTGATGCCCGTGGTTGCGCGACAGATTCACCGCCACCAGGTTCGGATCCTTCGCCCACAACTTCTCCAATTTGCTCCACGAATCGTCCTCCGATCCATCGTTCACCACAATGATCTCGTAGGGACGGCAAATCCCCAGGCACGCGCTGGACACACGGCGATGGGTTTCCTCTATCACCAACCCCTCGTTGTAGCACGGCAGCACAACTGATAAATACGGGGTCCCATTCATGGTCGGGCCGCTTGGGTCAGACGCTCTTCAGTCACCACGCACAGAAAGACAATCGCCATGAGCGGAAACCAGGCCAGCGCAAACGAATCTCCCAGCCACGGCCGCAGCAGCGTCGGCAGCAACCCCATGCTCCCCGCCGCACCGGCCACCAGCCAGCCCCCCGCGGGCCGCGCCGCCACGAAGAGCCACCGGCTCCACAAAGCCAGCGCTGGCGCCAACGCCACATAACTGTTCGCCTCGCTCATTGGATTGAACAACACCAGGTAACCCGCCGCGAACGCCAGCCAGCCCAGCGCCCGTTCCCGCTCCGGCAAACTCCGCGCCACCAGATAGCAAAACACCGCCATCGCCAATCCCGCCCCGCCGCGAACCAGCAGCGCCGCGCTCCCGCTCAGCGGCGCATGCGCCGCTCGCAGCAACCCGTTCACGTCGGCAAACCGATTGTCCGTCACCGCGGCGCATTGCCTCAAATTGGCCCACTCCGCCACGTACTGGCTTCGCACGTAGTCTCCGGGTCCGCACAAGAACGGCAGCAGCATCGTCCCCGCCAGCCCTATCCCCAGCCGCCACCACAGACGCGGATAGGCCGCAAACAGCAGCCCGGCCGCCGCCAGGCCCAGCGGCTTGATCGCCGCCGAAAGGCAAACCAACAGCACCGCCGCCCAACTGCGGCCCTCCGCCAGGCAGACCGCCGCCAGCAGCAGCGCCGCGCCCAGCGGGCCGTTGGCCTGGCCGTTCCGCAACGCTCCAAGACACAGCGGCAAACCCACCAGCGCCGCCAGCGCGAAGGCCCGTTGCGGCCGCGCCTCCTGCCGTGTCCATCGCCACATTCCAAACGCCAGCCCCAGCCATCCCATCCAGCGCCAAAGCAGATCGCCCATCACCCGCGGCAGCAGGTGGAACGGCGCGAAGACAGCCACAAAGGTCGGCAAATAATTCATCCCGGCGGGGCCGTCGTAAAGCCCCTTGCCCGCCGCCCAGCGCGCGACCGCCTCGTGGTACAACGGCGTGACCGTTCGTTTCTCAGGCCGCGTCACCACCATCACCGAAACAACCACCAGCGGCACCACGACCAGGGCGCCGGAGAGCCAGCGCCAGCGCGCCGCGGCGGACACCTCGCCTGATTCTCCTGGATAAGGCTCGGTAACTTCCAACATCCCGCCCATCCTGCCGTCGCCCGCCCCCTTTGTCCATTTCTGAAGAGTAGGCGGACTATTCTTTCATGCGGCTGTAGGTCACCAGAAAAAACTTCGCGCCGGCCGCGCTCTTGAATTCTCTCGGACGCTCCACGCCGGAAAGGTCGTAGCAGATGCGAAGTGTATCGCCGTTAAGTTCGTAAACCGCAGGGAAAGTCTTGCCGCGGTTGGGCCCTTCCGTACCCGTAATCGTCATGCTCTTGGGCCTGCTGCTGGAGTCCAGCGTGTAGGTGCCCCGGTCCGGTTCCTCTCCGACGAAGACTTCATACTTGCCGTGGTCGAGCTTGAGACGAATACTTTGCAGGAGGGCGTCCGTCATGGGCTGTCCGCCTATCTCGCCCTGGACAGGCCTCCAATTTCCCTGAACAGCTTTGGCGTCGTCAAGCGGGCCGACAACGCACGCCGTCAGCAACCCGGCTGCGGCAAGGCCGATAAAGAAGGCGCATTTCATGGGGGTCAAGTCTAGGAAGGTTGTCAACCTTCGATCTCATTGGCGGTCATTTGTTGAAGTTTACTCCCCAACAGTGCAAAAAGCAACCGTCACAGTTGCCGGCAAAACTGTCCGGCCAAAACAATCCCGAAAAAAAAGCTGGCATACGGCCCGGATGCTGCTATGTTGTCCATTCCTTTTGGAATGTTCCCAAAGGAAAAACGGCCTTTTAATCCGTCTTCGTGTGAAGGCGGGCGGCCACAACAACAATTAATTCAATCCCGTCTTCCGCGGGATGGTTCGCCGCCTCAGGGCCTGGCGAACTTCCAACAAAAGGAAAAGTGTGATCAGTATCGGCATTAAGGAATTACTCGACGCCGGCGTCCATTTCGGACACCAGACCAGGCGGTGGAACCCGAAGATGAAACCGTTCATCTTCGACGCCCGCAACGGCATCCACATCATTGACCTGAGCAAATCCCTGGCCCAACTGGAAACCGCCTGCGACTTCCTCTACTCCGTGGTCGCCAAGGGCGGCAGCGTCCTGTTCGTGGGCACCAAGAAACAGGCCCAGGAAGCCGTCAAAGAATCCGCCAAATCCTGCGGCCAGCTCTACGTGACCGAACGCTGGCTCGGCGGCACGCTGACCAATTTCAACACCATCAAACGCTCCATTGCGCGCCTCAAAACCATCGAAAAATGGGAGACCGACGGCACCATCAACCATTACGGCAAACAGGAACAATCCATGTACCGTCGCGAAGCCGCGCGCCTCTTCAAAAACCTCGACGGCATCCGCTCCATGGACAAATACCCGGCCGCGATGTTCGTCGTGGACATCAAGCGCGAGCACAACGCCATCGCCGAAGGCCGCCGCCTGAAAATCCCCATCGTCGCCCTGGTGGACACCAATTGCGATCCCGGGTTGGTCACCTACCCCATCGCCGGCAACGACGACGCCATCCGCTCCATCCGCCTCATCTTGCAAACCGCCGTCCAAACCATCATCCAGGCCCGCGGCGAATACGAAGCCAAATACGGCCGGCGCAAAGCGGAGCAAACCGAGCAAACCGAGCAAACCGCCGCCGCCGCTCCCGCTCCCGATGCCACCAGCCCCGCTCCCGAACCGCCGCCCGCGGCCCCCGTCCCCGCTCCGGCGCCAGCCCCGCTGCCGGCCTGAACAAACATCACCACTGACAACCAACCATTTCACCATGTCTGAATTCACTGCTGTTGACGTAGCCAAACTGCGCGAAATGACCGGCGCGGGCTTCATGGACTGCAAAAAGGCCCTCGCCCAAACGAAGGGCAACATGGACGCCGCCATAGACTTCCTCCGCAAAAAGGGGATCGCCTCCGCCGCCAAAAAATCCACGCGCGAAGCCAGAGAAGGCATCATTGCCCAGAACATCCAGCCCGGCGCCAAAGCCGGTGTGCTCCTGGAGATCAACTGCGAAACCGACTTTGTCGCCCGCAACGAGACCTTCCGCGCCTTCGCCGAAGAAACCGCGCTCAAACTCGCCGCCGGCGCGACCCTCGCCAGCCTGGAGCCGGACCGGGTCTCCGCCGTCGCCAAGATCGGCGAAAACATCCGCCTGCCCCGCTTCATCCGCTACCAGGTCGCCGGCAGCGGCATGATCGCCGCCTACATTCATACCGGCGCCAAAGTCGGCGTCCTGGTCGAAGTCGGCGCCGACAAGGAACAGACCGTCGCCCACGAAGACTTCAAACAGCTGGTGCGCGACATCACGCTGCAAATCGCCGCCGGCAACCCGACGGTCGTGTCGCGCGATCAAGTTCCCGCCGCCATCATCGCCAAAGAGCGCGAAATCGCCGCCGAACAAGTCAAGAACAAGCCGCCCCAGGCCATCACCAAAATCGTCGAAGGCAAACTGGAAAAATACTACGCCAGTTGTTGCCTGGTGGATCAAGGCTTCGTCAAGCGCAACTCCGAAGTCTCGGTGAAAGAGCACCTCGGCGGCATTGCCAAGCAACTGGGGGACGAGATTGTCATCCGCCGCTTCGCCCGCTTCCAAGTCGGGGAAACCCCCGCCGCCTGACCGGCGATAATTGCTGCTGCGCGCCGCGGCGTCAACCCAGCCGCTGCAATTCGTTTTGCAGGGCGATCTGGAAGTCTTGGAGGTCGGCGGCGGAGGGCTTGTAGCTTTTATCCGCCGCGGCCAGACTCAACCGGCCCATTTGGTCGAGCAGCCATTCGGCGCTTTTGCCGTCGCTGAATTCGACCTTGCCGCTGACCATCGCTCCCGGCCGGGCGAGTTGATCCACCGAGACCCTGACCTTGCTGGCCGGCAGATCTTCCGCGGCTTTTGGCTCGGCCTCGGCGGCGATTTTTGGCGACGGGGGGAGCGGAGCGGGGTCTTTGGGAATGAGCTTCAAATCATCCACCAGCAGGCGGACCTCGAGGTAGGTTTGCCGCAACCCCCATTCGGTTTCCAGGCGTTTTTGAATGTCGGAAATTCTCAGTCCCTCATCAATCCAGTACTTGACTTGCTTTCGTTTTGTATCGTCCAGAATCATGGGCCAAGAATAACAGGGGCGGGGGGCTTTGACACGCACCGAATTTTGGGCCCTCAGGCGGACGGGTCGTAGTTCAACCAGGGGCCGAGCCATTTTTCGATAGCGGCAAGGCCCAGGCCTTTGCGCCGATGGTAGTCGAGCACCTGGTCGCGGCCCAGTTTGCCCACGGCAAAGTATTTGGATTGGGGATGGGCAAAATAAAGACCGCTCACGCTGCTGGCCGGCCACATGGCGCAGCTTTCGGTCAGTTTGATGCCGGCCGTTTTCTCCGCGTCCAGCAAAGACCACAGGGTCCACTTCTCAGTGTGGTCGGGACATGCCGGATAGCCCGCGGCCGGCCGGATGCCGTGATATTGTTCGTCAATCAACTGCTGGAGGGTCAGATGCTCGTTTTTGCCGTAGCCCCATTCGACGCGCGCGCGCCGGTGCAGGAATTCGGCAAAGGCCTCCGCCAGCCGGTCGGCCAGCGCCTCGGTCAGGATGGCGTTGTAGTCGTCATGGCCGGCTTTGAAATGTCGCACCATTTCGTCGGCCCCAATCCCGGCGGTGACGGCGAAGAAGCCGAGATGGTCGTTGGCGACCCCCTTGGGCGCGATGAAATCGGCCAGGCACAGGTTCGGCTGGCCGTCCGGCTTCTCCATCTGCTGGCGGAGGAAATGGAACGTGGCGAGCGGTTTTTCCCGGGCGCTGTCCGGGTAAATTTCCACGTCGTCGCCGGCGGAGTTGGCGGGGAAGAAACCGTAAACGCCGCTTGCTGTCAATAATTTTTCTTGCACGATCCGGTCCAGCAGGCGCCGGGCGTCGCGGAAGAGCGCGCGCGCCTCGGGGCCGTATTTGGGATGATCGAGGATCGCCGGATAGCGCCCGCGCAATTCCCAGGTGTGGAAAAACGGCGACCAATCAATGCAAGGGGTCAGTTCCTCCAGGGGAACGGAAGAAAGGAGGCGCGTTCCGGTAAACTCCGGCTGCGGAATGTCCCCGGGTTTCCAGGCGATCTTTTCCGCGCGCCGCCGCGCCTCGTCAATGGGGATGAGTTGGACGGGCGTGCCGGCGTGTTGCCGGCGGATATTGTCCTGTTCCTCGCGGTTTTTGCGCGCGAAAGCGGGCTTGAGTTGCGGATTGACCAGTTGGCCGGCCACGCCGACGGCGCGGGAGGCGTCGAGCACATGGACGACGGCCTGGTCGTAGTGCGGGGCGATTTTAACAGCGGTGTGCGCCTTGCTGGTGGTGGCGCCGCCAATCAACAGCGGCAGGGCAAAGCCCTGGCGCTGCATCTCGCGGGCCACATGGGCCATCTCGTCCAGCGATGGGGTGATGAGGCCGCTCAGGCCGATGATATCCACCTGGAGATCGCGCGCGGCCTTGAGAATCTTCTCGCAGGGCGCCATGACGCCCAAATCAATGATCTGGTAATTGTTGCAGCCGAGGACGACGCCGACGATGCTCTTGCCGATGTCATGCACGTCGCCCTTGACGGTGGCCAGGAGGATTTTTCCCTGGGTTGGGCGCGCGCCGTCGCCCGCTGTTTTCCCGGCCTCTATAAAGGGCAGCAGCCAGGCGACGGATTTTTTCATGACGCGGGCGCTTTTGACCACCTGGGGCAAAAACATTTTGCCCGAGCCGAAGAGGTCGCCGACCACGCTCATGCCGGCCATGAGCGGGCCTTCGATCACGGCCAGAGGGCGGCCCAGCTTGAGGAGGGCTTCCTGGGTGTCGGCCTCGATATGGTCCACAATGCCCTGGACCAGGGCATGGGAGAGGCGTTCCTCGACCGTGCCCTTCCGCCATTGGTCTTCCGCGGCCCCGGCCTTTTCATTTTTCTTGACAGATTCGGCGAATTTGACCAGGCGTTCCGTGGCGTCGGGGCGGCGGTTGAGCAGGACGTCCTCGACCAGTTGGAGCAAGTGCTTGGGAATCTCCTCGTAAATGCCCAACATGCCGGCGTTGACGATGCCCATATCCAGCCCGGCCTGAACGGCGTGATAGAGGAAAGCCGTGTGCATGGCCTCGCGCACGGCGTCGTTGCCGCGGAAGGAGAAGGAAATGTTGCTGATGCCGCCGCTGACCCTGGCGCCGGGCAGGTTTTGTTTGATCCAGCGGGTCGCGGCGATGAAGTCGGCGGCGTAGTTGTTGTGCTCCTCCATGCCCGTGGCGACGGTGAGGACGTTGGGATCGTAAATGATGTCCTGCGGCGGGAAGCCCACTTGTTCGGTGAGGATTTTGTGGGCGCGGGCGCAAATCTGCGTGCGGCGTTCCAGGGTGTCGGCCTGGCCGCGCTCGTCGAAGGCCATGACGACCACGGCCGCGCCATAACGCCGGACCAGGCGGGCCTGGAGAATGAATTTTTGCTCACCCTCCTTGAGGCTGATGGAATTGACGACGGCCTTGCCCTGGACGCACTTCAAGCCGGCCTCGATGACGGCCCACTTCGAACTGTCAATCATAATCGGGACGCGGGAGATGTCCGGTTCCGGCCCGACCAGATTGAGGAAATGGGTCATGGCCTTGACGCCGTCGAGCATTCCCTCGTCCATGTTGATGTCAATGATCTGCGCGCCGTTTTCGACCTGCTGGCGGGCCACCGCCAGGGCCTCCTCGAACTTGCCGGCCAGGATGAGTTTGGCGAAGCGGGGGGAGCCGGTGACGTTGGTCCGTTCGCCGATGTTGACGAAGTTTGTTTGCGGACCAATGGTCAGCGCCTCCAGCCCGCTGAGGCGCAAACAGGGTTTGATTTCGGGCGGAACGCGGGGCGGGAAAATCTTGACAGCATCGGCGACGGCTTTGATGTGCGGCGGGGTGGTGCCGCAACAACCGCCGACGATGTTGAGCCAGCCGGAACGCGCCCAGTCGGCCAATTGGGGCGCGAGGGTTTCGGGCGTTTCGGGAAAACCGGTCGGCAACAACGGCTCCGGCAAGCCCGCATTGGGATAGGCGCTGAGATAGATGGGGACGAGGCCGGACAGCTCCTCGATAAACGGCCTCATCTCCTTGGGGCCAAGCGCGCAATTGATGCCGATGCTGAGCAAGGGAAAATGCGAGACCGAATTCCAATAGGCTTCGACGGTCTGGCCGGAGAGGGTCCGGCCGCTTTTGTCCACGATGGTGAAGGAGAGCATCACCGGAACGCGGCGTCTGGTGCCCTCCGCCTTCGGCGGGGCGGCGGACAATGACGCCGGCGCGGTGGCGGCTTGGATTCCCAAATCCTCAAATAACCTGGCGATGGCGAAGAGCGCGGCCTTGGAATTGAGGGAATCGAACACCGTTTCCACCAGCAGCAGGTCCGCCCCGCCCTCGAGCAAAGCGCACGCCTGTTGGTAGTAGGCCTCCACCAATTGATCATAAGTGATGGAGCGGGCGGCGGGATTGCTCACGTCGGCGGAGAGGGAGGCGGTTTTGTTGGTCGGCCCCAAGGCACCGGCGACAAAACAGGTTCGCGCCGGGTTTGCGGCCATCACGGAGTCGGCGGCGGCGCGGGCGTTTTTCGCGCCCGCCACGTTGAATTCGTAGGCGAGGGATTCCATGCCGTAATCGGCCATGGAGATGGTGGTGGAGTTGAAGGTGTTGGTCTCGATGATGTCCGCTCCGGCTTGGAGGTACTGGCGGTGAACCGCCTGCACGATGTCTGGCTGGGTGAGGTTGAGCAGGTCGTTATTGCCCTTGAGGTCGCGCGGCCAGTCCTTGAAACGCTCGCCGCGAAAGCCCTCCTCACTGAGGTTCCAGGTCTGGAGCATGGTGCCCATCGCGCCGTCCAGGATCACGATGCGCTCCCGCAAAAGCTGGAGGAGCGCCGCGGCGCGGTCGGTTGAGTTGAGGCTGTTCTGCTGGACCATGGGGGTCATCATAGCTCAGCCAGACACGGTTGCAAGAGATAAATCAACGTATCCTGATATGAAGATATTAATATTGTTCAAGGCCCAACTTCACTGGCGCAACCCTTGATTCGGCACGATTGACCGCAGATTGGAACAACAGGACGAATTGCGCCAGAGGCGCGGGGCTGAAAAGGGGGTTGCTGGACATTTTTTGCCATTTAGAAGAAGAAGGATATTTTTTTTGGCTATATTTGGCTTTATTTGGCTTTATTTACCTTTATTCACGCACACGGTGGGAGGTCGCAGACGCGGGCTTGGTGGAATGGTTTGACGGGGGTTGACGCTGGGTTGACTTTAACGATAAAGGTGGCGTCTCATTTTCACCGGATGTGGCGGCGACTGGCCACTTGCCCTGGCGTTCGATTTGCCACACCCCTGCCATGCCGGCTACCATAGCATAGTAGGTAAGGGATGTCAAGCTTTTTAATTGATACGATTGATGATTCGAGTTGACTCAAATTAAAAGACACTGGGGGAGCGAAACTGAGAGGAGGCCAAAAGGGTCGTTGACTCATGGGAAAAAGACACCAGGAATTGGTGTGAATGAACATGAGCAAAGAACTGAAA
>Ga0187862_10002668_pt1 | contig 17871 bp, 20 predicted proteins | sample June2016WEW_10_1_FD_133003 | JGI IMG/M metagenome (GOLD analysis project Ga0187862, IMG submission 133003) | Peatland microbial communities from SPRUCE experiment site at the Marcell Experimental Forest, Minnesota, USA - June2016WEW_10_150 | ecosystem: Environmental > Terrestrial > Soil >...
CGCCCGCCCTCCCCGGCCCGCCCGCCCTCCCTGGCCCGCCCGCCCTCCCTGGCCCGCCCGTGCCCTGGTCGCCGAGCCTGCTGACCATGACCGCGGTGCCGGACGCGAGCTCTCGCGGACCGAGCTCCAGCCTGATCGGCACGCCGCGCAGCTCCCAGTCGTTGAACTTGAACCCGGGCGACAGCTGGGGCCGGTCGTCGACGTGGACGCGAATGTCCTTGCGGCTGAGCCGGGCGGCCAGGTCGCGGGCCGCCTGCTGAACGTCGGCGGCCCGGTCGCCGCCGCCGATCGGCACGATCACCACCTGGCAGGGAGCCAGGGCGGGCGGCAGCACCAGGCCCTTGTCATCACCATGCGTCATGATCACCCCGCCGATCATGCGGCTGCTCATGCCCCAGGAGGTGGTGTAACAGGGCTCGAGAACGCCGGACTCGGCCGTGTACCTGATGCCGAACGCGGTGGCGAAATTGGTTCCCAGGTAATGCGAGGTGCCGGCCTGCAGGGCCCGGCCGTCCCGCATCATCGCCTCGATGGTGAAGGTGCGCTCGGCGCCGGCGAAGCGCTCGCTGGCAGTCTTCTCGCCCGCGATCGCGGGGATGGCGGCCGCCTCGGCGGCCAGTTCGCGATAGAAGGTCAGCGCCAGCATCGTCTCGGCCATCGCCTCGGCCGAGTCCGCATGCGCGGTGTGTCCTTCTTGCCAGAGGAACTCGGTGGTGCGCAGGAACATCCGCGGCCGCAGCTCCCAGCGGACGACATTGGCCCACTGGTTCAGCAGCATGGGCAGGTCGCGATGCGAGCTGATCCACTTGGCCATCATCTCGCCGACGACCGTCTCCGACGTTGGCCGGATGACGAGCGGCTCCTCCAGGTCCTTGCCGCCCGCATGGGTCACGACCGCCAGCTCAGGGGCGAAGCCCTCGACGTGCTCGGCCTCGCGTTGCAGGTAGCTCTCCGGGATGAGCAGCGGGAAGTAGGCGTTGACGTGACCGGTCTCCTTGATCCGGCGGTCCAGGTCGGCCTGCAGGAGCTCCCAGATCCGGTACCCGTACGGCCGGATGACCATGGTCCCGCGCACCGGCCCCCGGTCCACCAGCTCGGCCCTGAAGACCAGCTCGTTGTACCAGGCAGAGAAGTCCTCGCTCTGCGGCGTCACGCCGCGCTCATCGCGTGCCATGTGCCGACGCTACCGGCGGCCACGAGCTCAGTGCACCGGGGTTTAGCTGCTGGCTTGCGGACACGCGAGGCGTTCGGCGGTCGCCGACGGCCGGCTGCATAGCCGTGCCGGAAACAGCCGATGAAGTGGCGGCGACCGCGCGTCGTGCCCCATGATGTAGTGAATCTCGGATCGGGGAGAGACGCCGCGTCAGTCTCAGGAGTAACGCGCCTCATGAGCACCGGAACGCCGCAAGATCAGCGGAACCGGAGGTCTTACTCCTCGGTGGACGATGATCCCCCCGCGTCCGGCGAGGCCTCCGGGCAGGGGCGTCGCGGCCAGCAGCAGCACCCGAGCCTGCCCCTTCCGGTGGGCCGTCCTTCCCGCCGGGCAGCCAGGTCAGCCGCGACCGCCGAGCGCGACCAGGCCGGAGATCAGGGCTGGAACCCGGCGGGCGGCGGCGCGGCGGACGACGAGGATTACGAGTGGATCCGCTACCTGAGCGGTGGCAAGCCCAAGACCGGCCCGGCACCGGCCGTTCCGGCACCGCGTAGCCCGGCAGGACCCGCGGACGAAATGGTGCCGCCTTTCGCGCCGCCTGATGCTGGTCGCCCGCAGGGTCCGTCGGTGCCGCGGTTCACCCCGCCTGACGCGGGGCATCCGCAGGGTCTGTCCGTGCCGCAGTTCAGCCCGCCTGATGCGAGTCGCCCGCAGGGTCCGTCGGTGCCGCGGTTCGCCCCACCCGACGCGGGGCATCCGCAGGGTCTGTCCGTGCCGGGATTCGCGCCGCCGGACACTGGTCGCCCGCAGGGGCCGTCCGTGCCGCGGTTCACCCCGCCTGAGACTGCTCAGCCCTCGGCCGCGCCACGGTCTTTCGCCGGGCCGGCTCAGCCAGCAGCCCCCGCCGGCGCGCCACCGGAGGCGACACCGGACACGGGCCGCCGCCGCGCGGCTCACCGTTCACACGGGCCCGCCGGCCCGGACCGGGCCCCGCTGCCGCCGCCCGGTCTGTCTCCGGCGCCAGGTCGGGTCGGTCCTGGACGTGCGGCCTCGCGGCCGGGGGCAGATCCAGCTGACGACAGTGAATCGGCCCATCAGGCCGCTGACAGCAGGCCCGGGCGCGGGAAGAAGGACCGAGCGCCGGAGCCGAAAGCGCCGAGGCGCCAGTCCCGGCCGAAACTACTAAGGCGCGGCCCGGCTGCTCCTCCCGGCCGTCCCGGCCCCGCGGCCCCGGCCGAGCCCCCGGCCCGTCCCGAAGCCCCGGCCCGCCGCTCGGCCGCAGCTCCCGTCGAGCCCTCGGCACCGCGGGAAAGCGCGGCCTGGTACCAGCCGGAAGCCCGGACCGAGGCTGCTGCGCCCGCTGAGGCTGCCGCTCGGGCGGAGGCTGCCGCTCGGGCGGAGGCTGCCGCTCGGGCGGAGGCTGCCGCTCGGGCGGAGGCTGCCGCGCGGACCGAGGCTGCCGCTCGGACCGAGGCTGCCACTCGGACCGAGGCTGCCGCGCGCGCTGAGGCTGAGGCCAGGGGCCGATCTGCGGCGCGGCCCGACCCGGGCCGGTCGACGGGCACAATCAGGACCGACGGACCGGCCAGTCCGGATGTCGCCGCCAGTCCGGAAACCAGGGCCCGGCGCAAGATGCTGCGCCGCGGCCGTGCCGCGCAGGCGAAGCCCGAGGTCGTGATCCCGGCTGCCGCGACGGCTCGGCCCCAGTCGGCCGGCCAGACGAAAACCGGCGGCCGACCAGAAGCCGAAGCGCGGCCACAAGCCCTCTCGCGGCCGGAAGGCCTGGCGCGGCCGGAAGGCCTGGCGCCTCCCGAGGCCCTGGCGCGGCCGGAAGGCCTGGTGCGGCCGGATACTGTTGCGGGGCCGGAAGTCACCGCCCGCCCGGAGGCGGCAGGCCGATCAGCGGGCCGCCCGTCCGGGATTGGTAGCCCTGAGGCCGGTAGCCCTGAGGCCGGTGCCCTGCCCCAGGCCGAGGGTCGGCCAGCTAAGGGCCGGAAGCGATCTGCGGCGAGCGCCGTGGCGCCCGCCAGGGCAGTCCCGGATCGGCTGACCCGGGCAGCCCGCAGGGCGGGAAAGCGGCGGCTGCGCCGCGCGCTGTGGCTAGCGGCCGGCGCCGTGGTGATCGTGGTCGCCGTGGTCGTCGCCATGGAGCTGCAGCCCGGCAGCGGGCCGGCTCATGCGATCGCGGCGCCCCGGCAACTCGGCGCTTACGTTCAGGCGCCCAACCTGGCCTCGAGCATGGGAGCCAGCAAGCTGAAGGCCGGGATCATGGCTGATGGCGGCGGTGAGGCCACTCATGTCGTGGACGCCGTATACGAGGACAGCACGGGCCCGGCCGCTCGATCCGGGCCGCAGATCATCCTGTTCATCGGCGGCAACCTGTCCGGCTCCTCAGCTAAGTCGTTCATTACCAGTTTCATCGGTCAGGTGCGCGGCGCCGTTACCACCGGAGCCGGCCCGCTTGGCGGCGCGGCCGCGTGCGCTCCCGCGCCCAGCGGCGGCCTGGCCGAGTGCGCCTGGGCCGACAATGACACCTTCGGCCTGGTCGCCTCGCCGACGATGTCGCCGGCCACGCTGGGGAACGAGCTGCGGCAGCTGCGTCCGCAGGTGGAGCACGTGGTCAAGTAGCGTCGCTCGCTTTGTGCCGGCCTGCCGGGCCCGCCCGCGTCGCCGCCTGCGTGAAAGGCGGCTGGCGACCCCAGCGGCGCCAGTTCCGACGAGACGCTGGCGGCCGGGCTACTTGGACTTCCCCGGACCATCCTGAGGTCGCGGCGTCCGCAGGGACAGCCGGGCGATGGCGATCACGATGGCGCCCGCCAGCACGGCCAGGCCGGCCAGCTGGCCGCCGATCAGGCGTGAGTCAAGCGGGACGGTCGCCGACGCGGTGACAGCCCGCACGTGCGCATGCGGCTTCGTGGCCGGCGGCAGCCCGAGGCCTCCGGGGCTGCTCGAGCCTGGCCCGGGCGACACGGTCGGAAACAGCCCGGCCGGGTCAGTCGGAGTCACGCCGGTACCGATCCCGGTGTCGTTGCCGCCGACGGACACCGGCGGCAGCGTGACCGGGACCCCCGCAGACGTACTGCTGGTCGGGCTCGGCGTTGCTGATGCCGCGGCAACCAGGGTGATAGTCCCGGAGGCGTCACCATAGTGCGCGTCCGCCGCGGTCGCTGTCGCGGTCAGGTCCACCCGGCCGCCGACGGCAGCGTGGCTCCCGATCGGGACGCTGGCTTCGAGCTCGTCGGACTGAGCGGCGGGCAGCGGACCGACGCTGCACGAGCTGCCGCTGGCGGCCCGGCAGACCGTGAACCGGGGAGCGTATGCGTGCTCCAGCTTCCTGATCTGCACCTGGACGGTCACCGAGTCGCTGACCTTGGTGGCGCTCCAGACCCAGATCGCGAAGCTGGCCGTCTGCCCGGGGTGGACCTGGGCCGAGCTGACGAACGGCTGGACCAGGACGCACAGCTGTGGTTTCGCCGGGCTGGACGACTTGCTCGGACTGGGGGAGGGGCTGGCCGTCTTGGTCGGTGTCTTGGTCGGCGCCGGACTCGACTTGGGCGGGCTGGTGTGCGGGGTGGGACTCTTCGGCGACGTGGCGCTGCTGCTGGGCTTGGGGCTGGCCGACTTCGAGCTACTGGCACTCGGCTTGGGGCTGCTGCTGGCCGAGTGAGAGCTGCTGGCGCTGGGGTCGGGGCTGCTGGGCTTGGGGCTCTTCGGCGGATCCGACGGACTGCTGCTGGTAGAGCTCGGGTGCGCACTAGCGGAAGTCGTGCTCGTCTTGGCTGGCGCCGAAGTGGCCTTTGTCACGCGGGCGGCCGGGGAGGTGCTGGTCGTGCTCGGATGCGCGCTGGCCGATCGGCTGGCGGCTGGCTTCGGCTTGCTGACCCGTTTCGAGCTGAAGGTAAGCGCGCTATCGAGGAGTGCCGTCTTCGGGCGGCTAGCGCATGCTGAGACGCCGCCGGAGGTAGTCGGCTGCGCCGTCGCCGCGCTGGCCAGGGTGACGCCCAGCGCGCCGGAGGAGCAGGCCGCGAACCCGGTGATGGCGCCCAGCGTCGCTAGCCGGATGAGCCTGCTTCTCACCTGCCCGACCTCACCTCGGTTGACGCTCCGGCTGCGAACGTGGTCCCCCTCATGTGCTCACATTATGCACGGCCAGGTTAAGGATTCCCCTGTGCCCAATTTCGACACCTGCGAAACAGTCTGCTGAAATCCTGCTGTCCGAGCTGATCAGGCCTGGTGGCAGGCGTGGCCGTCGGCGGCCACGCCGGAAGGGAATCCGATGCATCCGGCTGACCTGCTGGCCCGGACATCGTCGGGGCCAGACCTCGAGTTGCGCTACGGCCCCGGCCCGGACCAGGTTGCCGATCTTCGGCTGCCTGCCGCGCACCAGCAGCCGGCCGGGGGCGCGCCACTGGTCATCTTCCTGCACGGGGGGTTCTGGCGGGCGGCTTACGATCGCCGGCATACCGGGCCGCTGGCCGCGGCCCTGGCGTCGGCCGGGTTCGCCGTCTGCACGCCGGAGTACCGCCGGACCGGGCAGCCGGCCGGTGGCTGGCCAGGGACCTTCGACGACGTAGCCGCCGCCGTCGACGTCCTGCCGGAAGCCGCTGTCCAGGCCGGCGGGGCAGCGATCGACGGCAGCTGCGTTGTCCTGGCCGGGCACTCAGCTGGCGGTCAGCTCGCCCTGTGGGCCGCGAGCCGGGCGCGGCTGCCGGCCGGGTCCGCCTGGTTCGCAGCCCAGCAGCGCGCCCATGCCGTGGTGAGCCTGGCCGGTGTCTGTGATCTCGCCGAGTGCTTCCGGCTTGACCTGGGCGACGGGGCCGCTGTCGAGCTCCTGGGCGGCAGTCCCGCTCAGTTTCCCGAGCGCTACGCCGCCACCGATCCCATGGCCTTGCTCCCCGCCGGAGTGCCGGTCCGGCTGGTGCACGGCGTCGCCGACGACCGCGTGCCGAGCCAGCTGAGCCGGAGCTATGCGCAGCGCGCCCGGGCTGCCGGTGATGACGCCAGCTGCGACCTGGTCGCCGGCTGCGGGCATTTCGAGCTGATTGACCCGTCATCCGCCGCATGGCCGAGCGTTCTGGCGGCCTTCCGCTCGGCGACCGGTGGCGCCGCCTAGCCGGGCCGCCGCTGTCCGTTCCCCGCCGCGGTGCGCCGTCGTGTATGCTCACTTGGCGCGGTGCGCGAACCAGCGGAAAGCTCGCTTCGCGCAGCGAGAGCCGGGTGGTGCTGCTACCCGGCCCGCCCCCTTAGCTCAGTCGGCAGAGCGTCTCCATGGTAAGGAGAAGGTCTACGGTTCGATTCCGTAAGGGGGCTCCCAGGTCAGCGGTATCTTTCGATTAAATCTGCCATCCGATTTGTCGCTTTCATGGACCGGTTCGTGGGGATGCTCCAATGCTCTGAATGCACAGGATGGGCCATGGATATCTTCGCTTCGTCACTGAGGGTAACGCCAGGCGTTCGGTAGCGCCCGGCGCTAGCCGGGCCAGTCTTTCCTGCTACGTGGCGTGACCTCCATAGCCCCGAAATAGACGCTCATATATGCGCATAACGCTGATACCGTGCGCCCCCCAAGCCAGTTCGGCTGCTGGCTCTGGGCGCACTGATCAGCCAGATCTGGGTGGCTGGACCAGCTGGCCGAGCGTGCCGCCCGGATCGGGCCCCGGTTCGGCTGGGCCTTTCCGCTGGGCTGGGAGCTGGTCGAGGCGGTGGACGAAGTCGGTGAGGAGCTCGGCGAAGGTTTCGCGCTGCTGGGTGCTCCAGTTCTCCGTGGCCAGGGCGAATGCCTGGCGGCGGTGGTGGTGGACGACGTCGAGGTAGGTCCGGCCGGCCGGGGCGAGCACCAGCAGTGACCGTCTTCCGTCATGCTGGTCGGCTTCACGGCTGAGCAGGCCCTGGTCGACCGCTCTGCCGATGAGCTTGCTTGCCCGCGGCTGGTCGACGCCGAGGCGGCCCGCGACCGACGTCGTCGTGCACGGCACGCCGGCGTCGTTGTCTTCCTCCACCACGTCGAGGACCGCGAGCAGGGCCTCGTCGATGGGCTGGGCGGCCGCGTCCGTGGTGAGCCGTCCCAGGGCGCGGTTGCGCTGGCGCCGGCGGATCGCCACCATCGCCCGCTCCACGGCAGCCGCGGATACCTCGTTGCGTTCCACGACGGTAATGTTATCCTCTGACAAGTGCATGTCCTAAGACAAGTAATTCTTGGGAGGAGCGCGATGGTGAAAGATGGCCTGCCAGGGCGTCCGGGGCCCGTGATTGAGGCATCCGGGCTCGTCAAGCGCTACGGCGGCACGAGTGCCCTGGCCGGAGTCGATCTGGCGGCGGCCGGATCGGTCCTGGGTGTGCTGGGACCCAACGGAGCGGGCAAGACAACCGCCATCCGGATCCTCACCACCTTGACGCGCCCCGACGCTGGGTCGGCGTCGGTGGGCGGCCATGATGTGGTCACCGACGGCGACGCGGTGCGGCGCCTGATCGGCGTCACCGCTCAGGACGCGACGCTCGATGACATGCTGACTGGCCGGCGGAACCTGGTGATGCTGGGCGGGCTCGGCGGCATGACCCGCCGCCGTGCACGTGCCCGCGCCAGCGAACTGCTGGCCCAGGTCGAGCTGGCCGGTGCCGCCAACCGGGTCCTGCGCGGCTACTCCGGCGGGATGGGCGGATAACCGTCCGCACCGCCTCGGCGGACAGGCCCGGAACTCGCCGGTGACAGCTCGACCGGACCAGCCCGGCGTACGACCGAGGATGCGATCCTGTCGCGCGCGGGATAACCCTGGCTTTCATGCGCGCCGACAGACCCTGCAGAGCTGCAGATCGACCTGATCTGCATGCGTCAGCTGATGGCGCCTGGGCAACGACTGGCCGCTTAGAACGAAGCCAGGGTAGGCGCGCTCTTATTTGGTGTCCGCTGCCGGTGTCGTCGGCTGACTCGCCCAGGGTCTGGGCGGCTGGCTCAGGTCGTGCTCCGTGGCTCGTCGGAGAGGCAGGCCGGGCAGCGGCATGGGCTTGGTGCGCTTTCCGCCTGGGGGTGCCCCTTGGTCAGGCGGCTCCGCCGAGGTCAATGTCGCTGATGCCGGGGGCAGCGATGCGCAGGGGGCTGCCGGTGGCGTGAGCGAGGCGGGCGAGCATGTCGAGAGTGGGCAGGCTGCCGCCGCTTTCGATGCGGGCGATCGAGGACTGGGTGGTGCCCATCCGCCGGGCCAGTTCAGTCTGGGTCAGGCCGGCCCGGGTGCGCAGCGTGTAGACCAGCTCGGCCAGCTGGCCAGCCAGAATCGCGGTGGCATAGGCGCGGTCGTATTCCTCCCGGTCCTGTGGGGGGTACTTGGCGCGGAGCTCGTCCAGGGTGATATTAGCCATCGTCGTCTCCTGCTTCCCGGCTGACCTGCATGGCCCGCCTGGCCCGGGACACTTCCCGCTGCTCGTTCTGCCGCTGCTTGCGGAATGTCGTCAGCATGATGACATTCCGCTGTGTGTCGATGTAATACGTCACCCGGCGGGCCGTTCCCTCGCAGGTGAACCGCACCTCGAACAGGCCGTCGCCGAGCGGCCTGGCGTGCGGCATCCGCAGCGCAGACCCGAGGTCGGCGAGCCGGTCAAACGCGCGGTCGGCCATCGCCTTGTCCTTGCTCTTGAGCGTCGCATACCAGTGCTCGACCTCCGGGGAGATCTCCAAGGTCCAGCGGCGCATGTCCACCAGCCGAGTATCGCACCAACACTATATCGCGTTCACGCGATGGGCAGGATTCCCCACGTCGCGTCCGTCACGCGCTGTCATCACCTCTTGGCCTCCCCAGCGGCGAGCTCGTCCTACCGGGTACGCGGCACGGTGACTCGCTGATATATCTAGTCCATCGCTGATCGTATATCCTGATCGGTGGAGGTGGAGATGGCGAAGACGCTGATCGACGTGGATGAGAAGTCGCTGGCTGCGGCGCAAGAGGCGCTGGGGACCGAGACGAAGAAGGATACGGTTAACGCTGCTCTGCAGGCAGTAGCGGCGCTGGCTGCCCGGCGGCGCGACCTGCAGCGGTTCGTGTCCGGCGGGTTGCCGGATCTGGAGGATGCGGAGGTGATGCACGCCGCATGGCAGCGGTAGCGAGGTGCCTGGCAGACACCAGTGCGCTGGCGCGTCTCCGGCATTCGCAGGTCGCGGAGGTGCTCGGCCCGCTCATCGAAGCTGGCCTTGTGGCCACGTGCGGGGTGATCGAGTTCGAGCTGGCGTGGGCGACCAGGACTGCCGCGGAGTTCGATGAGCTGCGGGCTGATCGTGACCTGGGCTATGAGTGGCTGGCGACCCATGATGAGGACTGGCGGCGGGCGCTGGAGGTTCAGGCCGTGCTGTGGCGCGGCGGGCAGATGCGGTCGGTCGGCCTGCCGGACCTGCTGATCGCGGCGGTCGCCGAGCGGGAGCGCGTCACCGTGCTGCATTATGACGCCGACTACGAGATCATCGCGAAGGTGACCGGGCAGGCGATCCGGTGGGTCGTGCCACGAGGTTCAGTTCCTTGACTGAGGCATCGAACGGATCATCGACGGCAGCGTCTGCGTTCGTCACTGACTACAGACCGTCACTCGGTTGGCAAGAGTGATCCCGTGGTCGTGGAACGAGTCGTAGACCGGGTCGGCCGTCCAGCGGGGGCATTCTGTGCTTTCAGAGCGTTCAGGCGTGCCTTCAGTGCTGGTTGTGCGGTCAGGGCGGCGAGGCGTGGCCATGGCAAGGAGAAGGTCTACGGTTCGATTCCGTAAGGGGGCTCGACGAGGTCTTCACCTTTGTGGATTCCAGGCTCCAGCGGGCATGGCGGCAGGTAGCTGAGGGCTGGGGGGCGCTGCGTTAGGGCCAGTTGCGCAGCGCGGCGCGGGCGAAGGCCACGCCTTCCGCCGTCGGCCTGGCTGCTGAGTGCCCGGGGCCGTCGTCGGTGAGGGCGCCAAGCCGTCGCAGGACCGTCTTGGTGTCCCAGCAGGCCTGGCCTGCGGCAAGCTCAGTGAGTTCGGTGCCATCCCCGTTGACCCAGCCGATTGCGCCGAGCAGGCGGGCGGTGACCCTGTCTGGGTCCTCGGCGGCCCCGGCAGCCAGCGCGAGCAGGAGAATGACCCCGGCGTGGGTTTCGCAGGCGTCCGGCGACTTGGGTGGTATCCGTTTTGCCAGGTACCACCACAGCGCAACCGGGTCGCCACGCAGTTTGCGTGCATGCGAGGTGAGCAGGAGCGTCCCGTGGCGTTTGCGCAGCAGGCCCATGTTGGCTGCCGATTCACGCAGGTGCAGGACGGGCAGTGTCTGGTTCTCCCGGTTGCCCTTCCCGATCCACTCCTCGCCCAGGCCGAGTTCGGTCATCGCCGCTTCTACATGGGCCGGGGGGAGGTAGCCAGCGCCGGTCAGCTTGATTCCGTCATCGCCGACGCGGTCCAGCAGCCAGGTGTACGGGCGGACCATCCGTGAGGCGGTGGCAGCGTCCACAAGCACCGGAGGGTCCAGGCGGGCCTTGCCGATCAGCTGCCGCAGTTCTCGCTTGCCGGCCGTGGTCCGGGCAGCACGGACGAGCTCATCGAGGGGCCCTGGGTAGTTGCGCTGCTGTCCGGCATTGCTGTCGTCCGGCTCGTCCTGCCCCTGCCAGCCGAGGCCAGCGAGCGCCTCGTTGATCTCGCCGATGTCGAATGGAGTCACGCGCATGGCTTCTGGGTCGGCGAACTCGCCGTAGACGTAGCTGAGCTCGGCCACGGCGTCAGCGTGATCGGGGTTTTGCGGGTCGCTGGCCGCGCAGATCAGCTCGTAAGCGTAGACGCCGCCGCAGTCCTCCGCGGGGCCGTCACGGCGGCCAGCCACACACACCGCCCGCGGGCCGAAGTCACGCCGCGGCAGCACCGCCTCGAGCTTGATGGTGTGCTGCCAGTCGTCACCGAAGTCGTAGTCGTAGAACAGCTTGTCGCCGACATCGGCAAGCACCTCATCCAGACGCACGTCTTCCTCGGGGATTCCCGTCTCGCCGTCTTCCACCTGGAACGGGCACAGGTAATGCTCGGTCTCCGGGCCGTAATGACCCGGCCCGGAACCGAACTGATGCAGGTGACTGTCGGTCCAGCCGAACGCTACCTGGATGACCTCGTGGACCTGGTCGAGAAACAGGTCCGACGCTAGCTCGAGCCGACGCCACAGCGGCGGCCTCGTCCTGTTGAGATCGATCCGGACGCGGTAGGTGACGACCTCGCTGCGCCGGGGACGTCGGCGGGAAGGGGGTGCTGGTCGCTCGAACAGGCCGACGAGCGGCGTCCGGAAGGTGAGCAGGCGCTGCAGCGCGTCCCCGATCTCGTCCATGGTCAGGCCGGACATCGACTGCGCAAGCTGCTCCAGCCCGGCCGACGGGCTGTCCGGCATCTTGTCAGAACCTGTCCCACCGACCATGGCGACACGTTACTGGCTTCCCCGCAGTGCACGTGCGGAGCCAGCACCAACGCGCGATCAGCTGTCACGGTGGACGAGGACACGGCCGGACCGGGTCGGTGCTCACCCGAAGAGTTCTCGCAGGACAGCGACAGGCCGTTGCGGCATTGGTTCGTCCGGATAGAACTCCGCGCAGATCTGCATGGCTTCCTCGGCTGATTCCACGCCGATGATGTCGGCAAGCACACGGAGATCGTCGATGTCGCGTGTCCTGGCTGCGAGTGCCTTCATCGCGAAGATATGGGCTGGCATTGCTGCGGACACGCGCAGCCCGGGATGATCGAACACCCGGCGCTTGCCGGGTCGTCCTTTCCGGAGATGCAGATGCTTGCCTGCTCGTTCAGACACCAGTAGGGCAGTCCGAGGTCGTCCGCGACGTGCCTGGCTTCCTCAATCACCACCCTGTGCGGCACGAACGCGTCGGTCACGCGGCGTCCAGGTCGCGGGCCGACAGGTAGACACCATGCTTGCGGAACGCCGCCGGAGCCCAGACAAGTGCCTCGGCCCGCTGGATGTGCAGTTCTGCCGGAAACCACGGCCGCTGCAAGACCCGGGACTCAGCCCACGGCGGGGGAGCGAGGTCGAGCCGGGCGGCAAGGTGCTCAGCCAGCGCCGCCAGCAGCGCATCCCACCGCTCATCACCAACGGGCCCCGGCTCGTCGCGCAGCAGCAAGGGCTGAGCATCGGCTCCAAGATCAAAGTGAGTGGCAGGCGCTCCGGCGCTCACACCAGGCCGGGCGGGAACGCGCCGGGCCTGGCATTGGCCAGCTGCCGGACGCTAGCGCGGAGCTTAATATTGACTTCGTGAAGCCGCCGCGTCGCCTGTCAATCCCGGGCTGCATTGGCTGCGGAGCGATGAGGCAGTACGAGAGCTGTGAGGGAGCCTGCTCCGAGCGCAGGCTCGAACTCGTCGGCGGCGGCGATTATGACGAGCTGACGGCGGCCGCGGCCGCCTGTCGTGGTCGCATCGAGGGGCTAAGGGCTGTGGTCGGGGAGCTGGCGCGCGCAGAGGCCGGCCCGGGCGAGTGGCGGGTCGCGTACGAGGGGCTTCAGCAGTCGGCGCGTTCGGTACTGCGGCGCTCCGGGCCCGCAGCCGGGGGCCGCGATGATGAGCTGGTTTCGCCTGCCGAGACCGTGATCGTCTGGCGTTGCCAGGACTGCGGGGGTGTTGATGCTCCGCAGCCGTGCATCGATGTCTGCATCTGGGGTCCGGCCGACTGGGTAGATGTGGCCTCCTATGAGTCGCAGCGCTCACGGGCGGCCGTCGATCGCGAGGTTGAGCAGTCGCTGGCTGGGCTGCTTCGCAGGTTCGCGTTCGCCACGCCGCGCGCGGGGCAGTGGGAGCGAAGCTGGCGTGCCTTTCAATCGCAAGCGCGGATCGCTCTCCAGTCCAGGGGATCACGTCGCGCTGCGAGCGAGATGGCCATCCGGCAGGCTCAAGCCGATGGATAACGCTGCTGTGCCAGCGCCAGGCATCGGCCCGTCTCCGGGCGCGTCGCAGTAGCTCACGGGCCATCGCTTGCAAGCAGCGCTTCTGCATGTCGTGTCGTTTCATCCATCGCCAGCTAACGGCGTGAGGACATCCAACACGCGCCGCGTAGGCCTGACTAGCTACCTGAGGTCAGCTGAGACCTACCTGAGGTCAGCTGAGACTATTTAGCTAATTCTGATTAGTGATAGAGTAGGCGCATGACGCAGGACAACTGGGAGCTCGCGGCACTGAGCAGTCTCGATGACCCGGTCCGCGGCCGCCTGTATGAGTTCGTGTCCGGGCGGTCCGAGCCGGTGGGGCGGGATGAGGCGGCTGTCGCGGCCGGGATCGGTCGTCCGCTGGCGGCTTATCATCTGGACAGGCTCGTCGAGTTGGGGTTGCTGACCGCTTCCTACCAGCGGCCCTCCGGCCGGGGCGGCCCTGGGGCCGGCCGTCCGGCGAAGATGTACGCCCGGTCCGGACGCGAGTTCGCGGTGACCGTGCCGCCGCGGGAATATGAGCTGGCGGCGCGCCTGCTCGCGCAGGCCGTCGAGTCCGACCGCGGCGGCGTAAGCCGGGCCGCACTGCACGACGCCGCGCGGCGGTTCGGCGCCGAGCTCGGAAGGCGCAGCCTGGCCAGCGCTGCGGGCAGGGGCGCGCGGCAGGCCATGGAGAGCGCGCTGGGCGAGCACGGTTTCGAGCCGTGGCAGGACGAGGATGGCACCGTCCGGCTGCGCAACTGCCCGTTCCATCAGCTGGCCGCCCGCCATCGTGAGCTTGTCTGCGGGATGAACCTGGCGCTGATCCAAGGGCTGGTTGCAGGCCTCGGCGCGGCCGGGATGGTCCCAGCCCTGGACCCCGGGCCGGGACGCTGCTGCGTCGTCATCGGAACCGTCAATCCAGCAGGCAAAACGCGGAGGACCGAGGGGCCATGACACAGGAACTGACCCTCGTCTCGCCTGAGCAGGCGGTGGCACGGCCGGACTTGGGCGCGGCGATATCGTCCGGCGCAGGCCTGCAGATAGCGGACGACAAGCCGGGCGTTGACCTGAAAGCGGCGCAGCGTGCAGCTGCGGGCTTCCTGGCCGCCCTGGGGATCGACCTCGACCGGGAAGAGCTGCGTGAGACGCCGGCCCGGATGGCTCGCGCCTACGCAGAGCTGTTCGACGCGCAGCCACTCCGGCTCACGACGTTCCCCAACGACGAGGGTTACGACGAGCTGGTACTGGCGCGCGGCATCCCGTTCCGGACGGTCTGCGAGCATCACCTGCTGCCCTTTGCCGGCGTAGCGCACGTCGGCTACCTGCCCGGGGAGCGCATCCTGGGCCTGTCCAAGCTGGCCCGGCTGGTCGAGCACCTCGCTGCCCGGCCGCAGACCCAGGAGCGGCTGACCAAGCAGGTCGCCGACCACCTCGCAGCGCGCCTTCACCCCCGCGGCACAGGGGTCGTGCTGGAGGCCGAGCACACGTGCATGACCCTGCGCGGAGTGCGGGCCCTCGGCACCACGACCCTCACCTCGGCCCTGCTCGGCACGCTGCGTGCCGACGCGCGCTCCCGGGCGGAATTCTTCGCCCTAGCCGGCGTGCCGGGCTGACCATGATGCCGCCGCGAGGCGGGAAGGAGAGGATCGCAATGGCCGACGCGCTGGAGGCGCTGAGCAAGGCCGGCGTCTCGATCTGGCTGGATGACCTGAGCCGTGAACGGCTCGTCTCGGGCAGCCTGGCCGGCCTGGCCGCCCGCGACCATGTGGTGGGCGTGACCACCAATCCGGCCATCTTCGCCAAGGCGATCACCGGCAGTGATGCCTATCACGAGCAGGTGCGGGACCTGTCCGCCCGCGGCGTGGATGTCGGGGAGGCGCTGCGCGCCCTGACCACCTTCGACGTGCGCTGGGCCTGCGACGTGCTCCGCCCGATCTACGACACCACCGATGGGGTGGACGGGCGGGTGTCGATTGAGGTCGACCCGCGGCTCGCTTACGACACCGAGGCCACGATCGCTGAGGCGCGGGCCCTGTGGTGGGCGGTGGACCGGCCTAACCTGCTCGTCAAGATCCCGGCCGCCCGGCAGGGCCTGCCGGCGATCACAGCGTGCCTGGCCGAGGGAATCAGCATCAACATCACGCTGATCTTCTCCCTGCAGCGCTACGAGCAGGTCACCAGCGCGTTCCTCGACGGCATGGAACGCGCCCGTCAATCCGGCCGCGACCTGCCGTCCATCGGATCGGTGGCCTCGTTCTTCGTGTCCCGGGTCGACACCGAGATCGACTCCCGCCTGGACAAGATCGGCGCCAGCGAGGCGGCCGCGCTACGCGGCCGGGCCGCGATCGCCAATGCGCGGCTGGCCTACCAGCACTACGAGCGGGTGTTCTCCGCACCGCGGTGGGCCGCGCTGGCTGCGGCCGGGGCCCGGCCGCAGCGGCCGTTGTGGGCCTCCACATCGGTCAAGGACCCCGCCTATCCCGACACCCGCTACGTGACCGACCTGGTCGCCCCCGGCGTGGTCAACACGATGCCCGAGGCCACCCTGCGCGCGGTCGCCGACCACGGCCAGGTACCCGCCGACTCGATCCACGGCCACTACGACGAGGCGCAGCAGGTGCTCGGCCAGCTGCAGGCGGTCGGCATCGGCTACGACGAGATCATGCAGGGCCTCGAAGACGACGCCGTGGCCAAATTCGACGCCGCCTGGGAGCAGCTCGGCGAGCAGCTGGCCGCCACCCTGCGGGCCCAGCCAGCAGAGCAGCAAGGGAGCTGACCATGGCCACAGACACGCCATACCTGATCGTCGGGGCGAGCCTTGCCGGGGCGAGGGCAGCGGAGACGCTGCGGGCGGAGGGCTTCGACGGCCCGCTCATCCTGATCGGCGCGGAGAGCGAACGGCCGTATGAGCGGCCACCGCTATCGAAGGACTACCTGATCGGCAAGTCCGAACGGGAGACGATCTACGTCCACCCGCAGCAGTGGTACGCCGAGCACGACATCGACCTGCGCCTCGGCGTAACGGTCACAGGCATCGACCCTGCCGCCCGCGAGGTTGTCCTCGCGGACGGCAGCCAGATCGGATATGCCAAACTCCTGCTGGCCACCGGCTCCTCGCCACGCCGACTCTCAGTGCCGGGCGCCGACCTGGACGGCGTGCTCTACCTGCGGAGCGTCGCCGACTGCGACCAGATCAAGGCGGCCTTCCGGTCAGCATCACGGGTCGCGGTGATCGGCGGCGGCTGGATCGGCCTCGAGACAGCCGCCGCGGCCCGCGCCGCCGGCGTCGAGGTCAGCGTGCTGGAGACGGCGGAACTGCCGTTGCTGCGGGTCCTCGGCCGCCAGGTCGCTCGGATCTTCGCCGACCTGCACCGCGAGCACGGAGTAGACCTGCGCTGCGGGGTGCAGATCAGCCAGATCACCGGCAGCGACGGCAAGGCCACCGGTGTGCGGCTGGCCGACGGCCGGCACATCCGGGCCGACGCGGTCATCGCCGGGATCGGGATCACGCCCAACGCTCAGCTTGCCTCCGCGGCGGGCCTGAAGGTCGATAACGGCATCTGGGTCAGCGCGCAGCTGCGCTCCTCCGACCCGGACATCTACGCCGCCGGGGACGTCGCCAGCGCGTTCCATCCCCTGCTGGGCAAGCACATCCGGGTCGAGCACTGGGCCAACGCGCTGCACCAGCCGCAGACCGCGGCCCAGGCAATGCTCGGCCAGGACGTCGCCTACGACCGGGTGCCGTACTTCTACACCGACCAGTACGACCTAGGCATGGAATACTCCGGCTACGCCGACCCCGACGGCTACGACGAGGTCGTCTTCCGCGGCGACACCGGCCGCCGCGAGTTCATCGCCTTCTGGCTCGGAGCAGGCGGACGAGTGCTGGCCGGCATGAACGTCAACACCTGGGACGCCAGCGACGCGATCCAGGCACTCGTACGCGGCCGCCAGCCGGTGGACAAAAACGCACTGCGGAACCCGGAATACCCACTGGAATCGCTCGCAGGCCACTGATCGCCGGTCCAGGCGGCCGGCCCGCTGAACGCCGTCACGTTGACCTGGCGCGACAGGCCGGCCATCGTGCCCTGGTCATCGGCCTCGGCGACAAAGCGCCGCGTTCCCGGCTGCGCGCGCAGCGCCGCCTGGACCGCCCGCTGCCCCGCGGGCCCGATGGTGCTGCCGCTGCCGAGCGAGACCTGCACCGGCTCGGACTGGTCATGCGACAGGCCCGCCACCACCAGGCTGAGTGAGCTGCTCAGGCCGACGGCGAAGGTGATGGCGGTAGCTCCGAGCAGGATGGCGATCATGGTGCCCGCGGTGCGGGCGGGCCGGGCGAACGGCGCGGCCAGCCCGACGGTTACCGGCCTGGGCAGCCGCAGCCTGCTCAGCAGCCGGTGCGCGGCGTAGCCGCGGCCGTGCTGCGGAGCGCGTCCCGCGGCGATCGCCTGCACCGCGCTCATCCGCCCGGCTCGCGCCGCCGGCACCAGGGCAGCGATCCCGACCAGGACCAGCATGGCCAGGGGGACTGCCAGGTCTACCCAGGCTGGGACATCGAGCCGTCCGGTGCCGTAAACCCGGGCGGTCCTGGCGAGCAGCGGCAGGGCCAGCAGGTTCCCCAGCAGCGCGCCGCCCAGGCAGCCCGCCACAGCAGGCACCGCCACCTGGCCGGTGTAGGCACCCACGACCTGGCCGGGGGTGAAGCCGATGCTCTTCAGGATGCCGATCCTGCGGTAGCCGGCCACCACGGCGCCGCTGACCACGTTAGCCACGATCAGTACCGACATGATCAGCCCGATCACCCCGAAGGCGACCAGGAACGGCACGAACGGCG
>Ga0187862_10002670_pt1 | contig 17868 bp, 16 predicted proteins | sample June2016WEW_10_1_FD_133003 | JGI IMG/M metagenome (GOLD analysis project Ga0187862, IMG submission 133003) | Peatland microbial communities from SPRUCE experiment site at the Marcell Experimental Forest, Minnesota, USA - June2016WEW_10_150 | ecosystem: Environmental > Terrestrial > Soil >...
CGGAGGCGATAAAGGCGGCGCGGCCACCCGGCTTGAGCACTGCGAACGATTTTTGCGCCACGTCGCCGCCGACGGTATCGAACACGGCGTCGCAACCGCTCACAGCTTTGGTAAAGTCCTGCGCATTGTAGTCGATGACTTCGTCGGCGCCGAGGCCGCGCACATAGTCCAAGTTCGCCGCGCTGGTGGTAGTGATCACACGCGCCCCGATATGCTTGGCAAGCTGAATGGCGAAGCTCGCGACCCCGCCGGCGCCGCCCTGAATGAGGATGGTCTCGCCGCGCTTGAGCTGCAAGGTCGTCTCGATGGCGCTGATCGCGGTAAGCCCGGTGAGCGACAAAGCGGCGGCATCGACGTGCGACAGCCCGGCGGGCTTCTTGGCGACGATCGCGGCCTTGATCGCAAGCTTTTCGGCGTAGGCGCCCTCGCGGCCGACTTCGAGGACACCGAACACCGCATCGCCGACTTTCAGATCATCGATGCCCGGGCCTGCCGCGGCGACCAAGCCGGAGAAATCTCGGCCGAGCACCAAGGGAAACACGGCTTGCGAATATTGGCCGCTGCGCACTCTCCAATCAGCCCCGTTGACACTCGCCGCTACTACATCGACGACGACCTCGCCCGCTGCCGCCACGGGATCCGGCAAGTCGCCGTATTTCAAGACTTCCGGACCACCGAATTGTTCAATGAAGGCCGCTTTCACAATTTGTCGCCTCTTTACGCGCAACGCGCATCGTTTCGAGACTACCAGACGCGTGCCCCGGTTGGGCAATCTACTACGATTCGTCGTAGCTAATCCAAGATTTGGAGAATTGCTACCGTGCAATAGGCGCGCTGTGCGCTAATCGCTCGTGCCGCCTTTTTACTCGTGACGCCCTGGCCGCACCGCGGCCGAGGTTGTGGCGGAGCTCGAGCGCATCGGCTATGAACTGAAACCCTTCGACATCGTGCTGGTCAACACCCGCGCGGCAAGTTGTATAGGCACTGACGACTATCTCACCGCCGGTTGTGGCATGGGCCGTGAAGCCACACTCTATCTGACCGAGCGCGGCGTGCGCGTTGCCGGCATCGACGCCTGGGGCTGGGGCGCGCCGTTCTTCCACACGCGCAAGCGCTGGGAGGCGACGCACGACCCCTCGATCGTTTGGGAGGGCCACAAGGCCGGTCGCGAAATTCCTTATTGCCACATGGAGAAGCTGTGCAACCTGGAACGGCTTCCGGCGTTCGGCTTCACCGTCGCCTGTTTCCCGCACAAGGTGAAGAACGGCGCCGGCGGCTGGACGCGTGCGGTGGCGTTGTTTGATTAAGGCAGGTGTTTTGCTCCAACTCGCTGCCGGCGTAGGCCATACCTAATCGAAATAGCTCGATTTGGACCCGCGCCGCGGCGCGGAGACAATTCCGCGCCGTCTTGCATTTCCGCGGCCGTTTAGATCCCGAGATAGAACTGGCGAATCAGGTCGTTGTTGTTGAGCTCGTCGGCCGAGCGGCCTTCGAAGGCGATCTTGCCGTGCACGATGACGTAACCGCGGTCGGCGATGCGGATCGCCTGGGTGAAATTCTGTTCGGCCATCAGCACCGTGAGCTGGTAGTGATCCTTGAGCTGCCTGATGGCGTCGATGGTGCGGCTCACCAGTTGTGGCGCCAGACCCACCGACGGCTCGTCGACCAGCAGGATGCGCGGCGTCAGCATCAGCGCGCGGGCCAGCGCCAGCATCTGCTGCTCGCCGCCGCTCATTGAGCCGGCGAGCTGCCGGCGCCGCTCCGCCAGGCGGGGAAAGGCCCCGAAACAGAATTCGAGATTGGATTTAATCTGCGCCCGCGCCTTGGCTCGAAACGCGCCCAACAACAGGTTTTCCTCCACCGTCAATTTCGGGAACAGCCGACGCCCTTCCGGCACCAGTGCGATGCCGAGATCGACGATCTGCTTGGTCCGCATTCCAACCAGGTCATGCTTCGCGCCGTCGATTTCCGCAACGATGCGGCCGGCTGCCGGGCGCAGAATGCCCATGACACACTTCATCAGCGTGCTCTTGCCGTTCCCGTTGGTGCCAAGCAGGGTAACCGTCTCGCCGGCGTTTACGGTCATCGAGACGTCCTCAATCACCCGCACCGCGCCGTAAGCGGCGTGCACGTTTTCGATGGTGAGACTACTCCCCAAGATACGCCCTCACCACTTCCGGGTCGCGCACCACGTCCTCCGGCTTGCCGTCGGCGACCTTCTTTCCGGACACCAGCACGGCCAGCCGCTGCGAGAAGCTCATCACCGCGCTCATGATGTGCTCGATCAGGATGATGGTGATACCGCGCTCGTTCAGCTGCACCAGCAGCGCCAGAATGTCCCCGACCTCGGAATGCGACAGCCCGGCCATCGATTCGTCGGCGATCAGCAGTTTCGGCTCCGCCGCCATAGCGCGCGCGAGCTCGAGTTTGCGCATTTCGACTTGCGTCAGGTCGCGCGGCATCCGCTTGGCCTTATCCGCCAGCCCCACCATGTCGAGAAGGTCGTGGCAGCGGCTATCGAGGTCGCCGGCCGAACGCATCGGCCCGGAGCGCGCATGCACGGTATAGAGTAGCGGAATGCGCAGATTGTCGGCGAGCGTCAAGCTATGAAACGGCCGCGGCAATTGGAACGTGCGCGCTAGCCCGCGCTGGGTGCGCTGATGGACCGCGAGCCCGTCGATCAAGTGGCCGTCGAAATGCACGCTGCCGCTCTCGTACTGCAGCGCGCCGCAGATGCAATTGACCAGCGTGCTCTTGCCCGAGCCGTTCGGCCCGCTCAGCCCGAGCCGTTCGCCCGGCTGCACCTCGAGGTCGATGTCGTCGAGGGCGACGAATCCGTAGAAGCGCTTGCTGACGTTGTCGACGTGGAGCAACGCGGTCATGGCCGCCTCCGCCTGTACAAACGTTCCTGCACCAGCCCGACCAGGCCGTTGGGCGCGAGAATGACGAAGCCGACCAGCATCAAGCCGACGATCAGCAGGTTCACCGCCGAGGAGATAGTCACCGTGGCATATTGCTGGAGGGAACCGAGCAAGACGGCGCCCAATAGCGGTCCGACCCAACTGGTGGTGCCGCCGATCATCGGCATGGCGATCGAATTGACCGTGTATTCAAGGCCGAACGCCGAAGCCGGCTGCAGATAGCTGATGTAATAGGGGAACGGCGCGCCGGCCATGCCCATGAAGGCGCCCGAAAGCGTGGTGGCGATCAGTTTCAGGCGCAACGTCGGCACACCGGAGGCCTCGGCAGCCAATTCGTCGTCGCGAATTGTGGCGAAGCCAAAGCCGAGCTGCGAACGCTCGATCGTGCGCGTGGTGGCCAATGCGACCACCGCCAGCACCAGCATCAGCACGAACAGATATTCGATATAGTTGAACTGGATGCCGGCGAATTCGATGGTTTCCGGACGGATGATGTAGGCGCCGCGCGAGCCGCCGACATAGGCCCAGTTTACCACCAGGGTCTGCAGCACCACGGAAAGCGCAAGCGTGGCAATGGCAAAGAACGCACCCCGCAACCGCAGCGTCAGATAGCCCATACCGAAGCCGACGGTGCCGGACACCACCGCGCTGATCACGATCAGGAACGGTATTGGCAGCGGGTAAAGCTTGTGCAGGAACACCGCGCTATAGGCCCCGAGCGCGAAAAACGCGGCCGAGCCGAAATTCACGTAGCCGCAATAGCCGCCGAGGATATTCCAGGCGGTCGCCAGCACGATGAATTGCAGGATCGTGTAGCCGGCAAAATAGAAGTAGTCGAGCTTCAGCCAGTGCGCGAAGGCCAAGACGAGAAGGCCGACGCCAATCGCAATAAGGGAAAATTTCAGCGCGTTCACTGGCTACCGTCCCAAGAGTCCCGCCGGCCGGAAGGCCAGCGTCAGAAGCAGGAAACCGAACGCTACCGCCGGCGCCCATGACGGGCCGTAGAAGGTCGAGGTCAGGTTCTCGACCACGCCGAGTATCATTGCGGCGATCAGGGTGCCGGGCATGCTGCCGAGCCCCCCCAGCACGCAGATGGCGAACACGCGGCCGATATATTCGCGCCCGACCGAGGGCTCGACCGGCTGGATGACGATGAGCAGTGCGCCGGCTATCGAGGCGGTGGCGATCGAGATGCCGAACGCGATGCGCTTGATGCGGACCGGATCGGCCGCCATCAATTGCAGCGCCAATTGGTCCTGTGACACCGCCATGATCGCGCGGCCGAGGAAGGTGCGGGTGACGAACAATTGCAGCGCGCCGAACAGCGCCAGCGCCACCAGGCAGGGCACCAGCATGCGCAGCGGCAGATCCATCAGCCCGATATGGATGCTGGGCCCGATATAGGCGGCGTTGACATAGCGATAGTCGACGCCGAACACCAGGATCAGCGACACTTCGGTGACAAACAGCAGCCCGAAGAAAAAAGCGAGCCCACGCAGAGATTCCTGGCCGCGCCTTTCGAACGCCGCATAATAGACCTGATAGACCACCGCGCCAAGTGCGTAGAACGCCGGCAGCGCGACGATGCTCACCACGATCGGGTCAACGCCGAAATTGATGCTGACGAAATAGGCGATGTAGGAGCCGAGGACGATGAAAGCCGGATGCGCGATGTTGACGATGTCGAGCATGCCGAACGAGATCGACACGCCGACGGTGACGGCGGCGTAGAAGCCGCCCAGCAGCAGCCCTGCGGCGATGGCGTTGATCAGGAGATCCAAGGAAACGTCCATACGGCTCTCGTCCGGCGCATCGTCGCGGCATCTCGCGTTGCAAGCCGATCAACCGGGAACGATGCCGTGCGGCACTGAAAGACCGGCGCGATGCAGAGAACGTGATCCGCCTGCCGGCATTACTCCTCCGCAATCCTTTTGCCAGGATTCTCCAGATGATTCCCAAACTGGAGGGTGACGCATTGTCGGCCGGCGCCGCGGCAGATCGTTCACCTGGTTCGTGCCGCAGTTTTTGGCGTATTCTTGGCCGCGCTCCTGACCTCTGCCAACGCGACTATTGGAGCTAGCGCCATTCTCTCATCGGGCTTCCAATTCAGTCTTCATCTGATTGCGTCGCCGTATGGATAGATAATATTTCCGGATTTATATCGCGCCGGCGCTAGGATCGTTTGAGCCGACACGTCCTTGAATTGATCGACGCCGTTACCCTTGATGTTTTGGAATTGGACCAGCAACACGCGCGCTTGGGCCCATTCCCCGTCTGGTCCGAACTTGACGTCGCCAACGACGGTCTTGAATGTGGCGTCGCGGATGTAGCCGATGAGCTTGCTATCATCGAGGCTTTTGGTGGCCTCGACGGCCTGCCCCAGCACCTGCAAATATGCGTACCCCCACGGGGCGATATAGTAGCCGAGAGAATCGACACCCTCGCCCGGCGCCCTGGCCTGGTATTTTTTGATGAAATCGAGGACACCCGGAAATTCCATGGTCTTCAGAGGCAGCCAAAAATCGTAGTTGACGAATCCGTTGAGCAGCGGGCCCAATTGTGTCTTGAACACCGTTGCCTGCAGCCCGACCATTGCACCGCCGATCATCTTTGGTTTGAAGCCAACTTCATTTACGGCGCGCACGATTCCCACCGAATCAAGCGGATAGGAACAAATAACGACGAGGTCCGGGTTAGTCGCCTGAATTGCCCGGACGATCGATGCGAACTCGGTGTTCGCCGGCGGGTAGGTTTTTTCGTAGACGACTTTTAGTCCGGCGGCCTTGGCATTTGTGCGTGCGCCTTCCAATGCGTTTTGTGAGAATTCCGTGTCCGCCCCAACAATTGCGATCGTCTGGGGTTTTGGGTTCTGGGCCATGGCCACGTCGAAGAACCCTTTGGTGAAGGCGGGCTTCGGGTCCGGACCCGAAGGGATCATTGCAAAATAACCGGGGTAATTGAATTCGCTGTTAACAGCGACCCCTAGAATTCCGATGAACACCTTCTTTTTTCGGATGGCGATCGGCATAGCCGGCGCCAGCATGTTAGTGGCATAGCCGCCGACGATCAGATCAACCTTGTCAATATCCAAAATTTTCGTGTAGATGCCCGGAACGGTCGAAGGATTGGACTGGTCATCGTAGTAGACGAGCTCGACCGGCCGCCCGAGCAGTCCACCTCTGGCGTTAATGTCTTCCTCCCAGATTTTCATCGCCAGCAGCGCGGACTTGCCATTCGCCGCGAGTGGTCCGGTCAATGACATACCGAAGCCAATTCGTATTGGTTCTGCGGCCGTGGCCGGGCCCCAGGCTACAGCAGTTGCCAGGATTCCCGCGGCAACGCGGGCGATTGATCGAGACAATAGGTGATGAAGCATTTGTCCCTCCCGGCCGCCTTGCTACCGTCTTCTAGTGAAATGCGACCAATTATCAGGCTATCAATTTCCAGCGCGGTAAAAACCTCTGTTTTTGTTATGTCTGGCATAACGCCAAGCTATTGAGTGAACTGCATTCTCGGTTGCAATTGAGCGGGCACGATTTATAAAGACGGTATGCCGAAACAGATAACGCAAGCACTGCTGGTCTTCGGTGGGTGCTATAGCAATCTTGAAGCGACGCGCACGATGCTCGGGGTCGCTGATCGTCTCGGCTTTGATCCATGCGACGTGATCTGCACCGGAGATGTGGTCGCGTATTGTGCCGACCCGCATGCTACAGTTGACCTGATCCGCGCCTCCGAGATTCGCGTCATTATGGGAAACTGTGAGGAAGCGCTCGCCGCGGCGGCAGATAATTGTGGGTGCGGCTTCGAGGAAGGCAGCACGTGCGACCGGCTCTCGGCGCAATGGTACGCATTCGCGGCTGCCCGCCTCGATGAGGACGCACGAAAGTGGATGCGGGACTTGCCACGGCACCTAGAGATCAACATGTGCGATCGTCGCCTTGTCGTGATTCACGGCGGCGGCCAGCAAATCAACCGATTTATCTTTCAATCGACGCCGATCTCGGTCAAACAGGAAGAGATCGAGTGGCTGAAATGCGACGGCATCATTGCCGGCCACTGTGGATTGCCGTTCACGCAGCTGTTCGGTAATTATCTTTGGCACAATACCGGTGCCGTCGGCATGCCGGCAAACGACGGCACTTGCAGGACTTGGTATAGCATCCTGCGCCCGATGGCCGATGGGATCATGATCGAGTCGCTGCCTCTGACCTATCCGGCTGACGAGGCGTCAGCTAAGATGCGTGCTTGTGGGCTCACTGGCGGTTACGATGACGCCCTGCTATCCGGGATATGGCCCAGCGCGGACGCATTGCCAGCTATCGAACGTGGACAGCAAGGCGTGATGCTCGACCCTGACCCGATCTATTGGCCAAGACGCGGAGTTGATTGAGAGTCGAGGGGTCTTACTGATGCTCTACCTAAGCTCTCAAACCCCGATGCTATGTGCTGGCGGTTATCCGTCGCTGTCATCGCGTCTTGCCGCAGTAACCAGAAAAACCATGACGTTTCCGAAGCGCTTCATGCGCCTTTCGCCGAAATATCGATTTTGCAATATTGCCGCCAATGGCGGGCCCCTCGCATTCGGTTACAGCGCACCACGGCAACATGGTCCCGCAACATGATCCCAAGTATCAGCTTTCGTCATCTGCAATATTTTACCGCGGTGTTCGAGGAAGGCAGCTTCACCAAGGCTGCCGAGCGTGAAAGGTGTACCCAACCGGCGCTAAGCGCCCAGGTACGAAATGTTGAGGAGCTGGTTGGATGCAATCTTTTTGAGCGGTCGGTAGCCGGCGCGGTGCCGACAGCTGCGGGAAAGCGTTTCTATCGTCACGCGATTTCTATCCTCCGCTCGCTGCGCATGGCCGAACTCGAAATGGCCACTGTAACCGAGGGGATTTCCGGCACTGTTCGCGCCGGCGTGATTCCATCGCTGGTGCGTGGGATTTTGCCGTCGTTCCTTCGCGAATTTATCGAAAAAAATCCTGCGATCGACTTGCGTATTACGGAGTCGTTCAGTGGCACATTGACAGACTGGCTGCTGGCCCAGGAGATCGATCTGGCGTTTCTGGTCGAACCGCCGCGGCACGAGGGTCTGGAGATGGAGAAACTGGCAGACGGGCCAGCGGTGTTGATATCCGGCAAGGCATTCGGCCTGTCGCCCGGGCCGTTGCAGCTCCGCGACATACCGCCAGTGAAGATGATCATGCCCGGGCACCGCCATAGCTTGCGAGCGACCATAGAACGCGCCATTTGGACTCGATCATTAAGGGTGACGAGAGTCTTGGAAATGGACTCGGTGCCGGGGATGATTACATTCGTCCGCAACTCAGATTGGGCAACAATCCTGCCCCTGGTCGCTATTGCACGCGACCGGGACGATCCGGACCTCATCCTAAACCCGATTACGGACGCGCAATTCGCAACCAATATCTACTTGGTCTATTTGGCGCAGTTTCCACTTTCCCCAGCAGCACGTGAGTTCGTCGAAGCCTTGCGTGGAGAGACCGACCGCGCCCACGGTTTGCTGTCGAACGACATCAAGGTTCATCCTCCCACGAGAAGGCCCAGGGGAAGGTCGGCAAAGTCCCCACGATAATTTTGGTTCCTTTGCCGCGTACCGACTACGACGAAATTGCGTCCGCCGTCGTGTGCGAGCGCCTTCACGTGCATGAGAGAGGTCTCGCTGGACGGCAGCTTCACCCCGGTAAATGCCCAAAAAGTGAAATGGCAACGAGTACCGACCTGCGCGCCAATGTTGCACTTTTTGCTGCAGGGTTTGGCACGTTCTCATTGCTGTATTGTGTGCAGCCGGTCATGCCGATCTTTACCGATGAATTCGGCGTCAGTCCTGCGGCCAGCAGCCTGTCACTGTCGCTGACGACCGGCACCCTTGCGACCACGATCTTCATCACCGGTTTTATGTCGCAATCATGGGACCGCAAGACACTGATAAGTGCCAGCCTGTTAATAGCGTCGGTACTGACATTGCTGACGTCGCTATCGTCCTCCTGGATGGGTCTACTGGCTGTGCGCTTCTTGGTGGGCGTCGCATTGGGGGGCGTGCCGGCCGCGGCGATGGCTTACGCGGCCGAGGAAGCGCGGGCGGAAGGTTCTGGATTCGCCGTGGGCCTCTATATCGGCGGCACGGCATTGGGCGGGATGGCGGGGCGGGTCATCACCGGTATCGTGGCGGGTTTTTTGTCCTGGCGTTCCGCCGTCGGCACGATTGCGGTCGTCGGGCTGATGACCAGCATCGGGTTCTGGCTACTGGTGCCGCCCTCGCGTCAGTTCACGCTGCAGCGAGACATCGGCTTTCGCATCCGCGTGAGCATGCTGTTGGCGAATGTTCGTGGGGCAGGCCTTCCATGGCTGTATTTAATGGCGTTCCTGCTCATGGGCAGCTTTGTTACCAATTATAATTATGCCGGTTATCGTCTGGTAGCGCCGCCCTACAGCCTGGACGAGACCGCTATCGGCGCGATCTTCCTGCTTTATCTCCTCGGCATGATTGCCTCGCCCGTGTTTGGCCGACTCGCCGACCAATTCGGCCGCAGCCGCATGCTGGCGATTGCAACGCTTTTGATGCTGTCAGGCGTACTGCTCAGCACCCTGCTTTTCCTTTGGGCCATGATCGGCGGCCTCGCTTTGATCACGGTCGGCTTTTTTGCAGGCCATTCGGTTGCAAGCGGGTGGGTCGGTCATATCGCCCCAGCAGCAAAAGGTCAGGCAGCGTCGCTGTACCTGCTCGCCTATTATCTTGGAGCAAGCATCATCGGCTCCTATGGTGGTCGATATTGGGCGCATGACGGCTGGAACGGGGTGGCGACGCTGGTCGGCATCTGCCTTCTCGTTGCACTCGCTGTCGCATTTCGGCTAGCTCGATTGCGCATACCGACCTTAGGTCCAAGGTCTCACGCAAGCGGATCGCGAGTGTAATCGATGACGGGCCGCGGCTGCTTTTCATGGGGAGCCGGGCTGCATTGGATACCCGAGCCGTGCGTGCTGTCGACGACGGACACTTACGCGCAATATGTCAGGGCATGTCGCTCGCGGCACTTGATTTAGAGGCGACACGGTCCGCGCCGGCGTTTTACGAGCGATGGCTGCCATACATTGCAGCAGTTGAACCTCTCATTGCCCACAAAACAGAAGATCATCTTATATCGTCCATAACGCGATCGGATTAGACGCCGATTCCCCATTCTATAAGCTAACCGTCTGGGCCGCGCGTGGTGCGCACAAGCGTCCAATTTTCGAAGGATGAGGGAGACGGACTAATGACCGACAAATATGGCAAATCTCCTCCGCTCGGGGGTGACAAAGATTGGGTCGGCAGCCTCAGTATGGATCGGTTGCGCAATGGCCGGCGCGACCGTGCTCAAGAGATCCTCTTTAAGAAGTACAATTTCGGCGCGTTCTTGTCGCTGAACGAGTGGAATACCCGCTATATCAGCAGCACCTACACGCCGGCGTGGACGACGGGAAACTCGGGCCTGCGTTACGCGCTATGGGTGAAGGGCGATCCGTGGCCGATCGTCTTCGAGCAGGGCGAAATCGGTTATCACACCGAGCGCAGCTCACCGTGGCTGCCGAAGGGCTACGTCAGGTATGCGATCACGGGCATGGGCTGGATTTCTCGCTGCATGGGCGAGGGAGCCCACAAGGATGCCACCAAACGGTTTGTCGATCAGATCTACGACGAGCTGAAGCGCGCAGGTGTTCAGAACGAAGTATTGGCCCTCGACTTCAATGACCCCTCGATTGATGCGGCCTTTCAAGCGCGCGGTGTCAAGACCAGCAGTGAAGGCTACATGGCGATGCTCGAGTCCCGGAAACTCAAGCTTCCGGAGGAGGTCGCGTGCCTGCGCAACACCTGCGTAATCGGTGATTCCATGTTCGAAGCGTTGAAAAACACCGCCAGGCCGGGCGTCGGCGAAAATGACGTTCTGGGCGAGGCGTTCAAAGCTTGTTACTCCAATGGAGGCGAAGTCTATTCCGGGGTGTTTTGCACCTCCGGTCCCTATAGCTGGCCTAACCTGCGCGGCACGACTGGGCGCACGCTTGAGCCCAATGACGTCATCTACATGGACGTCTACAATACCGCGTGGAACGGCTACAAAACTTGCTACTATCGCACGTTCAGTCTCGGCGAGCCGTCAAAGGCGACGCGCGCGGCTTATCAGAGAGCCTATGATTGGCTCTATGGCGCGATCAGCATCATCAAGCCCGGGGTCACCACCAAAGAAATCGCCGAGAAGTGGCCGTCCGGACCGAAGGTGTGGGCCGACATCGGCGTCAAGACCGAGGACCAGACCGCGGGCAGCAACTGGGCGCATGGCATCGGCCTGACCCTCTACGAGCCGCCGCTGGTTTGGCGCGCCTGCTCGCTCGATTACCCGATGGTAATCGAGGAGGATATGTGCTTCGCGATTGAGACCCAGGAGGGCGATGGCGAGGGCCAAGGCGTTCGTATCGAAGAGGTGATCCACGTCACCAAGACCGGCGTCGAGGTCCTTTCGAGGTGGCCAGTCAAGGAGATCACGGTCATTCCGTGCTGATGCGGCGTTCGCCCCCTGCCATGTGCGGCGGGGGGCGCCCTGCCTTTTTCGCGCATTCTCAGGGGTAAAGCGGATGATCGTCTACACGTACGCTTGCCAAAGCTGCCGGCACACGTTCGATGCACTCGTAGCTTCCGACCGCGAGCAACCCGCCTGCCCGATGTGCCGATCGGAAAACACGGTCTTTAATCCGGTCTGCCGGCCGTCGATCCGGCCCTCCAACAGGCGACGACGTGGTGTATTCGACATGAGTTCGGGCAGTTGCCCGTGCGGGTGTGACAACAAGCAAGCTCGAGCCGGGGCAGCGGCCACGTAAGGCCAAGAAGGGTGCCGAGTTACCGGGTGTTGACACCCCTTGGGTCTTCGGATCTGCCGCCAAGTTTGTAAATCCGCCCTTCCGATGGATATCGGATCATGTCACCCGATTTGGCATTCTGGTTGGCGCTCGCGGTCAAGCTGGTGCTGACGGCCGGAATCGTCGTTACGGCCTCGTTCGTGACCGAGATGGCCGGGCCTCTCATTGGTGCGCTCGTGGTCACGCTGCCGGTCACCGTATGGCCTGCCTACGTGTTCCTGGCATTGGATCACGACACGACCTTCATCGCCGAGAGCGTGGTGGGCGGATTGGCGATGAATGCCGTGAGCGGCATTTATATGCTGATCTACATCGTATTGGCGCAAAGGCGCGGTCTCGTTGTCAGCCTGATCGCAGGGCTCACGAGTTGGCTCATCCTGGCCATAGCGGCGCGCTTCGCCACATGGACGATAACCAGTTCCGTCCTGGCCAATCTCGTCGTTTATCCGGTATGTATTTTGCTCACCCGCAGATTTCGCGACGTCGTCATGCCGCCGAAAGTGCGGAAATGGTACGACGTGCCATTGCGCACATTGCTGGTCTGCGCGCTGATGGGAACGGTGCTGGTGATCAGCAACGTGGTCGGACCCGTGGCCACCGGATTCGTCGCCGTCTTTCCGATTTCGACGACCAGCACCATGTTGATCCTGCAGCCGCGGATCGGCGGACGAGCGACCGCCGCGGTGATCGCCAATGGGCTGTTTGGGTTGGCGGGTATAGCGGTCGGATTAGCTGCATTGTATATTTCCATCCTGCCGCTGGGGATCGTGCCGGCGTTGGCCCTGGCGCTGATTGTCCCGGTAACCTGGAATCTGACGGTCTGGGCTGTCCGTGCGCGCGCCGTGCCCTTTTGGCGCCGACGCGCGCTGGCTCGACGCGTGCCACCGCTTCCGTCTCGGCATGGTCTGGCGAAGTGACCCGCGACAAATTGGCCCGCTTGGCCTCCTGAGACGGACCGCGACAAATAAGCGAAAGGCAAAGCCATGAGAGCGGTGTTTGCGTTCACGCCATCGGAGTCGAAGCGATTGATCGCCAAAGGGGTGGCGGCGATGCCGGAGGTGCGGCTCGCGCTGTCCGAAGGAGAAGTCGTGGTAGCCCACGGCTCCACCAACGTATATGTGGCCGAGGAGCTATTGGGCTGTTGCCCGCAGCGGGAGCAGTTCATCTCAGGCCAGGTGATCAATGGAGTGCTGTGCCAGACTGCGCCCGAGGAAAAGCCTCCGATAATCCGGATCAGTCGCGGCCAGCTCATGGGGCCCAAGCCGACGATGGAGGAGACACTGCGCGGCTTCGGCACGACCGGCGTGTTCATCAAGGGGGCAAACGCAGTAGACCCGGACGGCAATGCCGGCGTGTTTTGCGCCCATCCGGAAGGCGGCACTATCGGCTATGCCTACGGCATTATCAGTGCCCGCGGTCTGCCGCTGGTCGTCCCCGTCGGGCTTGAGAAACTGGTGCCTTCGGTGCCAAAGGCGGCGCGCCATTTGGGCCAAGAGACACTTTATTATCATTCCGGATTGAAGGTCGGTATGTTGACGATCACCAACGGCATCGTCGTTACCGAGCTCCAGGCGCTGCAACTTTTATTCGACGTGACCGCTGTCCATGTCGGCGGCGGCGGAGTCAACGGCTCCGAAGGTACGGTGGTGATCGCGCTTGAGGGGGAAAAGGCCGAGCTGGATCTGGCCATCGAATTGTACGAGGGTATCAAGGGCGAGCCGCCGTTGGAATCTCAGAAGGCATTGTGCTTCAACTGCTTGCCCACTACGCCCAGCCTTATGAAGTCTAAGGCCGAGCAGTTCACAAACAGTGCGAAACGTCAGTGCGTCTATCAGGGCCGCAGCGAAGATGAGTTGCCCGGGTTTTTCAAACGGCGATCGCTGCCCGGCTAAAATTGCGCCATGAGGCGCTCGCGTCGCGGGGCCAAGTCGCCGCATGAGACCGACGTACGGATGAACAGACTCGCCCGCGTCGTCTTATGGATGGCTGGCGCCCTGCTGTCGTTCTCGGCGATGGCCGTTTCCATTCGGATGCTCGCCAGCAGATTGAACATTTTTGAAATCCTCAGCATCCGCAGCGGCACCGGTCTATTGATCATACTCGCGCTGTTAGCTGTCCGCCGCGACCTGCGCCCGCTCGTGCGGCCGCGGCGGATGTCGCTTAATTTGCTGCGCAACGTGGTCCATTTCGGCGCACAATATTGCTGGGCAATGGCGCTGACGCTATTGCCGTTCGCGACCGTCTTTGCGCTGGAATTCACATCGCCGGCATGGACAGCGTTGCTGGCTGTGTGGCTGCTATCGGAACGACTGACGCCGAGCCGCATCGGCGCGGTTATTCTCGGGTTGATCGGCGTCGCCATTATTCTTCGGCCTGGGCTCGTGGTCTTTAATCCGGCGGTGCTATTGGTGCTATTGGCGGCCGTTGGTTTCGCTATGGTCTTTATCGCGACTAAAATGTTGACCGCAACGGAGCCATCCATTGCCATCGTTTTTTGGATGGCCGCGATCCAGCTTCCTCTCGGTCTCGCTGGCAGCGATCCACTGTTCCCGTTCAAACTTGGTTGGTGGGATATTCCGGCGGTTCTCGGCCTTGGCATTGGCGGGACAACGTCGCATTATTGCCTGAGCAATGCCTTCCGCGCTGGCGACGCAACTCTTGTCGTGCCACTCGACTTCCTGCGCGTGCCGGTGATCGCCCTCATGGGATGGGCATTCTTTGCGGAACCGCTCGATATCTGGGTGTTTGTTGGAGGCTTTGTGATCATGGCAGGGCTATTCTGGAATCTGCAAGCCGAAGCCAACAGCCGCGTGCGTGTACTGAACACCTAAGGCGGACTCAATGGGTGTCGCTACACCGGGCTCCGCGCCGGACTTCTTGTCGCTCATGTCGAAATTTGGACCGTCAAAGACCTGACACCAAATGTCCGCCGTCGATCGGAAGTACGACGCCGGTAATAAATGCGCCGCCATCTCCCGCCAACAGCATCAGCGGCTCCACCAAATCCTCCAAGCGCGCCAACCTTCGCATCGGAATACGGCGGATCAAGGCATGGCCTTTCTCAGTCGCAAAGAACTCACGATTTATATCGGTTTCGACGTACCCGGGCGCCAACGCATTGACCCGTATCTCGTCCCGAGCCCATTTAAGCGCCAGCTGCTTCGTCAGCTGAATGAGTCCGGCCTTTGCCGTGGCATAGGCTGTAACCTGTCCGCCCTGCCGCAGCCCGAGAATAGAAGCAACGTTCACGATTGAGCCGCCGCCGCCTTTTGCGTGCATATGCCTCGCTGCTTCGCGAGCAACAAGCCAGCAGCCGCGAAGATTGGTGTCGATGATCCTGGCAAAGCTCTCCGGCGTCTGCTTGAAAGTCTCGACCATCTCCGTCACGGCGGCATTGTTGATAATAATCGTGGGAACACCCCAGCGCTCGACCATAGTCTCGAAAGCGGTCGTTACAGACTCCACTTGCGTCACGTCCATTTCCACCGCGTGCGACGTTCCACCCGCGCCGTCGATATCTGCGACAGATTTTTGCAGTGCCTCCTGAGACTGAGATCTCGCAGCCAAAATGACATGGGCGCCTTCGCAGGCGAGAACCTCGGCAAAGAATTTGCCCAACCCACGAGAGGCGCCTGTCACTACGGCGATTCGATTGGCGAGTCGTGGGGGCGCGGATCCGCGCAGCTCCGCCAACTTTTTTAGTTCGGCGTTCGAAAATTCATGCATCGATCCCGTTCCTTCTAGTCCGAGTGGTCTTTATTCAATCAGAAGCGGCCAAATGACCTTCACAGGGCGATCGTCATCGCGCAATTAAATTACGATCGCTTCGCTGGACCACGAAGTCCACCATAGGCCTGCCAGGGAACAGCGACAAGAAAACCGGCGTCCACGGGAAGGTTCACGCCGGTAACCCCGCTCGCCTCGGCACCAAGCAGCCAGACAATTGCCGCCGCGACCTCCTCCGGCTTAACGAGCCGTCGGAGAGCAGTCGTGCTTTTCAGCTGGTCCTCGTCCAATGCTCCCGCCTCGAGACCTCTTGCAAGTGCCGGCGTCTCGGTAAAGCCTGGCGAAACACAGTTCACCCGCACGCCGAAGGGACCCCATTCCGCTGCAAGGGTCGCGGTGAGGCTGATGACACCAGCCTTCGCCGGAGCATAGCCGTGAACCGGCGCCGAAGACATTCCTACGACCGACGCCACATTAACGATCGCGCCTTGCCGGCGCTGGCACATGCGCGCGCCAACCTCTCTGCACGTGACGAACGTGCCGCGGAGGTCAACGGCGATCTCGCGATCCCAGTCTGCGAGCGCCAGACGCTGTGGCGGATGCATCTTGCCTAGAATGCCGGCTGCGTTGACCAGGCCCGAGATCGACCCGTGGCGGCGCTCTACCGCTTCGCAGGAGCGCGCGACCACGGTTTCATCCGAGACATCCACGGGCTCGTCGTGGACAACAACGCCTGATGGAGTGCCCGGCGGCACGGCCGGCGTCACATCAAAGACAACAACGCGCTCGCCGCGTTCGCATAACGCACGTGCAGTGGCGGCTCCGATTCCGCTAAGCCCTCCTGTGACGATAACGGCGCCGGATCTTGCTTGATTCCGCATCTTATGTCCGCTCCATTTCCGAACGCTGCTTCAAGCTGCCTTGCGTTTAGGCTCGAGCATCGCAAAGGCGGCAAGCACCTCTTCAATTGAACTGGTCGGCCAGCGGTCGACGAAGGCCTCCAGACGATCAAAGGCAACAGACGGCACATTCTGTTCGGCGCCAATTCGGCGGACCAGCTGGGAGACTCCGGCGCGATCATACGCATAATCGCGCACTGTCATTCGCTGATCCTGCAAGAGGGTGCGGCCATCGGCCGTCTCTGCCTCAATAACGGTGGAAAGCGTGGCAACCTTCTTATCGCTTACCAGAGCGATCCGGCCGATTAGTTCGTTCACCTTGGGGTCGTCGTAGGTCGTCATCCGTTTCATATCCGGCACACCGTAGAGCAAGGTGGCGGCGATACAGAAGGGAATGCTCATCAGCGTACCGGAGATGGAGTTGAATGGGCCGACTGCATCCATACCGGCGTATCCGGTCTCATAGGGATTCATGTGCACCCGAACGGCTTTGATGGCGTCATTCGCAAGCTTTTCGCGCAATGCGAGCGCGGCGGTTACCGGCGTCTGGTTGAAGGCACAGACCGGATAGGGTTTGAACGTGACGCGCAATATCGCCCAGTCGCTGCCAAGCCGGCGCGCGAGCGCGTCGACGTCGCAGTCGGTGCGGGCAAAGGCACGCACGAACCCCGACTTACCCTCGAATGCGTGCAGCGCAGAAACTGAGCCCGCCTTGGCAAGCTCGGTCGCGAGCCAGCCGGTTTTTGCGACGACGCCGACCTGGTACCGCCACTCATCCGTGCCATCGGCGAAGGACTGCAGGAGACCGCCCGAGAACGACGCCGCATTTCCGAGCGCCGCAGCGAGACGATCTTCGTCGAGGTCTAGGAGTTTTCCGGCTGTGGCCGCGGCGGCGATGATCCCGTAGACGGTGGATGCACGGAAGCCCGCTGGGGTCGTAATGCCCGCATAAGCCTTCTCAAGAAGTCCACCGGCTTCGTAGCCGGCAACGAGCGCCGGTATGAGACGCTCGATCGGTAAGCGCCGCGCTTCGATCAGTGCGGTCAGCAGCGGAATAACAATGGTGCCGATGTGAGCGGCGCCGCAGGTATCCTCCTGGGCGCGCCCATGGAACAGGGCGGAGTTGGCGACACAAGCCCCACCGATCGAGGTCTTGCGGCCGTCGCCAAGGAGCGTCGCGCCGCTACGTTGCTCGCCATCCATGGCGAGGGCACCCGTGCGAGCAACAACCGCATAGGGTGTGTCGTGACAGTCGAGCCCCATGCCGTAACCGTTCAGCAGGCACACGCGCGCCTTCTCGACGACCTCGGCCGGCATGCGACCGATTTCCAGCTGGTGAATAAAAGATGCGATGCTTTGCGACAAGGATGCCATATTTACCTCCTGCACCTATCTAGATTGCCAAG
>Ga0187862_10002674_pt1 | contig 17848 bp, 16 predicted proteins | sample June2016WEW_10_1_FD_133003 | JGI IMG/M metagenome (GOLD analysis project Ga0187862, IMG submission 133003) | Peatland microbial communities from SPRUCE experiment site at the Marcell Experimental Forest, Minnesota, USA - June2016WEW_10_150 | ecosystem: Environmental > Terrestrial > Soil >...
CACTTTATCCCACTTTTTAAACCAGTCGAGTTGTTCCGCCATTTCTCCCCAGAAGCCTTCGGGGTCATCAATGGATTTCTGATACATTTTGTGGTACTGGGCCATGCTTTTAATATAGGCCTGCTGGCTCAGTTCTTTGGAGGGTTTGAAAACTCTTTTTTCCTCCATCATGGAGGTAATGTGTTTTTCGACATTTTCAGCCATATTACTCCGATACACTCCTTAACTTATTACACGGCAGTTCCTCTGCCTGATTTCACGTTTATCAAACATGAAATCAGGCAGAAACAGCAGCCCGTATCTAAACTGCCATAATTCTACATCTGTGAATATATGGAGTCAATTGCAAAAAATACCAATAAAATAGGTATTAATGCGTACAGGAATTTTCAGCGGCAAGAGGAGGCGGGAGACGTGGGATTTATTGGTTAGTGAAAATGATGTGGTGCAGCCAGGCGTCAGAAGTCTCAGGGAAATCGGTACGGAACTGGGCGCCGCGGCTCTCTTCCCGGATGAGGGCGGCTTCCGCCATCAGGTTGCCGGTCAGAATCATATTGCTCAGTTCGTAGGATACCCTTTCGGTCAGCGGCAGGCCCCGCTGCCAGGCGGCAAGGGTGGTGGCGGCGGCCGTCAGGCCTTCTTTGTTGCGGATGATACCGACCTTATCCCACATCATATTTTTCAGGTTGGAGACACTGATATCCGGCATCTTTTTCCTGGATTTTCGTGCCGGTAAAACGTGATATTCGTCAGCGGTAATTTTCTTTTCGGCGGCCATGGGAGTACGGCCGGCTTTTGTTTTTTCCATGATGCGCTTGCTGAAGACCAACACTTCCAGCATCGAGTTTGAAGCGAGCCGGTTGGCGCCGTGTACGCCGGTGCAGGCGGTCTCCCCGGCGGCAAAAAGGCCGGGAATGTTGGTTTCGCCCCAGGTATTGACCTTGACCCCGCCCATAAAATAGTGAGCGGCCGGGGCCACCGGCACCATTTCTTTGGTGATATCCAGTCCATAATCCAGGCAGAACTGGTAGATGTTCGGGAAACGGGTGGTTACCAGGTTATGGGGCAGATGGGTAACATCAATAAAAACGTTATCCGCACCGGTCTTAGCCATTTCATAAACGATGCTGCGGGCAACGACATCCCGCGAGGCGAGTTCTTTTTCAGGCGTATAGTCGGGCATAAAGCGGTAACCGTGGATGTTGCGCAGGATGCCGCCTTCGCCGCGGACCGCTTCCGATATTAGAAAGGTCGGCACGCCGGACAAACGCAGCGCCGTGGGATGGAACTGGAAGAACTCCATATCGGTGACTTCCGCGCCGGCTTTGTAGGCCAGGGCCAAACCGTCACCCGTCGCAATTTCCGAATTGGTGTTGAATTTATAAAGCTGGCCGGCCCCGCCGGTGGCCAGAATCAGCCATTTACATTCAAATTCTTCGAAAGCCCCGGTGCGGCAGTTCATGGCCTTGACGCCCTTGACTTTGCCTTTTTCCAACAGGATTTCTGTCGCCAGGTAGCTTTCTAAAACCCTGATTTTTGACGCACGAACCCGTTTGCTGAGGGTAACTTCGATGTGTTCGCCGGTGGCGTCGCCGCCGGCATGGAGAATGCGGGGGACGCTATGCGCCGCTTCCATCGTCAGCGCGATTTTCCCCTCCAGCGTATCGAAGGGGACGCCGAATCTGACCAAATCGGCAATCCTGTCCGGCGCTTCGGTGGCCAGAATCCGGACGGCTTCTTCATCGCTCAGTCCTTTACCGGCAGCCAGTGTGTCTTTAATATGTAATTCGGCAGAATCGTTGAGGCCGATAGGCGCCGCAATGCCGCCCTGGGCATGCCGGGTATTGCATTCCTCGATACCGCTTTTAGTGAGAATAAGAACACTGCCTTGCTCTTTGGCCAGCAAGGCAGTGTAAAGTCCTGCAATACCACTGCCTACCAATATGTAGTCATAATAACTCACCCTGGTAAATCTCCTCGCCGGATAGGCTCATGGTTTCAATGTATTATTTTGGGTTAACTGTGCGCCGCGGGTTCTTCCGGCTGTTTGCCGACAACCGCCCATTTCGCCACTCTCATGGTGGAACCGGCGTCAGTCTTAATCAGGAAACTGTCTTCATAAACAGTATCGATTGTGCCGTAGATGCCGGCGTTGGTGATGATTTTTTCGCCTTTCTGGAGTGCCTGCAACATTTTCATGGTTTCCTGCTGTTTCTTGCGCTGGGGACGGATGGTGAAGAAATACATGAACCCGAAGATTACCACGATGAAAATCAGCAGATAGACGAAACTCAGAGTGCTGGATGAGCTGCTGGTGGTGGTAGTGGTTCCGCTGCTGGTGGCGCAGCTGCTGAGCGATACCGTTAATGCCAGTAACGCCAGAATAATACCTACACCTAGAATTTTTGACTTACGCAAATTATGTCTCCTTATTTAATTCTCAATTGTACCCTGAAGCGACCAGGGACTGGTACTGTCTATCTTTAAGTTTACCAGTTTTCCCGTGTAATTTACATTATCGTTAAAAAAGACAAGCTTGTCCGTGCCTGTGCGGCCGAACCATTTGCCTTTCTGTTTCCCTTCCACCAGAATTTCAACGATTTTTCCCTTGAGGTTGGAGTTGATTTCAGTCAGGATTTTTTCCTGCAGGGTTTCCAGCGTTTTCAACCGTCTTTTTTTCTCATCTTCCGCGACATCGTCGGGCATTTCACGGGCGGCGATGGTACCGGGGCGGGGCGAATAAGCAGCCAGGTGAACGGTATCGAACCGTAGTTCGGTCAACAAATCAACCGTTTGCTGAAATTGCGCTTCCGTTTCCGTGGGGAAACCGACAATGATATCGCTGACCAGTCCCACATCCGGGATTTTATCACGGATGTCACTAACCAGTTTTTTATAATCTTCGATGGTGTATCCGCGGCGCATGGCCTTTAATATTTCGTTGCTGCCGGCCTGGGCGGGCAAGGTAATATTTTTACAGACTTTATCCAGCCGGGCGACCGTTTCAATCAAGCGGCGGCTCATATCTTTGGGGTGATTGGTCAGGAAACGGATGCGGCAAAGGCCGTCGATGCCGTTCAATTCGGTAAGCAGGTCGGCGAGGTCCGGCTTTTCCGGTAAATCATGGCCGTAAGAATCGACGTTCTGTCCTAAAAGAGTGACTTCTTTCGTACCGCGGCGCGCCAGTTCTGTGACTTCACAGACAATTTCGGATAAGGGGCGGCTTTTTTCCCGGCCGCGGCGGTAGGGCACCACGCAATAAGCGCAGAAATTATTACACCCCTGAATAATCGGCACGTAGGCGGCGGGAGGTGGTTTTTGGGGTAAAGCCTGCGACCATTTTTCCCGGTCCACCCATGGCGGGCATTCGCCGGCTTTAAAAAAGTAATCCACATAAGGAAAATTGGCTTTGAGCCTGTCAACATTTGAGTCGACCCAGCAGCCGGTTACGGCGATGATTATCTCCGGGCGGGCTTTTTTCAGCGGTTTGAAGTTCTGGAGTTTGTGCACCGCGCGGTCTTCGGCGTTCTGGCGGACGACGCATGTATTCACTACGATTATATCCGCCTGCTTTACATCGGCGGCAAGCTGATAACCGGTTTCTGCAAACAAACTGGCCAGCCGTTCCGATTCTGCTTTGTTCATCTGGCAACCGATAGTCCAGAGATAATAATTAGGCAATGATTAACTCCAATATTTTAGTGATTGAAAAAAGCTGCAGGACTACCGTTATTTTAGCAGGTTCGGCAATTGAAGAGGAATGACGGTGGCGGAATTTAGCCCAAAGCTTGCTTCAGTTCATTTCTGATCCGCTCAAGTAATTCCGGGGAGGTAATGAAAGTATGATCGGTTTTATAGTTGTGTCCCCAAAGTTTATCCTCAAAAGCGGTACCGCGAAAAATCCGCGGAGACTGATACCGGGGAATAAAATGACAATGCAGGTGGCGTACACCGTTCCCCAGGAAAGCGTAATTGAACCAATCCGCCTGAAAAGACCTTTTTGTTGCCTGGTACAGGTCTTTTAAGATTATAATTAATTCCTGTTGCTCTGCTGGCACAACATCCGTCAGGTCAAGGGCGTTCGCTCTTTTACACCAGATAACGCAGCGTCCCAGATAGCCATGGTTTTCATGAACGTAGACTGACCAGTAGATGTAATCTTTGACCAGATTCCCGGAAAACTTATCTTCCATCTTTTGGCATGCCTGCGCAGAATCAGAATGGGGAAGGGCGGTTGTTTTAATAGGGATAAGAGGATGGTTTTTTATTTGTTTGAGAAATTTGCTCGACTATTGATTATTGAATCTTGAGCCTTTGCGATTAGATGGCGGAGGGACCGGGATTTGAACCCGGGACCCCACTTTCGTAGGGCAACCGCTTAGCAGGCGGCCGCACTAGACCACTATGCGATCCCTCCATAGCCACAAGTAATTATTGTAACACTTTTGTTGACCAAGATTCTATTATTGCCCCGCAAAATTTGTAAAGAACTCAGTCCATTAACGGCAGGATATCGTCAAACGCGGCAGCCCGGCGGTATTTTTTATTTAGCTTCGTATTACCTGAGGGTGAGAACAGCACCGAATCGATGCCCAGTGCCGTAGCCGCAACGATGTTTAGTGGATTATCGTCTACAAATAACAACTGCCTGGCCGGTACGCCCGACCGTTCGAGCAGCAAACGGAAAATCATCGGGTCTGGTTTGCGCAGGCCGACATCGCCGCTGATGATAAATCCCCTGAAGTATTTTTCCAACCCGAATCTGGTTCTTAATTTCTGCGACCATTCCGCCAAATCATTCGATAAACACCAGATTTCGACCCCGCGGGACTTGGCCTTTTTCAGAAAATCCGGAAGGCCAGGAGTCAGTTCAAACCTTTGCAGGTATTCATCCTCCAGCTGCGGGTCAATTCCCACCGCTTGCCACAAATCGCGGGCAGATATTTTTCCGCAGCTCGCCTGAATATAATATTTCTCCACAGTGGCATAATCGCCGGCACCGTGCTTAGCGGTGATGAAAGGGCACAGCAAATTATGGACATCGTCCCCAACCGGATAAATTACGCCCATGGCATCAAGTACTAATGTTTTCATCCTGTTCAACCCATCAACCGCGATTACGTCATTTTACATTATTTCAGCTGTAGAACGAAATACCTATGCTTTTCAGACTAAAGGTTGGTTGTCTGGCTTCTGATTCTATGTTATCATTGCACATATGGAAATAAACATCCAAATTGGAAAAGAATATAAAAACGAGATTAAAACCGCCTGGCTGAAAAATATCATCCGGCTGGTTCAAAAAGCGGAAAATGTCAGTGCGAAATCCGAAATGGGGCTGGTGATCACCGGGGACGAGGAAATCCACAAACTGAATTTGAAATATCTGGATGAAGACCGTCCGACCGACGTCCTGTCTTTCCCGATGAACGAACAATTGGCGACCGCGCCGGCCTTTGTGAAAGTCCCGGATGGTAAACTGCATCTCGGTGATATTGTCATTTCTTACCCGCAGGCGATAAAACAGGCGGATGAACACCGCCATCCGGTAAAACGTGAGGTTGAAATCCTGCTGATTCACGGTATCCTGCATTTATTGGGTTACGACCACGACGTCCCCAGACGGAAATCGGTGATGCGTAACCGTGAAACGGCGATTCTGAAAATGATTGAGGAACAGGGCTTGTGAAAATTCTGGGAATTGCCGGCAGTCCGCGTCGTGACGGGAACACCGACCTGCTGCTGGCCGAGCTGCTGAAGGGCGCCGCCGGGAAAGGGGCTGAAGTAAACACGATTTACCTGAACAGGCTCAAATATATTCCCTGCCAGCACTGCGATGCCTGCCTCAAAGAAGGAAAATGCCGATATCAGGACGATATGCAGCAGGTTTACGCGGAGCTGGAAAAAGCCGATGTGGTGGTGCTGGCTTCGCCGGTGCAATTTTCCGGGCCGCCGGCGGCCGTGAAGGCGATGATTGACCGCTGCCAGTGCCTCTGGGCGCGAAAATATGTGCTGAAAACCGCGCCTTTAAGCCGGGAAAAGAAGCGGAAAGGCTTTTTAATTTCCGTCGGCGGGACGGGGATGAAAAACATGTTCGAACCGACGCTGGAAATCGTCAAAACCTGGTTCCACGTATTGGAAATTGAATATGCCGGCGACCTGCTTTTATCAAAAATAGATGAAAAAGGCGCCGTTCTTAAACAGCCGGAAGCGATGCAGAAAGCATTTGAAGCCGGACAAAAACTGGCGGAAGGATGACATCATGAGTAATGAACCACCAAAACAAAATACTCCCCCCGAGGTCGAAAATATACTCTCCGACCTGGTCAGAATCCAATCGGTCAATCCGCCCGGCGGGGAAATCGGCGTGGCGCAATACCTGAAAAGGCTGTTTGACAACTTCGATATCCCGAACGAAATAATTGAACCGGAGACGGGCCGGGCAAGTTTCATCGCCAACCTGGGAGAAGGCGAGAGAAAACTGCTTTACCTGTCCCATGCTGACGTTGTGCCGTCTTCCGACGGTTGGGATTTCCCGCCGTTTTCCGGAGAAATCAAAAACGGATTTGTCTACGGCCGAGGCGCTATTGATTGCAAAGGACTAGTCGCAATTGAAGCCAGTGCGGTCATCCAACTGGCACAAACCGTGCAGCTGAACGGGAAATTAATCTTCGCCGCCACTGCCGATGAAGAAGTCGGAGGCGCGATGGGCGCGGGCATCCTTTCGGCCAAATATCCTGAAAAAATCATGGCAGATTTTGCGATTAACGAAGGCGATGAGCCTCTGGTGGTCAAGGGTCGGACCTATCATTGTTTATCCATCGGAGAAAAAGGCCCCGCCTGGATGAAACTGACCGCCAGGGGTGTCAGTTCCCACGGCTCGGTGCCGATGCTGGAACACAATGCGGTGGTGAAAATGGCCCGGGTAATTAACGGGTTAGCCAGGTACCGGCCGCATACGGTGCTGACCGAGGAAACGCAGCGGTTGTTGCAAACGATTGCCAGGCTTGACGGGATTAATGATGTCATCACCGAAGACAACGTGGACGAAGTGCTCGAAAAGTTCAGCGATAAAGCCATTTTGCCTTATCTTTCCGCTATCACCAGAATGACAATTTCTCCCGACGTAATCCAGGGCGGGGTGAAAACTAATATCGTGCCGGACAGCTGCGAAGCACAGGTGGACATCCGGATTCTACCCGGGCAAAGCTGGGAATACGTGATTAACGAACTGAAAGAAATCCTTGGTGATGTTAAGGTCGAACAGATTCAGTATCACATGCCGTCATTCTCCAGTGCCGATTGCAAATATTACGGGTTGGTGGAAGAGACGCTGAAAGAGTTTGTCGGCGACGCGCCGATTTTACAGACGATTTGCACCGGCGCGACCGATTCCCGGTACCTGCGGGAAATGGGTATCCCCAGTTACGGCATCAGCGCGATGACGCTCAACGTGGACAAGGCATTAAGCGATTCGGTGCACGGCAAAAACGAAAAAATTGATATTGCCAGCCTCCACCTGAAAACGGACTTTCTTGTCAAACTGGCGAAAAAATATCTGAGCGATTGATAAAGACACACGGATTTCGTTGCAAATAAGTCAGAAATAAAAAGAGGGAGTGCTTCTGCACTCCCTCTTTTTTTATACTTTTAACACCCTGACCATGTTGGTACTGCCTGGGATTCCCAACGGCAGGCCGGCCGTGACGACGATAACATCGTCGGTTTTAGCTAAACCGGCCTCCACGGTCACCGCGCGGGCGACCCCTTCCCATTCTTCCAGACTATTGGGGGAAGCTTTGACCAGCGGATAGGTGCCCCAGACCAGGTTTAGCCGCCGCATCGTAATTTCAGACAAAGTTACGGCCAGAATCGGTTGGGCGGGACGGTGTTTGGCCACCCGTAAAGCCGTCGTGCCGCCGGCAGTCAAAGCGACAATTGCTTTAGCATTAATCTGGCAGGCAATATCGCAGGCAGCCCGGGCAGCAGCATCATCTACCTGGCTTAAAAAGTCAGCACGCGGTTCGTTATAAACATTATCGTGCGGCAGGACGGTTTCTGCCTCGAGGATGATTTTCACCATCATTTTGATTGCTTCCAGCGGGTATTGCCCGACGGATGTTTCTTCGGAGAGCATCACCGCATCCGTGCCGTCAAGGACCGCGTTGGCCACGTCGGTGGCTTCCGCCCGCGTGGGTGTGGGGGATTTCACCATTGATTCCAGCATTTCGGTGGCGGTGATGACCGGTTTGCCTCGGTGGTTAGCTTCATGGATAATTTTCTTCTGCGCCAGCGGCACTTTCTCAATATTAATCTGTAAGCCCAGGTCGCCTCGGGCTACCATGACGCCGTCGCTGATGGCAATAATGGAATCGCTGACAGCGAGCGCCTCGCCTTTTTCTATTTTTGTGATGATGGGAATGTTGATTTTCATGGCTTTGGCCAGCGCCTGAACTTCTGCCACCTGTTCCGTCGAGGTAATGAATGAAAGCGCGATATAATCCAACTGATTATCCTGCGCAAACTGCAGATGGTCGCCGAAAACAGTTTTAGTATCGCCGGTGCGGCGTTTGCGTCCCGGGCAGTCCAGCAGGACGGCGGTAGGGAGACCTATTTTCCTGGCGGCGGCGCGAACCATGGCGACCGTGTTGCGGTGTTCTTCCAAAGTGCCGTAGGAAAGGTTCAAGCGGGCAACATCCATACCGGCGGAGATCATTTTCTCGATTATTTCGGGGGTGTCACTGGCAGGCCCTAAGGTGCAAACTATTTTTACGTGTCTTGTTAATCTATCAGTATTCATAATTACAAAGTATAGCATACTGAATACCCTCCCGGCAGTGTGTTATTCAGATAATTTTATCGTCAGCACATTTCAATGGCAGCAGGCGAATGCCGGCGATGACTGCAAGCTGTAATAAAAATAATGGCGGCCGCCCCTTTTGTAAAAGATGTATAATACTAACCAATGGAATTAAAGCATATCGTGAATACCCCGGTTACGGAAACTCTGGCGCGCCGGCGCGTGAGCGATTTCTTCACTCGTAACGGTTACAAACAGCAGCCCGATTCTGCCGACGGCAAGCTCCATTTCCAACGTGGTTCGATGTGGGGCACGCTGACCAGCTTCGACCCGAAACGGTGGGCATGTATTTTGAACCTTAGTATTAAACAGGAAGCTGCTTCATTTTCGATAAACATCGCAGCCGAAATCAGCACGGACCCCACGGAAAAACGGTTCGGAGCAGAGTTATTAACTGCTGAATTCGATCTGCTGGAAGCAGCGGTGACCGGAAATGAAATTTCTACTTTTGATGCCGGCGACCTGAAAAAAAGAGTCAATCACCATGTTGCCCATTATGTGGCATTATGTGCAGCGATAATGATTTCATTATTTATCGGCGGGATTGCCGGCATTTTCGCGGCGATAAACCTGAACATTGCGATTGTGGGCTCTGCGGCAATAGGCGCCGGTTTTCTGATTGTTGCGGCAGCGCTTTTCTGGCTGATTCTGCGTAGACAAAAGGCCCCACGCTCTGACGGACACTAAAACATTTAGCAGCCGTCAGTTGCAAGTTGGCAGTTCCGAGTTGGTAAATTTGAACATCTGCGCCGTTAGAGCCTTACTATCTGTTTCTTCGTCCAAAATTTTCATACTTCATTAATGGTGTATTCATTTTGGGGTGTTATACTGAGAATAAATAAGGTAGAAGGGGCAGAGTACCCTGCACCTGTTGATTTGAGGAGGAGGTGAAGTGAAATGTCAAAAAAATTAAAGATCGTTATCGCGTTAGCGGTGGGAATAGTGATATTGTCGTTGGGTAGCGGGGCGATTGTGATGGCTTCGACCGGCACGACAACCACGACTACCGTAACAACAACCACGGCACAGTGTAACGGGACCGTTGGCAACGGATTATATTCCGCGGTGGCAACAACACTCGGCGTGACCGAACAACAGGTGGCGGATGCTTTTCAGCAAGCCGCAGTTCAGGCACAATAGCAGAGTATCACTACCGCACTGGCGCAGGCCGTAGCCAACGGGACAATTTCGGCGGCAGAATCTACCGCCATTCAGGCATGGCTAGCCGCGAAACCGACCTCGCCAACGCAGGACAATATGAAAGCATGGGAAGCAGCCAAGCCGCAATTAAGTAATCCTGATGCATGGAAAACAATTTTAGGATTTCCAGGCAAAGGCATGGGCCCGGGCACCGATAACACCGCTTTGCTGACACAGGTCGCGAATCTGCTCAGTGCTGCGACGGGAAAAACAATAACCGAGTCACAGATTCAGGCCGCCCTGACAGCGGCTCAAACTAGTAAGAGCCAAACATGGCAGAACCGGCAGCCGCCGACCACCAAAACACCTGGTAACGGCCCCGGTTTTCCCGGCAAGCGATTCGGCGGAATAATGCACGGCTGGGGCAATCGTGGCGGGTCTCCGCAAACCGCTCCAACCACTACAACTACGGCACCAATGGTTTATTAAGAAACAACCAGACTCAACCACAAAATAAAAGAAGCGGCTCTGACCAGGCCGCTTCTTTTATTTTACCCGCTATGGTTTCCACGCAATTTTGAAATAACCCGCAGATTAACGATGTACAATGTATTTATATTTTTTTGCCGTTACCTGAATTCCAGAATCAGTCCACATCAATCATGACGCTAGAGGCCTTGACCACGGCATAGGCCGTTTTGCCGAACGCCAGACCCAGGTTATCGGCTGATTCTTTAGTAATAATCGGCACTATTTGAGCCCCGCCTGGCAATTCTAAAATAACTTCAGTATTACGCCCCGGGCTTAATCTGAATGACTTTTCCTTTCCATATATTACGCGCGCTTAATCTCATCACCGCACTCCCTTATTTCTGTCGCTCAATACTACCATGCCGGATTATCAAATAAAGTCAAGCCGCAGCAGTTGTTTTGTCAACCCTGTATCCCGACGAAACATAACTGTAATACAGAATTAACTAGGCCGTAATGAGTTGATAACCTGTACGAAACATCTGCTCACTAAACTAAAAATATAGGTTAATACACAGTCAGCCAATACCGGTCCGGTTGGAGCTGTGAGAAGGAGGAGAAAATGGAAGTAAAAGAAACAACCGTGAAAACAACCGGGGCGCAGTCGACCACTCAGATTAAAAGAACACTGAATCTGACATCCCTGACCGTCAACGCCATGGCACTGATTGCTCCGGGGGCTTTTCTCTGGACTACTTTTCAGATGCAAGCGGCCCAGGTAAATGGCGCTGTTTCGACCGCCGGTGAGATGTGGACGGGCCTGGTGGCCGCACTGGTGCTGGCTTTTCTGACGGCTATCTCTTATGCCGAACTCTCGGACATTTATCCTAAAGCCGGCAGCGGTTCTTCATATTATTTCGCCGAGGCCGCGTTGCTGGAGAAAGAGAAGTCATCACACCGGCAGTATTCGCGCATCGCTAAATTCGGCATCGGCTGGATTTCCCATTTATATTACTGGATATACCCGGGCATCATGGTCGCCTTTTCAGCTACTTTGATTGTCTATATCTTCGGTTTGTTCGGCGTTAAGCTGAACGTTCCGGAGGAAATACTGGCCGCCGTCATTTTCGCCATCATTAACGGGTACATCGCATTCCGCGGCGTCACCGGTTCCACCATTACTTCCGTCGCCATCAACGCAATCCAGTTAGTTTCATTAATGTTATTCTCGATACTGGCAATTGTTTACCGGGTGGCCCATCCGGGGCTGGCCTACGCCACCACGGTGCCTTCGATTCTGCTGCCCCACAGTTTTACCAACGTGATATTCCAATCAACGATTGCCATCTTGCTGCTGGTCGGCTTCGAATCGGTAACCGCCTTTGGTTCCGAAGCCATCAATCCGAAAAAAGATATCCGTAAAGCGATATTGCTTTCGCTGATAATCCAGGGCATATTCGCTTACCTTTTCGAATATTTTGCCGCCAACTACTTTGTCAGCAGCCAACTGACTGCGACCACCGCCGGCGGCGCCACTGTCACCGGGTATGCCGCGGCCGGCGCTTCCGGCGCCCCCATCGGCGACATGATACGGCTGATCGGCGACAAAATGCTCGGCGGAACAGGTCTTGCCCTGGTGCTGGTAATGGCTTTCACGGTAGTCTTAGCACTAATCGGCACCACCCTGGCCTGTTTGAACACCGGCGTGCGCATCACCTACGCCATGAGTAAAGATAAAGAGCTGCCTTCGATATTCGGATTGCTGCACGGGCGTTTCGCAACGCCGCAATGGGGCATCTGGATTCTGGTAGCGGTTTCAGCGGCCTTCGGGGCCTACGGGGTACTGAATGTGGATAACCTGACACAGATTACCCTGGCTTCCAACACCGGCACCTTCCTGGTTTACGGCATCACCAACCTCATTTGTCTGGTGGCGTTCTGGAGCCGGCCGGGGGCCAATTTATTCAAACACAAAGTAATTCCGGCGCTGGGTTTCCTGGCCAACCTGATGATGCTGGTGGGTATTGTCACGCTGAGCTTCAAAGCCGGCGGTAATACATCAAGAGATACAATCCTGGCGCTGGGGATGGTGCTGGTATGGATGGCTGTCGGTATCGTCTGGTTCGTAATGAACACCCGCAAGCAGGGCCATGAAATCCTGGTGAAGAAACCGCAGTTGACCGAAGAAGAATTAAATAATCCCGATTAATCACTGGAAAAGGATTAAATGAGCGCTACCGCAGAAAGAATTCCTTTACTGATACCCCCGACCGGTACTGAAAACCCGGTCGGGGATGCCGTTTTGTGCCGGGCGATGACCCACCGGGGACTGGTCCGGCTGCATAATGAAGATGCTTTTTGTGTTGAAACAAAAGCAGATTATCATCTATTTGCCATCGCCGACGGACTGGGAGGGCACCGCGGCGGGAGCATCGCCAGCGAAATGGCAATCGATACGATTAAAAACGAATTTGAGAAATGGAACGGGAAAGGGAAAGAACGGTTTGTCGTCAAGGCGATTAATGCTGCGAACATGGAAGTATTCAATACGTCGCAATCGCATCCGGAGCTGTTTAACATGCAAACCACCGCGACAGCCGTCGTCCTGGAAAGCGATTCACTGGCAATCGCCCATGTAGGAGACTGCCGTCTTTACCGGGTGCGGAACGGACGGGCAGCGGTATTGACCAAAGACCATTCGCAGGCGGCGGAACTGCTCAGAATGCACCTGATTTCAGAGAAGGACGCGCCACAACATCCCGGGAGGCATCAATTAACCCGGTCGGTAGGTTCTTCGCCTTTTTTGCGTGTCGACCTGGTAAAAGAGAAAACCAGTCATGGCGATTCTTATGTGCTCGCCAGCGACGGACTGTGGTCGGAACTCGACCCGCTGGATATCAGGGATGCCTTGCTGGACGACAACATTGAAAAATCGCTGGAGCAAATGGTAGCGATGGTGTTGAAAGCCGGCGCCCCGGATAACCTGACCGCCATTATTTTCCGCGTCAGTTAAACGAGTCAGGTACATCTGCTTTTTAAATAAGAGCGGATACATGGTATTATGATTGATATAGTGATATTCATGTAAAAAACTAGAGGAAAGAAACGTCCGGAAGACGGCGTTAAGATTTTATCAAAAAAAGAATAACAACATTTCAGGATACCAGTACAATAAATGACAGACGACCCGATAAACGATAAAGACCACGGCTTTGCCGAGCAGGATTTTCCGGAACCGCCTTCAGAAAAAGATGATGACAGGATACAATATAATCATTTTTTCCACGGGACATCAGAACATCTGGTAGCTACGCCGGAAGCCAGCGCCGGGCAAAACGGAGTTCAGCGCGGACTGCAGCGATTAAAGGCGGCATTCATCGGTACCCCCATCTTTTCCAAAGATGAGGTCCACGAACGCCTGACCAAAGTTAAAGCGCTGGCTGTTTTTGGTTCGGACGCAATCTCGTCCTGCGCCTACGCCACCGAGGCTTCGCTGGTAGTGTTAATGGTGGCCGGGAACGGGGCGCTGCACATTTCTCTTTATACGGCGCTGGCCGTTGCACTACTGCTTTCGATGGTGGCTTTTTCCTACCGCCAGACGGTGTATGCCTACCCCCACGGCGGCGGGTCTTACAATGTGAGCCGCCAGAACCTGGGGCAAATGGCCGGTCTGGTCGCAGCAGCCGCTTTGCTCATCGATTATGTTATGACGGTAGCAGTTTCGATTGCCGCCGGTTCGTTCGCGGTCACCTCGGCGCTAAATGCCGCCGGGGTTAACATCACCGGAATTACGGGAGCGCTGCCGCCGTTTCTGAACCTCAATGTCATCCTGAGCCTGATTTTTATCGGGCTGATTACACTCGGGAATTTACGCGGTATCAGGGAATCGGGTTCGATATTCGCAATACCGACTTATCTGTTCATCTTCAGTTTTGCCGCGATGATTATCGTCGGCGTGATCAAGGTAATGACCCATTCGCTGACGCCGGCCAGCCCGCCGCCAATTTTACAGATGACCGAGCCGATTACTCTGTGGCTGGTACTGCGCGCGTTTTCCGCCGGTGCGGTGGCGATGAGCGGTACGGAAGCCATTTCCAACGGTGTGCCGGTTTTTAAACCGAATGAATCGAAGAATGCCGCCATCACACTGACCGTGATGGCCAGTTTACTGGGGATATTTTTCGTTGGGGTTTCTTTTCTCTCGAACCACATGGGACTGGTTCCCGGTAACCAATCCATCGTCTCTCAGGTGGCGCTGGCAGTTTTCGGACAGAATGCGTTTTATTATATCTTCCAGGTTGCCACCATGGCGGTGCTGGTGGTGGCCGCCAATACCGCTTTTGCCGATTTCCCCCGGTTATCCTCAATTCTGGCGCGCGATAATTTCATGCCGCATATTTTTTCTAACCGCGGCGACCGCCTGGCATTCTCTTCCGGGATTATTTTCCTGGGCACGGTTTCAGCGCTATTGCTGGTGGCCTTCAGAGGCAATGTTGATAGCCTGATTCACCTTTATGCCGTGGGGGTGTTCCTGGCATTCAGCATGTCCGATACCGGTATGGTTGTGCACTGGTGGAAAACTCGCGGCAAAGGTTGGAAAACGAGCATTATCATCAATGGCGTAGATGCGATATTGACATCGAGCATCCTGGTAATCGTTGTCATCACCAAGTTTATGTACGGGGCGTGGATTATCATTATCTTAATCCCGGCGATAATCCCGGTATTCCTGATGATACACCGGCATTATGCCCGTGTTGCGGAGCAATTACGACTTATGCCGCTGCAGACGACCCCGCCGCAGAAAATCGACCATTTTGTGCTGATGCCCATTGATGACGTGAATTACGCATCGCTGCGGGCGATGTCTTTTGCCAGGACCATCTGCAAGGATATTACCGTGCTGCACATCGCCACAGACCCGGCGCGGGCCGATAAAATCAAACAGAAGATGCAGCAGTATGCCCCGGACCTGAAACTGGTGATTGTGGAATCGCCGTTACGGGCTTTCATGCGCCCGTTGTTAAATTATGTCGAAGTGCTTCATAATCAGCATCCCGGCGGTTTCCTGACAATTGTGATGCCGGAATTCATCACCGCGCATTGGTGGGAGCGTTTCCTGCACAACCGCACGGCCGAGCATTTGACGCAGGCATTTAAGAAACATCCGAATATCGCTGTGGTCAACGTCCCCTATTTGCTGAATAAATAAGGCAGGTTGATGCCCCCGATGTTTAAAATTTGATTCGCAAACATCTTTGGGCACATAATAGTAAATCGTCGAGATATTACCGGCAAGATGATTACGCGCATTACTGACATTGATTCAGGCAAACTTTAAAGGAACCGGAGATGATTGAGAAGGGCGCCGTGGTCTGCGGCTACGAGGTACTGGAACCAATCGGTTCCGGCGGGCTCAGCCAAAACTATAAAGCCCGCGGCGCTGACGGCGCGCTGGTCACTTTGAAATTCCCCTCTACGGAATTAGTCGGTGACCCCGCAACCTACGAACGGTTCCTGCGGGAATTAAAAATCGGCCAAAAACTGGCACACCCGGCAATTCCCAAAGCGCTGGCAATCAATGAAAGCAAAACCGGACCCTGCCTGGTACTGGAATACATCGAAGGGAAATCCCTCCGGGCTATTTTACAGGAAAGCAGCCCGTTATCGCCGGAACAATCCCTGGACTTCATCCGCCAGTTAGCGGAAGCGCTGGCTTATCTGCACAGCCACGGGGTTTGCCACCGCGATTTAAAACCTGAAAATATTTTGGTAGACTCTGACGGCAAGGTACACATTGTTGATTTCGGGATTGCGCTGCTGCAGGGGGCGCGGCGCGTTACCTGGCAAAATCTTTCCGACGCGCTGGGGACCCCGGATTACATGGCGCCGGAACAGGTTCAGGGAAAGCGGGGCGATGCCCGGACCGACATTTACGCTCTGGGGATGATTCTGTATGAAATGCAGACCGGCGCGGTGCCTTTTCACGGGGATAACGCCCTGGCTGTAATGCATCAGCACCTGACCACGACGCCGCCCCTGCCCCGTTTATCCCATCCGGAGATTTCGCCAAATATCGAAGCGATAATAATGAAATCCATCCGGAAAAACCCGAAAGAACGTTATCAATCGGCGGAGGCCTTTTTAAACGATATCAGGAATTATCAGACGCTGGATATCTCACAATTTCCCCGGGGGCCGGAACAGGTCACCGGTCTGGTCACCAACCGCCAGATCTGGATACTGGCCGGGGCGATTGCCTTCGGTTTTGTGGCCATCGTTGCGCTGATTATTATCATCGCGTTACTGATGCATGGCAGATAACACATTCCGATAAGGTTATTATTTCTTTTTATTGTTCCAATCTTTCCTTTGAAGAACATTCGCATCTCTCTGAGATTGCTTCGGGTATTAAAGTAACCTCGCAATAACAATGAGAAAAAAGAGAGAGCCCTTCAGTCGAAGGGCTCTCTCTTTTTATCAGTGATATTTTCGGGTCTAGATATCGTAGTAGAGATGGAATTCATAGGGATGAGGCCGCAGCGCGACGGCATCCATCTCATTCTTCTTCTTGTAGTTGATCCAGGTCTCGATGAGTTCTTCGGTAAAGACGTTACCCTGAAGCAGATAATCATGGTCTTTCTTCAAGGCTTCCAGTACTTCGCCCAGGGAGCCAGGGGTGGATTTAATCTTGGCTTTCTCTTCCGGTTCGAGCTCGTAAATATCCTTATCAATCGGGGTGCCCGGGTCGATCTTTTTCTTGATGCCGTCCAGGCCGGCCAGCATCATCGCCGGGAAGGCCAGGTAAGGATTGCAGCTGGAATCCGGACAGCGGTATTCAATTCTCTTGCTCTTGGCGCTCCGGGAATATAACGGGATGCGGACAGAGGCAGAGCGGTTCCGTTGAGAGTAAACCAGGTTAATGGGGGCTTCGTAGCCCGGGACTAAGCGGCGGTAAGAGTTGGTGGTCGGGGCGCACAGCGCCAGTAACGACGGGGAATGATAAAGCAGACCGCCGATGTAATACTTACACAACTGGCTGATCATGCCGTAGCCCTTGGCATCGAAGAACTTGTTGGTGTCGCCTTTCCACAGGCTCTGATGGACGTGCATCCCGGAGCCATTATCCTGGAAAAGCGGTTTGGGCATGAAGGTGACGGTGTAACCATTCTGGTAAGCGACGTTCTTGGCAACATATTTGTACATCATTACACAATCAGCTTGTTTGAGCAACGTATTGAAGCGCATGCCGAACTCTGTCTGGCCGCCGGTGGCAACTTCATGATGATGCTTTTCGATATCGATACCGGCTGCCATCATTTTGAGGGCAATTGCGGTGCGGATATCATGCATCTGGTCAGTAGGCGGGACCGGGAA
>Ga0187862_10002678_pt1 | contig 17838 bp, 11 predicted proteins | sample June2016WEW_10_1_FD_133003 | JGI IMG/M metagenome (GOLD analysis project Ga0187862, IMG submission 133003) | Peatland microbial communities from SPRUCE experiment site at the Marcell Experimental Forest, Minnesota, USA - June2016WEW_10_150 | ecosystem: Environmental > Terrestrial > Soil >...
GAGAACTCGTGGACGGATTGTTGGGGGCCGACCTGATTGGCTTCCACATTCAATCCCACTGCACGAACTTCCTGCAAACGGTGGATCGCGCGTTGGAATCACGGATTGATTGGGAACATTTCACGGTCAATCGCGAAGAACACCGCACCGTGGTAAAGCCGTTTCCCATCAGCGTGGAGTTTCCCGAGAATCCTCCTCCCGCCGAGGCCGGCGAATCCGCCTCCACCTCTTTGGAACGGGTCGCATTGCTGCGAGAACTGGGGATCGAAGCGGATTTCCTGGGCGTGGGCGTGGATCGCGTGGACTATACCAAAGGCATTCTGGAGCGCTTCCTCGCCATCGAACGGCTCTTGGAAAAGCATCCGTTTTATCGGGAGAAATTCACATTCCTGCAAATCGGAGCGCCCAGCCGCACCCGCATTAAGCGTTACAACGACTTGCTCATCGAGGTGGAGGTGGAAGCGAACCGTATCAATGAGCGTTTCCAGGCAGGACGGTGGAAGCCCATCCTCCTTATGAAGCGGCAGCACAGCCACCATGAAATCCAGCGGTTTTACCGCACGGCGGATCTTTGCCTGGTCACATCTCTGCACGATGGAATGAACCTGGTGGCCAAGGAATTCGTGGCCGCACGTCAGGATGAACAGGGAGTGCTCATCCTGAGCCGTTTTACCGGCGCCGCCCGCGAATTGCCGGACGCGTTACTGGTGAACCCCTACGACATCGAGCAGATGGCGGAAGCCATCCGTTTCGCCCTGGAGATGGACGGCGAGGAACGGAAGACCAGGATGCAGCGCATGCGCAAGGTGGTTAGAGAGCGCAACATCTATCGCTGGGCGGGCAACTTGATTGCAGAACTGTGCGAAGTGCGCCTCGACGAGCCGGCAAACAGGTTGGAGCCGCAGTTGGGGCATCCACCGGTGGAGCAATCAGCAGAGGCTGTCCGTGTCGATCAACCGATTGATGACTTCGATCACGCCCGCCCCGTAACTGCCTCCGGTGACCAGGTCGGCGCGCCGCTTGAGCGCAGGCAGGGCGTTGGCCACGGCCGCTGAGCAACCACAATAGCCTAGAAATTCATGATCATTCTCTGCATCGCCGATGCCTACCACGCTCTGACTCGAAAGCTCCAAATCAGACAACACTACGGAGAGGCCTGTGGTCTTGTTGGTTCCGCGGGGCAAAATCATCACCGATTCTTTGTTAAAAATCACTTGCAGGCTCAGGTTCACTTGCTGGATCGCTAGAAGGACAGCGACATCATGAGGAGGTCTAACCGTTGCCACAATGCACCTTCCCACGGAAATCGGCACCCCTTGCTTCCGCAGATTGGCCACCAGTTCCGCGGAGGGCGCCGGACACAAGAGTCGCTCCTCACCAGTTTCCGGGTGATAAAGCAGAGCGCCGTTCTCGGCGACAATCCAGTCGAACAGATGAAGATGCGAAAACACATTGCGCAGGCTGGGAAGTTCGCGGCCGGTGACCAAGATCAGCTTTCTGCCCGATTCCCGCGCCCGTTCCAGCGCAGCCAGGGTGTCGGGATCGACCCGCCCGTCGCGGGCGAGAGTCCCATCATAATCCGATGCTATCGCCCGAAACCGCATCATTTCTCCCATTTGTAAGATGATAATGATAATGATAAATGGTGATGGTGCGAACGGTACGGGTGCGGCCATACTCGGAGAACTGTGGCATGGGTGGGGCTCCCTGTCACAGCGCGAAATGAACGCGACGCTAGCGCCCGCGCGGCCGAGTACTGCACTAAACGAGGAGGAAGCGGTTTGCCATTAAAGCAGGATGCGCTTTGGTACAAACACGCGATCATCTACCAGGTCCACGTGCGTACGTTCTACGATAGCAACGGGGATGGCATCGGTGACTTCCAGGGCCTTGATCAAAAGCTCGACTACCTGGAGGGATTAGGAATAAACACCATCTGGTTGATGCCATTCTTTCCGTCACCTCTGCGCGACGACGGCTACGATATTGCCGATTACAACTCCGTCCATTCCAGCTACGGAACGTTAGAGGATTTCAGGAAATTCCTGGGATCGGCCCACCAGCGTGGCATACGGGTGATCATCGAGATGGTGCTGAATCACACCTCGGATCAGCACCCATGGTTTCAGCAGTCCCGAAGTTCGCGAGAAAACCCGCGCCGGGATTGGTACGTCTGGAGTGACACCGATACCCGCTATCAAGGAACCCGGATCATTTTTCTCGACACAGAAATGTCCAACTGGGCGTGGGATCCGGTTTCGAAATCCTATTATTGGCATCGTTTCTTCAGCCACCAGCCCGACCTCAATTACGACAATCCTGCGGTCCGGGAAGAGATGTGGAATGTGATGAAGTTCTGGCTGGAAATGGGCGTGGACGGCTTCCGACTGGACGCGGTCCCGTACCTGGTGGAGCGCGAGGGCACGAACTGTGAGAATTTGCCCGAGACGCACGCCATCTTGAAGGAGTTGCGGCGAAAACTCGATCAACAATTTCCCGGCAAGATGCTCCTGGCGGAAGCCAATCAATGGCCCGCGGATCTTCGGCCATACTTTGCCGACGGGGATGAATTCCATATGGCGTTTCATTTTCCCCTGATGCCGAGGATGTTCATGGGAGTGAAGTTAGAAGACCGCAAACCGATCACTGAGATCCTGCAGCAAACCCCGGAAATTCCACCCTCCTGCCAGTGGTGCCTGTTCCTGCGCAACCATGACGAGTTGACCCTGGAAATGGTTAACGACCTGGAACGGGACTACATGAACGATACGTATGCCGAGGATAAGGCGATGCGGCTCAACCTCGGGATACGGCGCCGACTGGCCCCTTTGCTCGATAACGACCGCAGGCGGATCGAGTTGATGAACGGAATACTGATGTCGTTACCGGGCACTCCAAGTATTTATTACGGCGACGAAATCGGAATGGGCGACAACATCAATCTGGGCGACCGCAATGGAGTGAGAACTCCCATGCAGTGGAGCGGAGGCTGGAACGGAGGGTTTTCCGCTACAGAGCCAGAAAAGCTATACGCGCCGTTGATCCAGGACCCAGTCTACGGTTATCCGGCAGTCAACGTATTTTCGCAAAGACGCACCCAGCACTCTCTGCTCAACTGGATGGGACGCATCATAGCGGTACGCAAAACGACCGGCGTATTCGGTAGCGGATCGATTGAGTTTCTCTACCCAGCCAATCACCGAATATTGGCCTACGTGCGCCAATTGGGAAATGAGACGATCCTGGTGGTCAATAATCTTTCCGATGCTGCACAGGCTGTCGAGCTGGATTTGCGTCCTTACAAAGGAAATATTCTGATCGAGATGTTCGGCAAGAACATCTTTCCGCGGGTGGGCGAACTGCCGTATCTGCTTACCCTGGGCCCCTACAATTTCTACTGGTTTCGGTTGCGACGAATCTGACGTTATGACAGACAGGGAAACGATGTCACAGGACGGAGGCCAGCTTGCCGGAGGTTCGTTTGGCGGATGAAACCTTTCTTACCGATGATTTCCTTCGCCAACTCATCAACGTCGGTGAAGTGGACATCCTGGTGGGCGTGCCCACGCACAACAACGCCAAAACCATCGGCTCGATCGTCGAAGCGATTCAGGCCGGCATCCTGAGATTCTTTCCCCGTCAGAGAGCGGCGATCATCAACGCGGATGGAGGGTCGCGGGATGGCACTCCCGAACTGATTGCCAACGCAGCCATCGACGACGCGCGCGGACGAAACTCCAAGCTGTACACCCTGCGTACATTGCACTCGATCAGCACGCAGTACGCGAGCAGCCCCGCCCGGGGGACGGCGCTGCGCACCATTTTGGCCGCTGCCGAGTTGTTGCGCGCCAAGGCATGCGCCGTGATTTCACCCGAATCCACGCAAATCACAACCGATTGGCTCACCACCCTCCTGCAGCCCGTCTACACGGAAGAATTCGATCTGGTATTGCCGACCTACTGCAGACACAGGTCGGATGGGGTCCTCTTAACGAATCTGCTCTATCCCATGACCCGTGCTCTTTATGGATTAAAAATCCGCGAGCCGTACGCGTTGGACTTCGCATTCTCGGGCCGCCTAGGAAGCCAGTTTCTTGCCCAGAACGCATGGCATGACGAAACTGCTCAGGCTGGTTCCGAAACTCAATTCACCCTGGCTGCGATCGCGGGAGGGTACCGCATTTGCCAATCCTTCCTGGGAATCAAGGAGCACGTTGAGCGGGCTTCCGCCGATTTGGTTCCGGCGATGCGTCAAACAGTCGGGGCTTTGTTTTCTTCGATGGAACCGAATCTTTCGTTGTGGAACGGCAAGCTCGGGTCCCAGCCAATCCCTACGACGGGCGCGGAGCGGGAATGCATTCTGGAGCCACTGCGAGTGAACCGGAAGCGACTGCGAGAAATGTTCTCGACTGGAGTTGCCGAGTTGGAATCCGTGTTTCAGTCCATTCTTTCCCCCTCGACGCTGGCCGAACTCCAGCAAATCGCCCGCCCGGAAGAAGTCCGCTTTTGCTATTCCGCGGAATTGTGGGCGAGGACGGTTTACGAGTTTGCCGCGGCGTATCACAAATCGGTCATCAGCCGCGATCACATCATCCAGGCGCTGGCCCCGCTTTTTCGCGGCCGGGCGTTCACCTTCCTGGTGGAGAACAGCAACGGCTCGGCCGACGACGTGGAACGCAATATCGAAGCCTTATGCCTTGAATTCGAACGAATGAAACCGTATCTGCTGCAGATGTGGAACGGTGGAGAGTGAGGTCGTCATGCGCGAAATGATTATCAGCGAATTGACTCAGGCCATGCAGGAGCTTACCCGAGGTTTCGCCCACATCCTGCCTCGGATCATCGTATTGGTGATCATCGCATTTGCCGGATGGGTGGTCGCATACTTCCTGAAGGTGTTCCTGCGCAGCGTCCTGCGGCTCATCAAGTTCGACAAGCTCTCGGAAAGCGCAGGCGCGGCCGCGCTGCTCACCAAGGCGGCGTTACCTTCAGCGACGGAATTGTTGAGCCGGTTTGCGTTCTGGGTGGCTTGGCTGGGTTTCATTTTGCTGGGTGTGAGCGTGCTGGGGATTCTTGGCTTGCAGGAGCAAATCGCCAAGTTCTTCCTTTTCCTGCCTCGCCTGTTTGTAGCGCTATGCATCATGTTTTTCGGCCTGCTCGCCGCCAGCTTCTTTTCCCGGGCCGCGCTGCTAGCGGCAGTGAATGCCAACCTGCCATCACCTCGTCTACTGAGTGTTTCGGTTCGTACGATCATCATTATCTTCGTGTTGTCCATGGTCTTCGAAGAAGTGGGAGTAGCGGAACAGACCATGCTGGTCGCCTTTGGAATCGCTTTTGGAGCTTTGATGCTGGGGCTGGCAATCGCATTCGGCACCGGCGGCAAGGACTTGGCACAGCAATTCCTGGAGAAGAGGTTTGGTTACGGAAAGAAGGACGAGGGAAAAGAAGATGAACTGTCACCGCTTTAGAACTGCAGACTCTGGCAGGACGGTGTAATCACCGACCTCAGAATGATGCCTTCGCTTGCTGACGGGTCATTACCAATATAGGTTGTGCCACATTTCGAATATGTTTATTGTTTCTCTGTCGACGGGAGCAAACTCAGACCCTCACGCCCCCCCGTAGAAGACACAAACTGCGCAGCACGGAGGTTCGGATGAATCGCAGAACATTTCTCAAAGCAACCAGCGCCACCGGACTGGTCTCTGGGCTGTCTTCCTCCGCTGCCTTCGGCTACATTCCCGAACACAACTGGGAAAAATATGATTGGGGCAACGGCCCCGACGTGAAGGGCCGCTTATACCAGGGGCCGTTCCCGCAGTATCCTCCGGCCGCAGTCGTTCCCGACAGCGACGTCGTGATGGTCACTACTCCGTCGAAGGAGATCGTGCCGAACTACGGCATGGGCCTCACGGTTTACGTCTCGGGGGACACCGGCCCACCTCGGATTCCCGGAGAGACTTTGGAGAAGTCCTTGGAGGACCTGATCAAGATTCCCTTCACCCAAAAAATCTATCTCCGGCCCAACTGGAGGGATGTGCAGAAAAGGCCCGGCAAACTGGATTTCCCTGATTGGTGGCAGATCACCTTCGCCCTGGCGCGGCGCTATAACAAACGCGTCGGATTCCGCATCATGCTGGAGAATCCCGACTTTCCGGAACCAGGAATACCCGAGTTTCTGATGGATAAGGTTCCTTACGTGAAGCTCAAGGGGGAATGGAAGGGTGACCCGTCACAAACCCGCTACCAGAAAGAGCACCGCATGCCGCGCTGCGATCACCCGGCTTACCAGGCGGCGTTTCTGGAATTGAACCAGTTGCTGGCCGCCGAGCTCAATGGCAATCCCCAGGTCGAGTACATGGACACGATGATGTATGGCTTCTGGGGCGAGGGACATACCTGGCCGTTTGAAGGCAATCCCTTCCCCAGTGATCTGGTCGCCGAGCAGACCTGGATCAGGATGCTCGAAACGCAGCTGGAATGCTGGACGAAAGTTCCTCTGGTCACCAACACGCAACCCGACTTCAGCTCGGTCGGTAATTCCGATGTGCTCGACCGCACCATCCGTACCCATAATTGGATTCGCACCGACACCATCTTCATCGAGAACACACAGATCGAGGCCTTGAGCAACCGGCCCGCCTGGACCGCTGCGATCTGTGAAGTCGGGTTCACCACCGGCGAGCCCAAACGCCTGCGACTGGACCAGGAAGGCATCAGCTACAACGAGAAAATAATCTCGCATGTGATGGATGTGGGCGCAAATTACTGCTCGGTGTGGAACTGGCACAACGAAGCCGCGAAGAATGTCCTGAGCTACTACGAGAAGTATCACGAACCGGTCGACCAACTTGCCCGGCGCATCGGCTACCGGATACGGCCTTCGTTTATCTGGAGCTTCGAGCGAGAGCAAACCCCCGGCCTGGTGGTGGGCTTGGTGAACAACGGAATTTCCGGCGTGCCCGGCGTAATCCGGCTGACGCTTTCGAGCGATGACACCAAGGTCAACGTCAGCGGCTGTGTGGATGCCGGATACCCTAAGCCCTTCGGCGTGCGCCAGGCAATGCTTCTGTTGCCGCCAGGCGCCAGCTGGGAGGGGTTGAAACTTAAGGCTGAGCTGGAGGTAAAAGGACTTCGCTATCCCGTGGCCTGGGCGTGTCAGCAAGAAACCAACCCCGACGGTTCTTTGACGCTCCGGCGCAACCTGAGCTCGTAAACTGGAAGGAATGCGGTGACGTCCGCCGGCCGGCTACGGCGCCTGATCCACAACTTCAAAGGACTGATCCCGCCGTGGAAACCGGATCGCTTACGGGATGCCTCCTTCGTTCACCTCTTGTACCCAGCCTGCTTCCGCTCCACCATACTTTGCTTCCAGTTCGTATCTAATGGAAACCGACAGCTGTCATTGCGGCCCCGGCTTCAGGGTTCTTCATGAAGGTGCTCCAGACGAAGCCGGTACGCTGGTTCTCTGCCATCAGCATCGTGATGCCCAAATCAATCCCGAGCACGTCGGTGTCATACCAGCCGGAAATCGGATTGAACGCATCCACGAAGCTGTACCTCTGCCACGCCTTGGGAAATCCGCTCTGGATATTGCGCAGCACTGCAATGCAGTCGGAAGACAGAAACGGAATGGATCCGCCGGCGGCGCAGGGAACGATGGAACCGTCAATCGACCCCATCGGCGGCGGCCCGCCCCACACCACGTAGCCGTTCACCGAGTCCGATGCCGTGATTCCCCACAGGTTGTTCGAATAATCGGAAAACTGACTGGCGAGCGACAAACAAAACAGCTTGTGGGCTTTGGTAGCAGTAACAGAGTTGTTGAAGTAGTTGGCATAGGCGTCCTGCTGGTTGCGAAAGTCGAACCAAGCGTGGGAGTACTGGTGGATAAACAGGGGCGCGCTGAAATTTGTGATGTAGGTCAAGCCCTGGTAAGTCAGCGTCGGCCGCGCAAATGCTTGCCATGCGCTTGCCGGGATCGGGTTCACCGTCGCACCAATCGCCAACAGATACAACATCATCAACTCGGAATACGTGTTCCAGCGCGAAGTCAGGAATCCATTTTCCGGCGTCCAGCCCATGGAGAACGTAGTTCCTCCGTTGAGTATCCACGGCCAGTTGACCCGCTGATAGAGCTGTGTCGCCATCTGCACGATCTGCTGGTCCTGAAAGTGTTGCCGGCAGGTGAGTATGCCGCACAGCAGGATCGCGGTATCGATCGAAGAAACCTCGGAATTGTTCACCCTTTGCCCGGTATTCATATCCACGAAGTGATAGAAGAAACCGTTTTGGTTGGTCATCTGGTTAAGCAGGAAACTCAAAGTAGCCTGCACACGCGCGACGATGTTGGTGCTGGCCATGTAGCCGCGCTGGTCCGCGATGCACAGAGCGGTCAGACCAAAACCTGTGGCCGAGATGCTGGCAACCGTGCGGCTGTCATTTCCAGCGGCGAATGCGCGGTCCTTGACTAAGCCGGTAGTCGAGCTGGCTTGCTCCCAGAAATAAAGGAAGATGGCACGCTCGATTTCATCCAGAAATTGGTCATCGGTCAGCGGAGGCGGCGCGGGATTGCTTTTATTAGATCCGCCACAGGACATACTAATTATCATCATGTTCAGCCAGGGAGATGCCAGAACTGTCTTGCCCAACCGCGCAAGCAACTCCCGTCTGGTCAAAGGTTGGATTGGGGCAGAACAACTCATGTACATGACTCCTGAAGCGCCAAGGCATCCCCTTACGATTATAGTTTCACGTGTGGTTGAGGGGCGTCACTTGACCTCAATGACTGCGAGACCATCGGGAGCAAGATCAAGAGTCAGTTCGCCATTGGTCAACTCACGGATTTCCGCCGGAGGTAATTGCGCGGCTTGTTGCAACTCCTCGAGCTGGCCTCCGGTCGGGTAGCGCGGTTGTCCCATCTTTTCGTAGGCCGGGTGCACGTCCCCGTGTTCGCGATCAACCCGCGAAATATAGGCCCGGCGATTTCCGGCAAGATGTTTGAAGCGCAGATGAACCGTCTTGGTGAGTCCGGCCTTTGACACGCCCGTCTCCTCCGGATGCACAAGGTTCCACGCCGCGACTACCAGCGAACCGTCCTTCTCACGCGTCACCAGAACGGAGGGGGAGTCGACGGAAATTCGTTCGTCGCCCAGTTGATGCAACAGCTTGAAGGCGTTGTAAGACGGTTTCGGAATACCGCCAGCCGCGATCAGGCCAAAACCGCCGTAGAACGGCTGTTTCACCACGCCCTGTTCTTCGAAGACGTCGGAAAACGTCCAGTACGACATCATATCCACCAACCCGTCGCACTGGCGGATGGTGTCGGCCATCCACGGACCCATGTAGATCGAGTCGGTGACGGCGGGCTCATTGAAGTAACTGGCGTTGTACTCAGTCCAGATCAGCGGCAGGTTGGGCATGGTGGAAGACCGGATCTGATCGTGCACTTTCTTCACCGCGCGGCACACCATCTGGTCGCGTGGAATTTTCTCGTCGGTGCCAAAGACATCTTGCGCGCGGTCGTTGCCGTAAACGTGAGAGGAAACGAAATCCACAGGGATTTTGTTTTCGGCGCAGTGTCGAATGAAAGCATCCGCCCAGGCGGCCTGTGCCGTGGCAGGCCCGCCCACGCGCAGGCGCGGACTAACCTGTTTGAGCGCGCGCGCGGTGTGATCGTAAAGCTGCCAATAAGTGGCCTGTCTCGGTTCGCCCGCCCAAAAATCGAGGTTCGGTTCGTTCCAGACTTCGAAGTACCACTGTGAAACCTCGTCGATGCCGTAGCGGTCCACCAGGTGCTTGCTGAACTGGGTGATCAGGTCGTCCCACTTATCCCAGTCTTTAGGCGGGGAGATATTCTGCTTGTACCAAAAGGCGTGCAGCACCTCCCGCGCCGCCAGTTTCTTAGGCATGAAGCTCAGTTCGACAAACGGACGCACACCGTTGGCCAGCAAGCCGTCATAGATCTGATCCGCGTAGGAAAAGTTGTACACAGGATGCCCCTGGGCATCCTCGTCGTAAATTCCGACTTCATCATGGAAGATGGCATGGAAACGCACGTATTCGAAGCCGGTAATCTGCTTTATCTCGCGGAGATCGTGGCGATAGCTATCCCGCAACGTCAGAACGGCGCGTCCCGAGCCAAACATCTCCTCCCAGAAGTGGGGGAAGGGATGAGTGGTGGCAGAGGCGTCGATAATAACCGCTTGCGAATCCTGAGCGCCGTTCGCCGTCTGCGCAGAGACTCGAGGCCTCGTCAACGCCAGCGACAGCACGATGAGAAGGATAAATCGAGTCTTAATTCCCATTAGCAACGATCCTTGCGGCGTAAATGGCTGGACGGTGGATTACCCACCGTCCAGAAGTCAGATGGGGAAACCTAGAAGTTGAACCGAGCCCCCAGCGAGAGGACGCGGGCAGCAAGAGCACCCGAAAGCGTGCCGAAGTTTGAGTTTCCAATATTGTTCGAGATGTCATTCGGGTTCAGGTTCAAATTGTTGAAGACGTTGAAGGCATCCATCCGAAGTTCAAACCTGGCATTTTCGCCGAGTACTGGCATTTTCGGAAGGCCAAAGCCCTTGGAGATGGTCAAGTCCACATCCTTATATCCCGGCAGGGTGAGATAGCCGCGCGCAACACCAGGGGATTGCGGAAGCGAGGTCCCGGCGCAGGTTGGGTTGCAGGCGTAGGGAGTATAGGTTGGCGTCGAGAAATATACTCCAGCTTTCTCCGGGCTGGTCGCGGCAAGGGGGAAGTTGCCACTAACGTTGCCCTCGAATGCCTGATTGCTGGTGCTGTGACCGCCGCCGCCGAGGTAGGCGGCAGGAAGCAGATTGTAGGAACCGCAGTTTGCACAATAGAGGCTTCCGCCCACGGTGCTTACAAACTGAGTCCAGGGAAATCCGGAGTGCCAATTCCAGATGCCACTGAGCGACCAGCCGTCAGCGATTTTATGCGCCCACGTGTTGCCGTGGAAGAATACCGGCTGCCACATACCAAAAAGCTTGAAGGCGCTGGTGACGTTATAGTCAGAGCGTCCGTAGTCGAGGCTGAGATTGTATGGGTAGGGCTGTTCGGAGTAAGGCGCGGAGCTGGTATCCATGCTTCTCGAATACGTGTACTGTGCCTCGGCCATGAACTGGTGGGAGAACTGGTGCTTAATGTCCGCCAGCAAAGCATTGTAGTTGCCGCGGCCGTTAGAGTTATAGAAATCTCCGCCATTGATATTTGGATTCTGGGCATAGCCCAAGGTGGCGGGAACGGCAAGCGGGTTCTCGTTGAAGAAGATGTCACGCGACAAGCTGCCCTGATAGCCCAAGCTCATTATGTACTGGTGACCCAGATCGTATTGCATGTCAAATGAGTAGTGGTGGGTGCGCTGGGTGGGCATGGTATGGGGGAAGACGTCTACACCGGCCGAATTGGGGTTTCCGTTCGTAAAACCTGTGGGGAGGCCGTTCGGGCCAAAGGCCAAGGTAAAGTTGGGGTTTGCCGGATAGCCGAAGACGCTGTGTGGGTTGGTTGAAATTCCATACGCAATGCCGAGATTATTCGGTGAAGTGGGCGTTGAGAGTCCCACGTATTCGCCAATGTTCAGGCCGGGATTTCCGCTGATGTTGGCGGAAATGGCGATTTCTTCCTGGTTGTAGTTGAGGCCGTAACCGCCGCGGAACACGAGTCTATTATTGAATCGAGTTGGGCTCCAGGCAAAGCCGAATTCGGGGCCGAAATTATTTTTCTGTGGATTCCAGGAATCTCCCACCGCAACGGTCAGGCCGGTCAGGTAATTCGAACCCGCACCTGGGGTAGCGACATACATGTTGTTCTGTTTGGAGGAAAGCGAACCGAAGTAGGACCAGCGCAAGCCGAGATTGATGGTCAGGTTCGGGCGGACTTTGATATCGTCCTGGACGAAGAAGCCAAAGAGGTTTTCGCGCTGGTCCTGCCGCACTGTCGTAGGCAGTCCGGTATGAGGATCGACCTGGACACCTTCGCGTTGAGGCGCATCGTTCAGGAAATCCCATAGATTAAAGAAGCCGTAGCTGGGCACGCCGCAAGGGACACAGTTGTCCAGGTAAAAAAGGCGCGTGGCTTCTCCACCGAATTTAATGGTGTGGCGCCCGATGATCTTGGTGGCGACGTCCTTGTAGCTGTAGGTCCACTGGTTCAGGTCGGCACCGACGTTCCCTCCAAAATTACCAATATTGATGTTGCCGATGGTGCCGATGCCATCGGAGGGAAGTCCGACCGGCGTTTGCGGATTGGACTTGATTTCGTTATAGCGCCATCCGGCAGCGTTGGCACGAAGTTCATTGAGGAGGGTGGGCGAGAAGGTGTGGTTCCAAATGATGGAGAACGCGTCGTTGATCTGGCTGTGGTGGAAGATGTCGTAGGTTCGAGCACCGTTGTAGTCGTCGGTGGACTGAGGAACCCAGTAGATGGCAAAGCCGATGCGATCTTTGGAGGTGACATCGGCATCAAGGCGGCCATTGTACTGCACGGCGGTGTGAGTGGTCGGGTTCGAAGTTATGTACTCCGCAATGTCAGCTATGGTGCCCAAGTTCTCAGGGCCACCGCTGCCATCCCCGCCGGTGCCGGGGTTTGAAGGCTTGGTCCAGCCGGGATCCATGCCGCCGCTAGGGTAGGCTGTTGTCCCTCCGATTTGGCCCAGCGGAAACTTCGCAGGATTCAAGGGCGTGCCGATATTCAGCCCCCCCGGGACAGTTGCGCAGTTGCCGGTGAGGGGATTTGTGGCGACGTCGATCAGGCCAGCGGTGGCGCAGGTCACGTTAGCAACGAGGCCTTTGTCGACGATGGCGTTGCCGGGGAAACTGAGGTAAGTTGCCGCGATGCTTCCAGCGGGCGCCAGAGCGGCCAAGGCTGGGGTATCGTACCATCCGGTGCCGGTAAGGTCGGAGTTGGGCTGGCGCACGGTTTCATAGTTGAAGAAAGCGAAGATCTTATTTTTCCAGATGGGGCCGCCGACGCTGCCGCCCAACTGATTGAACTTATTGTTGTCTCTCTGTTCAGAGCCTTTGCCTTGGCCGAAATAGCGCTGGTAGGCGTTCAGGTTGGGCTGGTGAGTGGTGAAGAAAAGGCTGCCGTGGAAGTCATTGGTGCCGCTCTTGGAAGTGACTTGAACCTGGGCGCCGGTGAAGCGACCATCCTCAGCGTCATAACTGTTGGTGACGATCTTAACGTCTTGCACGGAGTCCTCAGACGGGGTGATGACGGTGGCACCGCCCCAGACGGCGCTGACGGTGCTGATACCATCAATTGCAACACCGGTGTTCTGAGCCTGGTTGCCATTGGAATAACCCTGGACAAGGTTTTCGGTGTCGAAGATTCCGGTCGCGCCACCGGACGGCGTGGGGCCACTCTGGGTGCCGGGAAGGTTGAGGTAGGCGCCGCCGCCGCCGTTTTGCGCACCGTCTGCGAACATGCCCGGAGCCAATTGCGCGAGTTTCATGACATCGCGCCCGAAGGACGGCATGTGCTGGACTTCGTTATCGGGGACGACGCCGTTGACGGAAGCGGTCTGGGTCTCCAGTGCGGGTAGCGACGAAGCATCGACGTTGACGGTCGTCGATTGGGCTCCGATGTCGAGCTGCACGTTGAGAGCGTTGGCTTGATCGGGAGTCAGTACGACGTGGTCGAGGACTTTCTTTTCGAAGCCCGTCCTTTCCACCTCCAACCGGAAGACCGCCCCGGCGGCGGCCAGTGCGTTGAAGTTGAAGACGCCGGACGCGTCGCTGGTTCTGACCTGTTTTTCGCCGGTGGCGGGATTGGTCAGCGTTAGGGTTGCGCCGGGGATGACTGCGCCGGTGGGATCGGTCACCACTCCCTGAATGGAAGTTCGATATTGGGCTTGTACCAACACCGACGAGGTCAGGAAGAAGAAAATCGTGAAGAGCAGAAGAGCACGGACGGTGGTCGAGTGGAACATGACTAGCCTCCAAGGTGCGGAAGTCGCGCTGATCTTAAAGCGATCCAGAAAACGCTACGGACCGGGTCCTGGTCAGTCCCCGCGGCATTAACACCGGCAAAGCAACTAAATCATAACTAAATCGCTTTAGTGACCCAGAGCGGTATAGCATTGGTGCCTGACGCCTGTCAAGCGCGAAACGAAACGACCCGAAATCTTCGATGGTTGCTTCCCGCCCGCGCTTGTGGGAGACTGCTCCGTCGAGATGAGCAACCAGAGATGAGCACGAAGAGATGAGCAAGCAGAAAAAGAACGGAACACCCGGCACTCGGCCTCCAGGGCAGAAAGTCAGCTTGAAGTTCCTCGCCGATCATCTGGGCCTTTCCCCGGCCACTCTGTCGCTGGTGATGAACCGCTCGGCGGTGGCCGATTCCATTCCCCAAGCAACGCAGGATCAGATTTTCGCCGCCGCGCACAAGTTCAACTATCGCCCTAATTTCCTGGCCCGCTCCCTGCGCACCCAGCGCACCTTCACCATCGGCGTGATCGTACCGGAGGTAAGCGAAGGCTACGAGGCCATGGTGATGAGCGGCATCGAAGAACTCTTGTTGCGGGAAGGTTATTTTTATTTTGTGGCCAGCCATCATCACCGGCCCGATTTAATCGACGAGTATCCCAAGCTGCTTCTGGCGCGCTCGGTTGAGGGGTTGATCGCCGTGGATACTCCGTGGCACCACGATTTATCCATCCCCGTGGTTACGGTTTCCGGGCACAACGAAGGGAACAGGGTGACCAACATCGTGCTCGATCACCGCCGCGCCGCGCAACTGGCCTTGGAGCACCTGTTCAAGCTCGGACACCGGCGCGTGGCCTTTATCAAAGGTCAGGCGTTCAGTTCCGATACGGAAGCACGCTGGGAAGCGATTGTTCAAGCGGCAGCCCGCCTTGGCCTCACGATTCATGCCAAATTGACCACCCAGTTGCAGGGGGATGTGCCCACTCCCGATCTGGGTTACCAGATCACTCGCCGCCTGCTGGCCAAGCGCGAACCCTTCTCGGCGATATTTGCGTTCAATGACATTTCGGCGATGGGCGCGATCCGCGCCCTGCGGGAAATGGGAGTGCGGGTGCCTGAAGACGTCTCAGTGGTGGGCTTCGACGACATCCAAAGCGCTGCTTATCAGAACCCTGGGCTTACTACCGTGCGGCAGCCCCTGCGTAAGATGGGAAAGATCGCCGCCGAGACCGTTCTGCGGCGCATCGCTCGTGACGGCACTGGTACGGACTATCCAAAAGAGATCATCGTCGAGCCCGAGTTGGTAGTGCGCGAATCTACCTGTAAGGTTGGGTCAGTGAACGACGTCAGACACCATCGCTCGTTATAACATCGATGGTATGAAGCTTGCCCAACCGTAGTCCCGCCGAGTAACTCGGTTACTGCGGAAGTAGAGAAAGATAAGGAGGCCAATGGATCCGGGCATTAGTACAGGAGGGCAAGCACAAACGTTCACGAAGGAGACACCCGCAGCTTATCGAGGGCCGCTGGCCATTGTAACTACGCTGTTCTTCATGTGGGGCTTCCTGACTTGTCTTAACGACATTCTTGTGCCGCATCTGAAGCCGATTTTCGACTTGAATTACACGCGGATCATGCTCATTCAGTTCGCATTCTTTGGAGCGTATTTCCTATTCTCGATGCCTTCCGCCTTGATCATCGACCGCATCGGCTATCAATGGTCGATGGTGGCGGGCTTGCTCACCATGGGCGCGGGCGCATTCCTCTTCGTCCCTGCGGCCAGTGTCCCGTCGTACCCGTTGTTCCTCTTTGCACTCATTGTTCTCGCCGCCGGTATTACATGTCTGCAAGTGGCGGCGAATCCCTACGTCACCGTACTCGGGAAAGCAGAGACCGCATCGAGCCGTCTTAACCTGACGCAGGCGTTCAACTCGCTGGGAACGTTTCTGGCGCCTTTCTTCGGTGGCTTATTCATCTTGAGCGCAGCCCCAAAGACAGTTGAAGAGATACATGCCTTGGCACCCGATGCTCTGCTGGCCTATCGCCTGCATGAAGCGGCGACGGTCAAGACGCCGTATGTGGGTCTGGGCATTGCGCTGGTAGTGTTGGCGGTGGCCATCGGTAGTTTGAAGTTGCCCAAGATCGAACATGCTCAACGCAAGGTCGGCGAAAAAGTGAACGACTCGATCTGGAGACATCCGAACCTGATTTTTGGCGCGATCGGCATTTTTGTCTACGTTGGCGCCGAGGTCTCCATCGGTAGTTTCCTCGTGAACTACTTTAGTCAGCCCGATATTGGAGGATTCACGGAAAAAGTCGCGGCCAGTTTCGTCGCCTTTTATTGGGGCGGGGCCATGATCGGCCGTTTCATCGGGTCGGCGCTGCTGGGCGGAGCGAAAGCGGCTTACATGGGTCTGGTTTCGGCCGTCGCTGCCGTGTTGGTGGCGATCTCATACCTGATTAGCGGACATGTTGTTACGGGTGGCCAGACCCGGCTCCTGGCTTTTTTTTGGAAGGTTGTGTGGGTGTTGGTTACGGCGCGGCCCCTCTTCGCTTTGGTCGCCGTTGTCGCCCTTATCGCCACCATTGCCGCGGCTCTTCGCGGTGGACGGGTAACTGCGAAAACGGGTCTGCTGCTCGGAGCCTTTGCGGTTTCCACCAGCATTCTTGTCACGGTCTCTATGCTTAGCAGCGGACAGGTTGCCATGTGGAGCATCATCTTGGTCGGCTTCTTCAATTCCATTATGTTTCCGAGCATCTTCACGCTGGGAGTGGCTGAGCTTGGACCCCTCACCGGAGACGGGTCTGGGATTATGATTATGGCCATTGTCGGAGGAGCGCTTATCCCAGTAGCGCAGGGTGCCATCGCCGATCGCATCGGCATCCATCACGCTTTCTTTCTGCCGGTAATCTGCTACCTGTATATTCTGTTTTTCGCATTGAGCGGATCGAAGCCGAACAGCGAGCGCTACGCCAAGGCATAGCTGTGGCGGCCTGGTCACGGCGGACGCGCACCGGGTGCTGCGCTCGGACTGCTGGTGGGGCGGATTGCGACAACCGATTTTCGGCCACCTGAGCAATATTGCACAGCGAGAACGCGCCAGGAAGGAGATAGTCACCAGCTGGGGGCTTCAGGATAGAGCCTCAGCTAAGGCGAAATTCAAGAAGGGCAACCCTGATCTTCAGGAATTTGAAGAGCCAAGGTGAAGGTCCAAGTGTGGAACCGATGGATGTTCGCGTGTGTATTCGTAGCGGCGGCCCAACTGGCGAGTGCCGCTCTAGCGCAGCAAGTCCTGACGGAGTCCGGCACCATATCCGGGGTACGCGCAAATGGGTGGAGTGTCTACAAAGGAATCCCGTTCGCTGCCCCGCCGGTCGGCGACTTGCGTTGGCGCCCCCCGGTACATGCCGCATCCTGGACTGGCACGCGTAATGCGGATGCGTTTGCTCCGGCGTGCATGCAAGTTGGAGTGTCGATGCCGGGCGAGACGCCTCCGGCAGTAAGCGAAGATTGCCTCTACCTCAACATCTGGGCGCCGGCAAAAGCAAAGACGGCGCACGAGCACCTGCCGGTGATCGTTTGGATATACGGCGGCGGATACATCAACGGGTCGGCCTCGATGCCCTTGTACTGGGGCGACCGGCTCGCGCAAAAGGGTGTCATCGTTGTCACCATCGCCTATCGCCTTGGTCCGCTCGGTTTTCTTGCACTTCCTGAGCTAACGCGCGAGTCCCCGCACCACTCGTCCGGGAACTACGGCCTGATGGACCAGATCGCCGCACTCGAATGGATTCAGAGGAACATTGCCGCCTTTGGTGGCGACCCGAGATGCGTCACCATCGCTGGTCAATCCTCCGGTTCTATATCGGTTAGCATCCTCATGGCCTCGCCCCTTGC
>Ga0187862_10002679_pt1 | contig 17835 bp, 15 predicted proteins | sample June2016WEW_10_1_FD_133003 | JGI IMG/M metagenome (GOLD analysis project Ga0187862, IMG submission 133003) | Peatland microbial communities from SPRUCE experiment site at the Marcell Experimental Forest, Minnesota, USA - June2016WEW_10_150 | ecosystem: Environmental > Terrestrial > Soil >...
CGTGCGGGCACACGGCGGAGCTGCTTAAGCAGCTCGCCGTTGTGCTTCGGCAAAGTTCTCGGGTTCGCTCAGGATGTCATGACGTTCCGCATCGGCGATCTTGTCAAACACCTGATTCATGGTTTCCTGAATGCGGGTGTTCGGCTTATGAAATCTGCGCGTCGCCTTCGAGGCGAGCTGGCAAAGCATATACCGGTTCCGCAAAGTATGTAGAGCGTCAAATACACGATCAGAGCGCATGTTCGGTGGTTCTCCTTAACAACAGGGATAATTGAGGCCACGATCCCATCGTCCCGCCCACTGGGTGATGGTCGATTACGGTTAGCCGAGCTGCAATTCAGGCCAGGTTCAACGGGATTTGCCAGAATTACCCAGATAGATGCCCCGCCCTACCCGAAAGTTGCTTAATTCTTAAGGAGTTGCTGCAACGCGAGCGGAGGTTCGTCGGGACCGGCAGAAACTGCTTTAATGTCCTGAGAACAGCTAAGTATAACAAACCGCTGGGGACGGTCAAGAAGAATCTGCAACCCCTTTGCACCCCGGCAGTTAACCCTAACGGTACCTGGTTCGGCGACGGCCGAAAACTTGGGCTTCGTATCCTTAGGGCTTCGTATCAGGGTATCGCTGCCTACTTCAGAGCAACCAGCCGCGCCGACAGCCGCGACTTGTATCGCGAAGCCGTATTTTCGTGCACAACGCCCTTCTGGATCGCCTTGTCGAGCGCCGACACGGTCTGCCGGTAAGTCTGGCTGGCGGCGGCCTTATCGCCCTTTTCCAGGCTCTCGCGCATGCTCCGCAGTGCGGTGCGCAGTTGCGAAGCGTTGGCCCGGTTGCGGACGGTGCGCTTCTCGGTCTGTCGGGCGCGTTTCATCGCCGAAAAATGATTTGCCATGCGGCTTGATTACCTTTGTTTGTCCTAGATTGCACTAGGAAGATGTTCCGGTGGGAACCGAAGCTATGATTGTACGGGAGCAAGTCCTGTGGGTCAACGCTCGATCTTTCTCGGCTCGCTAAAAAGCCATGTTGAATTATTCGCACTGGCCCCATTGGGCCCAAGCTGTGACCGGCCTGTTACTCTTGTTGGCCCTGGGAACCCTCTATTGGTTCGCCTGGGTCCGGCCCGCAATCAAGTCTTTCAGCAAGTTTTCTCCCGCAGCCAGGAATACGTTGCTGGTGGTCTCCGTGGCAGGAATGATGGTCTTAATTCTCGTCTGGGTATGGGCGAGCGGACAGCGGGGCTGATCTGGCAGCTATGAATCCACTTGATCGCCTGAAAATTTTCATCAACTCCTCCACGCCTATCGTGGTGATGGAGACGGTCGAGGAAGTCCGCGCGCTTTCGCTGGTGCACGCAGCTTGTTCGGATCTGAATCTAGCGCTCTTCGAATGGACTATTGCCGATGGTCTCGTCCGCGCCGGCAGCGACGCCGCCGTCCCGCAGCCCAGGGCGGCGATCAGTCACGCCGCCGGCTCCAATGTAGCCGGCCCTAACACGGCAATGTACAACACCGCCGACCCCGTGCAAGCGCTCTCGAACCTGGAGACCATGACCATCGAGGCCGTATTCGTGCTCAAGGATTTCCATCGCCACATGGATAACCCGGTCGTGGTGCGCCGCCTGCGCGACGTGGGCCAGAAATTTTCCGCGAACAGAAGGACGCTGGTGCTCACCGCCCCCGCCATCGAGATGCCTCCCGAGCTGGTGAGCCTGGTGGAATTTCTGGATCTCCCGCTGCCCGACCGCGACCGCCTGCGCGAGATTATCCGCGAAACCTACACCCGCATGTGTGGAACCCACACCCTGAAGCTGCAGCTCGATGCCAGCGGCGTGGATGCGATGGCAGCGAATTTGCGCGGACTGACGGAAGAAGCCGCCGAGCGCGCCATTTCGCAGACCGTAGTCGGACGCCTGGCGCTCTCGCCCGACTGCGTCACCGATGTGCTCGACGCCAAGAAGGCTTTGCTGAAGCGCTCCGGAATGCTCGAGTTCGTGGACTCACCCGACAACATGTCAAGCGTAGGAGGCCTGGACAACATGAAGCGCTGGCTCCAGCAGCGCCGCGGCTCATGGGACGACGGCGCCCTCAAGTTCGGCCTCGAGCCGCCGAAAGGCGTAATCATTCTCGGAGTCCAAGGTTGCGGCAAGAGTCTCTGCGCCCGCGCCGTGGCCGGAGAATGGAAACTGCCGCTGGTGAAGTTCGATACCGCCGCTGTCTACGACAAATTCATAGGCGAGACGGAAAAGCGCATCCAGAAGGTGTTCCGCGTAGCCGAAGGCCTCGCCCCCTGCGTGTTGTGGATCGACGAACTGGAGAAAGTTTTCGCGGGAAGCGGCCCCGATTCCGCCTCCGCCGACGCCGGTGTTTCCTCGCGTCTGCTGGCGTCGTTTCTTTCCTGGATGCAGGAGCGCAAGCCCGCCGTCTTCGTAGCTGCCACCTGCAACAACGTATCCGCGCTGCCGCCGGAGCTGATCCGCAAGGGACGCTTTGACGAACTTTTCTTCGTCGACCTGCCCAGCGCAGTCGAGCGCAAGCAGATATTTTCCATCCAGCTGACCAAGCGCAAACGCAATCCCGCCGACTACGATCTGGACCAAGTAACAGAAGCCGCCAAAGGCTTCTCCGGCGCGGAAATCGAATCCGCCGTGCAAACCGCCCTCTACGCCGCCTTTAGTAGAGACGGGGCTTGCCCCGTCTCCTCCGCTACGAGCAAGCAGGACTTAACCACCGAAGACTTGCTCACGGCGCTCTCCTCCACCGTGCCGCTCTCCATTACCCGCGCCGAGGAGATAGCTCAGCTACGGGAATGGGCAAAACACCGGGCCGTGTGGGCGTCGTCGCCGGAGATTGGCTAGCTCCTGAGGCCGACAGTTAAGTCCCTGTAGTTTCCACATCCGAATGCGCAATCTCTTGCATTCACAGAGTATTCATCAAATGTTCACACTCGCTTAAAGTCCCTTTCACGTGTGCCTGTTATTTGATGGACCTACCGTATTTCATCGCCGGGATCGCGGGCCGTTCGCACGGCGACAGGCAATACCGGTGAAAACGACGTGAACGCAAAGCTTCCCATCATGAGAGGAAAAAACATGAACACTAGAGAATGGGCGAAGTCCAGTTTGGCTTCGCTGACGATCGCTGCATTGATGTTGCAGCCGCTTCCCACCCTGGCCGAGAACCCAAGTTCAAAGAGTGACGGGGCTGCCGCCCAGAACAACGTTGTCGAAATCGCGCCCAGATCAAGCGCTGAAGTTGCCCGCTACACCCGCGACTTGGCAACCGAGCCGGTTCTCACCCACGCTCAGAAACTCGCTCTGCTCCGGAACAACATCAAATATGTCTTCGTCCTTTTCCAGGAAAACCGATCCTTCGATTTCTACTTCGGCACCTACCCTGGGGCTCGGGGACTGTTTTCCCAGTCCAACGCCAAAACGCCTGGCTTCGTCCAGCCCATCGTGCTGACGGACGGCTCGGTGAGCACCATCTCCCCATTCCTCATTCCTCAATCGGTCAACGGCGTCAATAGCGGAGGGGCGCCAACCAAGGTCAACCTCTATCCTGAGGACACGGACTCGGTGAATCACGGTCACACCGCGATCGACGCCAAGCTCCATCTGAATGCCAGCAACGTCGCCCAGAATGATCGCTATGCCTTCACCGAAGAAGGCCTGTCTGGAACCCTGACCTGTAGTGGCGGGACGTGCAGCTACAGCGGACCGGCGCCGACCGAGGCGCAGGTGCAAAAGGGCGAACTGGTGGTCAGCCATGTGGACTGCACCACTGCTCCATTTCTCTGGCAATACGCCGATCACTTCACGCTTTTCGACAACTTTTTCGACACCGTGATCGGGCCTTCGACGCCCAACGCCATCGCCATGATCGCCGGCCAGTCCGGGATGACGCAGTGGGTCGAGCATCCACTCTTGGGCCTCAATATCAACACCACCAACGCCGCGCTGCCCGTGGTCGGCGATCCGCAACCCTTCTGGGGATCCGCTCTCGACCCGACCCCTCCCAGTGAAAAGCAGCCCGTCGATAACCCCGGTGGAGTGAGCTCGAACCCGGCGTCCAACCTCACCTTTGCCAGTCTGCCGCTTTCCTTCATGGGGAACCAGATTGTGAGCATCACCAACAACGACCTGAACCCCGCCTTCGACCTTCTGGATGTGCAAAAGGACATCAAGAAGATTGCCGGCAGCCCGAACGGGCCGGTGAACTGGGGCTGGTTCCAGGAAGGCTACGATCACGAGCCGACCGACACTGGCGGCACAGCCACCCATTACGACTACATCGCCCACCACAATGGCCCGCAATACTTCGGCTATGAGTCCAACAACCCAAACGAAACTGCGGCGCACCTGAAGGGTCTCGGCGATTTCTACACCGCGGTCGCTAACAACGCGCTGCCCTCGCAAGGTGGTGTGTTTTATGTCCGCGGCGGGTACGGAAACCTCGATGGCCTCCTTCCCCGTTCGCCCAGCCCGGCGGTCCAGGCGGATTATCCCGGCAATGACGACCACCCAGGCTACTCCGACGCGCAGATCAGCGAAGCGATGCTGGCCGACTCGATCAACGCCATCGCTAACAGCCAGTATTGGTCGCAAAGCGCCATTATCATCACCTACGATGAATCCGATGGCCTCTACGATCACACCCAGCCCGCAATTCGTTCCTGGGATCCCGATGGCAACGCTCTCGATCAGGGACCGCGCATTCCTGCGATCGTGATCTCGCCTTACGGCGTAGTCCACGGGATCTCCCACGATCCCAGCGAGCATGGTTCCATCATCAAATTCATCGATGAGCTCTTCAACCTGACTCCACTGGCCAGTCTTCCCGACGAAGCCGCGGCGCGCGCTCTGGGCCTGAAGACCTACGGACAGAAGTACCTTGGGCCGTCCGACGCCTACACTCCTGGCGTGGGCGATCTATTCAGCGCTTTTGACAATGGCCGTCTCACAGGTGCAACGCCACCATTGCCAGCCGAGTACGCGACGATTCCGGAAGCTACGGTTCTGAGCCTGCCCCACTACGGCGGGCAAGGATGCCGCGTCCTGCAACTCACCCCAACCGACACCACAGTAGGCGGAGTGATCGATCCCGCTCCCGCGGATTTCAATCCGCGTCCCAGCACCAACCCGGGCATCCCGTCGCAGACGCCCGGCTGGCCGACGAACTAAGCTTCTAAGCCACTTTCTCCGGCGACCGGTTTTTTTCCTCCGGTCGCCGGTTTTCTTACACGTATGCTAGCTATTAGTGTCCGGAAGGAACAAGACCCCGCATGAACAGAATTTCCGCGCTTCCACTTTTCTCCGTTGCATGGCTGTGCCTGTGGTTATGGCTGATGACCGGAGCATCCGAAACGGTCTTTGCCGGGACCACCCTCGATCGCATCAAAGCCGCCGGTTCACTCCCCTGCGGAGTCAACACGGAAGAGCCCGAGTATTCCACTCAGGATGCGCATGGAAATCACAGCGTCTTCGACGCGGATGTCTGCAAGGCAGTGGCAGTCGCCGTGCTTGGGGCAAACGCCAAGTTCACCATCGTGCCCTTCCGCGATGAGCAGGACGCGCTGAAAGCACTCAAGTCCGGCGCCATCGCGCTTCTCGCCACCGGATCTCCCAATTTCATGAATACGGCCAACGCTGGTCTCGGTTTCGCCCGGCCGATTTTCTACGACTACCAGGGTTTTCTCGTGAATAAGACCATGGGAATCGCTTCCCCCAAGGAACTTGCCGGCAAGAAAATCTGTTTCCTCGGTGGCACCGAGATCGAAGTTCAGCTAGAAAGTTACATGCAGCGCGAAAAGATCAAGTGGCTGCCCTTTTCCTTTCAGGAAGAAGGCGAGATGGAAGCGGCGTTCGTCACCCGCAACTGCGCCGCCATCACCGCCGACGTCTCGCAACTGGCCTACGAGCGGCTCGGCTTTAAGAGCGTGGCCAGGAATTTTGAGATCCTGCCCGACGTCATTGCCAAAGACCCCTTGGCGCCCGCCTATAGTCTCGACGATCCGCAATGGGCCGCCATTGTCAATTGGACCGTCGAAGCTTTGATCCAAGCCGAGGAGAGCGCAGTCACGCAGGCGAATGTCAAGGAGATGGAGATGAAGAAGAGCAACAACGAAGACATGGTCGTCGGGCGTTTGCTCGGCCTTCAGCGCGGCTATGGCCAATCTCTTGGCCTCGACGATGCCTGGGCTGCCCGAGTCATCGAAGCCGTGGGCAACTACGGAGAGATGTACGAGCGCGATCTCGGCTCCGGGTCGGTGATGAAGCTGCCCCGCGGCGCCAACAACCTCTGGACCCAAAGTGGCCTCATGTACGCCCTTCCCATTCGCTAGGGAGATTGCCAATCTGCGAGAATGAACGAAGGATCGGGCGAATTGGGCTAGTGGGCGGAGACGAGAGAAGAAGGGGTGCAAGGAGAACGCGGGGTTAAACTGACCTTACCTGATGCCTTCGGGAGAACCAGGCCTCGAGCATGTCGCAAGCACCAAAGAGATGGTTGGCCAAGACTACGCGCGTAGCCCTGCGTGAAGTTGCTTGGCTTTTAGGGTGCTCCGCGGCCGCCACTGTATTCTGCTTCATTGCACGGGAATACGGCTACGACCCTGTTCCGTTCTTCGCGATCTGCTTTTACCTTCTGACGGGGCTAGCTAGGCTTTTGCTCCACCTTTTTCTCCGCTCGCTACGCCAGACGAATTGATCGACTGGGTAATTTCCTCCCATTGACTCCCCCGCCCGCCCGCGCTACGCTGATCTCAAATGGTTGGTCACCGCCCCGTCATCGGGGTGCGCAATCCGGTCTGCTCCACTTCCATATCCAGCCACGCGCGTGCAAAAAACGCCGGCATCGGATTACCCGAATCCGGCGGCAAACCACATCCCGGTAACAAGAATCGAAGAGTGAGCCCGGTCCGGCTGCTGGAGGCGGCGCTATATCCTGAATGAAAAAAAGTATTGCACTCACCCCTGAAATCGAGACCCTGTTCGGCACCCGCGATGAAAATCTCCACGTGCTCGAAGACGGCCTGAACATCAATATCGATCTGCGCTCGGATCGCATTGAACTGGAAGGCGCGCCCCGCGACGTGGCCCGCGCGGAACAATTATTCGCCGACTACGAATATCTGCGGAAGTCCGGCCATCAATTCGTGAACGGCGATCTGAGCACCATGTTGCGCGTCGTGGTCAACGACACGAACACAACTCTCCGCGGACTGGCCGAAGCCGGACGCCAGCGGTCGTTTGGCCGGCGGACGGTGCAGCCCAAGAGCCCCAATCAGCGCCGCTACCTCGAAGCCATCGAGCAGCACGACATGGTCTTTGGCGTCGGCCCCGCCGGTACGGGCAAGACGTATCTGGCTGTCGCCATGGCCATCTCGGCGCTGCTGAACAAGCAGGTGAACCGCATCATTCTGGCGCGCCCCGCGGTCGAGGCCGGCGAACGTCTGGGCTTTCTCCCCGGCACCTTGCAGGAGAAAATCGATCCCTATCTCCGCCCCTTGTATGACGCGCTCTTTGACATGCTCGAGCCCGAGCGCGTCGAACGCTATCTCGAAAAAAATGTCATCGAGATCGCGCCCATCGCCTTCATGCGCGGACGCACCCTGAACGATTCCTTCGTCATCCTCGACGAAGCCCAGAACACGACCTCCGAGCAGATGAAGATGTTCGTCACCCGCCTGGGATTTAATTCCAAGGCGGTGATCACCGGCGACGTCACGCAAATCGACTTGCCAACTGCGCGCCGCAGCGGATTGATCGAAGCGACCGAAATTCTGCAGGGCGTAAACGGCCTCGCGTTCGTGTATTTCGATGAAAGCGACGTGGTGCGTCATCACCTGGTGCAGCGGATCATCCGCGCCTACGACGAACACAAGACGCGGTTGGCGGAGCAGCAGTTGTCGCTGCTGGAAGCGAAACCGATAGCGCCTCCGGCACCGCCCGAAGAACCGCGCCTGCGCAATTAAGAACAGTCACACAGGAGGGAGCTTCGCCGCTACCCTCCCTTTTGCTTTTGGCATTACGGATTGGTATCGGGGCCTCGCTTTAGCGATGCCGCAATGTTCGGAATTAGACGCCCCTTCAGGGGCTGGGCGTGGGAGAGAAGAACTTGGTCATCTTTCAAAAGCGCGTCCCCGACCTAACCCAGTTGGCGCTCGACCGCTTCCTGGCGCGCGCCCGCCGCGCCGCGGGATTGAAGGGCAGAGTCAACGTCCTGCTGACCTCCAGCGCCGAGATGAAGTCTCTGAACCGCCGTTTCCGCGGAAAAGACAGGCCCACCGACGTGCTTTCGTTTCCTGCCGAGCCCGAGGTCCGCAAGCAATTTGCGGGTGAAATCGCCATTTCAGCCGAGATAGCAACCAAGAATGCGCGAGCCCTCGGACACGCGCCCGCCGAGGAAGTGAAGATCCTCGCCTTGCACGGCCTCCTGCACCTGCGCGGCTACGATCACGAGTGCGACAATGGACCAATGGCAAGACGAGAAGAACAGTTGCGCGCGAAACTTCATCTACCGCTGGGCCTGATTGAAAGAACAAATCCGCGTGGGGGCAGCGGCCCTCGGCTGTCCAGCGGGGCGAAGCTCCGCCAAGCTGCTGCGCGCAAAACTTCCGTCGCCAATAGGCCGCTGCAGAGGAATCGCTAGCCAATGATCGGCGTCGGCATTACTCTCGTGTTCCTGTTCGGCCTGCTGACGCTGGTCTCTTACGCTGACCGTCTCTACCAGGAGATCGGCAAATTCCTCTCCCGAGACTTCCAGGACAACATCGACGCCTTCGAGCAGATCGTAGAACCGCGGCTCGGAGTAACCCGCGAGCGCGCCGCGCTCTCCATGGCCATTCTGACGCAATTGACCACCGCCGCCATCGCCATGATCGTAGGCTTCACCGTGTTCCGCGACCGCGCCTGGAGCATCTACGAAGTCCTCGAGGCCACACTCAGCCTGGTGCTGATCATCATCTTCTTTAACCGCCTGCTGCCCTTCGTCTTTTTTTCGCGAACCCGGGGGCGTTGGCTGGAAAACTGGGTGCTGCTCTTGCGCCTGCTCATCTATCTTGTTCTGCCGGTGACGCTGGTACTCGGATTCTGCCAGTCCGTGGCCGCGCTCACCCGCGAGCACACCGACGCGCAACCGGAAACTTCCTCCGAAGCCGTAGACGCCTTGATTGAAGCCGGACAGGAAGAAGGCATTATCCAGGAAGGCGACCGCGACCTGATCCAGTCGGTGGTCGAATTCAGCGGCAAGACCGTACGCGAGGCCATGAAGCCAAGGCCGGAGATGGTCGCCGTCCCGGCAGACTACACCGTCGAGCAGGTGGTCGAGTTGCTGAGGCGCAACCATTTCTCGCGCATTCCGGTGTACGAAACTTCGATTCACAATATCAAAGGCATTCTCCACACCCAGGATGTGCTGCAAGTGCCCGACGCCGAGGCGCACACGCGGAAGGTCGCGACCCTGATGCGGCAGGATGTTTACTTTGTCCCGGAAAGCAAGTTAGTAAGTGACCTGCTGCGCGAGATGCAGCGCAGCAACATTCGCATGGCAATAGTAGTCGATGAATACGGAGGCGTAGCCGGCCTGGTGACCATCGAAGACCTGGTGGAAGAAATAGTAGGAGAAATCGGCGATGAGCACGAGAAAGCCCAGGTCGTGCAGGAAAACGACCACTCCTACATCGTCCCCGGCAACATGGACGTAGACCGCCTCGATGAACTCTTCGGCATGCGTCCCGAAGGCCACGAATCCTCCACCATAGCCGGCCTGGTAAGCGAACTCGCCGGACGCATTCCCCAAAAAGGCGAAGTCATCGAAGACGAAGGCCTGAAGTTCGAAGTCCTCGACTCCACCGATCGCCGCGTAGAGCGCGTGCGCATTACAACCGCCGCGCCGAAGCAGATGAAGCTGATTTGAGAAAAAAATCCAACGGCGGGTGCCTCCACTCATTCGCGTCCTGTGCAAATGAGTGAGATGCCGCGGGCTCGCGGAAACCACGATTGTGCAACCTGGTGGATATGAAGATAGTCAAATTCGATATGCTGCCCCGGATAAAATTCGCAGCGTTAGCCGCATGCTTGCTGCTGGTCTACAGCAATCGCCTCAGTGCTCAGGTGAACGGGTTTCACGTCAAGGTCGCATTGATTCCTGAGAGTGCCCCAGCCGATGCCCGCAAGCCATTTTGGGTGGGGCTGTGGTTTCGCTTGGACGAGGGATGGCATATTTATTGGCAGAATCCTGGGGATGCCGGCGAGCCGCCGAAAGTTCAATGGCAACTGCCGCCCGGGGTCACCTCGGGCTCCATTCTTTGGCCACAGCCGGTTCGGCTCGGCACCGGATCGGTGATTGACTACGGCTATGAAAATCAAGTACTGCTGATAACGCCACTGCTGATGACGCCCATTGCCCGCTCCGCAAGTTCGGCTGCGGGTTCCACAGCTGCGATCACTGCGGACGTCAAATATATTGTCTGCCGGGAGATGTGCATTCCCGGTAAAGCGCATCTTGCGTTATCGTCTCCGCCGTCCGCCCAGCAAGCAACCGAGTGGCGCCAGCTTTTCGAGCATACCAGGGCACAGATTCCCGGACCTGCGCCGAAGGCTTGGAAACTCTCGGCAAGAACTGATATCAAAAATAAAGACCATTTCATCTTGTCCGTTCGGACCGAGTCGAAAGTGCACGCGGCGGCGTTTTTCCCGCTCGAACCCGGCCAGATCGAAAACTCGGCTCCCCAGAGTTTCGCACCCATGGCAAACGGATTCCGCCTCAGTCTCAAGAAGTCCGACTTGCTGGTCAAACCAATTGCGAGCCTGAAGGGCCTGCTGGTTCTGGGGCCGGATCGAGCGTTTGAAATCGCTGTTCCGGTAGCTGCACGATAGGCGAGTCCTGAGTTTAGCTTTGCGGGTTAGCTTTGCGGGTTGTGTTCAGAGATTCAGTTGTTGAAAAATAATGAGACTGGAAAGCAGGAGGCTACAAATGAGAAATCGACTTGCGGCGTTGGTTGTGGCAGGCATTGCGCTCATGATGGCGATGGGTTCGTCATCCGCCTGGGCGGCGCGCGTCGGCGATCACGCGCCCGATTTCACAGCCACGGACAGCAATGGCCAGGTTCACAAACTTTCCGACTATCAAGGCAAGTTCGTGGTTCTCGAATGGACGAACCGCGGCTGTCCCTATACCCAGAAGCATTACAACAGCGGAAACATGCAGCAACTGCAGCGCGAATGGACCAGCCGGGGAGTGATTTGGCTGACTGTGATCTCCTCCGCGCCGGGGAAGCAGGGATACGCAACCGGCCCGGACGAAAATGCATATTTGAAACAGGTCAATGGCGCTCCGACCGCGGTGCTGCTCGACCCGACCGGCGTGCTCGGCCATCTCTACGACGCCAAGACCTCGCCCCACATGTTCATCAGCAACGCGCAGGAAATCTTGGTCTACAACGGAGCGATCGATGACCGCCCGACGACCGACGTGGCCGACATACCAACCGCCAGAAACTACGTTTCTCTGGCACTGGAAGAAGCCATGTCTGGCAAGGCGGTGAGCAATCCGACGACTCGTCCCTACGGGTGCTCGGTGAAGTATCCGGACTAACGGCTGCAGCAAAAGCGGAAAAATGCCGTGTAGAGACGGGGCTTGCCCCGTCTTGGTCACCCCGGAACATCGTTCGGAACTATGTTCGAGCACGAGCGGGAAGGGCACGGCTTCAGCCGTGCCGCCAGGAGTCGCAACAGGTTCCGGCTTTAGCCGCTGAGGGACCGCATCGGATCACAACGAGAAGCCCAAGGTTTTGAGCTTTGGGTAGCATAGCGGTAGACCACCGCGATTCAGGCTGCCAGTCCCCGACGGCTTCAGCCGCGGTCAATGAGTGTAATCGCGATGTTACGCCAATTGACAGCCTTGCCTTGCGCTGTGTCTCTTGGCGATAGTGCACATCAGGATGTGACAATTCTCACTGACACGACGCGCTCATTTGTGCTGGCATTAGCGCGTCTCGCCTCTCCGAAGAGCAGTTCCCGCCCGTTGAGACGCAGCACTCCCTGAGGCGAGGGCACCCACACTTCTTTTCCGATTACGCAGTTCAACTCGAACTTGATTTCAGGGGAGGCCACATGAAACTGAAACTATTGGCGTGTGTTACTGCGATTACCATCTTGGCTGTACTCGCGCTGCCCACACCGTGCTTTGCGCAGAAGCCCAATCACAAACTCCCTCACTACGCCGTCGTTGACCTCGGCACGCTCGGCGGGACGTTCAGCGGGGCCGAGGATGATGCCCCCAACCAGAGCGGTCGGGTGGACGGTTACTCGACCTTGCCCGGCGACAATGTAGTCCGCGCGTTTCTTTGGAGCAGTGGCAGTATGATCGACTTAGGAACGCTCGGCGGACCCAACAGCATGGCCGTCTGGCAGCTCAACGACTGGGGTGCAGTTCCGGTCATGTCCGACACTACTACTCCGGACCCGAATGCAGAAGATTATTGCTACCTCGGCACCAATTTTATCTGTCGTGCGTTTATTTGGTATCGGGGCTTGAGGATCACTCTACCCACGCTCGGCGGCAATAACACTTACGGTGGTCAAATCAACAACTGGGGTCAAATGGTCGGGGCATCAGAGATTGACGTGCCTAACCCAACCTGTCCACCTCCTGAGGTCCTTATCGAAAGACCTGTGATATGGGAGCTAGGTCAAGTCCGCGAACTACCGATTCTCCCCGGCGATACGTCTGGAGCCGCCTTCGTAATTAATGATCTCGGCCAAATTGGGGGACTCTCCTCCCCCGATTGCGCCACCAGCACTTGGCACGCCTTGCTTTATGAACACGGGGCGCCGATCTATCTTGGTAGCCTCGGGGGCCAGGCTCTCAACATCCCCCAAGCGATCAACAACAAGACGCAGGTGGTGGGCGCGTCAGACTTGTCCGGCGATACCGTCAACCACGCCTTCCTTTGGGAGAACGGTGTAATGACGGATCTCGGCACACTGCCCGGCTATCCCAACAGCATTGCCGAAGGCATTAACGACGCGGGGCAGGTGGTGGGAGGGGCCTCCGACCAGCCGTTTCTTGGCGGCAACAGCAGCGCCTTTCTCTGGCAAGACGGCGTGATGACTGACCTGAATACTCTCATTCCATCCGGCTCGCCGTTGTTCCTGTGGTACGCAACAGGAATCAATTCTCGTGGGCAAATCGCGGGCCAAGCGGTGCAGGTCAGTACCGGCGAATGGCACGCTTTTCTGGCGACTCCTGTCGAGAACGAGAGCGACGTGCCTCTCGCTTCAGGTGTGACGAGGGAACGCCCGAAGGTCACTCTGCCAGACAACGTCGGCAAGCTGCTGCAGCGGCGAGCGCGCTTCGGCGGATTCAAAGGAGGACTTGTCGTACCGCAGTAATGGGACGGCAAGAACCCGAAAAACGAAAACCTGAACCGCATCCCGAATCGCAACCAACACCATGCCGCCCGATGTCTGGGCGGCTTTTCTTTTGCATCACGCGGAAGGTGCGAGCGGTAACTGTCGTAACCAGGCGATTACACTCAGAACCCCCACAGGGGCAGGGTTGTGAGTGTAATCGGGGTTTTTCACCAATTGACCGTCGGAGCACTGGTACAATCCGAGCGAGATCGGGGTGCTCGGGCCACACCGCTAAGACGGGCTATTCACAATCACAACAAGCGGAGCCGACTGGCTTCGCTTCTGCCTGCAGCGAAGCACCCCCGAATGGGAACCGCATGCGCCTCGCAGACGATGTTTCATTGGCGCGGAGGCGTTTTCTCCGGTATCTGTACGCTGTGCCCGCGCTAGTCGCCGCTACAAAACTCGGGTGGTCGCAATTACCTGTCGTCGGCGCACCTGCGCCGCCTGGCCTGGATCAGGTCTTAAATGTGATGGACTTCGAGCCCTTGGCTCGGGCCGCACTCCCTCCCGCCCACTGGGGCTATTTGGCAACGGGGGTGGATGATGATCGGACGGTGAGCCTCAATCACGATGCGTTTTCGCGGGTGGAGATTCGATCCAGCCGGTTCGTAGATGTCAGCCACTTGGACACGTCGGTTAAGTTGTTTGGGGTGACGTGGCCGAGCCCAGTGTATCTGTCAGCAGTTAGCAGCCAGCGTGCATTTCACCCGGATGGCGAACTGGCCACGGCCCGAGCAGCGGGCACCCGTTCTGCGTTGTTCATGCTCTCCAACGCTGCGTCGACTGCCGTTGAGCCGGTCGCCGAGGCGCGTGGCGGGCCCGTGTGGATGCAACTCTATCCAACCGACGACTGGGCAGTTACAAGCGGGGTCGTGCGCCGCGCAGAGCGCGCCGGTTGTCCGGTGATCGTCCTCACGGTTGACAACATCCCTGGCCGAAACAACGAGACCCTGCAGCGCGCAAGCCGCCTTGATGGAAGAACCTGCACAGACTGCCACATTGGGAATTCCCACGACTTCGTGCACAAAGCCCCGATGTACTCGGGGTTGGATCTCTCGCACGTCAAGGAGCACACGCCTTCAAGCATGACGTGGGAGTTCCTTGATCGGCTGCGCCAGCTCGTCTCAGTCAAGCTGGTCGTGAAAGGAATCGTCACGGGCGAAGACGCCGAGCGCTGCGTCGCACACCGCGTTGACGGCATTGTTGTATCGAATCACGGCGGTCGGAACGAGGAGACCCTTCGGTCGACGCTTGAGTGTCTACCCGAGATAATCGCAGCGGTCCGGGGCAGAGTGCCAGTACTAGCCGATGGCGGCGTTCGACGCGGCACCGACGTATTCAAGGCGCTCGCATTGGGGGCGACGGCGGTCGGTGTTGGCCGCCCGCAAGCGTGGGGGTTGGCTGCTTTCGGGCAATCGGGCGTCGAAGCGGTACTCGACGTTTACTCCAGGGAACTCCGCGTAATAATGCGCCAAGCCGGTGCCCCAACGATCGCTGCCATTAACCGTGACCACATTGTCAGTAGGCTTTCGGGATAAAGTCGATTCCGCACAATGGCCCTTACGACCGCGACGGGTCCCCGTCGGGGGGGGAGTCGATCTCACTCAACCAGCCTGCCAGTGTAACTGTTGCAATCAGGCATTTACACTCAGAACCCCTCCCGACGTGGTCAATGAGTGAAATGGGGATGTTACGCCATCTACTTCTGCTAACGATGTGTCCAAGTCGAGTTCAGTGCGCCATGGGGAGCGGTCCTAATTGCACGAGCGACAAAACGCTTGAAGCGAAATATCCCAAGTGAAAGATTTCCTCCGACTAGCCACAGCCACATCAGCGGCACGAACAAAAGAGCCTGCCACGCGGACGACTTCAATATGATAATCGTCGCCACCACAAGCATTCCTGTAACCCACAAAACGAGTTCTCGAATGCTCACGCAATACCGGACCTCGCGGGTGTCAGCATCAACCGTCAAATCTCCCCGTTCAAATGGAACCAGCACATTCCAATTGCTTACCAGACGAAGCATCCGACGGGTGAACAGCACGCGATTGCCCTGAATTTCGACCGTGCTCGCGGCGACCTTCCAAAGGCACTCAGCAAGATGATTGAGCAGCGAGGTCGGGTCCACGTCGTTGTCGAAAGGTAGACTCCCAGTGCGGGTAAGCGAACTGTTCACGAGAGAACTTTACGACGTAATCGCTTGGAATGCCACTTCTTGTAAACCGGCGAGTACACTCAGAACCCGCACTGGGGCAAGGTTGTGCACCAGCAGCACGTAGTTTCCGGGTTAACCGACCACTCGACCGCCACGAGTGAGCTACCATAAAATCGAAGTACACGGCCGCTAAATGCGAACATGGCAAACACTGCGCACGCCTCTCATCGGCCGCCACGTTCATAAACGTGCGTATGCAGCGCTGGTCCTGTCCGGATGCTATGAGGAGGCGGGGGATTCTGGTCGACATCGAGTGCAGGTCGGCGACGTGGTGCTGCACGAGGCTTTCGAAGCGCATCTGGATCGAATTCTGACTGGAGCAGTGGTGCTCAATGTGCCCTTGCCTGCCCAATATGCATTTCGATCAGGGCTAGGGAGGGTCGACGACCCGGATGCGATTGCTCGTCTTGTGGAGACGGGCGATTCGGAAGCTGCGGCTCTGCTTCTGTGGTCGACAAAAATAACGGAACCGGAGTTTCAGGATTGGCCGGACGAACTAGCAGCGTCGTTGGCGCAGAATGCGTCCGTCAACCTTTCCGACTGGAGCAAGGCAAAAGGAATTTCTGCTTGGGACCTATCGCGCAGTTTTGCCAAGGTATTCGGAATTTCACCTTCAGCTTTTCGAGCACGTGCCCGGACGCGTCAGGCTTGGAGAGCGATTCGAACGGCTGATACGTCGTTATCAGACATAGCGGCACATTTCGGGTTTGCCGACCAAGCCCATATGACACGCAGCGTGAAAAGCATGACCGGGCATTGCCCCGGCGCATGGCGATCCAGCTGCAAATAGATTCAAGACACTGCGACTCCGCGTGCTTATAACTGAGAGTGTGAATTCTCGGAGCACAAGCACGGACGCGACAGATACCTATCTCATCGGAAGCGCAACATCTGTATTTTCAATCTCAGGGCTGCAGCTACGTCTTTGGCCAATTCTGGCAACTATTGGATTAGACCTGCTCATCATCGTGCCCAGCGGCTATGTCTTCCTCTTGCTTGCGCAGCACATGAGCAGCACGGAAACGGCATGGGCGTTGATGGCCAGCCACACCGTAATGTTGCTGATTGCGATAGCACTCATCGCATGGTTTAGCAGCGGAAAGTTCTCCGAATACGGGTTGGAATGGCCTAAGCACAAACATTACGTGCCATCCGCGCTGTTGTGGGGAGCGGCATTGGGTCTCATCATGACCTTGGTCGATTATTTCCCCCAGATACTAAGGCATATTCCACCGCCGGACAATCTTGCCCTCACGCCTCGAAGTATAGGAGCTTGGTGTTTGTTCGAAGGAATCTATGTGGGGCCGACCGAAGAAATTGCGTTCCGCGGACTGCTACAAACGTTTCTCATGCAGCGCACTTCGGGCCGCGTACGCTTCTGGAAATACGACATGCACGTCGCCGGAGTAATTCTGGCACTATTGTTCGCACTCGCTCACGTCGCCAGCTTCTGGACAGAGAACTTCTGGATCGCGCTGGGTCAGCAGATCTATGCATTTGCACTCGGCGTCCTCTATGCCTACTGGCGCGACAAATCTGGGAGCCTGTTGGCTCCGATCATTGGACACAATGTGAGCGATGGAGTGGAGTATATCTTGATGTTTCTGATGACATGGTGCTGGCGCTGATTTTGGGATGGGAGCCTTCCCGGCTCTGGCCGACTGACGAGCAAACCGGAAGTCAATTGGCGAGACCAGGCGTTAGCACTCAAAATCCCCGGCCAACGTCAATGAGCGATATCGCGATTTTTCGCCAACAATCCTATTGAGGTTCTCCCAAATCCACGGCTTTCATTGACGGGATAGGGGTAGAACGTTTTGAAATCGCCCTCGTTACCGAATAGTAGACAATTCAGAGTTGCGGGGGGGCACTGCGCGGTGAAAAAGATTCGTCGCCCCGGCAGCAGACCCTATGAATTAAGCAGGTTAGGTCTCTGCCATGCTGCAAAATCTCGCTGGCGCTCCCGCGAGTGGACGCTAAATGGACGCTAAAAATCATTCTAGATAACTGAGCAAAATAGAACAGTGCGCGCTGGTACGACATGTGTACTATCCCCGCTGTGTACCATCGTCTACGGTAGCGGCATATTGCATTGAGCAGCGCCAGAACATCAAGGGGCAATCAAATGAAGAGATCGCTAGTTACGGTTGTAATTTTGCTAGCCATATTTATTAGCGGTTGCAACACAAGCCCGCAGCAA
>Ga0187862_10002682_pt1 | contig 17816 bp, 17 predicted proteins | sample June2016WEW_10_1_FD_133003 | JGI IMG/M metagenome (GOLD analysis project Ga0187862, IMG submission 133003) | Peatland microbial communities from SPRUCE experiment site at the Marcell Experimental Forest, Minnesota, USA - June2016WEW_10_150 | ecosystem: Environmental > Terrestrial > Soil >...
CCAGACGCCGACCAAACCAACGGCTACGCGCGCCACGCGGCGTTCTACGTGGGCGTCGCGGGCAGCCACCCGTCGGTGGTCTGCTACGCGATGAGCCACAATGCGACAGGTTACAACGAGGATACGAACCCCCAGATGATAGACGGGTTGAGCGATCCCCGGGGGGACGGATGGGCCGGCAACAACGCCAAACTCGCGTTGCGCTGCGAAGCCATCGTCAAGCGCCTGGACCCCGCGCGAATCGTTTATCATCACTCCTCAGGCAACCTGAGCGCGATGTACACGCTTAACTTCTACCCTAACTTCGTGCCCATCCAGGAACTGGACGACTGGTTCGAGCACTGGTCAACTGTGGGGGTTAAACCGCTGGTTCTGGTTGAGTACGGCGCGCCGTTTGGCTGGGACTGGGCCATGTACCGCGGCTGGTACAACGGCCAGCGCGAGTTCGGCAGCGCCGCCGTGCCGTGGGAGTATTGTCTCGCTGAATGGAACGCTCAGTTCCTCGGCGACGCGGCTTACCAGATCAGTGACCGGGAAAAAGCCAACCTGCGCTGGGAGGCGCAGCAGTTCCGCGCGGGGCGCGCCTGGTACCGCTGGGATTACCCCTACCCGGTGGGCGATGCGTGGTTGGACGAGATGCAGCCGGTGCAAGCCGCCTATACAACCGACAACTGGCGGGCGTTCCGCACTTGGGGTCTTTCAGCCAACTCGCCCTGGGAGCACGACCGCTTCTGGAAATTGCGCGACGGGTTCCAACACCGCCGCCAGGATCTGCCCGTGGACTGGGACAACCTGCAGCAGCCGGGCTACAGCCCGGATTTCATTGACCGGACATACGCCCGCTTCGATCTGGCTTACCAGCGGTCCGACTGGGTCCCCACGCCCACCGCCCAGTCGTTGCTCCGCAATAACCTGCCGCTGCTGACCTGGATTGCGGGCAAGCCGGAGCACTTCACCACCAAGGACCACACCTTTTACCCAGGCGAAACCATCGAGAAGCAACTCATCGTGATCAACAACTCCCGCCTGACCGTGACCTGCGACGCCTCATGGTCGGCCGAGCTAAGCCCGGCGCTTGGAGCTATCAAACAGATTTCCATACCGACCGGCGACCAGGCGCGCGTCCCGGTGCAGATCAAGCTGCCGGTGGACCTGGCGCCGGGCAACTATCAGATCAACGCGAACTTCAAGTTCAGCACTGGAGAGAGCCAGGAAGACTCCTTCACCCTCCAGGTAATCCCCCGTTCCGCGCCGCCACGCCCGCTCTCGAAGGTTGCGCTCTTCGACCCGCCCGGTCAGACGGCCAAATTGCTGGCCGGGCTGGGCGTCAACTGCCAGCCGGTGAATTCCACCACGGACCTTTCTGGCTTCGACGTGCTGCTGATCGGCAAAAGCGCCCTGAATGTGGACGGCCCGGCGCCCGATCTCAAGCGGGTGCGCGACGGGCTGAAGGTGGTCGTGTTCGAGCAGACCGCCGAGGTGCTCGAGAAGCGGCTCGGCTTCAGGGTCCAGGAATACGGCCTGCGTCAGGTCTGGCCGCGCGTGCCGGACAGCCCGCTGCTGGCCGGCCTCAAAACCGAAAATCTGCATGACTGGCGCGGCTCTTCCACCCTGCTGCCTCCCACCCTGGCCTATACGTTGAGTCCGCAGTTCAACGGTGCGCCGACGGTGCGCTGGTCCGGACTGGAGGTTCCCCGGCTGTGGCGCTGCGGCAACTGGGGCAACGTAGCCTCGGTGCTGATTGAAAAGCCGCCCCGGGGTGACTTCCTTCCAATTGTTGACGGCGGTTACGCGCTCCAGTATAGCCCGCTTCTTGAATACCGCGAGGGCCGCGGGCTGGTCCTTTTCTGCCAGATGGACGTGACTGCGCGGACCGAGAGCGACCCGGCGGCTGAGACATTGGCGGGCAACATCCTGCGGTATGTCGAGGCCTGGCGCCCTTCCCCCAGGCGCACTGCGGTGTACGCCGGCGAACCCGCCGGCCTGGCCTGGCTGGCGGCGTGCGGGGTCGATGCCGCGCCATTCAAAGGAGATCTGCCGGTGGCGGACCAAGTGCTGGTGGTTGGACCGGATGGAGGTCGCGAACTCGCGGGCCAAAGTCCAGCCGTCGGCGCGTGGGTGAAGGCGGGAGGCCGCGTCCTGGCCCTCGGTCTGGACCAGGCGGAGGCCAACTCGTTCCTGCCAACAAAGGTGACGATGCAGCCCACGGAACATATCGCCACCTTCTTCCCGCCTTTCAGCGCCAATTCGCTTCTGGCCGGGGTGGCACCGGCGGACATCCATAACCGAGACCCGCGCAAAATGCCCCTGGTGGCAGGGGGCGCGACGGCTTATGGCGACGGGGTGCTGGCAGCGAACGGCAACGTCGTTTTTTGCCAACTCCCGCCGTTCCAAGTGAGCAAAGTGATGGGGGCGCTGAGTTCGCTCGCGGTGGTCGAGGACATCGGGGAGCACAAGAAGTGCGCCTTGGTGTCGTTAGGCAGCCTGGTCTATGCCCAGTTCGGGGAGAAGGTGCCAGCAGGCGAGATTGGCAAGTCTTACACCTTCGCAGCCTGTGTGAAGGCCATCGGCGGGCCGGCTGTGGTGCGGCTGGAGGTGGAGCGCGCGGGCCAACCGTACGATCGGGCGGTGCGCGGGCCGGACATCACCGTCAGTCCGGGCGATTGGACCGAGTTGCATCTGACGTTTGCGGTGGACAAGGCATATCGTGAGGGCTGGCAGGCTTACCTGAATGGCTCCGGCGACGGCGCCAAGTTCCAAGTCAATCGGGCGCGGTTGTACGAGGGAGCCTACGTCCCGATTAGCGACCCCGCCGCGGCGGCCACCGAGGCGCCGGGCCGGAACCTGTTGAAAAACGCGAACTTCGAGTCTGGCCTGGCATCGTGGTACTTCAACCATGGCCCGGAGCAATTCAACCTGCGCCGCACCTTCGGGCGCGCCTCCTTCGCGGTGAGCCGGCTGCTGGGAAACCTCGGCGTGTCCGGCTCGACGCCGCTGTTGGAGAGGTTCGGCGACCCGGTGGGCGCTTCCAAGGGGCCATCGGTCTTGAAGAATGGGGATTTCAGCGCCGATGCCAAAGGCACCGGCCTGGCCGACGAATGGGGTTCAGCCCGGTCCCCAAAGGCGCCGCCTGCACCCGGCAGGCGCTGCCCGGGCCGGAAGGCGGTTGGGCACAGCTCATCACGGTGCCGCCCGTTGTGGCCGGGGCCAAGGCGCCGGACGTCATGATCGCCCAACACGAACTGCCCATCCGGGGCGCCCAGTGGTATCGGCTGTCGTTGCGAACCCGGGCCGAGGGCCTGACGAGCAAGGAGATTACTTGGACCGTGCAGAATACAGCCAACTGGCAAGCGCTTTTCGAGTACCAGAATTTCGCGCCAAAAGCCGAATGGCAGACGAACACCGTCGTCCTCCAAGCCAAGGACACCGCAGCCAAGGGAACCAAGTTCCAGATCTGGTTCACCGGCACCGGCAAACTGTGGCTGGCTGATGTGCGCCTCGAGCCGATCCAGGACCCGACCGTCGGCCGCTGGCTCGACGGCCTGTACCTCACCCAGCCTGCCGATTGGGATGACCCTTATCGCTTCTTCGGATGGTGACCCGCAGGAGAACAGTTGGAGTGAAGCCCAGTTCTCCAAGTTAGCACTGAACCTGGCGACTGGCTCGTGCTCGATGGTCCTGCGCCTGACGTGGGCCGTGGAACAGGCCGAAGAAATCTTTGCCTCCATTGATTTCTGGGAAAAGGCTCACGGACAGCGGCCCGGCATAGGGGTCTTTGATTCCAAGCTCACCACCTATACCAACTTGAGGCGGCTGGATCGGATGCATAGCGGCTTTATCACCTTGCCCATCACAGCCTGCCCAGACTGGTGAAAATCAATCGGGTGATAAATCGGCCAATATTTCCTTGGTTTTTCTCACCAGGCCAATACGGGGAAATATCTTGGTGACGGTGATCGTGTGCTCTTCCGCCGACAGGGCCGCCATGGCGTCTTCCGCGAAAACCTGATTGTAGCCGTATTCGTAGGCGAACCGGGCGGTGCTTTCCACGCCGAAATTTGTCGAGATGCCGCACAGGATCATGGCTATAGACGGTTTACACGACCGGCCCAGGATCGTGGGAGGATCACCATGATCCCGGCTGATCCTGATGGCCACAGGCCCGCCTTCCGAGACCTGCCCATCCGAGACGCCCATTCTCCCGCCTTGCGAATCGGCACTATTGCTCTCATAATTGCCCAATGAAGGTCACGCAAGTTGCAATCCGTCCGAGCGAGGCATCCGTGCAAGCAGGCAGACCCGCCTTGACGCCGGAATTATTGGCCGCCACCGGTGCGCGTTATTCCCGAAACAACGAGGGCCTCGAATCCATCCTTACAAAGATTGATCCGAGTAACCTGGACAAGTCCGTTGATTCCATTTTCCGGATGATTGACTACGGCCACCAATCCATCGCCGACATGGTGCCTGTGAGCATGTTTATCGACGACGTGTCGATCTGGTTGGCGTATTATATCTGGACACTTTGTCCAACGGCAGGCGGTCAAGAATCCTCCACACGATACATCAAAATCTCCTCGGACGGACTCATTCCGCCCGGCGACTTGGGGATTCCAGACGATTACGCCTCTGAATGGCGACACCTTATGGACGAATGCTTCCGTGCATATTCAGAGGCACTCGCTCTATGGGAAAATCTCGCAACTGCCGACCCAAGCCTCTTGGGAATACCTCGTTCCCTACTGTCGGATGGCTCTGAAACGGCCCAAAAGAAAGTCGCGAGGATGAAGCGGAATTATGGGTTCGATCGCGCACGATACTTTTTGCCCGTCGCCGCAGCGACAAATCTCATGCTCGTCATGTCAGCACGAGGATGGGTCAGCCTTTGCCAACACCTGCTTTCGCATTTCCTGCCGGAAGCCAATCGTTTGGGCCAAAAGATTCGAGCGGAATTGGAACTGGCCGCTCCGCGAATGGTGAAGCACGCGCGAGACATCTCTTCTGTGCGCAGCGGAATTCTACAGGATTTTGAGAGACTCAGCGCAAAGGCAAACACCATAACCTCCCTTTGCCTTACCAGTAATGAAGACAACGAAGCGCCGGTGATACCCTTCCTTGAGACTCTTCCACCGAAAGGCACCACAGATGCCGACTTCGCAGAAGATTTGGCCGTTCATGACAGCCGCTATGCCTGGGTGGGCTCAAGTCTCCACCGAACCGCTGTCCGCTTTGGCTGGTCGGCCGTTTCCTTCGCCGAAATTCGGGACCTAAACCGTCATCGAACTGGGTCGAAGCACAGTCCGCAAATTCCTCAAGGCTTCTATTGCGCGACAGACAGGCTGCCAGACTATTTACGAAAAGCTGATCCAGTTCGGACAATGTTGCGCCAACTTGCAGCCGCTGGAGCTACCGCGTGTGCGAAAGAACATGCTCTTCTTCAAGCACGCAAGCCCTGGTATGTGTATTGGAGCGTTCTCGGCACTCAGTATCCATTCGAGCACACCACAACTGCCGACAAATTCATCTATGAGGCCGAATTACGTACCGGAGTAGGAGCGCACTTCCGATATGCACAACACTTAAGAGACATCTTGGCGCTGTGGCGTCAACAATCTCCAGCCACAGCGACCCTTATTTTGGAGGGTACTGCCGAGCCAGAATAGGGTTATCGCAGCGGAAGATCGAATACATAGCAGTGTGATCCGGGCGCGGAGTATCCTGAAAAATTATAGATGTCTGGTTCGGCATATGCAAGCTGGATCTCGGAATTATCAAACGCGGCCAATGCCGTTCCGATCGTTGACAGCTTTGTGTTCATGCCTGATACGATTACATTAGTATTCGGAAACTTGTTGATTTGCTTCTGAATAGCACGTTTTGTTCCCAGTGAATCATTTGGCGGAAAAGAGAACTTTAGAACGTTAGAATACATAGCCATAAGCTTCCTACAAAAGTACACATTCATTTCGTGATGTGCGGGAGTAATCGACGTGTCTTTTGGTCCGTATCCTATAGAAAGGATCGAAGGTTCGTACTGCTCAATCAGCCGGGCCGCCCTATCAGCCTCAAAACCGAGCAGAATGATGAGATGGGACTTGCGGGCAGGCATGATATTACCCGGAAATCCCAAGACGGATCTGATCTCCCTTATTCCTCTCGAAAGCCACATTCTTTCTGGTAAATCACCCACCGAATACTCTGAGGCACTAGTGTATAAGAACGTCAGTTCCCCGAACCGGTCTATATACTTATGGAAATAGTTGAGAAGAATTAAGAGTGTCTCGCGCGTAAATGTCGTAGTATCGATTAGAAAGGATTTTGCACCTTGGCTCAGGGCATTTGCAATCGAGTAAGCAACGGCGTCTTCAGTTATAATCGGACTGTGACCTGAAACTTTCATCTTAATGATTATCTTACTAGCGAATCGGGAATGAAACTCCATTGTATTCCTGAGACCCACTTCAAAAAGATTCTCGTTCTCGGCGATAATAACCCAGCGAAATCGCTTTGCCGATACGTTTTGGGCAATGGTCTTGCACCGAGCCTCGAAACTGCTGCAACATATAAATGCATCAATGTCGCCCGGAAGGTGGGACTCTAGGTCCTTGATTAAAATGCGCTTAAGATACATGGGTGAATCATTTAAAAAGTTCTAGCTGGCCACTGTCAAAATATGAATCTACCCCCGTCTCCCTTATTCGTTTCACCACGTCTGGGCTGCTCATTGCATCACGCAAAAAACCGTTCGTAACGAATAGGTACCCTGCGAAACCGAATGGATCAAGGGTGAAGGAGGGGGCGAGACGCCTCGTGAGAATATAAAGCGGTGTTCTGCCGGTCCCCTCCTTGTTCCCAAGTGAAGACGCATGAAAATATCCTTGCTGAACACCGAGCTTCAAAACCGCCGCGATTTCCGGAGTGGGCTCTTCTGAAAGCGCGATAGAAATCACTCTTCGTTCAGAGCGATTTGAGATCAATATCTGATGAAATGTACCGCCTAGGCTCCTAACAAGGTTGGAGAGTTGCTTGACCCGGGTATAATATTCGTTTTCGTGCCCCTCCTCTGAGGCGAGTTTATCGAACTCCTCAAATAGCAGATTGTTCGACTCATCGCGAGCTACATCATTCTGAAGATTTGGGGAAATGGATTTAACAGGCTTTCCCCCGTTGTGAGAGACCTGCCCTGCAAACATCTGGGAAGCTGGCTCCAAAAAGCAACGCACAAGGCCCGATGAAACATGCACCAACTGCTCAAAACCAGCATAACTATATTTTGATCCAGCCTTCCGTGTTCCCTTAAGGGAGGCAATATAGTTGGGGCGCGCGTAGCGCACTACATCGTCACTAGGCCGGTATCCGCGTCCTCTTGTCCCCCATTCACGCTTTAATGTTTCGGCGATCCGGTCGATTTCCTCCTCTTGCTCGCGATCTGGTGGGAAGAACGATTCTGGCGTGGACTCGATTCCGGCCAAAGAAAGACGCTTCCGGACAATTTCACGGACGCGCTCCTGATAACGATTCCTAGAAGAGGTGTAAACTGTCGCAATATTTACCTCTGAGTAGTCATGAGGCGTTGCGATCGTCGTTCCCGCCAGAGTCCGATAGGTCTTATAATTAAGTTGTGTTGAGATTTTCAGACTGACATCAGAAGTTGTACGCGTCGAAACCCAACTGTTCAAAATAACAGTCTGGGTCTTATTGAGATTATCAGCGTCATCCAGCATCAGAAAAATCGGTCCGTCCGGCATAAATGGCAACTTCCTCATCTGACGCAACATTGGATAAAGAAAGTCCAGATAACCACAGAGTGGACCCTTGAACGCGCTCGGTGCCGAGCTGGAGAATGTTTTCAGAAACATGATAACTTCAGAGTACAATTCTTCACAAAGCCTCAATGCGAAAGCAAAAAGCTGTTGAACAGACATGTTCGGTGTCGTGGAGTGCGTCAGCGAGGAGCCGCAGCGCCGCAATAATACAAGGAAATGCTTTTCAACGAAGTCGCGCACCGATTGGCGATCCTGAGGCTTATCCGGAATTTCGAGAGGTTCGGTAGCTGCAAAAGCTCTCACCGCAAGATAGAGCGTCAGAAAGTGTTCATTGAGCATGGTGTCGAGATTTAAGTCCTTTAGGCGGATAAGCTCCGTAAGAGAAAGGTTGGTGTTCTTAATTGGGGCGTATATTGCAAAAAACGGCAACTCCGCGATGTCGCAACTATGAGCTAAACATTGGCAGTCGGGTTGCAGATAACGAAACATCATACTTTTACCGCAGCCTCTAGGTCCATGCACGAAGGTGTGCCCGCGATGGGGAATTCTCGGAAAGTCAGTAAATACATCAACGAATAAACTCACCGCGTCTTTTGCTGTGATTTCCTCAGGCGTTTGAACACTAAAAGGATTTCGTATTTTGACAGTTTTCGTCATATTTAGTCACTTTCCACATCTGTAACGGTGTTTTGTAATAACTGTCCGGTCCAGTTAGTTCCTGATCCGTTGACGAGGTTCGGACAGACGCAATGGATGCCACCGCGCGGTGACGCTGGATACCCACTCTCCTCGAGATCGTATTCGATATGGACGGCGGGTCTCAAAAGTTTCGAGTAATTACTGTTGTACAAGTCAATTTTAATTGTGATGCGACTAAAATGGATGTAAGGACGCATAAACCTCATGCAATAGAGATGCTCAAGGTGAAGTTTTAGTGTTCGGTCAAATATCTCATCTAATAGGAATACTTGCTTGGCGCCTTTCCCATATTTTTGCATAGATACGGCTTTGTTGATTTCGAAGGATAACTCAATTGAACCTTCGTTGATCTTTACTTTCCTGAGTCGGTCAGCATACTGGTGATACACTTCGCTGGCTTTTAGAATGAGATCGTGGTCGATGGCGAAGCGTGAAGCACGGGTGTAATCTTCCGCGAGCTCATCTGCAAATCGAAGGATGGCCGCTAAGAGGTGGGCACGAACCTCGTCTGGACCGGGTTGCGCTTTGTATGGAAGGGCTCCGATTGTATCCTTGTCGTTTCCGATTTTGCCGCCATGCGCGGCGGCAATATCTGCAACAAGACGGCGCTCAAACGTGTTGTCTCCTATAACAGCCGGGTCAATGGAATCCATGATCGCAGAAATCCGTTGTTCATGCTTTTCCCGGCCGTAAACATTGCCGACATCATGGAAGTGGCAGGCCATCAGAAGTATGAATGCCTCGTATGCAGTGAGGTTACAGTTACCTTTCAAAACGAGCTGTGCGGCACGTTCGATTACCGTCTCAACATGAGTCACACCATGGTCGGTTAGCCAAATGCTGTTTTTGACGATTTCGTCCAGCAGGGTTCTTCTGGTCACGTTGTTTTTGTTTGCGAGCTTTTCAATATGTTTTATCTGTTGTGCCATCGCTGCCGCGGTTGTGAGGTGGTGAACGTTTGTGGTCAGAAAGCGTTCATTGGTCCTGAATCGCTCATAATAATTGACATTGCCCTCGCGGGGCAGTGAGGGGCATTGATCCGCGACACCTTTCGATAAAAGAGCAACTAATCTATTGTTCTCAGGCGTCATTTTATGTCCTGGAAGATTTTCTGGCCAAGAACTGTTCGGACGCAACGAGCACTGACTTAAACGCCTCGCGCGCTAACAAAGGCGGAACGGCATTTCCCACCTGTTGTTGTTGAAATCCAATTGAACCCTTAAATTGGTATCTGTCTGGGAAAGACTGAATTCTGGCTGCCTCTCTAACTGAAAGGCCGCGGTTCTGAAACGGATGAATCAGCATGTTCTTGCGGTAGTTCCCAATTACAACGGAAGGCTTGATTGGATCGAGTCGATGATAGATTCCGGTATGACACTCGAAGTCGACGCGATAATTGGCCATCAAGCGGGGAGGGATATCTTCCCAGTTTCCGCCCGGTTTTACGTATTTGTACCGTTTGAGGACGAAGTCCGCGTTGCGAGTGACGAGGTTGCCCGAAACCTCGACTTCACCGTTCCTCAATTGGTGAACATATTCAGATCTCGCGCTGCACCTGTATGGGAGACATTCAACGTCTGCGCCATTTTCCAGGATTGGTAAATCAGTAAAGGCGCGCTGCACCGGAATTGGATTCGGTGTCGTTGGTTCCGGCATCGGCACAATGATGCCACGCCGGGAACCGATTACGAAAAGGCGTTCACGCCGTTGCGGCACGCCGAATTTCGCCGCGTTGAGGATACCCTTCGAGAGGGCGTAACCGAGGTTTTCAAAATCTCGCAGTATTATTTTGAGGAATTCGCCCCCTTCTGTCTCGGCGATTCCCTTTACGTTCTCAAAGACGATCCAATCCGGTCGCCACGATCTTGCGAGCCTAATGAATTCTTGGAACATCCAATTGGCTTTGTTGGCTCGGTTTCGCGTACGTTGGTTCGACGTGGAGAAGCCTTGGCAGGGCGGGCCACCAAACAAAATGGTCTGCTGTCCTTCTGTGCTGCCCGGGATTTTCCTCAATTTCCGAATGTCGTCAGCGAACAACTCCACTCCCGGATGATTGAAGGCATAGGTCAGGGCGGCATGGCGATCCGCCTCGACCGCAAACACGACATTCACGCCGGCCAGCTTGGCCCCCAGCGTCATTCCGCCAGCTCCACTGAATAAATCAACTCCGATCATCTTGAATTCAAGTCGTTTTCGTGATCCGTGCGATGCGTACAATTTCCCACCCGGTCTGGAGATGCTGGGCGCCAGAATGCCTGCCTTTTGAACCAGGTCAAGCGACTAAATCATCCAATGTAAGCAACTTCCAGCCGTTGAACAGTTTGCAAATGTCGCATCCCCAAAGCAAGCCCATTTTCGGAGAGGAGAGGCGATCGTTTTCCCTCAAGGGGATCTGGCGTCAAATCGATGCCCAGTGCCGCAACATGCCTCCCAGACTACGAGACGATAATTTAGGAGCGAGGTTCAGGCTCTCGTTGCGCTGGAGTCGAGTCCCCCCGCCACCACAGAACCACTGCCCGATGGCAGTTTCAGGCATTGAGCAACTTCTCCAACTTGGCCAGTTCATTCAGCGCGTCCTCCACCTTCTTTTCCTCCAGCGCGGCGCGAAGGCTGCCCAAGAGTTCGTTGACCTTCTCTTTTTGATCTGATGTCCTCAGGTTTCGCCGCTTCCGCCTTCTCTTGGGCAAATGGAGTGCTTCTTCCACTATTCTGGAGGTGACCTTGCCTGCGCCCGCCGCGTCGAGGATAGTCTGCCATTTCTTGGGGAATTCATCGGGTTCCAGTTTTAGGAATGGGCGGATCTGAAATTCGTTGGCCGGTTTGGGCAGATCTTGCGGGAGCAGTTGAATCCTCTCCGCGCTCCCGATTAGCTTGTTCGCGTAGCTGCGGCCGAATCCCCAATGTTCCTGGCAGTACACGTTGAAGTTGCGGTGTGTCTCGCGAAATAACCCATTAATCTTGATTTCCATGAGGGCGCTCCCAACCTCAAAGAAATCGCCCAGTTTTGCGTCAATCACTTTTTCCAACTTGGTGAGGCGCTGCTTTTCCTCGGCGGTGAGGGGATTGGCAAGTTCAACGGTGGTCGATTTTGCCTCCACAGTCTGAGCCGCCGGCACGCCGCCTTGCCCGTCTGCTTCGGCCTTCAATTGGCTTTTGGGATTGTCGCCTTTTTTCATGGTTGCAGCAGTATGCGAAACGGCCGCAAAAATGCAAATCTTATTCGCAAGTCGCTGCTGATAAACAACATGCGACAGAGGTGACGGCCGTCACCTTTTGGATTGGAAACCCGCAAATGCCGTCGGCTTCCCCCTTTCTCATGAAGGGACTCGTCCACCCATACCGAACCGCCGTTGTGTTGGATGAAAAACACGTCCTGGCCGCACTCAGGACAGGTCGTGGAGCGGCAAAGGCTCTCGTTACGCAGTGTCCAGTCGCGAACGCCGCTGGACCTAACTTGCGACGAAGTCGTATCCGAGTCGGACCCCGAGCAGTGCCAACCGCCGCCCTGGTGAATCGGTTTGCAACGCCCGTCAATGTATCGAAACTCTATTTCCTCTCCGCATTTGTTGCACGTTGCCACGTCGTCCTCCCGGAAGGATTACTCTTCGCAACTTTTGGAATTCGCCGGCGCTTTCAATTTGGCAATAATCCGATCCTTCGGCGCTGGTTCTCCTGATCGTGAGGGTCGGTGCAGCAGGCGACCATAATCCCCAATGAGTTGACGAAGTTTGGGGGTGAAGCCAATTTGGCCAATTTTTTCTGATTTCAGAAATCCGTTGAGGTTGCCTGAGAACGTCGATTCCTTCTCCACGGAGTTATCGCCGACGCCTTGGGTAAGATATTCATCGATCAAGTCAGCCGCAGTCTCTGCCAGCTCGCGACCATCGGGCTGGGTTTTGGGGGCAAGCAGGGACAAAACGCTGTCGCTGACATTTTGTTGAAGCGCTGGCAATGGGACATACGCCATCATCTGCTTCAACAACTCCACGAAGACGTAATAAAACAGGAAGCGACTGGTTCCCCTTGCTGGCTTTTCAGCGCCTCGGCCGAAACCTAATTCATCGGCTAACGCGTGCAGGCGGTACGCCGCATAAACGTCCGAGACGGAGAACGGGCGCTCACTGCCATCCACCCGATTGAGGATTTCGTGGAAGACGTCGCCCCCTGGCAGGAAAGGGGGGTTTTTCCCAAAAGCCAGGCCGGGTAACCCCATCCATCCTGCGCCATATACCTTGAGCAGTGCAAATGCATTGGCGGTCTCTTTGAATTGGCGAGTTTCCGGGTTTTGCTTCTGGAAAGCCTTTTGTGAATCCCATCCGCCTCGCTGAATTTCGAGGTAAATGTTGTATTTTTCAGCCATCTGGGCCGCCCACAACTGGAAGTCGTTGTTGAGGGCGACAAAGTCCTTTTCACTGACCGCGTTCTGGCTGTTGGTGTAACGAGTAATCTCGTTGAGGAGCAACGCATCAGCCGCGCCCACCTTGACGATTTTCACAACCACCACTCCACGCGATAGCCGCAACTTCCAAGCCTCCAACCCCACGTCCTGGCCGGTTCCTCCTGCATCAAGCTTGCGGGAAAGGACATCCCAAATTGTCCGAGTTGTCTGGCAACCGTTGACAATGTAGGGAGTGGTCAACCCGAGAGCGCCATCATTGGGTTCGACTTTGTCTGAAACGATAGTGATGCCGTTGTTGAACAAACCAAACCGCTCCGGCTTTTCTTCCAGGGTCACCCTGATCGCGGCATTGACTCGACGCCGGCCCCCAAGGTAGCGCCGGACATTCTTCTCGTATATTCGGTCAAGCTCTCCGGTCTCCCTGCGATATGCACAGAGGAACTTGTAAAGATCCTCCAACCGAACAGTGCCAACCCAAAGACCATCTCCGGAATCCGACACGGAGGCTCGCAGTGGCACGGGGCCGACTTCAACGCCTACCGGCAATTCCGACAGTTGGTCAAAAATGGTGGTTACGGACACCGCCTCCACGCTGAAAATACTTCCAAGGCTGGAGCGCCCCATCGCCAAAACAAATTCCAACGCGCGGCGCTCCGACTCTGTGAGCGGATCGACGGTCGCAAAAACCAAAACAAGCCGGTCACGTTCCGATGCGCCCGTCCGAAAGTTAAGCAATCGCTCCCGTAAACCCTCGGACAACGATGAAAGATTATTCCGGTGCCCGGATAATGTCTCGATTACTTTGCGGCCTTCCTTGAGCAGCGTATCCTCACCTTGAAACGCTGTTCCATACTTGCTTTGCACGACATACCAGGTATTCCCCTCTGGTAATTGGCCTTCCCCAGCATCTTCGCCGCGAATCAGGCAGGCTAAATCAATCCCACCATCGCCGGCCCCGTCGCACAAAATCACCTCTGCGGCTTCGTCATTGAGGTCGAGCCATTGGTTTATGAGCTTGGAGGCAAAGCGGTTACCTTTCTCAGTCGGGCTTGGGTTGTTCGCGGTGACTTCGGACAACCATTCCTGTTTGAAAGCTTCGTAGTTTTGAGCAGGCATAATTAACTTTGGTTAGTTTTTCCGTTTGTTTTGGATTTCTTGGTTTTCGATGTCGTGGCGGAGGCGGCACTTGCTGTCGCAGTTCACAAATATTTGATTTTTTCTGATGCTCATTTTTGGGGATAGTTAATGCTGATGCTGCTAATTTCGCTCCTGAAATATGGGCCGAGAAAGCCAATGAATGCCGAGAGGATTTGCCAGTCGTTCGGTTCGTCGCGCGTTTCAATCTCGACCACCACGACCCCGCTCATGGCTTTGCGAAGCCAGACCCAGCCGTTGTATTTCTTATGATGCCACTTGGTGAATCCGTTGAACCTGCCGGGAACGCGATAAAATGCCCCTTTGGGTCTCAGTTTTTGCTCTTTCTTGAGCAGCAAACCGTAGAGGTTTTCATAGTTCCGTGGGATTACGCTAATGGTCATAGCTGGCTCTCTGGTTGTATAGGGTTATTTATCACTCATTTTTCTCCGATAATGTCAGGAAAAGACTTTTCACGGCGGCCCTTCAGTGACGTGGTCAGGGCATTAACGGCGTCCTGATATTGAGTCAACACAGGGTCATCAGCAGGTGTAGTTTTCCGCAAATCTCGCAAATCCTGCTGCATCGCTTTTAGCGCAGTCTGTTTGTCGTTACGGACATGCTTAGAGGCCGCTAGATGTCGTGTTGGCCTTGGGGGCGGCAGCCGCATCGCCTTCTCCAACTTGTCTGCAATCCGTTCGAGCACACACCTCTCACGCGAACGCGTAACGGCAGCCGCATTTGCTCGCACGCAGTTAATTAGCAACGTCAAATCCACCCGGTTAAATTGAACCGGATGCAACATTTTGATCCTGGCGAGCCAGACCAAATCTGAAGGCACTGTAATCTCCAGAATTTTTACCCATTCAAGCTCCTTGAGATCCACAACCACTTCGCCAGAATTTGTCTGTTTCGTTTTAGGCATAATTTTATCGTCCTTGATGGCGGTGTCGCGCCTGATGCGATATTTGCTGTCGGAGTTCACACTGAACTCCTCCCCGGCACGATATAAGCCAACGCCTCGTTTGTGACCTGGTGTTTGAGCGAATCAGGTAGTTGAAATCGTTCGCAGAGTTGGTTCAGGGCGATGATGTGCGAAAACAGGAACTGCTTTAAGTCGTCGGGTTGTGGGGTCGAAAAGCCGGAGACCTTTACAACGCGGCACACGCAGAGTGCCAACACTTTGAGGGTGTCACCCTGTAGGTTGGCGAAATAGAACCAGTAGGGGAAGGCTTCATCCAGGGCTTTGGCGTAACGGCGGATTTCGGGAATGTCGTAAACGTCCCCGGGGTCATCATCAAAGCCCTCAAACAACAAAGTGATTCTGCCTCGCCCGCCGACAACTGCGTTCCGGTTTTCGAGGAAGCCCTGTAATGGCGTGAGCACCCTTGTGACGTCTCCGGATCGGATGTCGTCGTGAGGCACGCTGAAGATCAGGGGATTATCTGTTTCGTAGATACCGGGGTTCTTGCTCATTCTTCTTCCTCCGTGTCACAGCCGAGGCGGTATTTGATGTCGTAGTTTAGAATGGAATCCAACCCCTTCGAGGTGAGCCCGTAGTGCCCCCGCCATGAGCGGGTCAATTCTCTCGAAAAAGGTCGGGTTCATAGGGGAGGATTAGATTGGCAAAGGTATTCCGAACGAGGAGGCAAATCCTCCTCCGCGGATGTAATGAAAACTTTGCGGTGGACGAAATCCTCGCTTCTCCTCGCGGAGGCAGGCCAGCCGAACGGGCTTCGGAAGCGTCCAGGCCTCCTCGATTATCAGGGCGTGCGCCTGATCCTTCCCAGTAAAATACGTGTCAAATTCCGCGCGGGTTACACCGGTTTTTTTTCCATACTTTTTCCATATTGACGCGGGGCTGCCGGTGACGGTTTGGCTGACTTTAAATGCGCCTTGCAACTCCTTGGTGGGGGAGGTGACGTAAACCAATACGAGATCCCCGGCTTTTATGGTCGGCCGCACGCGCCTGAGTTCAACCGTTTTTGTGCCGGCAAATATCATCTGGGCGAAACGGGGGCGTATTGAAAGCAGGAGGGCGTGTTTACTCATTTTTGATTTATTTTCATTCCACGTTGATAAAGCGTTGCAAATTGGGCATCCGTAATTCGGCGCGGGTTTACTGGCTGAGGAATGCCGAGTTCGCCAAGCCCGCTCATGGGGATTTCGCGAACAAAGCGCTCCGTTCTTTTGAACCGGAATGCCATCAGATTGTTTTCCAGCTTCCCGTTCGCGGCCGCCAACACATGTTTCCATCCAAAAACGCCCAAGTGACGGAATTTTGGAAAAAGCTGCTTCGGGGTGCCGGAAACCACCTCCTCTAAATGGGAGCATGCTTTAATTGTCATTGACCCGTTTTGTTTCGGACCCTTGCTCACATACCAGAGAATCCTGCCCGGCGCTTGGAGGAATGCGTTTCTTGCGGAACAATAGTACACGCCTTCAATTCCGAGATGAAGCTCCTCTTTCAAGTCCATCAACGTCTGGCCGCCAACAGGGATATCAAAGAAATGCGCTGCCCACTCAGGGCGGATGCTGACGACGAAGCAGGGGGTGTCGGGACTGACGATCTTGACAGGACTGAAGGCTTGCTCAAGTTCTGATCTCGCGGTTTCGACATCGGCGACCTCATGGAACCACCCCGCCGTTGAGAGTTTGTCTTTCAAAGGCACCGGGAGCTTGCTGCTGCTGACTTTCGCTGCGAGTTCCTGGCGGGTCAGAATTCCCTCGACGGACAATTTCCACCATTTGTCGCCGTCAGCGAGGAACCCAATGTCCGCGAGGGCGCTTTTGGAAGGGCTGCTCATTTCCGGGTCCGAAACCGAAATGATACGGTTCCCGGTCTGGCCAGAACTGCGGTTTAACGCGTGAAAAATGTGGCGCAGGAGAGTTGGTGCCAGTGGATGGTCCGAATGCCGAACCAGAGGAATTTCAATTTGTTCTGTATCGGCTTTGTACCGGACGAGGTAAACGACGACAGCGCTTTCGTTGTCCACAATGAGGCGGCTGTCCCATTTATCAGGGTGCGCAAGGTAATGCCGAACGGTTCGCTCGAAGTCGTTGGCTCGATCTTTATTGGGATGCTTAAATTCAGCCACGATTTTCTTGACGTCTTCCTTCGTGACCAATCGCTCACGCCAGCGGGAGCCTTCCAGACTAGACGGGCGATATTCCGCCTCGCGTCTGAGGGTGTCCAGGTGATTGATCAAATCTGTAGGGTGAAGAATTCTAAGCCCATATTTCTCAAAAATCTTCTCGCTCCAAGAAAGCACCCCAACATCCCGGGTGACAAAAAAGGGCACTTCAGCCGCAATGGCGTGCGCGACATGACGCATGTCTGAAAGATCATGATCGAGAACAGCATCCTTGAACAGCGGCTTCAGTTCCGCTTCCAGCCGCACGATTGTCTCATCTGCGGTTTTCAGCAGACGGAAACCATCTGCCGCGCCCCTGGCCCGCTTCTTTTTGGCCTCATCGGCCCCGCGGTGAATCTCGTTGTAAATCTCCTGTGTGACACAAAGAACGACGCTGTCTTCCAGCCAATCTGCTTCCAGGACCTTGGTGTCCTCCCCCTGGGTCCGATTATCGCAGGTCAGGTCAAAAAAGACGTTTGCATCCATGGCGACCAGGACAACGCCCGTATCGTCATCCTGCGCCGCCGCGAATGAAAAAAGATCTTCATGACCATGGTCAAACTTTGGCGGCCAGATAAATTGATGACTTCTGGTCAGCTAAATTGATTCCGCCCGGCAGGGCTGGGGGCGGTGGTTCTTCTTTCCAAGTAGTGGCCCCTTTCCAGGTAGTGAAGGCCCGGCGAG
>Ga0187862_10002686_pt1 | contig 17793 bp, 14 predicted proteins | sample June2016WEW_10_1_FD_133003 | JGI IMG/M metagenome (GOLD analysis project Ga0187862, IMG submission 133003) | Peatland microbial communities from SPRUCE experiment site at the Marcell Experimental Forest, Minnesota, USA - June2016WEW_10_150 | ecosystem: Environmental > Terrestrial > Soil >...
CCCTTGGCATGACATCGCCGTGACGCAAGAACAATTGAATGTGACGCAAGAAAAAAAGGCGCAGACGCGAATCCACGCCTCCAACAAGAAGTTTTCTCGGCGCCCTCGGCGTCTCGGCGGTAGATTACGGACGGTAGATTTACTGTACAGTCAGCGCCACCACATCCCCCTGCGCCGCTCCACCCGCTGCCGTAGCCGTCACCGTAATCTGCGATGTTCCCAACGCTGTCGGCGCGGCCACCGTTACAAAAGCCGCTCCCGCCGAGGTTGACGAAGTGGCCGTCACCGCCACCGGTTGGCTCGTCACCAATGCCGGAGCCGAAAAAAGCCCCGTCCCGTCCACCGTGCCGTTTACATTCCCGCCAGTGACCGCCCAGGTTACGCTTTGGTTAGCCATGAATTGTTGCTGAGTTGCTGCCACCGGCCACGAGTTAGGCGTTCCGTTCGGATACGTTTCATTGGCAAACAAAGTCGCCAGCCCTGGATTCACCGTTACGGGGGGCGGAGGAGTGCCGCTGCCCGCGACGCCGCCACAAGAAATCAGCGTCATCAACCCCAGCCCCAAACAAATGACCGCGATTCCTCCGTAGAGCCGCGCCGCGCCGCGTCTCTTTCGCCCGGCTTCCACCATCCCCGCCAGCACCCATGCGAGTGTGAAGAAGGGCAAAATGTCAGGCCGCTCGCTCGCGTAGTGATGGCCGCCTCCGCCCGCCCGCGGAGTGCCTGTGGAGGGACGGGCATCCCCACCCGTCCCAGACGGGCACAGCGTCGGCAGATTCGGCCCGCAGGTCGAAATCGTCAGCGTCACCGTGGTGGTCCCAGCCCCCGCCGCAATCGACGCCGGACTAAATCCGCAGCCAGCGCCGGGAAGACCGCTGGTCAACGCGGGCAGGCCTGCACATGCAAAACTCACCGCCGAACCAAACGTCGAGCCCGCCGGAGCCGCCGAAAACGTATAGCTGGCGCTCTGTCCCGCCAGCACCGTAGCCGTCGCGCTGCCCGTGTCCGTCCAGGTAAAGTCCGTTGACAGCCCCGTCACGGTCAGCGTCTCTGTCGGCGTAGTATGCGTCAGCGTCCCGCCCGTTCCCTGAATCGCGAAATTAAACGTCCCAGCCGTCTGACTGCCCAACGTTATTGTGAACGGAGCACCCCCCGGCGTTGGCGTCACCGCCGTCGGCGAAAGGCACGTCCCCGGAGCTCCCGCCGTACACGTCAAAGTCACGCTTCCGCTATATCCATTCATCGCCGTCAGCGTTCCGTTCCACGGGACGTTCTGATTCGCCGGCGTCGTGTTCGGAGTCGCCGTCACCGCAATCGTAAAGTCCGGCACCGGCACTGTCACCGTCAGCCCGAACGTTTGCGCTTTGGCAGCCGGTGCGCCCGCTGCCATCGCCGCGACCGTCACCGTCGTTGGACCACCCGTCGGTGTCCCCGCCGTCGCTGTCACTGTCAACGTAACCGTCACAGGCGCCGACGACGTCGGACTCACCGAACTCGAGGGCAGGAACACGCAAGCCGCTCCCGTAGGCAGTCCCGTTGGACAGCTCAGCAACACCGTCTCCGCAAAACTTCCCGCCGCCGTCACCTGGAACGTGCTCGTCCCCGATGTTCCGCTCTGCTCCACGCTCAACGAATTCGGCGTGGGCGCCGTCAAATTGAAATCCACCACATGCAGCGTCACCGTCGCGTCGTGCGTAATCGTGTGGGGGTCTGTCCCCACCGCGTGTGCGTTGAAACTGTAATCGCCCGCACTTCCGCCCGCCGTCAGGGTGTAGGCTGCCGCCTGATTTCCCGAAAATGTTATCTGCGGCGGACTAAATCCGCAGGTCGCCGGCGCCGTGCCCGTACAACTCAAATTCACCGCGCTCGCGTATCCGGCTTGCGCCATCAGGGTGCCGTCGAACACGGCCGCCTGCGTCGGAAACACCGTCTGTGGCGAATTCGAAATCGCATTCGTGTAGTCGGGCGCCAGTGCGTAGTTCCAGATGCCCCGCCCGTACGTCGACGCCACCAGCGTTTTAATGCCCGTGTCAGGCGGGCGAAAAATCTGCAACGACGTCACCGGAGCGTTCGGCAGAAATCCCGTTACACCCGCTCCCGGCGTTGGACCAACCTCCCTCCAGCTGGGAGCGCTCGTCGAACTCACGAAAATGCCAACGTCGGTACCCGCATAGATCCGAGAAGGCGTGACCGAGGAATCCACCAGCAACGCGTTTACCGGAGCATCCGGCAGCTCTGCTACGCCCGTCCCGGTCCAGTCTGTCCAACTTGCGCCCGCATTCGTAGTCTGCCAAACATGCGATGTTGGAAACCCCGCCGTGCTGAATCCCATGATTCCGACATACGCCGTGTTGCCCGTCGTATCCGACGCATCCATCGCAACCGATGAAATCGCATAGCCGTTAGGATTCACATTCTGGGTTGCGTTCTGTGTAACATTCGACATCAACGTGACGCCGGCGCTGGTCGTAACCCAAACTTCGCCCCCAGGCGACCCGCTCAACGGCCCATATCCGTTCGTCACCGCATATACCACCGAAGAATTGCCGCTCTCCGCCGGACCGCCCGCCGCCAGCGCGTTCACCAGGTTGATCTCATCGCCCGTGCACACGCCCGTTCCCAGCGTCTCAAAGTCATTGCTCAGTTGCAGAGGAGCCGTTCCGCTGGTAGTGATCGACCATACCCGGCAGGTTCCCACCAGCATTTCACTGGTATTCTGCGGGTCGAGAATGTACGGAGTGTCATAAGCTCCCTGGTCTCCGCCCAAATCGCTCGGTCCAACAATCTGGAGAAATGTGTTGTCGTTGCATTCCGTTCCCGTTCCTGTTGCCGACTCGCACTCAAAGATAGCGACGTAGGGATTCGACGCGAACCACTCGTCGGGATTCGTAGGGTTGATCGCAGTGAATCCGCCATCGCCGCCCAGCGCGTTCTGCCAGGCACTGTTCTCGGTCGCGGTGCTGGTTTTCGGTGAGCCATTATTCTGCGTTCCCCCCAATAGAATGTCAGCGCTGGTGGGGTGCACCGAGACCGAAACGAATTCCGTCATCGAGCCCAGCGTCTCGCTCAAGCTGTCAAACTGATTCGTCCCCGAGCAACTTCCCGTAGTCAGCCCGGAAAAGCCATCGAGTGTCCGGCTGATTCCGCCATCGTGCGCGAAGTAGCCGGGCGACGTATTGCCGACAACCGTAAATGCGATTCCGTGCTGGCTCGGATGTACGTGCGCCGGCGCCGCCAGCGGGCTGCACCCATACGCGTGTGTCAGATTGATCCAGTCGCTTTGCGTGCAGACTGTGCTCGCGGCCGGTTCTAACGTGCACTTGTAAAGATTGATCGCACCCGCATAGATATCCGTCCCCGTCGAATTCGGAGCCGCCGGATCGGGAACCGCCGCCAACTCCAGGTTGTACCAACCCTGTTCCACTCCGCATCCGCTGTTCGGCCCAACCGCGCTGTCGCCGCAGTTCGTGATGCCGTTATCCAGAATCTGCGTCCAACTGGTTCCGCCGTTGATCGATTGCCAGATGCCCTCGTCAGCGGCCACTGGATTCCCATTGCCGTCAGGCTGCACATCGACAATCCACACATACATCTCGTTGCGTCCCGGCACCACCGCAATCTCGCCACGATAAATCGGGCAACTCGTTGCGTTCGAACCCGTAGGGCAATTCGCGGATGCCAGGCCCGCGCTCGGTTGCGCAGTCAGTGGTGTAAAGTTCTGCCCATCGGTCGAGGAGTACAGCCCGTGTCGCCGGATGAAAGCATAGAAAGTTCCGTTCGTTCCCTGGCTCGGGTTGTAGATCACCGCCGTAGCCGAGGCCGGAACCGAACCGTCCGTTAGGGTGACGCGGCTCCAAGTCGCTCCCGCGTTCGTCGAAAAGTAAAGTCCGCGAGCTGTCGAATTCCCATCTTCTTCCGGACCAAGGCACGGGCCGCTGTTTCCTGCCACTGCTTCCAGCCCAAGGCACAAGCCGTTGTCTCCCGCCGTCGCCGCTACCACCAGGTTAGGATTCGCTGTGCCCCCGAAAGCAATCTTGCTGAATCCAATCCCCAAAAACGACTGGTCCGGAGTCGGTCCGATCCCCGTGATCTGTGCCCACGTCAACCCTCCATTCGCGGAAAGCAGAATTCCCAGTCCATAATAAGAATCGGCCGAGTTGTTCGTCTCCCCGGTTCCCACCACAATGACGCTGCTGTTTCCCGGCTGCAAAGCAATCGCCCCCACCGCCAGCGTAGGCTGATCGTCAATCAGAGCCTGCCAAGTGACCAACGCGGGATTGGGATTCTGATTTCCCGCGTTCGTCGATCTCCAAAGCCCGCCATAAGCCCCGCCCAGCAGCACCGTGTTTCCGCTAGCGTCCGCCGGATCGATGACCACCGAAGTGGCCCGCCCCGAAACCCAGTTGTAATCCTGCCCTCCGTCTCCCGTTGCATCGGAAGCCAGCGGAGCCGGCCCCAGCGGCACCCAAGTTGTAGATCCCGAAACTGCAGCGGGTGCCCCACCCAAGCTCCGCTTGGGTGGGTGTGTGGAGAACGACGCAGATGGGGGCGAATTTGCAGCCGCAGCCGCGCGCTGTGCCCGCATTGCCATCTTTTGCCGGTACGCCCGTAGCCGCAGCCCCGCCGCCGATTTCCCTCCAGGCACCGTCCGACCCCGCTGATTCCAGTTCCAGCCCAACCTCAATCCGCCGGTAGAGACGGGGCTTGCCCCCTCTCGCTTTGTCCCACTCTCTTGAAAAGACGAGTGCCCTGTCCTCCTCTCCGGCTCCTGACCGACCGCGCTGCCTGAAAACCCATTGCTGAAAAGAAGAACGGCAAAGACCGAGAGGAAGATGACAAAGAAGCTGGAACGAAGAGAACGCAAATCGCGGCAGGTCATAAATTAAAACGCCACTGGCGCACCGGAACGACCCAGCGCACAAGTAGAGTCTCAACCATCGCGAGAAGAATTCCACGTCCTCGAAAGTCCCCCCGTCCTTGGTAGCTAGGCCTCTGAAAGCCCAAGAGCTGATAGCCAAGACCTGACACCTGCCCTCCAACATCCGCTATAATGACCGAGCATGTCCGTGATCAAAAACATCGGCGCCATAGCCCAGGGAATGACTATCACCCTGAAGGAGATGTTTCAGCCCTCCATCGTCGAGAACTATCCCGACGGCGACGGCCCGCTGAAAGGCGCAAAGTTCCAGGAACGCTTTCGCGGCATGCACGTGCTGCAGCGCGACGAAAACGGCCTGGAGAAATGTGTAGCCTGTTTCCTGTGCGCCGCCGCCTGCCCCTCCAATTGCATCTATATAGAGGCTGCGGAAAACACCGCTGAAGCCCGAGTCTCGGGCGCCGAACGCTACGCCCGCGTCTACAACATCGACTACAATCGATGTATATTTTGCGGTTATTGTGTGGAGGCTTGCCCGACCGATGCAATTACGCATGGCCATGGATTTGAGCTGGCAAGTTTCAATGCCAGCAATCTGATTTACCGCAAAGAACAGATGCTGGCGCCGGCTCCGGCACATATGGGAGCCAATCAGGTGTTTGCGCAATCGGAAACGGACGCGGGCGTGACGGGGAGCTAAAGAACTTCAAGATTTTCCACCAGACGCCGGTCCCGCGGGGACCGGCGTTCCTGTATAGAACCAGTTCTCAGTTCCCAGTAGGTGCGAATCACTGAGAACCGAGAACTGAGAACTGAGAACTGATGTCCAACTTTCTCCAACTCGTAAAACAACGCGTCGTCGTCTACGACGGCGCCATGGGCACCAACATCCAGAAACGCAATCCCACCCTGGACGATTACTGGGGCAAGGAAAATTGCAGCGAGGTCCTGGTCCTAAGCCGTCCCGACATTATCCGCGAAATTCATGCCGACTTTTTCCAGGTGGGCTGCGACATCGTAGAAACAAATACCTTCGGCGGGACGGGCCTCGTTCTAGGCGAGTTCGATCTGCGCGACAAAGTCCGCGAGATCAACCTGAAAGCCGCCCAACTAGCGAGAGAAGTAGCACAGCAATTTTCGACCAAAGACAAGCCCAGATTCGTGGCCGGATCCATGGGTCCAACCACGAAACTGCCATCGCTCGGCCACATCGGCTGGGATGCGATGGAAGCGTCCTACGAAGAGCAGGCATTGGCCCTCATCGAAGGCGGAGTCGATGTGCTGCTGATCGAGACCTGCCAGGACCTGTTGCAGGCAAAGATTGCGACGGTAGCAGTGCTGGAAGCAATGCGCAAAGCGGGCAAGCGTCTGCCAGTGCAGGTGCAAGTCACGCTGCAGGAATCCGGCACCATGCTGCTAGGAACCGAGATCGGCGCGGCGCTAACCGCGCTCGAGCCCTACGACGTTGACATCATCGGCCTGAACTGCGCCACCGGTCCGGCGGAGATGAATGAGGCCGTCCGCTATCTGGGCCTGAACTCCACCAAGTACATTTCTGTGTTACCAAACGCAGGACTTCCGCAGAACGTAGGCGGGCACGCGGTTTACAAGCTCGCGCCGAAAGACTTGGCGGACTTCCATAGGCATTTTGTAAAAGACTACGGCGTAAGAATCGTAGGCGGATGTTGCGGCACGAGTCCCGAACATCTAAAAGCGGTTGTCGATGCGGTGACCGGCGTAGAGCCGGCAGAGCGCGATGTGAAGCCCGTAGGAGCAGCCTCCAGCGCCTACACCTCCGTCCCGTTGGATCTGGAGCCGAAGCCCCTGATCGTAGCGGAAGAAATGAACACCACCACACGCGTCGATCATTTCCGCAAGCTGGTGCAAGCCAAAAAGTACGACGACATTTTGACCCTGGCGAAAAAGCTGGCCAACGAAGGTTCGCACATGCTCGACCTATGCTGCGCCATCGTAGGCGAAGACGAAAAGGGCTACATCTCCGCCATCCTCGAAAAAATCGCAACCCGCGTCCCCGCGCCCATACTGATCGACAGCACCGAAGCCGACGTCGTGGAAGAGGCGCTGAAGCGCATCCCCGGCAAAGCCATCATCAATTCGATCAATCTCGAAGACGGCGAGAAGCGCACCTCAAAAGTGCTGCCGATGGCGAAGCGCTATGGCGCGGGAGTCATCGCGCTCACCATCGACGAAGAAGGCATGGCGCTGACCGCCGACAAGAAAGTCGCGATAGCACATCGCATCTTCGATCTAGCGACAAAAAAGTACGGCATCCGTCCCGTGGACTTGCTCTTCGACGCGTTGACTCTGCCGATTTCGACAGGCCAGGAAGAATACCGTTCCGCCGGCATCGAAACCTTGAAAGCGGTGAAGCGCATCCGCGAAGAACTGCCGGAAGTGAAGACGGTGCTAGGCGTCAGCAACATAAGCTTCGGCCTGGACGCGTATCCGCGCCGCGTACTGAACTCGGTCTTTCTGCACGAAGCGGTAGAAAACGGGCTCGACGTAGCCATCGTCAACTACACCAAGATTTATCCGCTGTACAAAATTCCGGCGGAAGAAGTGGAACTCGCCCGCAAGCTGATTTACCAGGACCGCTCCAACGGCGACCCGCTGCAGGTCTACATGCAGCATTTCACCGGCATGAAAGGCAAGGCGCAGGCACAGACCACCGCGCATGTGGAAACTCTTTCGATCGAGGACAAGCTCAAGTACGCCATCATCAACGGCGAGAAATCGGTAGGCGAGGGCAAAACCAAGCGCAGTCTGGATGAGTTATTGGACGAAGCGCTAGTCGAGTACACACCTCTCGATCTGATCAACACGGTCCTGCTAGACGGAATGAAAACCGTTGGCGACTTATTCGGCGCCCGCAAGATGCAGTTGCCCTCGGTGCTGGATTCCGCGGGAGTAATGAAGGCCGCCGTAGCCTATCTGGAGCCGAAGATGGAGAAGAAAACCGGCTCGCAACAAAAGGGCACGATCGTCCTAGCCACCGTGAAAGGAGATGTGCACGACATAGGAAAGAATCTGGTCGACATCATCTTGTCCAACAACGGTTACAAGGTCGTGAACCTTGGAATCAAGCAGGCCGGCGACACCATCATCCGTTCCGCGCAAGAGCACAGCGCCGATGCCATCGGCCTGAGCGGCTTGCTGGTGAAGTCAACGCTTGAGATGAAGTACGTAATCCAGGAACTGGAACGCCAGAAGCTGCAGTATCCCGTGATCTGCGGAGGCGCGGCCCTGACCCGCAAATATGTGGAAGACGACCTGCGCCGCGAGTATTCGCATGCCGTCTTCTACGGAGAAGATGCCTTCGCAGGCCTGCACGTGATGGAGGACCTGGCCTCAGAAGACGGCAAGCGCGAAGCGCGCCTCAAAGATGGCCGGACCGTAAAAGAATATGCGAAAGCCGCAGCGGTAGATGAGGAGATCGGCCCAGTGTTTTCCGAGCGCAGTGCAGTAGTGACCGATGCGCCCAATATTCCCGAGCCGCCGTTCTGGGGCGTGCGGGTGGTGAAAGATTACGATCTGCGCGAGATTTTCAACTACATCAACGATACCGCCCTGTTCAAGAATCAGTGGCAGCTGAAGACCGCGTCGCAGGAAGACTACGCGCGCCTGGTGGAAGAGAAGTATCGTCCGATTAAAAAGAAGCTGGAAGAAGATGTGATAGCCGCAGGCTGGTTCGAGCCCAAAGTGGTCTACGGATATTTCCCAGCCCAAGGCGAAGGCAACGATGTAGTGGTGTATGAGCCCGGGATTGGCACGAACCATGTGGTGGCGGGGTTCCACCCCGCCCAGACGGGGCAAAGCCCCGTCACCACGCAAGCAAAGGAACTTCTCCGCTTCACCTTCCCCCGCCAGAAGGAAGGCCGCCGCCTCTGCATCTCCGATTTCTTCGCTGCCCCGTCCTCGGGCAAGATGGACGTAATTGGCCTGTCGCTGGTGACGATAGGTCCGAAGGCCTCGGTAGAAACGCAGCGTCTCTTCGAAGGTGGAGAATACACCCGCTACCTCTATCTCCACGGCCTAAGCGTGGAGACGGCCGAGGCGCTGGCCGAATTCCATCATAAGAAGATGCGCGAAGAGTTAGGCATATCAGCCGAAGACTCGCCGCACATTCGCGATCTTTTCCATCAGAAGTATCGCGGCTCGCGCTATTCCTTCGGCTATCCAGCCTGTCCGCACCTGGAGGACCAGACCAAGCTCTTCGCCCTGCTAAAGCCGGAGGAGAACGTAGGCGTGCGCCTGACCTCAGGCTTCCTGCTGGAGCCGGAGCAGAGCACGTCGGCAATCGTAGTGCATCATCCGGGAGCTAAATACTTTGTGGTGTAGTAGGGCTGCGGAGAAACTCGATGTGACACTTGATTTTGGGTGCCGCAGCGGTTCACCCATTTTGCATTTGATTTTGGGTGGCGCAGCGGTTTACCGCTGCGGTTCACGTACCCGATCCCAACGGCTTCAGCCGCTGAGGGACTGTGGCGCAGAGGAACGAGACTTTCGTATGCATTACCTTTTGTTCTACGAGGTTGGTGAGGACTACGTCGCCAGGCGCGTCGAGTTTCGGGATGAGCATCTGGAAAAAGCTTGGCAGGCAAGCGAGCGCGGCGAACTGGTTTTAGGCGGAGCGCTGTCGAATCCGGTCGACGGAGCCGTGTTGCTGTTCAAGGGCGACTCGCCCGAGGTCGCGGAGAAATTTGCCCGGGCTGATCCCTACGTGACCAGCGGGACCGTAAAGCGATGGCATGTGCGGGAATGGAAGACAGTTGCAGGGGAAGACTCCGCGACGCCCATCCGGCCGAATGCAGTGGCCGATAAGAATAAAACCAAGGCCATGATCGTACGGATGTGGCGCGCCCGTGCGACCGTCGAGAAGTCGGAAGACTACATTAAGCACGCAACAAAAAAGGTCTTCCCGGCGCTCCGTGCGATCGAAGGGCATCGCGGAGCATATCTGCTCCAGCGCGCAGTTGACGACGCGATTGAATTTGTCGTGCTCACGCTGTGGGAGTCGATGGAGGCCGTCCGCAGGTTTGTGAAGCCCGATAAGGCCGTGGTGGAACCTGAAGCGCGAGCCGCCCTCACTGCCTTCGATGATTCTGTAACGCACTTCGAGGTAGTTCATCGCACCGACGGAACGGCAAAATGAGGCTACTCACCGCATCCGCGGGCGAGGGAATTCTACTTCTTGCCGCTCGGGTCGTCCGCCGGATTGATGTAATTGAACTTCGCCGGCGACATGCCGTGGATCTGAATCACGGTCTCGCCTGAGGCCATGGCGTAGTGATGCATGCTCGGGTCGAGGTAAGCGAAGCTGCCCGCCCCGAAGCTCATCATTTTGCTGGCGTCGAATTGATCGCCCATCCCCACCTTCAAAGTGCCGGAGAGGACCGTCACGTTCTCCCGATTAGGGTGGGTGTGGGGTGCGACCTTGTAACCGTCTGGCATCTTGAGACGAATCGTGAAATCGCCGGAAGTAGCCATCGGATCGCCTTCCAATACCGCCAACTGCGCGCCCGGCGGAAGGAAAGCTGGCGCAGGTCCGTATTTGAGTTGATCGGGCGTGAAGGCATTCTGGGCAGGCATTGCTTGCGCCGCAAGCAATCCAGCCACGGTGAGAACAAGAGCGACAGCGAAGAGTTTCATGGAGCCGCCTCCGAGTTGACGCCCAGCATAATAGCACGATTTTCTGTCAATGCGGTCTGTCGAAGCGGGGCAAGAGGGAACGGTTACGAACCTTCTTCCGCGTATTCCGAGGACGAGAGAGAGGATGCGCGCGAGTGCATGCGAACAATCAGCAGCCCGACCAGAACCGCGCTGCCCAGCATGACCACTCTTATATAGAGGCCGGCGTGAAATGCCTGGTCGCCAGCGGCGGTTCGGACGAGGCCCGAAGAAGCGCTGATGGTGCAGAATGCGAAATAGAATTTTTCCATCCATCCGCGAGAAATGACGAGCAGCCACAAAAGAATGGACGAGACGACGGTAAATATTCCGCAGAGAATCCAAGTGCCACGTGACACCGTGGACGCTACCCAGATGCCTGCGGCGGGATTCGCGGCCATCATCTGCCGGACCGCAATCAGCAGGAACACCACAGAATGCACCAGTGCGACGATGGCGCGCTTGCGGTTGGTGAGAATGGAAAATCCGCCCATACGTTATCACACTGTACCGGAAGTGGAGGACATGAAGCTGTGATCCAGATCACGCCAAGCCTGAACTTGGCTCGGGTCGTGGTTTGTGTCGCAACCTCAAAGGCCGCGGACGGACCCGTCCGTGCCCGCGAACCTGTGGTTACACTAGGATGCACCGGTTTCGTTTTGACAGAAGGGTGTGGACGGTGGAGAATGGCGGATATCCGTGCGTGTCCGGGAAAACTTAATCCACAACTTTGAGAGAGGAAAAACTTTGAGAGGAAAAATTATGAAAAAAGCGATTGCAATTGCTGTTGCTACTGGCTGTCTGTCATTTGTTGGCGGGATCGCGGTTGCCGATCGGGTTCGTGACTGGCACGATCTCGATGCGGTCCATCACCACGTAGAAGAAGCGATTCATGAGATGGACCACGCCCGCGCCGCCAACCACTACGATATGGCTGGGCATGGCGCCAAGGCGGAAGAGCATCTGCATGCCGCGGAGCACGAACTGCACGACGCGATCGAGGCGATCCGCGCCGAGCACTAGAGCGACTTTCCGCTAGCAGAAATCGGCCATCAGCCGTCAGTGAGGCTTGTACTGACGGCTGGTGGCTTTCTTCTTGGGGAGATTTTGTCACGTCCCCGTTTCGAGCCGATCAGGCTTCTATCGAGACCGGCATCTGCGCTAGCAGAGTGCTCGACCGGGTTCCGCCGACGAGAGCGAACTGTTGCAGTTCCTGCTGCAGCGTGGCATAACCCTGTTGCGCGCCGGCAAGGTTGCTCGACGTGAGATTCTGGCCGACCTGGTTGAGATCCTGGAGCAGGGAATTCTGGTTGCTTGAGCCCGAGCCCCCACCTCCGCCGCCAAGAGGGGTGTGAACATGGAAGTGGTAGGGAGGGATCTTGTACTTATCCGGGAAATCCTTTTGTGCGGTGGAGAAATCCTTTTGTGCGGCGGAAAGGTTGCCCGACTGAAGATCGCTCGGCGAGCTGGTTGAAAGCCTGGGCGGCGGAGCTGGAAGTGGAGGTGGTAGAGGCGGAGGGAGTGGTCGCGGACTGCGAATAGGCTTGCTGCAAAGTGGCGAAGTCGGACTGCGCGGCTGAGAGATTGCCGGACTGGAGATCCTGGCTGAGCTTTTGCATGTCCTGTTGGTTCGGAGAGTTGACGGAGCTGAGCTGGTTCTGAAGGAAGCTGCTGCTCAAAATCCCGGAGATCGACATTGATGTACCTCGATGTAAGAGTTGAAGAAGCGTTCGGCGGGAAATTCGCTGGTGAAAGATTAATCTGGTGCTGGCGAAAGATTAAAAGATTAGAGATTAAAGACTAATGCTGATACCGGCGAAGTTCCTCGTGAACCTGGTGGTGTAGGAGCACGCACGACTCCATTCGCGCGGGGGATGTCGCAGAAGAAATGTATCCGCATTTTGTGGCGTTTGCGGGCAAAGGTGTTCAGCGAAACGGCGCCGAGCGCGGCGGATAGGCAAAGTGTGCCGGTTGTGACGGAGGCAAGAATTGCCGGGCGCGGTGCCAGGCTGCTGTGCTGACGCAGGGCTTGGACCCGTCGACTACCCTCTCGGCTTCACCCGGGCTTCGGCAAAATGGGCAAGCTCGCGAGCGGGCCTATGCCCGCCCTCGAAAATCTTGAAACCAAATTCAGAAACAGTACACTTGTCGGCATGGCGCGAAACTTCAAAGATTTGACGGAGCGTGAAATTCTGGCGCTTGCGGTTTCACTGGAAGAAGAAGATGGCCGCGTGTATGCGGATTTCGCCGACGGGCTGCGTGAGACGTACCCGGCGACGGCCAAGCTCTTCGATGACATGGGAGCGGAGGAGTCGGAGCATCGGGCGTCGCTGATCGCGACCTATCGGGCGCGTTTCGGGGAACACATTCCGCTGATCCGGCGGCAGGATGTGAAAGGTTTTCTGCAGCGCAGGCCGTTCTGGCTCTCGCGTCCCTTGAAGATTTCCGACGTGCGCAAGCAGGCGGAGCTCATGGAACTGGAGACACGCCAGTTTTATCAGAAGGCGATCGGGCAAGTGACCGATGCCGGGGTGCGGAAACTGCTGGGCGATCTGGAGGAGATCGAGCGCAAGCATCAGGTGGCGGCGGAGGCGATGTCGGAAAGCATTACGCCGACGGTAAAGAAGACAGAGGAAGAAGCGCAGCGGCGCCTGTTTGTTCTACAAATTGTGCAACCCGGACTGGCCGGGCTGATGGATGGATCGGTGTCGACGCTGGCTCCGGTGTTCGCGGCGGCGTTTGCCACCAGAAATAGCCATGATGCGTTTCTGGTGGGCCTGGCCGCATCGATCGGAGCGGGAATCTCGATGGCTTTTGCCGAGGCGCTGTCGGATGATGGATCGTTGACCGGGCGCGGGCGTCCAGTGCTGCGCGGCGCAGTGACGGGATTGATGACGGCGGCGGGTGGGATTGGCCATACACTTCCGTTCTTGCTGACGAATTTTCATGCCGCGTTTATCGCGGCCGTGATTATCGTAGCCATGGAACTGGCGACAATTGCGTGGATTCGGAATCGCTATATGGATACCCCGCTGCTGTCGGCGGCGTTTCAGGTGGTGGTGGGCGGAGTGCTCGTGTTTGCGGTGGGGATTTGGATTGGGAGCTCGTGAGGGAGTCGGTAATTGGGTAATTTGTGATTGGATGATTTGAGGGCTGGCAACCTAACGCTGTCGCAGCGACCGTTGGACCTGGGAATTCCGCTCCTGGGCATTCTCGATGTTACGGCCGCAATCGTCGGTTTCCAGTCCGGTCGATTGCGTGCAATCGGGATTTATCAACAGTTGTGCGGCCTGCTAGTCGTCAAACAGTGTTGTGACTCAAGCCACTGACATCAAACTCTCCAGCCACAACGCTTAATTATTAAGATTCTCGTTTTGTCAGGCGCGAGTGACGAGGCAGCGAAAGGTTGCGCCGACTTTGTAGCTACCATCGGGCTGGCGGAAGGGCATCAGCGCCTTGGTGTGGACCTCATCCACCGCTTGGGCGCTGGAGTTCTCGATTGCGCGAGCCGCGACTCCCGAAGAACGAAGGCCTCTTAATGCCGTAGGCAAGTCGGCATAATGCCAGGGCGAATCGACATCAAATACATCGAGAGGTTCGAGAGCCGACGCAGCTGCGAAGGAGCGTAGTGCGGTTTCGTCCGATAGAGCAAATGGTCCTGGTGCGCCGGGCGGTGGCGGCGGCAGCAGCGGCTTTAAGGCCGCGACCAGCGACGCGGCTACCATGCCTTCGGGTTTTCCCCAAGTCATCACGACGACGTGTGACCCGGGCTTGGCGACTCGCTTGGCCTCCGCAAGGGCGGCACCGGGGCGGGCAGCGTATTGGAAAGCGTTAAACCCGGTTACGAGATCGAAAGAAGAGTCTGGAAAAGGCAGGCTCTCCAATTCGCCAAGATGAAAATTTCCACCGGGTACACGAGTACGAGCGATCGCCAGCAAGTTTTCGGCGGCATCCAGGCCGGAGACGCGCGCACCTCTTGTAGAGGCGCACTGGGCGGCCATTCCTGCGCCACATCCCAAGTCGAGATAGTCGGTTCCGGCTTTGAGGTTTACGCGGTCAAAGGTTGCCAGGTAAACAGGGCGACAGGTTTGCTCCTGAACTGCGGCCCAGTCGGCAGCGGCCGAACCCCAGAATTTACCATTCACCGCTGATGTGGTTTGTTTTTGTTCCATGGGGCATCACTTTATCGCGGGCACCCTGGTTCCGGCAAGCGGCGGCGAGGGAAGCACTATCACTGTCGAAACCAGCGATTTCACTCGCAACCCCGTCAGTGGGTGAGATCATATTTGACGAACCGCTTGGCAGGCGGGCATCACTTTACCTCTGCGAGGCAGTTCGATAGCTCGGCCTCGATCTGCTCGGTGCGACGCTGACTCTCGGCTCGATCCTTGTTGACCTTGGTGAGCTTGAGCCTCACGCCGTCGAGCATCCGGCTCCGACGTTGGATCACGGTCTCGTCGTCCGTACCGTCGAGCTGATCGATCACGTCTTGGTCGCGTTGGATCTCCTGGAGCTCGGTGTTGATCGTGGCCGTCGAAGGTTCGAGGGAGTTGAGCTTCTCGAGGTTGGCGCGGTAGCACGCGGCTTCCCGGTGAACACGAGCGCCGTGTAACCCGCGCACGCCGTAAACGATCGCGACAGCCAGGGACAAGACCAACAGCAGGAATATCTTTATAGCGATCGAGTGCTTCTTCACAGTGAAACCTCCAGAACGTTCCGTGCGTCGAGCAGGAATCGCATAGCTTCTGCGAGTGGATCGTCCTCAACGGCTACTGTATCGCCTCGCGGGTGAAATGGCGATATTCCGCCAGCCGCGTGCGGAGGCAGGTCCTTCGGTAACGTTCTACCCTTCGGAAGCGCAGAACAACTGGCCTTGACGTCCTACTTCGTGGCGGGATCGCTGTGGTAACAGGCAATTTCACCAACTGGGAGTTGCCGGGGCCAGCCGAGGCCCGCTGACTCGCGCAGGCCGAAAAACTCTGCGTCCCCGCCGCCCTGCCCGCGATCTATTCCGTATGGAACCCACGGTTCGTCCTCCGGCATGGAAGACCGTGCTGGCTTTCTCCATTATCTATTTCGTCTGGGGCTCGACCTTTCTGGCCATCCGCGTAGGCGTGCGTGAGGTTCCGCCACTTCTTCTCGCCAGCATGCGTTTCTTCATCGCCGGAGTCGTGCTCTTTGGATGGTTGCGCCTGACGGGTACTCCGTCGCCGTCTCGCCGCGAGTGGGTTTCTGCTTCGCTTCTCGCAGTCTGCATCTTTGTGCTCGATTACGGCCTGTTGTTCTGGGCCGAACAACGCGTGCCTTCTGGAATTGCCGCGGTGATGCTGGCGACCATCCCGGTCTTCATGGCGCTTTCGGAAATCATTTTTCTACGCACCCAGCGCCTTACGTTCCGGCTTGCTCTGGCTCTCTTGGTCGGCATCGGAGGCGTCTCGGTTCTGCTGAGCCGATCACTGAGCCTGAGTCTCGGCGAAGTCCCCATCGATCGTGCCGGCGCGGTTGCGCTGGTGGTGGCGGCGATGAGTTGGTCGATTGCCTCGGCTCTCGCCCGCAAGCTGGCGCTGCCCGCGTCGAAAGCCATGAGCTCCGGCGCGCAGATGCTGGCCGGAGGAATCATGCTCGCGCTGACGGCGGCAATTTTCGGCGAGTTCCGCGGATTTCATATTCAAGCCGTCTCTCGCGGCGCGTGGTTTGCGCTCGCCTACTTGATCGTGGCTGGCTCGATTGTGGGTTTCACCGCCTACGTCTGGCTCATCCATCATGAATCGCCTACGAAAGTTAGTACCTACGCTTACGTCAACCCAGTCGTGGCCGTGCTTGTCGGATATTTTCTCGGAGGCGAGACCGTCGGTCCTAGAACCTTGCTGGGGACGCTATTGGTGCTCGTCAGCGTCGTTGTGATCACCACCACGCCCGCGAAGAAGCCCGCCGCTCCGCCGCTGGTGAAACCGCTTCAAAAACTGGCGGAAGAGTAGCCGGCTTATCTAACGCTTCCACCGGGCGAAGCTTCAGCGCAGGGCCGCAGTAGTCGATAACGATTGCCGTCATTTTCGCGGGGTCAGGATGCGCTCGATTTGCCCAAGATGGTTGAGATCGTGTCCGGCTACCATGCGGACCATGTGCTCGATGGATTCCTGGCCGCGTTCGGCATGCTGGCCGTAGTGCTTCCACTGATCCGGAGAAAGCGATTTGAGAAGCGCGAGATTGGCTTCGCGCACCACGCGGTGCAGTTCGATGGATTTGCGCGGATCGCGTTTTTCGTAGTGTCCGGCAATGACCCAGGCGTTCTGATCGTAGGCTTGGACGGGTGTTCCGGGGGCTCCGAGAATGAAGCGTAAGCGCCAGCCGATGGCGATTTCGACGTCGGCGAGGTGGGCAACGATTTCAGCGACCGACCATTTCTCGGGCGCGGGGCGCTCGCGAAGTTTGGCATTGGGGACGCCTTTGATGAGGCGAGCTATTTTTTTGTTAGTGGTCGATTGGACTTTGATCGGGTCTTGTCCCTCGGCGTTGGCCATGATGCGTTGCGTGTATTGTTGAACGGTTTCGGACATTAGCAATCTCCTCCACTTTGTGCAGCCTCAGGTTTTCCTCTTCTTATTAATATAACCAAGAGTCTTTCCCTGTGTACCTCTGTGTCCGCTGTGGTTAGGATTTATGCCGCGAACTCAAGCGGACACGGCGCGAGGGCGAGGGATCTTGATAAATCGATGACCAATGGTCAATCCAAAGAAAAACTCGAGGTGATGAAAGTAACGAAATCCCTTGTAAAAAACGATTGAATAATGGTTTCCCAGTACTGTATCTTATCTTGACTGATAGTCAAAATAAGAATGGGAGTTGGGCCATGGAAGGAATTACCAGCAGTCTGGCGAAACCGACGCAGATGAGACGGGATGGCAAGCCGCGTCCCCGATCGGAAGCGAAGCGGGCGCGGATTGTGGAGGTTGCAATCGGGCATTTTGCCGAGCGCGGATATAGCGGCGCTCGGGTGGAAGATATTGCGGAGCAGTTAGGCATAGCGAAGGGGTCGGTGTTCCAGCACTTCAAAAGCAAGGACGGATTGTTCTTCGAGGCGTACAAAAAAGCGGTGCAGTCGTTTCCTAAATACATGCAGGCTCCGGCGGCGGCGCACCGAAGACTGTCCCGTTCTGGGTCATTCCCGGACCGGTGAAGAAGACCTGCGAGGATGGATTGGTGGTGACCAAGGCGACTGTGCCGGTGCC
>Ga0187862_10002690_pt1 | contig 17764 bp, 20 predicted proteins | sample June2016WEW_10_1_FD_133003 | JGI IMG/M metagenome (GOLD analysis project Ga0187862, IMG submission 133003) | Peatland microbial communities from SPRUCE experiment site at the Marcell Experimental Forest, Minnesota, USA - June2016WEW_10_150 | ecosystem: Environmental > Terrestrial > Soil >...
CGATTCCTCTGGCCGGCAACACCGCGAACTGTGAGTACTTGCTGCAGTGGCGGCAATCAAAGGCGTTGTCACAGGTTCTGGAAATCACTCTGCCCGCGAGTTCGTGGCGGCAGCGGCGGTCCGTCAGAGGCAATTCCGCAAAGTCCGACTTCCAGCACAACTCGATCGCCCGATGGGTGCGGAAGTCGCGCGCAGTGCGCAACACGGCGGAGACGACTGTCACGAGAATAGTCAGCGCCACGGCAAAAAACAGAGACAGAAACAGAATGTGAGCAAAGGTCCAATGGAATCCATCAATCCCCGGAAACATGCGGATCATCCCCTTTCGGATTTGCAAACAGCGGCAGGTAGCGATAGGACAAGGAGTAGCCAATGACTCCATACCCGATCACGCCGCCGAAACTAGCTACCTCTTGCCAACTCGGCGTGTAGTGCAGGAATTCGTCGAAAGCCAAAGTCGGCAAAGCCAGGGTTTGCACGGTGAGAACGAAGCGGTTCAGCAGTATGCCCACACAGGCCAGCGCTGCGGCGCTCAGAAGCAATCCGCGCCGCTTGGCCGAGCGACGGTAGGTGAGCAGAAACGCCGGGAGCAGGCCAAAGAGCACAATCTCCGCAAACAAGATCGGCAGGCCAAATGGTTTGTAGTTGTAATACTGCCACGGAGCAAAGCCCACCGACGGCGAAGTGAAGTTCAGCCATATCAGCGTGTCAATCGACTTGGCGGCGATGTAGATGGCGAGCAGCACGCCGGAAATAAATCCCAGGCGCTGGAAGAGTTCCGGCGGAACAAGGCGTCGTCTGGTTACCTTCTCGACGGCTGCGGTCACCAACATCAGAAAGCTTGGACCAGAAGCAATCGCGGACAAAATGAACAGGAAGAATGTTGAAGGCCAGATGAGGAACCCTTCCCGGAAAGCGAAGGGACGGCCGCGCAACACTCCATAAAGCCCGCCCAGCGATCCCTGGTGAAAGAACGAGAGCAGCGTCCCCACGCCTGCCAGCACCGGCACCAGTTTGTGCAGTTGATGTTCAAAGACCAGAAACGATGGCAGCTTGCGCAACTGGCGGTTACGCAGCAGGATCGGAACGTATTCCAGGCAGAGCACCAGCAAGTAGCAGGAAATGCAGAACGTGACCTCGGTGAGCATCGAGTGCGTATTCGGATGCCAGAAGGTGAACCACGCGCGCAGCGGCTGCCCCACGTCCACCATTAATATGGCAACCGCGCCGCTGTAACAGATAAAGCCAACGACGACAGCGGTGTTCAGGATCGGCTGCAGTTCGGCGCGCTTCAGAATGTAAACCAGAAACCCCGTGAAGAACGCACCCGCCCCCAGCGCAATGATTCCCAGGTCTAGAAAAATCCACAGGCCGAAAGCGAATCGGTTGTCCATGTTGGTCTGGTTCAACCCGTAATACAGGCACAGCCCAGCCGCATATACGCCCAGTGCGAGCACAACGGCCCAGGGAGCCAGCCAGAGCAGGAACTGCGGCAGCGAGGTTCTTTCTTCGCCTCTGGCGATCCAGCGCGTGTCAGTGAAAGTGGTGCTAGCCATGTTTGACCTCCGCATTGGCGGATGTGGACTCGGCCAGCGCTCTCACCCACGCTTCTTTGGATTTGTAGTAGAGCTTCGGTTCGGTGCCCAGGCGTGTCAGGAACCGGAATGCATCGGGGGAATGCGCCTCTTGAGAGACAGGATCGTTCTGGTCGGCCAAATTACCGAACCGGATCGCGGCCGTCGGACAAGCTTCGGCGCAAGCTGGCACGTAGTCGGCAGGATCGATTTCGCGCCGTCCCGCAGCGGCGGCCTTCGCTTTCGCGGAATGCAACCGCGCATGGCACATGTTGCACTTTTCGACGACCCCGCGCATCCGCACCGCAACTCCCGGATTCAGACTCTTCTCCATTCCCGCAGGCCACGCCGGATCCCACCAGTTGAAGTACCGCGCATGATAAGGACACGCGGTCATGCAATACCGGCATCCCAGGCAGCGCTGCGGCATTTGCATGACGATGCCGGTGGCCTTATCCACTTCGACTGCTTGCTGCGGACACACGCTCACACACGGCGTCTCGCGCTCGCAATGCATGCACGTGATGGGGATGAATACCTCGCGGCGTGCGCTTCCCTCCATTTCATTCGAGACCCGCCGCACCAACATCGGCGTCAACCCGGTTCGAGGAGTCGCTTGCGGAATGGACGGCACATTGTTCTCGGACGCGCATGCCACCATGCATGCGCCGCAACCGGTGCAGCGATCGAGATCGATCACCATGCCGTAACGGGCGTTCATGCGTTCCTCCCCTCCGGCGCTTCCCGTAAGCTGGATTCCTGGTAAAGTTTCGAGGCCAATGGAGGCAAAACCGGCGCGCGCCACGCTTTAGACCAGTTCATGCTTGACGAACTCATGCTCTGCGCGGAACGTGCTGTTGCTGGCCATTCCTTTAGCGCGCAACGGAAGGCGGCGGACCGCGGCGGCTCGCCGATCCAGACCGCTCCCTTCCAGAGCTGCTCTTCGAGCTTCTGAACGGATGCGAACTTCGCGACTGGTGTCGTGTCTTGTCCCTGTAGAGTTCCCGCGCGCTCACGGAAGAGATCTGCGCAACGTGCGTGAATGATTTTCTCTACCGGCATCAAAGTGGGATCGATGCCACTGAGGAAGAGGAACTGCGCCGCACTCTGCACCCCTGGCGGCGCCTTCAGCAAAGTCGGAGCCACCGCATAGGTTGCAATCGCGGACGCGGGCGAGGTGGGAACATCGGTCAACTCTTCCAAGAAGCCCGGCGCCGGCAGCAGCCAGTCGGCGGTGCATGACCCTCCATCCCACGCGGCGAAGCGGAAGACCTCGGCATTGGTCGGCGGGGCAAAGTTCCAAGGGACGGTGGAATCGATCAGCACGGCACGAGCAGAGCCGATGTCGGCCGCGGCGGAAGCATACGACTCGGTGTGCTTAGCTCTCCGCACGATGCCGCCCGGTGCTCCGGCCGCGCCCAGCACCACATTCAATGCCGCAATCGCCGGATTGCCGTCGTTCGCGATCACCAGCACGGGAGGCCTTGCAACCATGGTCCGCGCCAGATCGGCGATCGCGCCGATGCTGAGCCCAGTCTCGTCGGCAGCTTCAGCGAGGGTTATCGGCGGCATCGGGCCGCGCGCAGAAACAGAGACAAGGTGCTCGTCGAGCAGCACCCGCGCCAGTCCCGCCGCCAAAGCGGCTTCGGCGCCAGCATGAATTGGTACCCACTGCCACGCACGCGTGGCGGTTCTCGAAGGGGCAGTCCCGGAAAACGATGGTTCCACCTGAATCAGGCGCAGCTGCGGATCGGTCGAGCCCGCCGCTCGCTCCGCCCACAATCGAGTGAACCGTCCGGGAGTGCCCCAACCATCCAGCAACGGCGCGCCAAAGCTGACGACGGTCTGCGCGTTCTCAAGGTCGTAACCCAACCCGGCTGCGGGCACTCCGCTCCACATCTCATAGGGCGACAGGGCCTGCATCTCCGGACCAAGCACGGCGCGATAGCTGCCGCGCTTTTGAGCAAAAGACTCGAACACCGATGAAGCCGCACGGCCAGGATAGCCGTCGATAATCGCGATTGGACCCTCGCCGCATGCTTTAGCAAAAGCCGCCCGCGCTTCTTCCCAAGAGGACGAGTTCGTCCGATGACGCACCGTACGCAACCGCTGCGGATGCCAGTTCAGTTGGTGCGCTCCGTAGCCGAGGGGGCACAAAGCTCCGCGAGTGATGGGATGACTGGCCACGCCAGCAATGCCCACCGGCCACCCCGCGGCCATGCGCACGCGCATTCCGCATCCATTGGGACACAAGGTGCAGAACGACTGTTTCACTTCGACCGGCCCGTGTGTGGGCTGCGGAATCCACGGCCAATTCTGGCTCCAGATGGAAACGTCATCCAGCAGCTTCCAGGGCACCGGTGTGATCGCCAGACCCGCCGCTCCAGCCGCACCCCACAGCAGCAGATCTCGTCGCGTGACTTTCATACTTCTCCTTTACTGATGGCAACCGAGGCAGCCGACCTCGAGATTGTGACGGCGATGACAGTCTTCGCAGTCGCTCATCTTCATGCCCTCGTGCGGCGCGCGTCGCAGGCGCGAGATCGAGTGCCCCCAGATATCGCGGCTATATCCGCTGATGCGGTTTACCTCATAAATCCGCACCTCGTCAGTCTCGCCATACGTCGAGTGACATTCGGCGCAGGCCAGAGCGACGCGCTTCACATGGATGGCATGGGAAAACCAGACGTTCGCCGGCTGCCGCGCGTACACCAGCCACGGAATTTCCTGCCCCGGCTTGATGTAGGTGTCCACCAGGATCGCTTCCGCCTTACTCGTTCCCATCCGCTCGGAATGGCAGCCTGCGCAAGTCTCTATCGTGGGAATCCCGGCAAACGTGCCATCATCGCGCAGCGCATGGCACTGGCTGCATTCCGCGACCCCGGATTTCTCCGCGTGCGTCTTGTGCCGGAACTCGAGCGGCTGATGCCGTCGCGAGTAGAGCGCGCGCGGAAACGCAACCCACCCGGCCAGCAGTGCGACCGCCAGCCCAAGGCCGAGAACAAGGATGGTCCGTTTCGCCGTCATTCCTCCACCGTCCAGTTCTTCCGGGAAAAGAAATGCTGGAACAAACACACCAGATGCTGCCGCGATAACAACTGCGCCACTCCGCGTACAGGCACGCCGCCATCGCAGCCCACAGCATGCGTCGCGTGGATTTCGCGCGCCAGCCGCTCCTGGTCCTCAGCCTGCCAGGCCGAGGCTTGCGGCCCGGAGATGAGACCGGCGCGCGTCCGGCCCGGCAGTTCCCAGCCTTCGAACAACCAGCCTGCGCCGTAAGGGTCGGCAGTCAGCCGAGCCGGATCGCTGCGCACGCGGCTGTTCACGCTCTGAATCAGCAGCGGATTCGGAAACGTCATAGGCCATTCGACGCCATGGATGGTGAGCGTAAGAGAGGGACAATGGCTTCCGTGCAGCGTAACGAAGGTGACGCCGTCGACGGTCCCGGTCACACTGGCCAGAAAGCCATCGACGCCGATATGGCACAAGCCGGATTCCTCCGTGTCGAGCCAGAAATGGTTTGGGGTGTATAGAAGATTTGCTGGTGGAGTCGTCGCGTGGGGACGCGCGAGCAACAAATAGGAATCGCAATAGCGGTAGCTATTACTTGTGCAACTCGAGAGTTGCGAGTCGCTGAAGGGCACCAGTTTCGGGACGGGCGAGGCGCCGCAATACTGCACCCGGACTTCTTCGAGATGAGGGCAGCGCTCCAGTTGCGGCGGGCTGGAGGCGGCCAATGGGCACTGCCTGTATTCCGATGACGTACAGCGTCCGCCGTCGGCTGCCACTCCGGGCCCGTCGAGAATCAACTTCTGCACTGGCGCAGCGTGGCAGTATCGCGCTCGGCCTTCTTTGAGAAATGGGCACGCCATAACTCACTTCCGCGATTTTGTTTCTGGTTTGTCTTCTGATTTCTCTGGTGAAGACTCTGCCTCCGAAGGCTCGACTCGCTCGCCTCCGTCCGCCATCGTGAGTCCCAACCCTGGCACGGATAGAGTGTGCAAGTCGGCGCGCGACATCGCCCACATTTCCGCATCAAGGCTGTCCGCCACATGCGCCCTGTGTTCCTTTCGGTTCCACAACTCCCAGCCCACAGCGCCCGTCACCACCAGCGCCGCCAGGACTGTGACCGCGACCAGTGCGAGGTTCATCACTTGCAGCCAAAATGTCCAGTCATTTGCCATTCGGATTGCCTCCTTGCCGCTAAGGCAGCGGCCACTCTAGAAGAAGCAATCCAGACACCATCAAGCGAATGCAATCACTTACGAGTAATTTGCCCGGATGCGTGTCGGTATTTCCGGCACCTGAGTAGGTTTTCCCGACAAGTCTGGGTTGAGATTATGACGAGGCCAGATATCCCGCGATGGCTGGCGTAATCGGGACTTTGCGACGACGATTCACGCCACCGGCAGTCAGCGGGAGCGACTCTTCAGCTTAGGGGGCTAAACTCTGGTGATTCCACCTGAAGCAAGCGGTACGCTTCGTCCATTGTACGAACCACATGCAATTCAGGGCGGCTCTTTTCGCTAAGCATCTGAAACATGCGCATCATTCCATAACGGAAATCTTGCGGAGCGACAATGACGCGCATATAACCAGCCGCAATTACGGGCGCACTCTGTGCCAGTTTCCGTATGGCGTGGCTGGAAACTTCAAACTTCGTCACCCTCGAAATGTCGGTAATGCCGCGGCACGGTGGACGGGACTCCACATATCTGGCCGCTGACGCGTAGGCATCCAACACAATCGCGTCGGTCACTCGGCCTTCCAGAGTCCCGCGCAGGATGTTGTTCCTTGCGTCGAACTCCATAACAATTCCCTTGAAGAAACTACCCATGGTTCAAGAGTAGTACGCCGATTCCGAACCCGAAAAGTTACCTTGGAATGTTGCCGGGGAGGTCTTTCAATTGACGAAATCGTTTACAGCAATGACCGGGTTGTTGGGGGAATAGGGATTTTGCGACAGCAATCAGCAGGTAATCACGCCCAGTGCGCTCTGCTCGCTACTTCCGCTGGATAGACTCCAAGTACTTGGTTACATTTTCCAGCCGCACATTGCCTAAGTCCTGATCAAACTCGATCTCGTGGAAGATCGGCCCCCAAATCGGCATCTGCCTGGAGCCGTGTGCGGGGAGGCGATCGTCGCTGCCAAACATGATGATGGTTTGCACATGAATGGTTGGAAATGCGCCGTCATTGTGTTGCGAAAGGCTGGTCAGGTCGGGAATCTCACGCTTCAGCGCCTTGGCCACCGGTCCATTGCCTCGCCCATCGAGTCCGTGGCAAGTCGCGCAAGAATTTCGAAAGATGCTGGCCCCGTCCACCGGACGGGTTGGTGGTTGTCGTTGGCTCCTGGATTGTGCGGAGGCGGGGTCGACCAATGAAACCAATAAGAGCACCAGCATCGGTACTCGTCGCTGCACGGCGGCCTCCGACAAAGAAGTGCTTGCGTGGAATGCGACTCGATCATACATCACGCCACAACCCCCGCCGCAGGGTCCAGGGTCACTGCGTGTAATGTGGGATTTTCCAACAACTGTCATTTGGCGACAGGCCAAATCCACGGCTTTCATCGACTTGCCCGTCCCCCACAGTAAGATTCCCCCCAATGATCGGCCAAACCATCACAGAATCCTCAAAATCGATAATTATCCACAGATCTTGGTGCTCACAAAGCATCGACTGGGCTTATACTTCGCCACGCGCAGAAGTATGCGCAAAGGAGACTCCCCCATGAAGAAGGCACTAGAAGTCCTGCTAACCGTTGTGGCACTAGCTGGGTTGTACAGCGCAATCTTGACCAGCAGCGCCTCGCCGCCTGGCAATTCTGCCATTCGAGCAGAACAGACTGTGGTCGTTGCTGACGGCAGCGACCCGATGCCTTTGTGCCGCGGCAAAGGCTGCGGCAAATAACAGGTAAGCCGAATTCATAAATCGACGCCAGACCGCCCAAAATAAATGTTGCGGAGCGGTCGAGGGATAGGTATGCTTCCGAGCATTACGTGTACGTAATGCGATGAACTCGTTAACGTATGTGAACTGGCTCGCCGGTCCGCTCTTGCAGATCACTCTTCTGATCTTCATGGTCCGCCACCAGGTCCGTGGGGTGTTTCCCCGATTCTTTTCCTACATCCTGTTTCAGACCCTGAAGTCGGCATGTCTGTTTGTCGTATACCGGTATTTCCCCGAGAGCTACTTCGACGCTTACTGGGTCGGAAACGCCCTCAGCGTGATCTTTACGGTCGCGGTGATGGATGAAATATTGCACAGTCTCTTTAAGGAGTATGGAGGTATTCAGAGTTTGGGAACCACCATATTCCGATGGTCGTGCGGGCTGCTCTTTCTGCTGGCAATTTTCGGTGCGTGGTCGAGTAACGAAGCGGGTGGAGACAGGGTCGTAGCGACGGTGTTTGCCTTTGATCGCAGCGTACGCTTGATGCAGGTTGGGCTCTTCCTGCTCTTGATGCTTCTTTGCCGCATTTTCAGAAATTGCTCGCGCCAACAGGTGTTCGGCATAGCGCTGGGATTCGGAGTTTTTGCCAGCGTTGAGCTAATCCTGGTTAGTTTTGTGACGTGGTATGGCGACGGTCAAGCCGCGATGATCAGTCTACTGAAGAGCACGGCGTACAACGCCGTCACTCTTGTCTGGATCGGCTACCTGAAACAGCAGCCGCAACTGGTGCCAAAGGTTGAGGCAGCTACGCACGCTAATACCCTCGGTATGGCATTGTCCACGGTACCCGCGGTGTCGGATCCTGACGCAAGCTTTATGTTGAGGGTAGAGCAGGCCGTGGACCGGGTTTTGTCGCGCAGCGATTGGCCGAGACCAGCGGCAGAGGGATCTCGGGTCGTCAGCCGCAAACCCAATCCGGAAGAGAGCAATTAAACCTGATTCCCGCCGGTGTGCGAATGATGAACTCCACGGCAAAGCAATTAACTAATGCGGCGAACTGGCCACCGGAGGAAGGCCAGATCATTTCGTTAAAATCTTCCACCGAATCCGAAACAGCGATTCTCAGAGAAGTGCGTTGGGGTTTGGTCTGGCGAGATTTCATTCTTGAGGACGGACGAGTGATACCCGAGCACAGGATCTCGGGCTGTCCCCAGCCACAGGCGTGGCGCAAAATCAGTGAGGTCACTGACCAGGAGCGAGAGGAGTGTGAGGAGCGGCTCCTTTCGATGGCCGGGGCCGGGATGGATCCTCGCAAACGGGACCAGTCTTTCTGGGCGGAGCTGAACCAGTACCTGGCATACACATACCTCAGGTTCAAGCCGGCAGGGTCCAAAATACAAGACCAAGACAAAGACAAAGACAAAGACAGGAACAAAGAGCGATGACGAACTGACTGGGAGCTGGAGTCTCAAGTCGAGTGAAGAGAACGAGGTTTGGAACTGTGAGTCGAACCGATGATGAACCCGACGAGTTGCAGGTGTGGAGAGTGCTCTCCGAAGCTGGCCTGGTAGAAATACGACTCGACGAATTTGCAGAAAGAATCAGAGACGTCAAACGTATCGTCACAGGACGCCTTCGTGAATTGCTGGAGTTCAACACCGGCGTTCAAGAATGCGAATCTGCGGCCTACTCGCTGGGTACACTGAAGGGATTAGAGTTGAAGGTGCTGGCGAATGCTCCGAAGCCGCCCGACCCGCCGAAGATATGATCTTGTTCAAGCAGGTAAAACCCCGCAGTCGTCCGGAGCTTCATGCTTCTCCAACTACTGATGCTGCCGTGCGATTTTCCACGCTGAAAACATTTCTGTGCCTGCAGGCCGTAAAACTGCTGCACGATCAAGGAACAATCCCCCTCCGTTTCCGCCGGTAAGGAGGCACTATGGTCAGCGATGGTCCGAAGAAGCGACTTGATAAGAATTGGGAAGAACTCGTCGCAGCAGCTTCAATGGAAACCGACCCCGAAAAGCTCGCAACCATGTTGGAAGAGATCTTTGCTGCTCTCGAAGAGCGTGAACGAACTCTGTCGCTGCGACAAAATCCATCTGGTCTCTGAGAGCGTCCCACAGAGACTTGACGACCCGACACCGATAATTAAATCCGAGGCAGGCGCAAAAGCATTGGCTGGTCCGGGTCAATGAGCGATATGGGATTTTTCAACAACTGCGGGATTTTGCACCCGCTAGTTGGGTAGTGGCTGTTGGGTGATCTCGGTCGGCGGCATTTTGGGTTCTTTCCGCTTTTCCTGCGAGTCCACTGAAAACAGCATGTAATGATCGAAGCTGTGGGTGCGGAAGTAGCGGCGCTTGCGGAAGTCGAGGTAGATTTCGACAGTCTTCGGAAGCCACAATTCCACATTCTTTTGCTGGAACAGGACGGGGCTGTACTCTACGACTTGCCGCTCGCTGCCTAATTGGATAGTGGACACCGGACTCACTAGTTCCGCCTCGATGCGTACTATCTGAAACTTGTCCGCCGTGATCCAGGCGCGGCCTTTGAGCTGCATCGAAAATGCTACGCCGTCCACCTTGTAATCCTGGAAGCGGGCGGGCCGGTCGGCGCGCTGCTTGAAGTGAACCAGCCATGCTGCCTGTTCATGCCAGCGTCCCAGCCCTTCGCAGGTCATCTCGAAGTTTTCGCGCATGACGGGATGAAATATCAGGGCCAAGGCGGCAAACCCTTTGGTGGCGATCCCGTCGACATAGTCAGCACGCAGCTGGCGCTCCGAGCGGTACTCATCCACGCCAATGTACCCTGGCATCTCTTCCGAGATGGAAGCCTCGTAGTTGTAGTCCCGGGTTTCCCTGGTTGCAGGATTCCCCATTTCATCCACGCGCTCGTGCACCAGGTGTTCGATTGCCGCAATGTGGGAGACGTCGTCGACCAATTCCTTAACGCGCTTGCCTGACATTTCGATTACAGTGTCGTACGGACAGCTGACTCCCAGCGCGACCGTCGGCTTGACCTCATCGATTCCCGGAGGTTGCCAAGGTTTGACGGAGATGGGAAGCTCCGGAGATGCGAGTAGCGGGTCGACGCTGGGCACCGGCATCGCGTTCTTCGGCACGGCTTCAACACCATTTCCGGCTACATTTTTAGTAGCCGGGACAGCGCCGGTATTGATTGCCTCGAGCGCGGCGATAAGCTCGCGCACTTGTGGAACGGCGGGGTTCTGGGGAGAATCCTGCACGAAGGCCTTGAGCACTCGGACTCCTTCGTCCCTCTTTCCCAGATACACCAAGGCCTGCCCAAGAGCCAGATGCGCCGTACTGGCTCCGTTTTTTGCCTTGGCGATAGCCAACTCCGCCTGTTGCCGAGCCTGCTCATACTTCCTCTGATTCAGGTAAGCACCGGCAAGCAAGTCGTGCGCCATCCAATAGTCGGAATCGGCGGCGACCGCTCTTTCCAGGGTTGCTGTCGCCAGGGGATAGTCCTGTTGAATGAACTCCACGCGGCCGAGTAATGTCAACGCCCGCACGTGATGCCCATCGAGATCGGAAGCGGAGCCCAGATAGATCCGCGCCCGACCGAAGTCCTTTTGCTGATAGAACAGGCAGCCCAAAAGATAGTTCAGATCCGGATTCGACGGTGCCAGCTGGTAAGCCGCATCCAATTTCTTTCTTGCGATCGTGAGGTTCCCTGACTGGAGAGCGGAAACAGCATTCTTGGCTTGTTTGCGCGCCTTGGGGGACAAGGCCGCGTCGGCGATGTTGAGGTCCACCGCGGTTGGATCACGACGCAGGATAATTTCCAGCGGAATGGTCTTGATGGAGCCAGCCACCTGGAGTTCTTTTTGCTCGCTCAAATATCCGACAGCGCTTACCTCGAATTGGTACTTGCCGACAGGCAGCTCGAGTGCGGCTTGCGACTTTTCATCGGTGGCCTGCCAGTTGACGGTGTGGGCCGACTGGTTCGTGGTCTTCACGACCGACTGGCGGTCAAGGCGAGTCTTGCCGTCCTCCGCGAACACGGAAACCAGGACTACCACCCCGCCGTTGTTCTCGAAGCTCCGAACTTTGTCACTGGTCAAGTTAAGTTCGCTGAACGGGTCATCGGTAACGGGCTTAAACGGGTTAGGAGGCGTCACCGTCGGAGGCCCCGCTTGCGCCGATGCCAGCGCTGCCAGAACATGGAGGAAGAACAAGGCTCCGGAGCAGTGGGCAGCTGTTGTCCGAAGTGTATTTCCGACGGTCATAAAGCAGCGGGGTTGAGCATCTCACGCTGGCATGTATTGGTCAATCTCCGTCAGCGATCAGAGACACGTAGAGCATGGCCGGTGGAGGGAACCAAGAGCAGGTCCTTCGCTTCGCTCAGGATGACAAAGTAGCTGAGAAATCGTCGCAAGGACGTGTGAATTTACGGAGCAGAGTCTCGCCGCGGCCTGCTAGCCTTTCACGCTGATCTTTGAGAAGGAGAGCACGGCCGTTCCCGTGGTGGGGCGTCCCATCGAAAGGGCGGGGCGGAAGGTGGTGAAAATCAGCAGGTTCTTCAACTGCGGCAGCACCGCTTTGGCGTCGTCGGGTTGCGACAGGATGCGGTAATCTTCGACCCGGCCGTTGGCATCCACGTAGGCTTCAATCACCAGCGCATCGTCGCCCATATTGCCGAGCGACATGCCGAACGCCGACTGCTGGAGTTGAGGACGGGTGTAGAGCATGAGTGGAACGTCGGAGCTGCTGGCCTGGAGCGCTTGCGGCAAGGCAAAGAAGCCGAGGAGCAGTCCGAAAGTCAACACCGCGCTGACTAGCCCGGCGGTAGCTGGAACCATGAAAGCGTTGAACGAATTTGTCAGCCTTACCAGCATTCCTTCAAAGCGCGGACGGCGCGTCTGCGCGGCCTCGCGCGAAATCGCGACCCGCAACTTTAACGCGAGGTCAGCCGGGGCCTTCTTGCGCCCGAGACTGGCAAGCAACTGTTGCGTGCGCTGCATCGCGGCGAATTCCCGCTCGCAAGCGGCGCACTGTTCCACATGGCATGTGAGCGCGTGCATCTCCGCGCCGCTCACGCGGCCGTCGAGATACGGCGAGAACAACTTTTTCGTTTCGGCGCAGTTTGTCTCAGCGTACTTTGTCTTAGCGAACCTCGTCTCAGTGAACCTCATGGCGTCACCTCAACCTCTCGGCCACCACGCGAACTTTCCCGCAAACTTCCCCCCGAACTCTGGCTGGCGCAGTTGTGCCGCTGGCCGTTCGGAGCGAGATCGGGAGCGAGCAGCCCCAACTCCGGACCTACTTCCCGGACATACCCTGCTAATTTCTTGCGCAGCGCGTCGCGCCCTCGCGTGATGCGTGACTTCACGGTTCCCAGCGAGATGGCTAAAACTTCCGCGATTTCCTCGTACGACATCTCTTCCAGGTCGCGCAGGATCAGCGCCGTCCGATACGGTTCGGGCACTTGCTGCAAAGCCTCGTCCACGGCCGCGCGCACTTCGGTATGCGCGAACTTTTCAAACGGCGACTCTCCGGGATCGACCAGCCGCTCTTCTCCTGAAAATTCGTACTCACCTGGCATCGGGTCAAGCGGCGTTTCCTGTGCCTTGTGCCGGAACCACCAGCGCCTGCGATTGGCGGCCTCGTGCAGCGCGATGCGGTAGATCCAGGTCTTGAGGCTGGACTCACCGTGGAAGTGCTTCATTCCGCGGAAGACCTTCAGAAATACATCTTGGGTCGTGTCGGCCGCGTCCGACGGGTCATTCACGATGCGGTAGATGACGCTGTAGATCGGCTGGTGAAACTCGCCGATCAGCCAGGAGTAGGCTTCTTCCGAGCCCGCCTTCAGTTCAGCGATGACGGCGGATTCCTGGGTGCGGGCCCCGATAGCGCTTGCTAGATCGCCCAATGTCGTTGCTCCCGCCATGGTGGCGTTGCCCTCAATTATAGAGTGACTCTGGCCCGCGCGGAGGGAATCTTTAAGCTTGCAGACACGACTCCCACACGATGGTTCCCGCTTAGGTAATTAGACTCCGACGCGGGCATTGGAGTTCCCGCGCTAAGCCTTGTTTTTGCAATAAATTGGAGGCAGCGGGGCGGGGTGGCGCCCGACTAGAGATGAAAGCCGGGTTTTCCGAGGGGCAGAACGAACTCAGCCGCGTGGCCACAGACGGCGGCAACCGCAACATCATAAGGAAGAACGAGGAGGAAATGGATTGGGGCCATTACTTTCGACACTTCCGCCGGCGCGGCGCCTGCCGATAGAGTGGAGCAAAAGGGGTTTTCTTCCATGTTTCGAGTGGGAATCTTGATGGTTACCGTTTCACTGTCTGCCGGTCTGTTCACCGGGACCAGCATGGCCCAGACGCAGGTCCACGTGGAGCGCAAGGTGATCAGCAGAGTCGCCCCCTTTTATCCAGAAACGGCGAGGCGCATGCGCCTTGCTGGTGTGGTTAAGCTGGAAATTATCATTCGGGCAAATGGGACGGTTAAATCCGTGAAGGCGCTGGGGGGAAGCCCGGTGCTGATCCCATCGGCTGCCGAAGCGGTGCAAAACTGGAAGTTTGAGGCGGCGCCCGAAGAAACCAGTGAGATTGTTCAAATCAAATTCGAGTCGCCATAATCACAAACAAGAATAGACCGGGGCGGGATTCTGCCGTTCTCATCTCTTTTCATTCCCGTCTTTGCATCCGCTCATTCGCTCATTACTGCGGGGATGAAGCGCTCGGCGGAGCGGTGGTGGTTGCTGGGGGCTGCGGTTTGGGCGCTTTCTTTTTCACCGGCTTCTTCGGGGGCTCGGTGTCATCGACCACAATCTTTTTTGGGGGCGGAGGTGGCGCGGCGGTCAGGGTCTTGACTTGCGCGCGCAAACGGGTCAACTCATCTTCCTTGTTCGCCGCCAGTTTCTGCAGGCGATCGCCAAATGAGCGGCGCGCATTCTTCAGTCCATTCAGGTCGTTGTCGAGACTCTGAAACTCGTCTTTCGATCCGAACGCTCCCGCCAATTCCGCCACCGATCCAAAAACGCTATACAGCGCATCGAGGTTGCGGTAGAGCTTGAAACTTGTTCCCAGATCTTCCGGCGAGTTGTTTAGTTGCGCGATGGTTTCCGGCAGGGTTGACTGCAAGTTGCGCTGGATAGACTCGACGTCCGCCACGGTCTGTTTCTTGGTGGCGCCGTCGGTCTTCCATCGCTCGATGCGCGTCTTTTCGAGATCGGATTGAATGCTCAGTACCGTCTGCTGCAATTGCGCCAGGATGCCGTTCAGTTCGCTGACCGACGCGTAAGCGACCGGGGGCTGCGTCCCGGATGTGGTTTGCGCAGATGCCAGCGCGGCCGCGAACGTCGCTGCCAACACCGCGATGAGGCAATGAAGAAACGACCGAACAAGAAAATTCCGCGAGTTCAACATGGGGCTCCGATTGTGGTCTGTGGTTTGTCACCCATATCCTATTTGAGGTTGACCACCGGAGTCGAGTTTGACGCCGCGACCAAGCTAAGCGAGAATTGAAAGATAGCAATTGCCCGCGGTACCAAGTGGGCCTGTGGCGCAGCTGGGAGCGCGCTTCCATGGCATGGAAGAGGTCGTCGGTTCGATCCCGACCAGGTCCACCAAGTCTCTCAACAAGCAGGCGTCGATCCTCGTCGATCCCCGGCAATGAGCGGGGTCCTCAACTCTTGAAAACTAACGAGTCGAGAGGAGCGCCGAGCGAAAACGTCCATCGATACCGGGTGCCCGGAATTTGCAGTGAGACTGCGGTGAGCAGGACCCTCTTTCCCCACTTCCGCTGGTTTTTGACGGATGGGCGATTGAGTACGTTGACCCATGCCAAACTACGGACATAGCCGTGCTCCTGGGCATAGTCGAGAACCGGCTTAACGACCGCGAATTGCAGCCCGTGGCGGCGAAAGGATTTGAGCACCAGCGTGTCATATTGGATGATTTCGTCGGCGCGGGCGCAAAGTTTCATGCCGAGTTCCTTCACTATCGCCTCGTTGAAACTTGTCCACGTGTAAGCGACCAGCTGATCTCCGATAAAGCCAACTGCTACCAAGTCACCTCTCTGCAACCGTGCGGAGATGTCGGCGGCGACGAGACCTGTGGGAACCAAGACGTCGATCGCCGCCTGCGAGTCTGCCGCTCCACGATACAGGCGCACGAAGAAACCCGGCGGCGTAGGCAAGGAGGGCCGTTGCCGGGAAAGGTCACCTTCAAACACATAAATGGCTCTAAGAAAGGGCTTAGTGAGCTTGAGTAACTTCCAGAGAGTGGGCTGGAAACCGATTTCCATTCTTGACCTCTAGCAGAAGGCATTCTACATATAGTTTCGTGCTCCAGGCACTCTTGTTTCCTGGTGTTCGTTACTGGCCCAAGTCATTCCTGACATTCGGTGACCACGCATCCCGCGTTTGGTTCGCAGCGCAGTTCGAACAATGCATATTCGAGCATTACTTCGAGCATTACAATGGGGTAGCAATGAAAGCGCAAACCTCCCTGCTGCTCTTGACGATACTGATCGCCACCTTTGCATCCGCTACCGACAAGTACGTCTCTACCGAATTCGGCTTCGCCGCGTCTTTTCCCGCGGACGTCGCCCATACACAAATCACGCCAGAGGTGAACAGCTTTGTCGCCAACGGTCCGGGCGGGGCATGGGTGGCTCAAGTGAAAGTAACCAAAAATGTTGTGATGCCGCAGAAGGTCACCAAAGAGTTCATGGAAGCGAAGCTCGCGGAAGTCCTGAAGGATGGTGGCTTGGTACAAGACGGTGCCAGTTCATACACCACATTCCAGGGCTATCCGGCTCTTCTCGCAACGGCGACCTTCATCGTCGACAACAGAAGGACTGAGCATGTCCCATATCCTGTGGTCGTAGACATGAAACTCATCTTCGTCAAGAGCCAGAATCTGGTCAAGGGCCAGAATCGCGTTTACTGGGTCGCGGGCTGGGCGATTCAGGGCGAGGATCGCTCGGGCATACAATCGTTCCTGGATTCGTTCGAATTGAGGTAAGAGCGGGGAAGCTGTTCTTCACGGAGGGCAAAAAACCTCAGCCCGGTTCTTCCGCAACCTGTTAGGCTAGAGTGCCTCCGGCGGCGGTTACAGAGATCCGAAAATCAAGGGGATTCCATGTGGGACAGGCGTTTCGGCTTTGTTTGTGCGAAGTTGATGGCTATGGCGGGCGCATTGGCTGCGGTGCTTTTGGTGGGGTCGATGGGCGCGGCGCAGACGCAAGGCGCCGGTTCGGCTGCTTCTGATTCCGCTTCCGATCGGCGGCTGCAAAAGGCCTATCGCTTCCAGAAGGGTGGGTGGACGTACGTTCATCTGGAGGGATCTCCCTCCGATATTGGTTTCCAGCACGGGTATCTGCTGGCGGCCGAGATCGCAGATGGGTTCGATGCGGTCAAACTGATCGACACGCACCAAACCAAGCGCGACTGGGAGTTCTTCCGCACGACGGCGCGCGAGATGCTGTGGCCGCACATCGATGCCGAGTATCAACAGGAATTGCAAGGCATCGCCGACGGGGTGAAGGCACACGGGGTAAACCTCGACGTCTACGATATCGTCGCCCTCAATGCGTTTGAGGAAGTGCCGGACTACTACGTGCCGTGGTTGAACAAGAAGACGCAGAAGACAGCCAGCCAGAAAACGAATGCGCCGAAGCTGGTGGCTCCGGGCAATTGCAGCGCTTTGATCGCCACCGGCAAATACACCAAAGATCACCAGATCGTAATTGCGCACAGCAATTGGACCAGCTACCTGGCGGGCGAACGCTGGGTGGTGATCTTCGACATCGTGCCGCAGAACGGGCAGCGCATTCTGATGGACGGTTTTCCCGGCGTGATCACCAGCGACGACGATTTCGGGGTGAACGCGGCGGGCATCATGATCACCGAAACCACGATCACGCAATTCGAGGGATGGGATCCGAACGGCAAGCCGGAATTTATGCGCTCGCGCAAAGCGTTGCAGTATGCCAAGAGTATTGACGACTACGTGCGCATCATTAAGGAAGGCAACAACGGGGGCTATGCCAACGACTGGCTGATCGGCGACCGCAAGACGGGTGAGATCGGATATCTGGAACTGGGGCTGAAAAATACTCCGCTGTGGCGGACGACGGACGGATATTTTGTGAGTACGAATTTTCCACGCGATCCCAAGCTGATTCGTGAGGAAACGGACGGAGTTGATGTGAACGATGCATCGTCTTCGATGAATGCGCGACATGCGCGGGCGGATGAGATGGTGGAGCAGGCTAAGGGAACCATCGATGTGGGGATGGCGGAGGCGTTCCTGGCAGATC
>Ga0187862_10002693_pt1 | contig 17753 bp, 14 predicted proteins | sample June2016WEW_10_1_FD_133003 | JGI IMG/M metagenome (GOLD analysis project Ga0187862, IMG submission 133003) | Peatland microbial communities from SPRUCE experiment site at the Marcell Experimental Forest, Minnesota, USA - June2016WEW_10_150 | ecosystem: Environmental > Terrestrial > Soil >...
CAAGACAAGCGGCGTAGTGCAGTTTGTCGGAAACCGGCAAGGCGCAGTGCCTATCCAAGATAAGGAGATTAACGACGTCAGGACAGTACTAGAGGAGAGAGTCAGCTGCTCTCCCTACCCCTTTCTGCAACTGGGGCAGCGGGTGAGAATCTGCGGCGGCGCACTCGACGGCATCGAGGGCGTCCTCATCGGACGTGATTCTGCTTGCAAACTTGTGATCTCAATCGAGCTGATTCAGCGGTCCCTTGCCGTGAGTGTCTACAACTTGGATGTGGAACCGGTCGGGAGTTACGCCCGCACGGACGAGCCCCATTCGAAAGCAGATTGGCAACTGGGCGTAAATGCGAGTGTCCCGTGACAATTGACAGCATGAACGATGATGTTTGGAAATGACCTTACTCCACGCAGGCTGCGTCAGTCGACGGCGACTCCACCCCGGGCCGAACGAGTTAATTTGTCGCCGCAGAGCAATGCCATTCCGCTCGATATTCCGCAAATAAATCCTGGAGGATGTTGCATGGCGGCCACGATGGTTCGACTCAATGGCATCCGCCCGAAGCTTGCTTTGGATGGAGGACCGCCTTTGAAGAGCACGCCGTTCGCACCGTGGCCCTGGTTCGAGCCCGATGAGGTCGAAGCTGCGTCTGCTGTGCTGCGTTCTGGAAAAGTGAACTATTGGACTGGTGAGGAAGGACGAGAGTTCGAAAAGGAATATGCGGCCCATGTCGGCGTAAAGCATGCGATCGCGGTAGCTAACGGGACCGTCGGACTTGAACTAGCCCTACTTGCGCTAGGAATTGGCCCCGGCGACGAGGTTATAACAACAAGCCGTACATTCATTGCTTCCGCAAGCTGCGTGGCCATGCGGGGAGCCACGCCGGTCATGGCAGATGTCGACCCTAACAGCCAGAACATCAATGCGGATACCATTCGTCCGGTCATTACACCCCGCACCAAGGCAATCGTGGCCGTTCATCTCGCTGGCTGGCCATGCGACATGGATGCCATACTGCACCTGGCGCGCGAGCACAAGCTTTATGTTGTGGAGGACTGTGCACAGGCCCATGGGGCACGGTACAAGGGTAAGCCGGTGGGCTCGATGGGCGACATCAATTCATTTTCCTTTTGCCAGGACAAGATCATGACCACTGGGGGTGAGGGAGGACTAGTCACAACCAACGACCCTGAACTTTGGGAGCGGGCATGGAGCTTCAAGGACCATGGACAGAGTTATGACGCAGTATATAGGCGCCAGCATCAGCCGGGTTTTCGCTGGCTCCATGAGTCTTTTGGAACGAATTGGCGTCTTACCGAGATGCAGTCTGCGCTGGGGCGGGTGCTGCTGCGGAAACTCAATTCACAAGTTGAGAAGCGCCGGTACCATGCCAAAATGTTGACGGAGGCCCTCGGCGGGATTCCGGGGCTGCGCACAACCGTCCCCCCCGCGGACATCTATCATTCCTATTACAGGTATTACGTGTTCGTGTGTCCAGAGATGCTCCGTCCGGGATGGACGCGGGACCGTATCATGGCCGCGCTTAATGCCGAAGGAATCCCGTGCTTTTCCGGAAGTTGCGGTGAGATATATCTCGAAAAGGCCTTTGATGGCATCCGTCCTGAAAGTCGACTGCGCGTGGCTAAGGAATTGGGCGAAACCAGCCTGGCATTCCTAGTGCATCCTACACTTTCGGATGACGATATTCGAGACACGATCTCGGCAGTACATAAGGTAATGGAGCACGCCTCCTGGGATCCATATTCGGACTCACGGAACGATCTGGAAGACGACGCCATAGCCATACGCTCCAGCGGCTAAGGCAGTGCCGTCTAAGTTTCCGTTTGCATCGAACGCCAGGTTCCCGGTCGGACCTGCTCCGTCGCTACAGACAAAACCATGCAGCAGGATGTGCGTCTCGAGACCCGAACTCACCACCGCGGTCTATACAGTGTGTGTCCGGCAATTGTCATCTTCGGAGAAAAAGCATGCGCGCAAAAGTTGTTATCCTCTCTACGTTGCTTATAGCCAGCATTGGCGTTGGCCTGCAGACATTTGCCCAAGCCCCAGCACGAGTCGACACACAAGTCCAGCCACAATTGCAACTACGGGAGCCTTCCTACCGGCTTCAACCCCCCGACGTGTTTGATCTCGATTTCGCCCTGACTCCGGAGTTCAACCAAACCGTCACTGTCATGCCGGATGGATATATTTCGTTGCGGGGCGTGGGGCCGGTTTCGATCGCTGGCCAGACCGTGGCTGAAGCGACAAACACTATCACTAAGGCGTACTCTCACGTCTTGTCCCAGCCAAGAATTGCGATCCTGCTCAAGGATTTCAACAAACCCTCCGTCTACGTTGCGGGGCAGGTAAAGAATCCTGGCATGTACGACTTGCGGGGGGCGACCACGCCTTTCAAGGCCATCACAATGGCCGGCGGGTTTCTAGATAGCGCGAAAAACTCGCAGGTCGTCCTGTTCCGGGAGGCTGGGAACAATATGGTCTCGGCAAAGCTGATCAACGTGAAGCAGGCGCTGAAGGAAACGGACCTGCGCGAGGATCTGGAATTGCGCGCCGGTGACATGGTGTACGTACCCCAAAACACGCTTTCCAAAATTGCACCCTTTATCCCGCGCCCGGGTGTAGGCATGTATGGAACTGTACCTATACCTTGAGCTGGTTGATCTGGGAGAGTGTTTATGGCTGACCATCTGATTACGATTTCTCGACAGCAGTCTTCGTTGCCCACGCCCCGGGACCTCGCAGCGATTGGGTTCCGGCAATGTCGGATCTTCCTGGTTTCTTTCATCGCGATTTCGGTTGGGGCAGTAGCCGCTCTTCTGCTCCTCCCCAACAAATACGAAGCGCACATGCAACTGTTGGTAACGAAGGACCGGGTCGATCCGGTGGTAACTGCGGAAGCGAATTCGCCGCAGGGACTATTGCTGGGAGTCAGTGAAGAGGAACTGCGGTCGGAAGTCGAACTAATGAAGAGTCCCAGCCTCCTGTCCCTGGTAGTGGAAGAAACGGGATTGTACCTGCCAAAGCGGAGGTTCTTCGGACTTTTGCCGCCTCATCGCATTTCGGACCAGACGGAAAAGGACATTTTGGTCGCACAGACTACCGTAGAACTGGGCAAAAAGTTGCAGATCGAACCTATTCGCAAGACCAACCTGATTTCCGTCAGCTACAAATCTCGTTACCCGGAGATGTCGGCTAAAGTAGTGCAATCTTTGGCGTCGCACTATCTCGAAAGGCACGCGGCTGTGCATGGGAGCCCGGAATCTTTCGAGTTCTTCAAAAAGCAGGCGGAGGAGTTTCATGACCAGTCAATTGCAGCAGAAAAACGGCTGCAGGATTTCAACGACCAGGGGAATGTCGTTGCGGCGCAAGCCGAGAAGCAGGATGTGCTCCAAAAGCTTGCCGAGTTTCAGGGCAATCTTGGCACCACCGAGACGGCGATTGCCGAAACCACAGGCCGTCTCCAAGCTCTTCAGCGCAAGGAGGCAGGCACTCCAGCGCGTCGAGTGACCCAGGTGCGAACGGCCGATAACGGGACGTTAGAGGAGCAGATCGAGACCACCCTCCTGCAGTTGCAGCTGAAATATTCGGACATGAAGACGAAGTATGCTCCCGAATATGAGCCTTTGCGCGAAGTAAAAACGCAAATCGAGCAGACGGAGCTTGCTCTGGCGGAAGCAAAACACAACCTAGTGCGGGAAGAAACGCAGGACTTCGATCCGACACATGAGTGGATCCAGGCCGAGTTGGCGAAAGCCAATGTAGACCTTCCGGCACTCAAAGGCCGGGAGGCGGCCACCGAACAAATTATCCGCCAATATCGCGAAGCTGCAAGAAAATTGGACGCTCAGCAAGTGATGCAGGACGCGTTGATTCGCGACGCAAAGGTGGCGGAGGATAACTATCTGCTCTATCTGCGAAAAATGGAAGAGGCCCGCATTGGCGACGCGCTCGACGCGAAAAAGATCCTGAGTGTTGCAATCGCTGACCCAGCCACCGTTCCTGTGCTTCCTGCGGGGTTGGGCTGGACCTTGAGTCTATTGATTGTCGGATGCGCCTCATTGGTCGTGAGCGTCGGAGTAGCGTTCGTTGCCGATCGTCTTGATCCGTCCTTCCGCACGCCGGACGAGGTGCGTGCGTACCTGGAAACTTCCGTCTTGGCGACTGTCCCGAGGAACGGCAAGTGAGGACCTTCTTAGATTTTTTTCAGCTCCGCGAACAGCCATTCGGGGATACGCCCGCCACGCGTTTCCTGTATGCGAGCCGCACACACCGCGAGGCGCTTGCTTCGCTGATTTGGGGTATTAAGGCGGACCGCGGGTTCATTGGATTAGTCGCGAAGCCTGGCATGGGCAAAACCACCCTGCTGTTTCAGCTCCTGGAAGACTTGAACAAAACCGCGAGCACAGCGTTCGTGTTCCAGACGCAGTGCGATACGCACGAAATGATGCAGTACCTCCTGTTGGATCTCGGCCTTACGCCCAAAGACGGAAATGCCCGGATGCATCTGCAAATGAAGCAGTTTCTGGCAGATCAGGCGGCGAGCGGCCGGAGAGTCGTGCTGATTGTAGATGAGGCGCAGAACCTGCAGGAGCCGGTTCTGGAAACGCTTCGACTGATCTCCAACTTCGAGACGGAGAGCAAGAAGTTGGTGCAACTAGTACTGGCTGGACAACCGCACTTGGCGGAGCGCCTCGCGCTTCCTAGTATGGAACAACTCCGCCAGCGCATGGGAGTACTGGCGCGCTTGGAGGCGCTTGGCCCGGATGAGGCTGGCGAATACATCGCGCACCGGCTCCGGGTGGCTGGCCACCCTACCGGCAATGTTTTTACCGCCGGGGCAACTAACCTGATAGCGCAAGCCAGCACTGGAATCCCGCGTGAAATCAACACCGTCGCCTTCAACGCCTTATCGATCGCGTTTGCACTCAAGCGCGGCACGGTCGACGAGGCGGTGGTTCGCGAAGTCCTCGCAGACAAGGATTTCTCATGCTTGATGCCAGGTCATACGGAATCGTTAACGCAACCGGTTCCTTTATTCGGCGGCACGCATAAGGTTCGCCGGTCGTGGCGCTTCCTTTCTGTCATAGCGCAAGCGGCGATGGTGGCTCTGCTAGGTCTAGCGGTGGGCTTAGCCGTTTACCATAACAACAGCCGGAATGTTGGGACAGTTTTGCGAGATCATTCGCAATCGATACCACAGGAAGCAAGGGTCATCTCGGTCCCGGTTGAGGCATCGGCCGTTCCCGTCGCCGAGACTCCTCAAAAAGTACCGGCGCGGACCGGCGAACTGAAGACCGCAATCGCGAGCCCAAGCATAACGGTGCACGCTGGCCAGACCCTGTACGCGATCAGCAGAGAGTATTTGGGACGAGCGACACCGGCGACTGTGCAGGAAATCTGTGATTTGAATCCGAACCTCAGCGATCCTGACCACATCGAGGCTGGCAACACCATTCAACTTCCGCTCTCGAGTGGTCAGCGGAGCAACCACACGAACTCCGACTATGCTGTTCAGCTACAGCTATCGACCACGAGGCTGCCATGAGCCGAAACTTTGAGTTGTTAGAACAAATTGAAAACACAAAGAACCGCAAACTGCCGGTGCCGATCTCCACGCCGCCGGTAGTCAGCGCAAAATCTGCTTCCACCGTTTTCGACCAGAACGCATTTGCCCAAGAAGAAATGACAAAACTGGTGCAGCGGATTTTTTGGCCTTCAGCGGAACGAAAGACGCGCTCCGTGGTGTTTTGCGGTGTGGACGATTCCAAGGGAAGCAGTTCACTTTGCTTGAACGTTGGCCGGGAACTGGCACCACGCATCAGCGATAAGGTCTGCGTGCTTAATCTGAGGGATGGAAGCAGCGATGAGGGGCACGGGATAAGCTCAGAACCGTCGGCACGGTTCCGAGACGATGATCCTATGCGGCACGCAAGGCGGGTTGAGGGGAATCTCTGGATGGTGTCCCCGGGACTAGTCTGCAACGGAAATGGATTGCCGGCGCTGTCAACACTTCGCCCGCAGCTGGATGAATTGTTCCGGGTCTTTTCCTATGTTTTGATCGACGCACGGCCGATCGGCTTGTATGCCGATACGGCGCTGCTGACGCAATTGGCTGATGGAGTCGTTCTGTCAGTGGAAGCTAATTCGACCAGAAGGACCGCGGCAAAAATGGCCAAAGAAACCTTGGAGGGTGCCGGAGCGCGTCTCCTCGGGGTGGTTCTGAACAATCGTACTTTCCCGATTCCCGATGTACTGTACCGCAAACTTTAGGCGGAAGAAGCAAGCCATAATGCTATCCCGCGCGGCATTAGCTGGCGACACGGGTTTCTGCCAGGCAAAGATGGGACTCAGAAGGCGAAGCAGTAATCGAAATGCATCAATTGGCGACATTTGCGAGCGACCTGTGACTCCGACGGTAGTAACCCAACCCTACTGGTATGCCGTCCAGACACGCTCGCGCCATGAAACGAAAGTGCTGCGACAGCTTGAATATGATGGCCTTACGATTTCTGTCCATGCTATCCAGCGCTCGCCGGCGATCCGGGTGCAGGGCTACGAGCTGGAAAAGATCTAACCCAGTTTCCACCGCAAAGCTAATGAGCACTTCCGTTCCGATGACGCAATCAACGCCCCCTACATTTCCGGCAGCGCAGACCATGGCTGTGGTACAGCTTCCCAGCGGAAGCTCCGCGCTACTGTCGGCATTTGGACGGAATACCTTCTGGCTGTGGATCGACCGCGGAGTGATGCAACTCGGCACTCTGGTGATGGGGTTGTTGCTGGTGCGGTACCTGGGGCCCGAGCATTACGGCACCTACACTATCGCTCTATCTGTCGGAGCGGCTGTCGCTGTTTTTACCGATCTAGGGATGACCCAATATGCTGCCCGGGCGATTGCGGCATCACCGTTGGAAGCACCTGCTCTGTTAGCTACCGAATTGGCGCTCACTGCAGTTCTGCTAGTTGTTGAGGTAGTCGCGTTTTCGGTGATGGCGATGCTCGGCAGAACATTCGGTGCGGCTATCTGCGCTGGCATGATCGTCGGCAACCTGCTCGGAACTGTTAGATTCTCCGCATCAGTATTGGTGGCAGGTCTGCGGTCTCGTGGGGTTTTGGCAGGATCTGCTGTCAGCAGGATTGGAAGCATCTGCGTTGTCGGCACTGTGATCTGGCAGCATTTATCGGTGCAGTTCTTGCTTCTCGGCCTTGCGCTGGTGACCGTTCCGGTACTTGTGATTCGACTGCGGCAACTTCGCTCGCACTGGCCCACGCGTCGGTATTGGCGCTGGAAGAGCTTTCGCGACGTTGTTATACAGGCGTGGCCATTCTTTTCGTATTCAGTTACCCAGGTTGGCTACGAGCAAGTCAGCGTCTTGTGTTTAGCAGCAGTATCATCACCGGAGGCAGTGGGTTGGCTGGCCGCAGCACTCGTGATCGCTGACGTTTTCCCGCAATGGATTTTCGCGGCGGTTGACGCGCTGTTGCCACTGCTCACACGACTGTTTGAGGCTGAACGGATAGGCGAGTTCCGCGAAGTAGCACAGCGGCTACTCGAGGCCATGCTTATCATCTCCGTTCCAATCGTCTTGATTCTTGCGATATATGCCCCCGAGATATGTCGAATTCTTGGCTCACGTTTCTCCTACAGTGCAACAGTACTTCGCATCGTGTCCTATAGGGCGCTTGTGTCCGTGCTGCGAGGACTAATAGGACAAGGTGTACTGACAGCAACCAACCTGGTGACGGAGCGCAGAAATGCTGTGGCCAAAATATTGGTACTGCTGGCGGTCATGACGCTGGTGTTGGGAAAGTTCTTCGGTCCGATAGGCGCTGCGCTCTCCCTACTAACAGCAGATTCCGTGCTCCTTGTTCAGTACACTCACGTGGCTCATAAATCTCAACTACGATTTAGATGGAGATCCGGAGTTGTATCCGGCGCCATCGGTGCCGCGGCTATGGTTAGCGTAAGTCTAGTGTTACCAGAAGCGATGTCTTGGGTCGTAAGAGCAGCGATCGTTAGTCTCTCATACCTGCTAGTCTTGGCGTTGTTTGGACGTAACACGGCGTTTAGGGTAGTGGCTACCCTAAGGGACTGTATTTCCGCTCAAATGGCACAGCCGATTCCCTCAGCTGCAGAATAGAAATGCCCGTCATAGAACTCCAAGATGTACGTGTCTTCGAGGTGCGGAAACCACGCATGAGAGTCGTTCACATCTGCGACGATTTCGTCACCGGTGGAATTGAGTCAGTAGTAATGGATTTATGTGGTGCACTGCAGGCCAAGGATATCGAGACCTCTGTTCTGTTTCTGTATGGTCGAGATGAATACCCTCAGCGTGAGCGCACCGCTGAAGTGAAACCATTGGGCATGGAGCGCAGGATTCGAATGGATCCCCGCGGCATTGCACGCCTAAAGTCGCTGTGCACCTTGATGCGACCAACGGTTTTTCATTGCCACGGATACTACTCCGCACTTGCGCCGATTCTGCTTCGATTGTTCGGGGTCCGCGTTCCCGTGGTGTACACGGTGCATGCCGAGTTGCAACATTGGGGATGGAAAAGCGATTTTTTGATCCGGCGCGTATCACGATGGGCAGACGTGGTCACGGCGCTCTCCCCGCCAGCTGCAGATTGCATTCATAAGCTTACGGGCGGGCGCATCACTCCGCACGTGGTGATGAATGGGATTAATCCCAACAGAGCGACGCCAGCAATGGGCTTCAGTCGTGAGCTAAAGCGCCAGAACATGGGAGTGAGCCCGGGAACTCTCGTGTTCATCATGGTGGCCACTCTGTTTAATCGGAAGGACCACCCAACACTGTTCAGGGCATTTGCCAAAGCTCTGCCGCAATTGGGAGACGCGCGGCTGTGGCTCGTTGGTGACGGAGATCAGCGTGCTCCTTTGGAGGCTCTTGCCGCCAGCCTTGGGATCGCCGAAAACACGGTATTCCTGGGGATACGATCCGACGTGATCGAGCTACTGGCAGCCTCTGACGTCTTTGTGCTTTCTTCACACATTGAAGGCATTCCGATCAGCCTCATAGAGGCAGCTTTCACCGGTCTTCCGATCATCGCCACCGAACTAGGGGGGCTTGCGTACCTCCAGCGACAAGGCCTTCCCATACTACTCGTAAAGGAACGCGACGTTACCGACTTGTGCAACCGCCTTCTGGAAATGCTTGACAATAGCCGCCGGTCTGCCCTTGCGTCTTCCCTGCGGTCATCCGCTCATGGATTATTCCTGATCCAGCGTGCGGCAGAAGACTACATGCAACTCTATCGGCGATTGTCGCCAGCCAATTGAGGCAATCGATGCTCCGTTTGGCACAAATCACTGGACCTCAAGAATCGGGTCGTACTTGGACGCTCATAGCCGTGGGTCTGCTACTTGGGCTGGCGAGCGCGTTCTTTATATCGTCGCCGCTAATCGGGAGCATGCTCGTGGCTACGATAGTCGGCGTTGCCGTAGGAGTTAAGCGTCCCCAATGGACGTTGTTCTTGTTTGCTGCGACGCTGATGCTGGGTGAGATGTCGATAGGACCCGCCACGTCCGTGTCCAGTGCGACGGCACTACTGTTCCTGGTTGTAACCGCCATATATGTGTTTTTAGCCAATCCGCCCCTGCACACTCGATCCGCAATTCCCGTTTTGCTGGCTGGGTGGGCGATTTGCCTGGTTATGAATGCTGCCATGAAACCGGAGTGGACGTTGGAGCATCCGCGCGGTGTGATCACATTCTGGCTGCTAGCACTCACGGCAATGGCTGTGATCTTGATCCTGCGCAATGGCGAATGGATTTGGCAACTGGCTACGGTGTTCTCTCTCAGTAGCGCTTTCGTTTCGCTGGTCACGATCTACGAGGCAGTAACTGGCCAATTTAACCAACTTTCTGTCTTTGAGGGCGCTTCCGATGATCGCGCTTACGGTTTATCCGACCCCAACTATACATCCGCATTGCTGGTGACTTTCATGCCGTTCGTTCTGATTCATGTGCTCGCCGGAAGGTCTAAGACCTGGCGAATTGTAGCGATGGGCGTGATCGGAATGAACCTGGCTGCTATCGCCTCCACGGCATCTCGTGGAGGGGTGGTCGGCGTTTTGGTATTGGGCGTTTCGATGTCGATATGGGCGAACGCACCGAACTGGGACAAATCGAGGGAAAACACGGCTCTGCGCAGACGAGCCGCGATCATCGTTCTTCTACTGCTGTGTGGGATTATCGCGGTTGCAACCGCGCCTCAAGTTTTCAGGGACCGCATGAGCACTCTGGAAGACTGGTCTGATCCGGCTGGCATGAAAGATTCCCGAGTGGGGCTTTGGTCCGATTATATTGAAGTATGGCTGAAGTCCCCGGTATGGGGACATGGACCGGGATGGCTTGATCCCGTGTTGATCGGCAATAGCACGCAGTTCCCTCACAATACGATTTTGCAATTGGCAATTGAGGTCGGCTTGGTAGGTCTGATTCCTTACTTCGTCCTTAGCGGCTGGGCGTTTTGGGGAGCCTTGCGCGCCCGCAGACTCTTTGCACAGCAAGGTAATGAGAGGTTTTCTGTGCTGAGTGGCGGCGTCGCCCTCTCTCTGATTGGCTTCCACACAACCGCATTCTTCCTCAGTTCGGCGGGCCACAAGGAACTTTGGGTGTTGATCGGCATGGCTGCGGCGTTACATCACATCGCCACATCTCCGGAACATTCTCTCAGCACCGCATGGCGTTAGGTTCACTCGACGATCCGATGCAAGGCAAGCGGATTTGCCATTTGTCGTCCGTACGAACTGGCCTTGATCCCCGTGCGTTTCATTTGCAATGCACTCCACTGGTTGCGCAGGGGCTGCAGGCGCAATTTGTGGGGCCGCATGGATTGACCGGATGGATGAACGATGTGGAACTCGTGCCTTTCCCTCGGCGGGCGAACCGATTTCTGCGGATCCTACTGGCGGTCTCGATCATACCGCGAGCTCTGCGTCTAAAAGCAGATGTATACCATTTCCACGATCCTGAACTGATTCCCGCTGGACTTCTGTTGAAGAGACTGTTTGGAAAGAAAGTGGTTTACGACGCTGAGGAGGATTTCCCGAGCATGATGCGCGACAAGAAATACCTCCCGCGTCCGGTTCGCTGGGCCATGGAAAAGTTGGTGACGAAAATAGAGGACATAGCGGCCCATTGGCTGGATGGCATTGTGACTGCCGATACGGCAACTATGCGACGGATGGCCAAGGTCGGGGTCAGCCGAAAGCTGGTATTTTTCAATCTGCCGAATCTTGCGCTGTTTCCTGAGCCTCCGAGTGTCCCCAAGAACTTTGACTTGATTTATCGCGGCGGTTTATCACACCGCGCCGGCACGCTGGTGTTGCTGCAAGCCATCCGCCAACTGTTCAACGAGGGCCGCTCAATGAATATCCTGCTGATCGGATACTTCGACAACAGTGCAGTAGAGAAAGCCCTACGGGAACAGATTCGTTCCCTTCACCTGGATAGGTTCATCACGCTTTTGGGACACATCCCGCACGACAAGATGGCAGCAGCGATATCGGAGGCACGCATAGGCATCTGTCCACTGCAACCTACCGCAAAGTTCCTGCGAAACATCCCAGTAAAAGTGTGGGAATACTGGGCCTGCGGACTGCCCGTGGTAGCGAGTGATCTAGCGCCGATCCGTCCGTTTTTTCGCGATGGGGAGTATGGATTTCTCGTGAAACCCGATGATCCCGTGAAGTTTGCTCAAGCGATCGGTTGGCTAATGGATCATCCAGAGGAAGCTGCGGAAATGGGGCGGCGTGGCCGACGAGTTGTACTTGAGCACTACAACAATGTGGCTGAAGTGCAAAAGCTACAGAACTTTTACCAACGGATCCTGGAGACCTAGTCCTGAGATGGAAAAGCTGATCCGGAACAGTGCAGGGCGTTTGCAGACCGTGTATGATCACGCGCCCTATCCCGTCCAGAACATGATGGTCAGCATGCGTGGCTGGTTTCTTGCGCGGATTCGGTATTCCAAAGAAACCGCAGCGCTGCTTCGCGAACTGCGTACCCACGAGGCATGGACGGCCGAACAGATGCTGCAATATCAATTGGACGCAGTGCAGCGTACGCTCGATAATGCGCGGCGTTGGACGCCCTATTATCGCGGTTATCCGGATGTTAAGATCCGCGACCTTGAGGATCTCGGGAAGTTGCCAGTGCTCAAGCGTGATATGGTCCGCGAGCAGAACAATGAGCTTCTATCTAAGGCAGTGCCGTGGCGAAAACGGGTACGAGTGACGACCACCGGCACAACCGGAACGAGCCTGTCCGTGTACTACAGCCCCGAGGTGTCTGGCAAGGTGTGGACTTACCGGATGCGGCAACGCGCATGGCTTGGACTTAAGCCTCGGACGCCTCGGATCACGCTCTTCGGTAGTCGCGTGATCCCTCCCGAGCGCAAGCTGCCACCGTTTTGGGTACACAACCGTCCTGAGTGCCAGACGCTCATGAGTATCTTCCACCTGTCTGCAGAAACCGTAGGCGACTACGTCAAATACTTGCAACAGCACGAAGGAGCAGTTCTTGAAGGTTTCGCGTCGGTTCTAGGAATTCTGGCGGGGCTCATGCTCGAACGCAGTGAATCAGTCCAAATGCGCGCGGTGTTTTCTGACGCTGAGCCTCTGCACCCGTTCTTGCGAACAAAGATCGAGGCGGCATTCCAAACACATGTCTATGACACCTATACAATGACGGAGTTCTGCGGACTTATCCAGGAATGCGAACACTACGCAATGCACCTGATCCCCGATTACGGGTTCCTGGAAATTCTGGACGCAGAAGACAATCCCGTACCGCCCGGCAAGGAAGGATACTTTGTCTGGACCGGCTTCGTGAACGATACCATGCCTTTGATCCGCTATCGCATTGGCGATCGCGGGTGCTGGCTGGAAGAAAACGGACAACTATGCAAATGTGGGCGAGTGTTTCCCCGGGTTATTCCTACAATCACAAGAACCAGCGACATGCTGTATTGCCGCGACGGCCGAATCTATTCGCCGCGTGCTCTCAATCAAGTACTAAAATTAGCGCCCTCATTCCGCTTTTGCCAGTTCGTCCAAGTCGCACCTGACCAGTTGGTTGTGCGTGCCGTTTCCGGCATGGAAAACCGGCCCGACCAACTTGAAAGTCTGCGCCGGGAGTTGGAAAAGATAGTTGGCAAGAGCATGCAAGTAAGTGCACAGACCTGCGATGCACCAATCATGCGGGCCGGCGGGAAAATCCCACTTATCGTACAGCAAGTAACCCCATGAAACCCAAACGTCTCATCATCAACGCCGATGACTACGGCTGGAGTGTCGGCATCACCGATGGCATCTTGCATGCACACAATGCTGGTGTGGTGACAAGCACGTCATTGATGGCCAACCAGCCTGCGAGCGACTACGCCATCACGAGGCTCAGGGAATTTCCCGACCTTGGAGTTGGTGTCCACTTGAACCTCTGTGACGGGCGTCCTGTTTCGCCGCCGTCGGATGTGCCGAGTCTGGTGAGACAGGATGGTACTTTTTATCCTGCTAGCGAGATGATGAGTCGCCTGAGAAAGTGGCAAGTATCGTCGAGAGACATCGAACGAGAGTTTCGAGCGCAGATCCAGTGGACAGAGTTGCGCGGTGTGCACCCAACGCATGCAGACTCTCACCAACATCTACATTTGTATCCCTGCGCAGTCCGCGCGTTTCGACGGGCGGTAGAGGGAGAAGGAATAAAATGTGTGCGCGCACCGCGACGCGAGTCCTGGCCGAAGAACGGCCACATCGGTGGTCCGTACGGCGGACCTGTGTACCGGCGACTATTAATGATGGCTTACATGCAATGGCTGCAACAAGTTATCCTTCGCAACTTGACGCTTCCTGATTCTTGTTTCGTTCATCGCGCTCGGTACCGCGTTAGTCTGGAATTGCTCTGTGCCGGCTGGACGGAAGCCTTAGCAAACCTCCCGGCCGGCACTTATGAGCTTGGATGCCATCCTGGACTGTCGGAGGCTGGCTTCTCGGAATTCGACAGCTTCAGTGCGCGTCGAGAACTCGAGTTGCGAATTCTAACCGACCCTGAATTTCGGAGTGTCATCGAAGCGAGTGAAATTGATCTGATTACCTATCGCGCCCTCTTTGATCGACCAAGGGCTATAGGAATGCTGCGCGAGGTCACACATGAGTAGCAAGATCGAGCAACACGGAAGAGTCCTTAGAGTTGGAGTTCTGGGATGCGGCAACATCGCAAAGTACCACCTTCGCTTCATCAGTGGGTCACCTTACGCTGAACTGTCAGCAATTGCTGATTCGAACGTGGGTGCCGCCAGGAAACTTGCCGAACAGTATCCAGTTGGGAAGATCTGCGGATCTTTGGACGAAATGCTCGACACTTGCGCCCTCGATTTGGTGCACGTGCTAACGCCGCCGTCTCTGCACAGAGCCAATGCAATCGCGGTGATTGAACGCGGCGTCCATATATTTGTAGAGAAGCCGATTGCCTTCAGTAAAGTGGATGTGGAAGACTTGTATGAAAGGGCACGACGTCACGGGGTGAAATTGTGCCCGGATTTTTGCCAGCTCTTCCAGCCCAATATGCACGAGGCTCTTGCCAGGATCCGTTCCGGTGAATTTGGCCGTCCGGTTCACGTGGAATTCAACTGGGGAATGGACATAAATGAGCCACACATTCGAGAGTGCGTCGGCACCCACTGGAGTTTCAACCTCCCCGGCGGCTTCCTGCATAACTACATTTCGCATCCATTGTATCTGGTGCTGAGTGTGGCCGGCATGCCCCGACGGGTAAACGTCATTGCCAAGCACTTCGGGATGTTGCCTCAAGGTTTGACCGACCACCTGAGCATCCAGTGTGAAGGCGAGTATTGCACGGCATCCGTTGTAATCTCACTGGTGAACAAACCGAACCCGTATTGTTGTCAAATCTTCTGCGAGCGCGGATCCGTATTTGTCAACTTCGAAACTCAGACCACCTTGGTGCATACTCTAGGCTCAATGCCTCGCGCGATTCAACGTGCAACCGCTAACTTTGCCGAGGGTCACCAGCTTGCCAGGAATGGAATTCGGAACATTGTCAACTTCGCTCGGGGAAGACTTGTGCCGTACCAAGGATTGAAGACTCTTCTCGACGCCTATCACAGCTCGCTCCTGGACGGCTCGGAGCCTCCTGTGTCGCGCGACCTGACGATTGCCGTCGCCATGGCAGAAGACGCTGTCGTTGCGCAGTCCGGGAAGGTTCACCTCGACCTTTCCGATCGCGTCTCGCAAGCCAACCCTACGCAACCAGTGCGCGTCCTGGTGACGGGGGCCACCGGACACGTCGGTCCGCCAGTGGTGCGGCAACTGGTTGAGAATGGGTACTATGTGCGGGCGCTGGTTCGCGGACTTAGCCAGACCAAAGAGCTTGAGCGACTCGGCGTCGAATTGGTGTATGGCGACGTTCGTGACCTGCAATCGCTGACGAGGGCTGCTCAAGACATGGACGTCATCGTCCACATGGCAGCAGGCGTACGGGGCAACACCGATTTCATCCTCGACTGTTGCATCCGTGGAACGCAAAACGTGGCCGAAGCGGCGCGGTTGACCGGCGTGCAGCGCGTGATTTATCTCAGCTCCATGGCAATATATGACTTTTCGAAGTTGCGTAATGGAGATGAAATCAGTGAAGACTCTCCTCTCGACCAGCAAGCCAAAGCTCGGAGCGCGTATGCGCTAGGAAAGCGTGGTGCCGAAGACGTCGCATTGGCAGAATTGCGGCAGGATGCACCGTCTTGGACAATCTTGCGACCGTCCTACATTGCGAAAGAAGGTGTGGATGCCTCCTCTGCTGTCGGCGGTAAGGTTGGCAACCTTCTGATTTGCTTCGGAACACCCGGGCACGCTATTCGGATCATTCACGCCGAAGAAGTGGCGACTGTGGTAATCGGCGTTCTGCAGAACGAAAACACACGTGGAAAGGTATTTACCATCTCTGAAAAGCCAATCGTCTTGCGCGAATTCATTCGCCGGTGCGTGCGTGCTAACTGTAGGGCGCACATCAAGATCTTGTACTTGCCGTATAGCCTGGCGTGGATGATGGTACAAGCACTGCAACTGCTCCGCTGGATTACGGGCAAGGGTCCTTCCATGAATATTCGCCGGTTGCACTACCTATATCGCGATCTGAAAGTAAGCACCAGGGCAATTCAGCAGACGATTGGGTGGAAAGCGAAAGATGACCTTCTTGATCGGTTGAACAACGGATACCCGCCTGTAAAGTCGCCGATAACGGTGCCGCAAGATGCAATATCGGGGGTCGAGTCAAGATGCAGTCAAGAAGTAAGCGTCTTATTGTAAACGCCGATGATTTCGGCATGAGCCGGGGCATCACGGACGGCATCCTGAGAGCGCATCAGGACGGCATTGTGACCAGCACTTCGATCATGGTCAACATGCCGGGAAGTGAGTATGCAATTCAGAGAATGCCCGAGTTCCCATCCTTAGGCGTGGGTGTTCATCTGAATTTGTCTGAAGGACGTCCTCTATTGCCACCTCATAAGGTTTCTACGCTGATTACCAAAGATGGTGTGTTCCATCCGCTTCTGGAGATGATCCATCGGATGTGGCATTGGCAGTTATCGGAAAGAGAGATCGAAGCAGAGTTCAGGGCGCAGATACAGTGGCTGAAGGAGCGCGGTTTGACCCCGACACACGCGGATTCTCACCAACATATGTACACCTACCCCCCAACCGCGATCGCCTTCCGTCGCGCCTTGCAAGCCGAAGGAGTCCGGAAAATCCGTGGGACAGTTACGCGGGCCGGACAACGGGGTGGCTCGATTCGTCAAACCTATGGAGGCACGCTGCTGCGGCAGGTCGCAGTCCGAGGGTATATGGAGTTTCTGCAAAATGTTGTCTTTCACGGATTCATCTACCCGGATTCTTGCCTTGCAATACCCCGCACATACAGAGATCGTGGTGCTCTGGCCGAAGGGGTACGATTTGTGCTCAATCATCAGCCCTCAGGCACGTATCAACTCGGCTGCCACCCTGGAATTACGCCGGACCACGCTGCCGAAGGAGACGATTTCGAAGGTCGCCGGAAATGCGACCTGCAACTGTTTACCGACCCGGAATTACGCGAGCACCTTCAACGCAACTACATTGAACTGATTTCATACCGACAACTGGACGGTGGCAATGACCGAAGTACTTGAGGCTGATACTTGCGCCGATGATATGCATTGGGCAGGCTTATCATTCCGAGTCATGGATGACGAGGAATTAGCGCGGCAGCAGGCCGAAGTAGAAGACAGAGTCCACTTTCACCGTGGAGTGTGGTGGCGTCACGCAAGAGGTTTGTTTTGGCTACCTTCCGCACAGTTTACGGAGATAGATCACGACACATCGTGGCCCCATCCCTTGAAGGCTTTGGTAGGATACATGCACATCGCGAAACCAGGGAGTGCCTACAACGGTTTCTTCCGCGCTATCGTTCGGGAAAGAATGCCGTCCTACTCGATCGCCATGCTGGCACACGATACGCGTAAAAAGGTGCGCAAGGGCCTAATACAACTCCAAGTTCGCCCGGTCGTGCATCTGGATCAATTCATAAGTGACGGATTCGACGTGTACCGCAGTTGGCAGGAACGTGTGCACTGGGGCAGGGACAAGAGCTCGCTCCCAGTTTTCGAAGGTTGGATGAGCCGCGTGTTCCGTAGCCCGCACCAGCTAGTCCTAG
>Ga0187862_10002695_pt1 | contig 17745 bp, 11 predicted proteins | sample June2016WEW_10_1_FD_133003 | JGI IMG/M metagenome (GOLD analysis project Ga0187862, IMG submission 133003) | Peatland microbial communities from SPRUCE experiment site at the Marcell Experimental Forest, Minnesota, USA - June2016WEW_10_150 | ecosystem: Environmental > Terrestrial > Soil >...
GGCCCGCCGGACGGTTTCGAGAAGCAACTCCAGGACGGCCGGTGCGTCTCCCTGCAGGCGTGCTGGCAGGCAGCGGCTGATATTGTGGGCCGCTTGCGCGAGCTTTTCTTTGTCTAGAGAGACCCGAACCAGGCCAAGAGCCTCCAGCGAGGTGCGGCGGCCCGTCGGAAGGCAAAACTCCGCTGCGAGTTTTCCGCGGAGATAGTCTTGGAAATCGTCATCGTTTCCGAAGATATCACCGTCCCGGTCGATGAAGCTGCGTCCCACCGAGAGATGTTCATGGACATTCGAAGTGAGGCGGTTGAGGCGTTGTCCCCCTTCATTCTCCGCCAATGCGCGCATTACAGCCCAGCGCAATAAGATCTCCTGGTTTGTTCGCTGCAGGTACGGTGCGAAGAACGCGGCATCTTGTCGATTGTCTGAGAATGCCAACAGACGGCGGCCACGACCCGGTGTTTGCCACTCGCCAGCCTTCTCTCGTAGAGTTTGGTAGAGAGAGTCGGTGACCACGGCAGAGAGCGCGAAGTTGCCCGGATGAAAGCCGGTTACTATTTCCGCGTCAGTGCCCGCTGTGCCGCCGCACGCTGGGCATTTCCGCAAATAACGGCCGCCCGCCTCTTCGTCGGCGGCGAGTGAGACTAGTCGCATTGCTACGGTTGGCCCGTCCGTTGGGTTAATCTCGCCAGTGCGAGGATTGACCTGCCACACGTCGCCTGGGTCTTGTGCCTCTTCGGTGCGCTCATCACCCTCATCGTCGACGTTCGCGACGCGCTCACCAAGCCACAGGATCTGCCGCTTACCCTTTCGGTTTCTGGTCAGCAATTCGGACCCAAGCTGGAAGCCTTCTACGAAGGGTTGACCGCACTTGCGACAGACTAGGAGGCGATAGAGGTTGTGTCCATCCTCAACGTAATGGTCACCCAGGCGAACCGCAGCAAATCCTTCCCCCCCGGACTCTAGCCGCACCGTGACGTTGTCCACACCGTTCGCGAAGAAATGGTAGCGCGCCGGCAACAGCGAGAACTCCGTCGGCTGAAAGCGGGTCCGGAGTCCGACGCCGACAAGTCCGGCCAATCCCTGCCCCGCCTCCGGGTTCCCTTCCCCAAATACGCGTGTTGCCAGCGTGGCAAACGGCATCGCTCCTGAACCAGCCAATGATCGCGAAGCGATCCGAAGTTCCCGAGATGCGGCAAATACCTGCGCTAGGGCAGGTTCAAACGCTTGGCCGCTTTCGAGCGATATACGCAGCGATACATCTGGGGGGAGAGATTGTTTCCGGACTGTGGCGTTCCACGATTCCGTCAAGTCCTCATCCGACTGGTCCGGCGCCGAAATGGCGTCGCCGAGATCTGCCCATACACGAGCCGGAAGCGAGAAAGCGGCGGAGGTTTGTTCGGTCAGCGATGAATGTTCCTGGCGATCGCCCCGAATCACTCGTGTAAACGACGAGCCGAACAGATCCGATGCGAATCGTAGGATAGCACCTTCCGCGACGTCGCCCTTCGCTAGACTCGCACTCGTGCCGATGCAGCGGACTCTGTCTGGCGTAAGCCCTAGACGGCGACGTAGCTTTCGCAAGAGCAGTGCCACCTCGCTCGCCTGTGTTCCGGTGTACGTGTGAACTTCATCGAGAACTAGAAACCGCAGTGCCGAATGCCGAAAAAGCGCAGCATTCTTCGGGAAAAGCAGCAGATGCTCAAGCATTGCGTAGTTTGTAATGAGAACGTGCGGTGGATGCGCCAGCATCTCCTGCCGTGTGAGTTGCCAGGAGTCGGGGATCTTGTCCCCAAATAGGGCGCGCAGGGACGGGTCGGATGCGAGGACATCTTGCATAGCGGTTTCTCGCCGGGCATCATCGCGGGTGATCCCCGTGAAGCGTCCGACCTTAATTCGCGATCGCTCGAAACTTCCAACAAACATCGGCACTACTCGCCGGTAAAGCTGATCGTTCGCGAGGGCGTTAAGCGGGTAGACCAGCAAGGCGCGCACACCGGGCTGCTGTCGTTCCTTCGATGATTCTTTCAAGAGGCTGTCAAGAATCGGATAGAGAAAACATTCTGTCTTTCCACTACCCGTGCCAGTGGCCACGACTACATTCCGTTGCTCGCCCATAATGGCACGGAGCGCGTCACTCTGGTGCCGGTGCAATGGACGCCTGAATTCCGTCTCCGGCAGCAGGCTGAAATCCGGATGCAACAGCGGACTCGTACCAGCCGCCAGCTTCTGTAGCGAGTCGGCCTTGGGATAGTCCGGAACCGCTTCTACGAAAGGACCTTTCAGGAGTAGTCCCGGTTCATTCAACAGGCGCTCAATTTCCGCCGCAAGCCTGGGATAGTTGCGACTGACCGGCAGAGCGGACCGCAGATACTTGCGAATGCTGGTCTCCAGGCTGCGGCCGATCACGATTGGATTTGTTTCCGTCATCGATAACCTCAATGCGGCGACGTGCGGACGATAGCCGAAGTGCAAACGTGCGCGTAGAGACTGCGCCGCCGACAAGGCCAATCAACTCTATGGCTACACGCGACTGATCGGTTACCTTTTCGACAAATTCCTCGCCGCGAGGGATAGGTGTGCGTCTGCCATTTACGACCCAGGACAAGCCGCCCGAGGCAACAATGCTCCCATCCTGTCGCGGGCCAACGATTTCCATCGAACCGAGATCATCACCCAGGCGGAGGAACGGCTGATGCATCGAACGACGCAGTGCGCTGCGTTCAGCGTGTGCGAACACGCGTTCCAGTTCCTGGCCCAGGCGAGGGTTGATTCCCGCGTAGTCACCATTCACTACCACGGACAGGGCGACCTCGCAGATGCGCGGGCCAGCAGGCCCACGAAGTGCCCTTTTCAGCGTGGGTTCTGGAACCGCCTGTAGACTGTCGAGCATTGCTTCTCGCAGTTGCTCGCCAGAATCAGGTGTATCCGCATCGGGTAATCCAAATGTCCGCTCGACTTTTCTGACGTGCTGGGCGAAGCGCTCGCAACGTTCGAGTGGAAGACCGGCTTGATAGAGAAACTCCGCAACGATGTTGTGTCCGCCCAAATCTTCCGGCGGGAGCCACGACGACATCGTATTGCGGCAGGCGCGGCGAAACCGTTTTGCGAATTCGTCCCTCCGATGCATAGGGATGGGCACGCCGACGAGCTCGGCAAACTTCTCCCAAAAAGCGCCTGCCTCATATGCCTCGCCAGCCTTCCTAGCCAACCAGACAGCTAGCCCAGAAGGGAACGTCTCAACGAGTTGGAATAGCTGGGATGGCTGCGATCTGGAATACTCCACCACAAACTCATGAATTTCCCGCGATTCGTCCTCTGATAAGGGAGCGAGGCCCAGTACTGTGGGACAGCGTTCACCTGCGAGATATGCACTCCACTTGGCATCAACTTCTTGCAGGGTCATATCCTTACCAAGGATCCTCGTCGGCAACAATCTCGATTGGCACGATGAAACATCGTATCCGATATCGCGCCCTCGCGTGCTCGGGCTCTTGCTCTAGGCCGACGTGGGGATGAGCGATATGTGAAAATGTGCTGTGGTGCGCTGTTGATGCGCATTACAGCAATACGGAGCACAGGGTTCATGGGAGCAGACCGGATCGATGCCTGACCACAACTACTTTGCGAACTTGATCTGGCAAATCGCCGACCTGCTTCGGGGCCCGTACCGCCCGCCGCAATACGAGCGCGTGATGCTCCCTATGACTGTCCTGCGACGGTTCGATTGCGTGCTGGCACCCACCAAGGTGAAGGTTCTCACCGAGCACGACCGCTGGAGCGGCAAGCTGAAAGGGGAGGCACTGGACGCCAAGCTCAACCGGGCGGCCGCACAGCGCTTCCACAACCATTCACCGCTCGACTTCGAAAAGCTGAAGGGCGACCCCGACCAACTCGCCCAGCATCTGGTCAGCTACATCAAAGGCTTCTCCGGCAACGTCCGCCGCATCTTCGAGTACTTCGAATTCGACAACGAAATTGAGAAGATGCGCGAAGCCAATATTCTCTATCTGGTTGTCTCCAAGTTCTGCGAAGTGGATCTTCACCCGGACCGGGTAGCGCTGGAAGATGCGGTCGTAGAGGTCAGGCACATTCTTCGCGTGTACCGTCACCACGAGGGAATAAGGGATCGGCTTGGCGCCCGCGTAGAGAGCGCCGCCCTTCCGGGCGTTGTAGTGAATGTCAAAAACGGGATCGTTGAGGCTGGTTCCCAAGAAGCCGCGGGTGCGCTTTACGCACGTCTCCCATTGGTGAGCATCCCGGCGCAGTTCCTCCTCGCTGCTGTAGATCTGCTTGAGCTGGAAAAACGGCACCGTATCGGGATGCGTCGGGATCTTCCCGTCGCGCTTGGTACGCTTTGTCTTGTTGGGCCTGAACTTAATGTCCAGTCCGGCGCGGGTGTAGTTGACGGTGTCCTGAGGATCGGTCTCGGTCGCGTAGCAGAACGTGGCGGAGATCGACACCTTGCCAACTATGGGGCCGTTGGGGACAGGAATTCTGGCCCTCAAATACTTGCCCGCCTCAAGCGTTCCCTGATAAAGAATGTGTGCCGTGCCGGGTCCGCATGTGATCAGTTTCTCAATGTCCGATGGGATGCGCCCCCAGCCGACTTCATGGCAGTGGTGCTCGGCATCGTTGCTGTGATGAATCATCAGGCCCTTGAGAGCGATCGGCTGCACGATGGAACCGAGATAAGCCCGGACGCCAATCGCGGTGCGAAGGGCGACGGGTGAAGCATAGCTTGTTCCAGCCGTGGGCGCTGTCTGCCCTGGCTGGGTGCTGAGAATCCAAAATGGCTCCTTGCGGGAACCACCGAAGGCCATCACATCCGGTTTCATGACACCGGGGCTGCGACCGGGTCCTAACGAGCTATAGGGCGCCCTTTTCCACTTTTCTCCGAGGCTGTCGCTGGCACCGACGCCGAGGACATTGACAGCATCGGATGGCGATTGAATGCGCGCGACGCCAGAAGGCAGATCCCCCTCGCCCGTGTTTCCGGCCGCCACGGTTACGAAGGTCTTTCCATCCGCGAAAAGCTGGTCGAGCTTGAGAGTCCAGAGGTGGACCTCGTTGTCATCGAAGGCCACCTCCGGGCCGAGGCTTAAGTTTACGAAGTCATATTGCTTCTGCGACAGGATGGTAGTGATACGCTCCAAGACGTCGTAATAATTGCCTTCGGGATCTTGCGTGTTCTCATCGATCACGCGGTAGTGATCGACCGCGGCGAAGGGCTGAGGAAGAGGCTGTCCATCATTTATCGGTCCGAATAGCAAGGCCGATGTGACACCGAGGCCGTGCGCCTGCGAAGCGGGATCGGGCTTGCCAAGTTTCGGCGTAATCTTTCGCGACACCCACGGTTTCAGGTTGATGTCGGCCGGCACGCCGCCATCGAAGACGGCAACGCGGAGTTCGGGATTCAGCGGACCCTGCTTTGGAAGATCACAAGGGAAGCCGCCGACGCCAAAGCTGCGAACCGGCGTGGCCGGCCGGAGTTCGCGCAGATGCGGCATCTCTCGCGCCACCCGCAGAAATGAATACTTCGCCATCTCGACGTGAAGGTTCTTCGGAACGCGGACCCCGAGAAAGCACAGACCATCAATCTGAAACCGGCGGTCAAGGTCCACCCGGACGTCGAGGGTCCGCATATAGTCGCGGAAACCTTCGATGATATAGACGGCGGGCGCATGTAAGACGACTTCCAGCAGCGGGGCATCTTTCGGCGAGAGGACTGGCTGGAGCCGTTCTTCTGGCGGCGCGCAGTAGATGTTTTCGACGCGCACTAATTCGTCGGCACCCGGCTTGTTCTCGGACCATTTGCTGAGCGATGCTGCCCAAAGACGGAAGCTCTCACGCCGGCCGGCGACGAAGATCTCTGCCGTGGGTGAGCTGACGGGCTGCGGCGCGGGCGGCTCTTTTTGCGCCTTCTCCCTATCGGCCTTTTTTTCGCGAAGAATCTTCGCGCCTTTATCCGGCACAATGTGTTGTGCCCTGCTGCCAATGGGCTCAAGCCCGACAGCATGAAGGAGGCCGGTGGGGAAATAGCTCTTTGCGAGATACGACGGATGGAGCGTAATGATGGCCACTGCCTCATTGTGTGGGCACGCGGCGGCCGGCAACGCATCGACATCTTCCATGACGGTGGTCAGCCGGGGCGCGAGCCGGACCTTGGCTTCGGCGAAGGAATACGGATCTTTCTTCACCGGGTTGGTTCTCGGGGGGTCCAACTTCTCGGCCAGACGCTCGCCGTATCCGAGAAGATAGTTCTTTATTTCTGCCATTCGTTCACCTGCTCACGGCCTTTCGAATAGTGTCCCGACTCACGCCGGTCCATTCGTGCGATTCACGCTGTGAAAGACCCACGGCCATCAGGTCCACGGCTAATTGGGCCCGCTCATCGCGTGGCAGATCCCGCACCCGATCATGCACGATGTTCTGAAGCTGGGAAACAAGCGGCTCATGCTGCATCACCGCCCGACGTTTCGCGCGAAGGATCTCCCGTTCGGCTTCGGCGAAGGACATCCCCGCTAATGCCTTTGCGACAATCGGACTCCAGCCCTTCGACTCCTCGTCGTTGCCGATATAGCGCTGGATCGATTCACGGATCTGGTCTTCGTTCGGCATCGGAAACTTGATGATGACCTCGAAGCGGCGCCAAACAGCGGGGTCCAGTAGTTCCGGATGGTTTGTGGCGGCAACCAGTAGGCCAGAAGATGGCCAGTCATCGATCTCCTGAAGGAGGACGGTCACAAGCCGCTTGAGCTCCCCGACTTCCACAGCATCATCTCTGCGCTTGGCAACGGCATCGAATTCATCGAGCAGGAAAACGCACTCGACTCCTTTGGCGTAATCGAGGACGTTGCGCACGTTGTTGCCTGTGCGCCCGAGAAAACTGCTCATCACGGCCGCGAGGTCGAGCGTAATTAGCGGGCGGTTCAGCCGTTGCGCGATCCATCTGGCGGCAAGCGTTTTTCCTACGCCAGGTGCTCCTGTGAACAGTGCGGATTTTGTCGCCTGAAGCGCCGCCTGAACCAGTTCCGATTCCCGTTCGCGCTCGGACACAATCTGATCGAGCCGCTCGCGGACCTCCGGACTCCAGACCGGCTCTGTGTCAAGGAAGACAGGATACTCCGGTCGCGCGAGTTGCAGCCGGGAGTCGAGGTCTACAGGAATGGCATCGACTACGGCGCCGCGCAGCGGCGAGGAGGACTTCGAGGCGTCCCTCAGGATCATTCCGAGCTGCTCTGCAAGTTCCGGAACTGCGATTCGATAATGATTTATGAGCCTGCGAACGTAAAGCTGAACATCCTTTGGCTTTCCCGCCAACGCTAGGCGAGCCATATGGACTAAATCATCTGCAGCTATCGGCTTTTCTTCCATTGTGTATGTAAACCGTTGATTCTATGAAATCACGATTGGACTATATTTGTCAAATAATCTGTAGTATAGTCCAGTACATCGGTTTTGGAAAGCCTTTTTTGACCTCCACAGGACTCGGGACACCCACTCAATCCGAGATTTCCGATGCCCCTTGGCCCCCAATCCCTAAAAAGAGGCCATCCGTGTGTCGAAGTCTTGTGTTTGCAATGCGAGGCGGTCACAGCCAGCTTTGGTTTCAGGAATCGGCAAGAAACGCAATTTCAATGTACCGGACGGTTTCCACCATTCCCTCGCATGTTCGGCGTGCACGCGTAACTTGGGACATGACCACTTTCGAAGTGGATCTCGACACAGCGTTGTTTAACCGCTGCGCTCGACCCACCGCTTGGCTGTGGCGATTCGGAGTGATCGGTATTACCAGATTCATGGGCTCTAGGCAACCGCCGGGATGCTGACCGCCGGGATGCTGACTTAGAGCGGGCTCGGCAGCACGCTTTGGGCGCTACGCGAGAACCAAGACTGACCTGCGCGTCGAAGTCTATTACGATAGCGAGTGGAGGACCACTATGTCCCTGAATCAGAGTAGCCGCCGGTCGTGGTTGACAACCGCACTGGCAGGAGGCCTGGCAGCCTCAGACCTGGCCGCAAATTCCGCGAGGGCCGCGCAACCCACCGAGCGGGTCAAGCCAGCCCCCGACCGGATCGTGGTCAGCGATTCGAAGAACGTCGTCGAGACCACCGCCGGCAAGGTGCGCGGATACACTCACCAGGGCATCCACATCTTCAAGGGAGTTCCTTACGGCGCGTCCACCGGCGGGAAGAACCGCTTCATGGCGCCGGTTCGTCCGGAGCCCTGGGCGGGCGTTCGCAGCGCCCTCTACTTCGGTAAGGTCTGTCCGTTCTTCCCACGCGCCGGCTGGAACAGCGACGAGAATGCCTTCATGTTCCGGTGGGACGACGGCCAGCCGGGGGAAGACTGTCTCCGCGTAAACATTTGGACGCCGGGTATCGACGACAACCGGAAAAGACCGGTCATGGTGTGGCTGCATGGAGGCGGCTTCTCGGCCGGCTCCGGTCAGGAACTCCAATCGTATGACGGCGAAAACCTGGCCCGCCGCGGCGATGTGGTCTCGGTCAGTCTCAACCATCGCCTCAACACTTTCGGCTTCCTGAACCTGGCCGATTTCGGCGAGCAGTATGCGAGCTCGGGCAACGCCGGCATGCTGGACCTGGTCGCGGCGCTCGAATGGGTGCGTGACAACATCGCCAATTTCGGCGGCGATCCGGCCCGCGTAATGATCTTCGGGCAATCCGGCGGCGGCGGCAAGGTGGGCACGCTGATGGCGATGCCTTCGGCGAAGGGACTGTTCCATCGCGCTTCGATTCAGAGCGGGTCGATGTTGCGGGTGGCGGAGGCGGCGGATACGGCCAAGCTCGCCGCGGCCGTGCTCGAAGAACTTTCGATTTCGAAAACGGATGTCGACAAGCTGCGCGACGTTCCCGTGGATCGTTTGCTGGGCGCCGCGCTGGCCGCTCAGCACAAGCTGTCGCCACCGCCTTCCGGACCGCCGGATTTCCGCCGCATGGCCCGTGCGCTCGGTTGGAGCCCTTGCGTGGACGGCAAAATCATTCCGGCCCAGACCTTCGATCCGCAGGCGCCCGAACTCTCCGCGGACGTGCCCCTGATCGTGGGGACCGTACTCAACGAATTCATCAACGGGATCGATCATCCGGACGCATTCTCCATGACCGGGGAACAGCTCGCCGCGCGCGTCGAGGAACGATACCCCGGGAAGAGCAAGGAGATCATCGACGTTTTCCGGAAGGGCCACCCGAAGGCGCGGCCCTTCGATCTGTACTCCATCATCATGGCGTCCTCGGTGCGCGGCAATGCCGTGAAGCAGGCCGGGCTGAAGGCTGCGCAAGCGAAAGCGCCGGCTTATCTTTACTGGTTCACCTGGCAGACGCCGGTGCTCGACGGGAGGCCGATGGCATTTCACTGCGCGGAGCTGAGCTTCTGTTTCGGCAACACCGATCGCTGCGAAGCCATGACCGGCGGAGGAGAGCGCGCCCGCTCGCTGGGCGCCAGGATGAGCGATGCGTGGATCGCTTTTGCCCGCAAGGGCGACCCGAATCATCCGGGCCTTCCCAAGTGGGCCCCTTATGACGCCGGCAGCCGGCAGACCATGATCTTCGACGATCAGTGCGAGGCGAGGAAAGATCCGGACGGCGCAGAGCGCGGGTTCCTGGATTCCATCGGGTAGACCGCCGACATCACGAACCGGATGTGACCAGCGCTTCCTGCGGTGCCGCTGCGATGCTCTGCCAATGCTGGGCCGCCGCCGCGCGGCATTCCGCTGCCTCCGCCGCCAGGCCCGCCGACTCGAGCGACCTCGCCGCCGCTTCCAACTCCCTGGCCTTGTCGGCCGGGAACAGCAGCGGGGCTGCGTTCCATCCGCGGATTGCCGCCTCCACGTAGTCGCCCGCCGATCCGTTCTTTCGCCAGCCGACCACCGCGAGTGTGATGCAGGCGGCGGAAAAATCAGGATGGCCGGCTGACGCCAACGTTTCGTATGCTTGCGTCGCGAGTGGTTCCGCCTGCTCCAAATCGCCTGCTTCTGCCAGTGCGCCGGCCAGCAATCCGCGCGCCACCGCCAGGGCAACTTCGTCGCCGGGCCCGCCTTGTTCACTCATGGCGACCACGGCGGACAGATCGTCGATGGCGTCCCGCAGTTTCCCTCCGCTTCGCCGGATGGCGCCGCGCCGGGCGTGATACTGCCTGCGCAGAACCGGCTCGATCCGCTCCGGCGGCGGCAAGACGCAGGCTGCCCGACCCGCCCGGCCGTCTATGCGCAGCACTTCCGCCAGATAGAGCCTGATTGCGGCGGCGAGCCGGACCGCCCCCCGTGCTTCCAGTAACCCGATGCCTTCCGCCATCAATGAGATCGCGCCTTCCGCTTGTCCCGCATTCCAGAGTGATTCGCCCAACAGGACCAGGTAATGCGGCGCGAGAACATCGTCGGATTGCGCGCGGAGGATCCCGGCGGCCTCACGCGTCGCCTCAGGACCGGCATCCACGCTACCGGTTTGCAGCAGAGCCCGAGCGCGAAAACTGAGCAACATGCCTTTCCACATGCGCCATTGCTCGTCCTCGGGACAGAGGGCCAGGGCTGCCGCTGTTTCCTCCAATGCCTCAGCCCAGGCTCGCGCGCGGACGTGCAGCCCGGCAATCCTGAGACCCGCTTGCATCCGTTGCGGCAGATCTTGGGCTCCGTTCCTGAGCAGGCCGAATGCGGTCAGGGCCTTTTGATACGCCTCCATGGCGCCCGCATGATCGAACCTGGCCATCCGCAGGAATTGCAGGCATTCCCACCCGGCGGCTTCCGAATCCGGCGCTGCGCCCTCGGATAACAACGCCAGTCCCTGGGCGGCGTGCTGTTCCGCATCGCGCGTATACTGCGCGGCCTGTTCGAACGATGCCAGGGCGATGTATTGACGGCCAAGTTGCACCGGGTCCGGAGCGGGGGAGTCGAGCAACCGCCGCAGCTTGCCGCGCTGTTCCGACACGTCGCCGTCGTAATCGGGCGCCGCACGATGCCCTGCGCTCGGGTTCGTGCCGCGCAGCCAAAGGGCCATCAACTCCTCCCCGCGTCGCGTGCACAACAGGAGGTGGAACAGCATCGTGCCATCGCAATACCCGAGCGGCAGAAGGTTGATTAGGCCGACGTAGAACCCGATCACGGAGCCCATCGCAACCAGTGGCCACAGGTTTGCCATGGCTGTGCCCGGCACCAGGAAGGAAACTCCGAGCAGAACGCCGCCGGCCAGCAAGGACGTGAACGGACCCGCTGCGATGACGATCGCCTGCTTGACCCGCAAGCCGCGCGGGCTGACGGGCACCGCGCCCGTATGACCGCCTAGTAGAAGCAGTCCTCTCCAGTCGAATCGCACCCGCCGGTCCCCGGCTTTCATCGAGAAAACCAACGGCCCGATGGCCAGAGCTTTCAGCCGGAAGCCTACCGACACCGCGGCCAGCGCGTGGCCGCATTCGTGGAGCGCGACGTGAATCCACACCAGAAAAAGAAAGGGCACAAGGCCGGGCCCCGTCGAGTCGAACACCGGAAGATCAACCTGATGCGCACCGCTTTGCAAGCCCCTGAATGCCAGGCGTGCCACAAACCAGCCAAGGATGGAAGCCGTAATCATCCAACCGGACATCCTGCGCGGGTTCCAGAATTCGGCGCCGGTGAGCGCCCGCCGCTTCACGGTAGGCTGCATCCACAGATAGCAGAGCCCCACGGCGCCGACCACGGTCAAATAAGGAAGGCCGAGCAGCAGGTAGAGGCAGGGCATCAGGCCGGTCCACCAGGACCACGTCCGTTGGTGCCCGACACCCCACCCGGTGACGAAGCAGAGGCCAGCCGCCGGAAGCCGTGCCAGGATGAAAAAACCCATGAAAAAGCATTGGGCGGCGAAGTGGTTCGGGAAAAAAAGCAGGGAGTAAGCGCGGGCGTGCAGCAGGTCCTCAATCGCAGGGTCATGCCAGCGAATCAGGAAGTAGCCGAGGGCAACGAACGCCCAACCCGCCACCGTGTCGAGTTTCGGCAAACCGCGCATTACTGTCAACCTAGCAGTTTGCGCCACGGGTGAATACTCACGAAAGTATAGGGCGGCGCGCTCGCCGGCCAAGTGTATACTTGAGTTGAAAACTTTGTCTCGCGGGTCCCGCAATTCACAACCCGCAAGCAACCGCTCGATTGTTCGGAGCTGGTTGACCCTGCCCAGGCTGCGCCGGCTGTCGCAGACCCTCTTTCTAGGACTCTTCGTGGTCCTTCTCTGCAACACCGGATTACCCGGCTCGCTCAAGCCTGGCGATGCCGAATTCCGCCTGTCGCACGCGGTGCGCGCTTTTCTGGAGACCGACCCGTTAATCGCCATCGCCAATGCGCTGGCCACTCGCGCGCTCTATCGCGGATTACTGTGGAGTTTGGCGCTCCTCATCGCGACCCTATTCCTGGGACGATTCTTCTGCGGCTGGATCTGCCCGCTCGGCACGCTCAACCATCTGGTTAGCAATCTCCGGTCGGAGAAGAAATCCGGCCTTCGACTGATCGCTTCCAACCGTTACAAACCGTGGCAGGCGTTCAAATACTATCTGCTTTTCGCTTTGCTGGCGGCGGCTTTTCTGGGTGGCGCGCTGGTCGGGATTTTCGATCCCATTGCGCTCGCCGTGCGATCTCTCGCGCTTTCGATTCTGCCGGCTTGGAACTACGCGCTGAACGCATTGCTCGAATCGGGCCACGTTCATTCCGCACTGCCGGCCGCCCTGCTCAGTTTCAAGCAAGCGCACTTCCGCCAGGGCTTCCTGCTCGGCGTGATCCTGATAACGATTCTCGCGCTCAACCTGCGCATCACCCGCTTCTGGTGCCGCGCGCTGTGCCCGCTCGGTGCACTTTTGGGCTTGGTCTCGCGCTGGTCCATTCTGGGATTGGAAAAACATCCGGCCCATTGTGAGGATTGCAATCGCTGCCTGCTCCATTGCCAGGGCGGCGACGATCCCATTCCCGGTGCGCCTTGGCGTAAAGCCGAATGCCATTTGTGCATGAACTGCGTGGCCGATTGCCCGGAAAGCGGGATTCGATTCCGCTTCTTTCCGTCGGCTTCGGGTCCCGCAACCGTCGAGGGCGCGGATCTCAAGCGGCGAAGAGTGCTGACCGGGCTGGCCGCCGGCGCTGTGGCGATTCCCCTGTTGCGCGCCAATACCGGCCTCAGCGCCGAACCGCACGAGCGGCTGATCCGGCCGCCGGCGGCGCTCGACGAAAATCGGTTCCTCGCCCGCTGTATCCGCTGCGGCGAGTGCATGAAGGTGTGCCCGAACAACGCCCTGCATCCCGCATTCGGCGAAGCCGGTTGGGAGGGCATCTGGACTCCCGTGCTGGTGCCGCGCGTCGGATATTGCGAGCCCAGTTGCACCCTGTGTGGCCAGGTCTGCCCCACCGGCGCGATTGGGGAGTTTACCGCACACGAGAAAGGCTGGACCGGTTCCGCAGCGGACACGCGCCCGATCCGGCTCGGTACCGCCTTTTACGACCGTGGCCGCTGTCTGCCTTGGGCCATGGCCACCGACTGCATTGTGTGCGAGGAGTGGTGCCCAACCTCGCCCAAGGCCGTCTACCTGCAACCCGCCGAGGTGACCGATTCGATCGGCAACACCAGGCAGGTCCAACAGCCGTACATCGATCCCGCCCGTTGCGTCGGTTGCGGCGCGTGTGAGTATGTCTGCCCTGTCAAGGATCGCCCGGCCGTTTATGTGACCAGCGCCGGTGAGAGCCGCTCGCCGGCCAACCAGATCCTGCTGGGACGCGCGCCCAAGCCCATGTCCTGGCTCCCCGAGAGTGGCGATGCGCCGGGGTGGATGAAGGCCGGCGAGACACGCATCTTCGAAGCCGCCGATCTCTGGAAATATGTGGATGGCGACGCCGAGCGCTATCTGCGGGCCGGCGTCCGCCGCACCCTCACCGCCAATTACCGCTATCGCGAAATCGTGGAGGCCGTCGCCGATATCCACCTCATGGACGCTCCGTCGGGCGCCGCATCGATCTTCGCTGCCGAGTCACCCGCCGGCAGCCACCCCGTCGCGCTCGGGCGTGCCGGCCGGAGCTATGGCCAGTCCCTGACGTTTCACCAAGGCCCCTTCTTCATTCGCCTGGTCGCCTACCAGGACACCCCGCAAACCGAACCAGCGCTAGTGAGCCTCGCCCAAGCCATCGAGAGAAGGCTGGGGCAGTAAGCATCCTTGGCCTGCAATGCGAGGCGATGTTTCCGTTCGGGCTTACGGTGATCTATAGGAGCGGCAACACTCAGGTTCATATCGACAAGAAGGCGCATCAGCTCGCGAGCCGGATCTCGTGTCCCTGGGCCAGGTGTGCGGCGAAGGCCAGCGCCTCGCGAATATCCGGCTCCTCGACATATGGATAATCGGCCAGCAATTGGTCAATGGTGCGGCCGGCTGCCATCGCCTCGACGAGCATGCCGACGGTCACGCGCATGCCGCGAATGCACGGCTTGCCGCCCATCACCTCAGGATCCATCGTAATGCGGTCGAACTGCTGCACGTCGTTATGATAGCGCAGCCGTGCCATCGTGCGTCAGGCGAGGCAGTGCCCCCTCCCCTGCATTGTCGCCCGGTGCTATAACAGAATCGGAATACCTGAAACCGCAGGATCCCCAGGGGCAACAGCCATGCGCGTCGGCCCACATCACGGCATCACTCGCAGGGGGCTCCTGCAAGCCAGCTTGGCGGGCACCTTTGCGGCCGGAGCTGCTGCCGCCGAAAAATCCAAAGTCGTCATTGCGCGCGATCCCGCTCTCCGCGGCGCCGGAGGCTCGGCCGACTCCAGCCGGGTTTTGAAGATGCTCGATCGGGCCATGCAGTCGTTCTATGACACCGATTCCCCGATCGACGCCTGGAAGAAAGTGGCGCGGCCCGGCGAAGTGGTCGGTCTGAAGGTGAATTGCCTCTCCGGCAAGGGCGCTGCCACCAACACGGTCCTGGTGGAAGCCATCTGCGAGCGCTTGCAGCAAGCCGGAATCCCGCAGAAGGACATCGTGATCTGGGACCGGCTGAACTCCGACCTGGAGAGCGCCGGCTATCGCGTGGTCTCCCGTCCGGATCGAATCCGCTACATCGGCAACGATACCGCCGGCTATGACAACGAATTGACTGTCAATGGAAGCGCGGGCAGCCTGCTCTCGAATACCCTGGTACACACCTGCGATGCCGTCATCAACTTACCTGTGCTCAAGGACCATGGCATCGTCGGCGTGACACTCGCGCTCAAGAATTTATTCGGCGCCATTCACAATCCGAATAAGTACCACACGAATGCGGGCGACCCCTATGTCGCGGACGTCAATATGTTCCCGGCCATCCGGCAAAAGGTGCGGCTGACTATCTGCGACGCCCTGACGGCGCAGTATGAAGGTGGACCTTCCTATATGCCGCAATGGTCGTGGTCTTATAACGGCCTGATCGTCGCGCGCGACCCGGTGGCGCTCGATTACACCGGCTGGCAGATCCTCGAACGCAAGCGGGCCGAAAAGGGGATGAAGCCGCTGCGAGAGTTGCACCGCGAGCCGCTCTACATCGCGACCGCGGCGGATGCCCGCCACAGGCTCGGCACCAACGATCCGAACCTGATCGGCGTGGTGGAGGTGTAACTCGATGGATCGCAGGGCCTTCGTTCAGTTACTCGCGCTTCCGGCTGTGGCGGCGCGCGCGGCGGATGCCGATGCCCGCTTCACCGTCGAGGCGCGCTTCTACGAGAAGCTGCCGTACAAGAAGATCAAGTGCAAGTTATGTCCGCGCGAGTGCGTGATCGACGACCGCGAACGCGGCTACTGCGGCGTGCGTGAAAACCGTGGCGGCACTTACTACTCACTCGTGTATGCGCGCGTGTGCGCCGCTCACGTCGATCCCATCGAGAAGAAGCCGCTATTTCATTTCCTGCCGGGCAGTATGGCATTCTCGGTAGCTACGGCGGGATGCAACGTCAATTGCAAAATGTGCCAGAACTGGGACATCTCTCAGGTCCGTCCGGAACAGGTAAACAGCACTTACATTCCACCTAAGGATCTGGCCGCCCTGTCCCGCCAGAATCAGTGCCCTTCCATCGCTTACACTTACAGCGAGCCGGTGGTTTTTTCCGAATATGTCCTGGATTCGGCGGCAGCCGGCCGCGCGGTGGGTGTGAAGAGCGTAGTAATCAGCGGCGGCTATATCCAGGAGGAGCCGCTGAAGCAGTTGTGCGCTCGCGTGGATGCCATCAAGATCGATTTGAAGGCCTTCTCCGACAAGTTTTACAAGGAGGTCGTCAACGGCGAGCTGAAGCCGGTGCTGAACACGCTCGCGACCATCCGCAAGCAAGGCACCTGGCACGAAGTAGTCTACCTGGTCATCCCGACCCTGAACGATTCCGACGAGGAGTTCCGTGGCCTCGCCCGCTGGATTAAATCGGAACTCGGTCCGGATGTCCCGTTGCACTTCTCGCGCTTCCATCCCGAGTATCTGTTGAAGAACCTCCCGCCCACCCCGCTGCCGACGCTCGAACGCGCCAAGGCCATCTGCGACGCAGAGGGTCTGCACTACGTGTATATCGGCAATGTTCCCGGCCATCCGGCCGAGAGTACCTGGTGCCCGCAATGCCGCCGCGTCGTGGTAGAGCGCGCCGGCTTCACCGTCCGTGCCGTCCACCTGGACGGGGGCAAGTGCCGTTTCTGCCAGCAAGTCATCCCTGGAATTTGGGACGGGGCCCGCATATGAAGATTCTGTCTATCGGCGTCATCGCGTTGTCCCTGCTGGCGGGTTTCCTTCTGATGGAAGGGTCTTCCAGAAGCGGCGGACAAGCGCTCAAGGTCAGGCCACCCGCGGTGGCGGGGACATTCTATCCAGCCGACCCGCAAGAGCTCGGGAAGATGATCGACGGCTTCCTTTCGAAAGCTGCACCGCCGCCGCTCGAAAACGTGGTGGCGCTGGTGGCGCCGCACGCGGGCTATCAATACTCGGGTCCGGTTGCCGTCTACTCCTATGCACTGTTGAAGGGCCGCAAATACGACCGCGTAGTCATTATCGCACCCTCGCATTACGAATCCTTCGAGTACTCGTCCGTGTATGACGGCGCCGCCTATGCGACCCCATTCGGCCAGGTTCCCGTGGACCAGGCTTTCGCCGCCAAACTCGCCAAAATGAGTCCGACGATCCGGCTTTCCTCGGCCGGCCACACGCCGACTCCGGAGCGCCCGGAGCACGCCCTCGAGGATCAACTGCCCTTCCTGCAACGCGTGATTGGCCAATTCGAGCTTGTCCCTGTGATCATGGGAGATCAAAGTTACGATGCCTGCCGCGCTCTCGGCGTGGCGCTGGCTAAGTTAGTCGCGGGAACTAACACTCTCATCGTGGCCAGCTCCGACCTCTCGCACTTTCACACTTACGATGAAGCGGTGCGGATCGACCATAAAACACTCAATGCTATCGGAGAGTACGATTACTTCGACCTGTCGCGCAATCTCGAGCTGCGGGTTTGGGAGGCATGTGGCGGAGGGCCGATCGTCGCCACCATGATCGCCGCCGAACGGTTGGGAGCCAACCAGGCCACTGTCCTCCATTACGCCAATACCGGCGATGTCACCGGCGACCACAGCCGCGTGGTCGGCTACGGCGCGGTTGCCCTCGTGAAGGCTGCCGGCGCGGCTAAGACCGATGAAGCGCCGTTTTCGCTCACCGGCGCGGAGAAAAATGCGCTCCTCAAGATCGCTCGCAAGTCAGTCGAAACCGCGGTCCGCGATGGCAAGACTTACGAGTGCTCCACCGGCGGA
>Ga0187862_10002703_pt1 | contig 17695 bp, 12 predicted proteins | sample June2016WEW_10_1_FD_133003 | JGI IMG/M metagenome (GOLD analysis project Ga0187862, IMG submission 133003) | Peatland microbial communities from SPRUCE experiment site at the Marcell Experimental Forest, Minnesota, USA - June2016WEW_10_150 | ecosystem: Environmental > Terrestrial > Soil >...
CGCGCCGCGTCGGTCGCGCCGGAAACGGCGATTCCGCAATCGGCCTTCTTCAGCGCGGGAGCGTCGTTCACCCCGTCGCCGGTCATACCGACGATGTGGCCGCCTTGCTGGAGCACATCGACAATGTGGAACTTATGTTCAGGAAAAACCTGGGCGAAGCCGTCAGCCTTCTCGATCGACTCCGCCAGTGCCGCCGTTTCGTGACGCTTCGAGTCGCCAAATCCGCTGGCGTCGAGAATATTCGTGCCCATCCCCAGTTTCTTGGCGGTTTCCTGCGCTATGGCCAGCGCGTCACCGGTAACCATCTTGACGCTGACACCCATTTTCCGGGCCGTGGCGATGGTGGCCGCGGCATCGTCTCGCGGCGGATCGAACAGTGGCAACACGCCGAGGAACCGCCACTCGCCGTCCCCCTCGGCGCGGGCCACGCCCAATGAACGAAAGCCGCGCGCCGCGAAGTCATTGACCGCTTTGTCGACAGAGGACTTCACCTGAGCGGCATTGGCCGACAGCTCCAGGATCACCTGCGGCGCGCCCTTGGCGACATTGAACTGGTTGCCGTCCCCGACTTTGACAGTCGCTTCAGTGCGTTTGTGCACCGGATCAAATGGTTGGAAATGCACGACCTGGTAGCCCTTCAGAGCCTGATCATCGTGCAGACCACCCAACACGGCGAGGTCGATGGTGTCCTTGTTGTCCGCGCGCGACGCCAGCGCGGCGTTCAGGATGACCTGATCCGCCGGAATGCCGTCGACGCTGAACGGTTCGCCCAAAGTCAATTTGTTCTGTGTCAGCGTCCCGGTCTTGTCCGAACACAATATGTCCACCCCGGCGAGTTCCTCGATCGCCGACAACCTGGTCACGATCGCCTGTTTTTTGGCGAGCAGGCGCGCGCCGACCGCCATCGTCACCGAGAGCACCGTGGGCATCGCCACGGGGATCGCGGCTACCGTCAGCACCAAGGCGAACTGCAATGTCGTGAGGATCGGGTCGCCGCGGAACAGCGCGACCAATATGATGATTCCGACCAGCACCACAGCGAGGACTATGAGGTAATCACCGATCTTCAAGACCGCGCGTTGAAAGTGGCTGACTGTGTGGGCCGCTTGCACCAGTTCCGCCGTCTTGCCGAAATAGGTCTTCGCTCCCGTGGCATAGACCATGGCATCGATCTCACCTTGACGAATGATCGATCCGGAGAACACCGCTTCGCCTGAATTGCGTGTCGCGGGCAACGACTCTCCCGTGAGCGCGGATTGATCCACTTCGATCGGGTCACCCTCCAGCAGCCGTGCGTCGGCTGGCACGATGTCGCCCAGTCGCACGCGGATGACGTCGCCCGGCACGACATCGCGCGCCGCCGGGTTGATCCATTTGCCATCCCGTTTCACCATCGCTTTGATCGCGAGCTTCGCCTTGAGTGCGGCGATCGCGTTGCCCGCCTGGTGTTCCTCCCAGAATCCGACAACGGCATTGGCCAGCAACAGAAGCAGGATGATGCCGAAGTCGGGCCAATGCCGGTCCACGGCCGACAGAATCACCGCCACCTCGATCATCCACGGGATCGGTCCCCAGAAGTAGCTCAGGAATTTCAGGACCTCGTTGGTCTTTCTTTCTTCGATTTCGTTGGGGCCATATTGAATCAGCCGCTTTTCCGACTCGGCCTGTGTCAGACCGTTCGGCGACGATCCCAGTTTCGCCAGAAGGTCGGGCATCGAAAGAGCCTTCAAGGCTTCGTTCGGATCGGGCTTCGATCCCGGATTGGCGGCGTCAGCCAGGGGAGCGGCGTCCTGCGATGACACGGATGGTGCCGCCTCGGTATTCGCCAGGCCGTCGGGCTTCGTGATCGCCAAAGTGTCCGTTGTCATCGTCACGACCCTTCCGGCTTGCCGCTGACCCAGTCTTTCGCGGCGGGCAATTGGTCGAGTTTGAACAGCCGCACTTCGCCATGGAAGAAAGGCTTGAACATACTGACCATCGCGCTCAGCCACGCGTGATCGGTCACCACGGCGATGTGGCTGAAATCGTGCCAATGTCGTAGCCCGAACACGCCGTCATCCCACAGCGCCCCAGGCTCAAAGCCGGTGAAATCCTCGCCGATGACGTACAGCATTCGAATCGGCCCCTTGGTCATCATCGCCTCGGCTTTGGGGATCAGTGTGTCGCGATAATCTTCGTGCGTTACGGCGCCACTGGCTTCGATCGCCAGCACATCCCGCGGTAGACCCTCGATGAGCTTGAACATCGTTTCGACGCCTCCTCTAATGACGGATCAGCGCGAGCGTGTGTCGCGCGATCATCAGTTCTTCGTTGGTGGGGATGACCCAGACCGAAACGCTGCTGTCCGCCTCGGAAATACGTGGTCCGCCGGACGCGTTGGCCGGCTTGTCCAGCTTAACGCCGAGCCATGCCAGACTGTCGCAAAGCGCCGCGCGCACCGCTGGAGAATTCTCGCCGATGCCGGCGGTGAACACCAAGGCGTCCAGCCCGCCGAGCACCGAAGCATAAGCGCCGACGTACTTCGTCATCGCGTAAACAAAATGCGCCATCGCGGCGACCGCCAGCGGATCCGTGCTCTCCTGCAGCACCCGCATGTCGCCACTTATGCCCGACAGACCAAGCAGGCCCGCGCGTTCGTATAACATTTTTTCCAGTGAAACGTCGTCGAACAGCTTGCGTCGCAGCAAATAGAACAGCGCGCCCGAAGGCACGTCGCCCGAGCGGGTCGCCATGGGCAGACCTGACATCGCGCCGAAGCCCATCGTCGTTTCGATGCTGTGCCCGTCCAGCATGGCGCACAGGCTGGCACCGCCGCCAAGATGCGCGGCGATCACCCTACGTGCGTTGGGGGCGAATTTCGGTACCTGGCGGCTGATGTAGTCGTAGGAGATGCCGTGATAGCCCCAGTGTCGCACGCCGTCGTCGCGTACGTCCCTGGGCAGTGCATAGGTCTGCGCGACCTCCGGCATGGTGCGGTGGAACGAGGTGTCGAAACAGGCGACCTGCGGCAGGCCCGGGAACGCGTCGGCAAATGCCCGTGCGCCGCGCACGTTGAACGGTTGATGCGACGGCTCCATTTCCGTCAATGAGTCGAGATAGTCCATCACGTCGCCGTCGATCAGCACCGGCGCCTCAAAGCGCGTGCCGCCAAGTACGATGCGATGGCCGGCCGCGATGACTTTGGTGGCCGCGAGGTTGGCCTCCAGCCACGTAATGATGAAATGCAGTGCGGTCCGGTGGTCGATCGTGTGGCCCTCGCCCCATTCGTGCGCGGCCAACGGCCTGGCGGTCGCGTCTTTGACGATGAAATGCGGATCGCCCTGCATGCTGTCGATCCGGCCCGCGCAAAACAGCTTCAATGCTGCGGTCTTGAGTTCCTGGGGCGCGCCCAAATCGTAGGCGGCGAATTTCAGGCTGGTGGACCCCGCGTTGAAGACGACGATGGCCTCGCTCATGGCCGATCACTCCGCTGTTTCGGGTTGCAGGATCGTCGGATCACGTGCCAGCGCCTGGGCGTAGAGTACCGCCGCCGCCGCCGAGAAACGCCCCGCGGCGGGCGTGTCGGCGCGGCTGGTCAGAATCACCGGTACTCTCGCGCCAACCACCAGGCCGGCAGTTTGCGCATCGGCCATGAACGCGAGGTTCTTGTAGACCATGTTGCCGGCTTCGATGTTCGGCACTATCAGCACGTCGGCCAGGCCAGCGATCGGCGAGGTGATATGCTTGATCCGCGCTGCCTCAGCATCGACCGCCGCGTCGAGGTCGAGCGGTCCATCGACGATCCCGCCGACGATCTGGCCACGATCTGCCATCTTCGCCAGAATCGCCCCATCGAGCGAGGCGGGCATTTTCGTTCGCACCGTCTCGACCGCCGCCAGCACGGCCACTTTCGGTAGGTCGATGCCGAGCGCGCGTGCGAAGCCGATCGCATTCTGGCAGATGTCGCGCTTTTGATCTGTGTCTGGTGCGATGTTCAGCGCGATGTCGCTGAGGACGAAGCGGCGCGCATAAGTCGGCACCGACATCATCGCGCAATGGCTGATCAGTCGCCCGGTGCGCAGTTTCGCTTCCTTTTGCATGATCGCGTGCAACAGCACGTCGGTGTGCAGGCTGCCCTTCATCAGTGCCGCGACCTCGCCCGCGCCGGCCGCCAAGGCTGCCTTCAGCGCCGAGTCGTCCGGGCCATCCGAGGCGACGATGCGGTATTTGCCGATATCCAGTCGCGCATGTTCGGCGATTTGCCGGATTTCGGCCTGGGGGCCGAACAGGACCGGCACGATCAGCCCGGCCTCGGCGGCCTCCACGGCGCTGGCGAGTGCGTCGGCGCTGCACGGATGCACGACGCCGGTCAGCATCGGGCGGAGACCTCGACAGTGCTCGATCAACCCCTCGAGCCGATGCTCCGCCAGTTGACGTTGCTGCCGTGTCGTCGGTGCCAGCACTTCGAGAACAGCGGTGGCGATGACCTCACCGGACGGGTCCGCGCATGTTCCGTCCAGCACGACGATCCCTTGCTCCGGCTGCTTCTCTCGCACCACGAGGCGGGCCGTCATAGCTTCGCCGATCGGCAGCATTCCCATGATCCGCACCGAGGCCGCACGGATCGAGCTTCCAGGTCCTGGAAGCGCTGATCCGGTCAGCGCGGTCAGCATGGCCGTGACGATCCCCGCCGCCGCCTGGGTCGCTCCTGGGCTGGTCGCCATCCCCGCTTCGCCGAAAACGGCGGCCCAGGCTCGGACATCGCCAGCTTGTAGGGTGCGCTGGACCGAGGCGGAGTCGCCAAGGCGGATTTCATCGAATGTTTTGTTTACGATCGTTTCCATCTCGCAACTCCGACTGGTACAGGATTTCGCGGCGAGACTGGCGAGGCGTCCGGCCGATCCGGGTCCCGCCAATCGTCCGGACGGAGGACCGGAGACGTCACGTCACGCGACGACATGATAACCGGCATCGACATAGGCGACGTTGCCGGTGATCGCTCGGGCGGCGTCGCTGACCAGGAACGCGGCGTAGGCGCCGATATCATCGAGCGTCACTAACCGGTGCTCGGGCGCCTCGCGTACCGCGCGCTCCAGCAGTTCGTCGAAATGGTCGATGCCAGACGCCGCGCGGGTTTTTACTGGTCCCGGGGATAATGCATTGACCCGAATCCCGGTCCGCCCAAGTTCGACGGCCATGTAGCGAACCGCGGCCTCCAGCGCCGCCTTCACCGGACCCATGATGTTGTAATGCGCGATTGCCTTTTCGGCACCGTAATAGCTCATGGCGAGCAGGCAGCCGCCCGCGGGCATCAGTGTTTCGCTGAGTTTCGCCATCCGTAGGAAGGAGTGAACGGAAATATCCATCGCGAGAGCGAACCCCTCAGCCGAGCAATCCGTGATGCGTCCGCTCAGATCTTCCTTGCGGGCATAAGCGATGGAGTGCTGCACGAAATCGAGGCGGCCCCAGTCTTTGGCGATGCGCGCGTAAACGGCCTCGAGCTGGCCAGGGACGGCGACATCGCACGGCATGAGGATCGTACTCCGCAGAGCCTCGGCCAGCGGACGCACATAGGGCTCGGCCTTGGCGTTGAGCCAGGTGATCGCCAGATCGGCGCCCGCGGCATGGAAATGTCGTGCACAGCCGTGCGCGAGGCTGTGCTCGTTGGCGATTCCTATAATGAGGCCCTTCTTGCCGCTTAACGTTGTCATGACACAATCCTTTATCGAGCCTGGTCTTCGCCGCGTGCGCCGCGTGGCGGTGGCATCCCCGGTTCAGTGCAACACGATGTCCGGCCTGTTGCCCGGCCCGGCGTCCATGAGCCGTCGAGAGGCCGCTGGCGGCTCAATCGGTGCGGCCAGGACCGACGACAGCCGCGTGAGGCGTTCGCCCTCCGCGACGGTCAGGGGATCGCCCGCGCTGGCGATGGCACGCACCTGCTTCAGCAGTTCATTCCGCCGGTCCGCCTCAGTCACGAGGCGCGCCAGCGTGTCGATCGCGCGCTCGGGTTCGGTCTGAAGTAAGAAGAACTGCTCACGCACCAAGGCCTTAAACTCGGCAAGCGACAGGTGCATGAACTGTTGGCGCGCGACGTTCAATGCGAGAGCACAGCGCTGATCGAGGCTCCGATTGGCGGCGATGACATACAGCACCGCTCGGGTCAGCGCCTCGTCGAACCCGCCGGTCTTCAGTTTCGCGGCGTAGGCATCTGATCGGGCCTGACTGACGGCCAACGTTTCGGGCGACATCTCGAGGATCGGCCGCGCGATGCTGTCCCGTCCGACCCCGAGAAGCGACTGGACCATCGGCGAGCCGTAGAATCCGAAGAACATGTGCTCTTGCAACTTGTCACGAGCCGCCTGCCAGGACCCGAGCGCGTTGGTGATTTGCGTCGATGCGAATGTTTGTATCGCGAGGAACGGATTGTCCGCGGCGACCGGCCTGCGTGCCGCCGAAACGACCTCGGCCAATGGCGCCACACAACGCATCCAGGGATTGCTGTCCGCGAACATCGTATAGCTGAGCCTGAGCGGGTTCAGGGCACGAGTCAGGTCCGCCATCGGCTGGTTGGCGAGCGCTCGCACAAAGGGCTGCAGGAAGGCGCGATACAACGACAGGTTCAACTCCGACATTCGCGCCACGGCGGCGAACGCGCGGTCATCCTCGGGGCTGTTGCGTCCGAGCGCCTTTATGTCGTCGAGCGAGCGCGCCTCGAACCGGGCAATCCAATCTCCGGTGACGAAACCGACCGCGGGCACGTTCGCTGGCCGCGGTGAAATGACCATTTCGAACAGGCCGGGCGGGAGACAGTCGATGACGTCCACCAACTGCACGAACTCCTCGTCCTCCTTCGCGCCCACCTTGGAGGAAACGAAGATGGCGAGATGTCCGACCTGCTGGCTGACGCAATACACGATCGTTTGACCGGTGGCGCGAATGGCATCGACGTCCCGATACAAATCGAGGATCCAGCCAAGCGCCTGAGGCGGCGGACTGATGTTGTCCTGTGTCGACGTGAACACGATGATCGGCGAGGTGATCGCGCGCAGGTCAAAGGTCTTACCATCGCTGGAGCGGAGCTGGTCGCGGGTCAACTTGTCGCCGATGAACAGGTTGTCGACCAGGAACTGCAACTCATCGCCGTTCAACTGAATGAAGTCGCCCCACCACTTTTCAAACTTAAGGTAACGATCCGCATCGCTGTCGATATGCGTGTAGACCTCGTATTGTTTGCCCCACAGCCAGTTCGCCGGGTTCAGCATGTCGAAGTTGAGGATCAGGCCGGTGCCGTCGATTTTGCCATTGCCAAAATCGCTGGTCATCGCGGTAAGCCAACTGCCACCGAGTAATCCGCCGGAATAACGCATCGGATTCTTGCCGTGCACGCCCTGCCAGTACGACATCGGCGATCCCGCGACCAGGCAGGGCCCGAACAAATCCGGCCGTAAGATCGCCACCATGAGAGTCTGATAGCCCGCCTGGCAGTTACCAATGGCGAACGCACGCGGTGCGTCTGGATGAAGGTCGGCCACGCGTTCGAAGAAGCTCACCTGTCCCTCGACGACATCAAGGAACTGCTGACCGGGTTCAGGCGTCGCGCCGAAGCCGATGAAATAGACCGGGTGGCCGGCGTCGATCGCGTCGCCGATCTCACTCCGAGGCTTGAATCCGCCGATGCCCGGCCCCTGGCCAGCGCGCGGGTCCACCACCACGACCGGGCGCTTGCTCGGATCAGCCACGACACCCGGCGGCGGAAGGATGCGCGAAAGTGTATAGTTGATTGGCCGGGCCAGCGACTTTCCGTCCATCAGGACCTCATGGCCGAAGCTCAGTACTGTCGCCATCGGGCGCGTGGCGATCTCGATCTCTTCGTTGCCGCGCCGACGCAGCAGATCGAGGAAAAGCACGCAACGCTGGATCGAGTCGACCAGGTAGTCCGGCCAGGTGGCCGCGACCGGATTGGCGGAAGTGGGCAATTGCAGGCTGACTGGTTTGACGTCATATGCCGGCTTCGGCATTGGCATGCCTGTGACTTTCATGGCTTTGCTCCTGCGTGGCCGGCCGCGCGAGAAGCAACGCAATTGTGCCGGGCCGGATGCGCGTTGCAGTGCAGCATATCAGGCGACGGTTCCCACGCGAGGCTCGGAAACTACCTACCGTGGTCGTCCCCACTCGAGTGGAAATGTTCGATCAGGGCTGCCCAGGCGCCCGGATATCACCGTAGTGATTATGGAAGCGCCGCTCATAGTTCCGGTCGACCGTCGTCATCTCGTTGTATTCAGGGCTGCTTTTGACCGTCTGACGATCGACATTCAGGTTCACCAGTCGATCCGGCCAATTGATGTCATGCGTTGAGGCCGGTGAGATCAGGACTTTCCTACCGGGCCACCAGTTCGTCGTATCAACAACCAGATAATGGATGCTCCAGTCGGTCTCTTCCAGAAGGAAGTCCTTGACATGACCGATCTCGCCATCGGTCGCGTGAATGTGATGACCAGTTACTGCCGCGATGCTGCGCAGGTGCGGATCACCATCATTCAGCCTTGTATTGGCGACCTCTCTCTCGCGCTGGCTGGCGCCAAGGGCTTGTGTTCCGACCCAGTCGTCGCCGTTGGAACCGTAGCCGCCCATGAAAAAGCCATCACCCCAATACGGGCGCCATCGGTAATAGCCATAAATGTTGGTTTCATCTTGCCGCGACACTGGCCGATCGGACCCGATTTCCGGGCTCTCCTTGATCTCCTTCATGGTTAATCTGACCGGGAATTCACGTGTCCCCGGATCGGGATGACCCAGGACCGTGGGGGCAGAAGGTCCTTACGGCCCGGGAGCCAATTGCCGGTATCGACAACTAACCAACGCACCACCCAACTGTCATCGGCGAACAAGAAATCGACGACCGTGCCGATCTCACCATCGCTTGCGCGGATCGCGTAGCCCTTGATCCCTGATGCTGTCCACAACATTGCATTCCCCTGTTATGACCGACTGCCTGGTCATGCTCCGGCGGCGTGGTGGCGATCAGACAGCCTCGTGAACCGGCCGATCTGCTTGCACACCAGCATGCACATCCAGACGCGTTGGGTTAACCGTACCCAGGATCGCCTTGGCGCGAGCCACCTCCTCGGCAGTGCCGTGCGCCATCACCAGATAGTCATCCGCGGTCAGATCGGACTCGTATTGAAGGACGCTATCCTTCGGAATACCGATACTGTAGAGCGCCGCGCCGAGCGCGCTCAGCCCGCCAAGCACGACGGCGTTCTCGATCCCCGAGATCACCACGGCGGCCAGATAACCGAGAACGACGACATGCCCGATGACAGGAACGGTCATGAACAGGCCGCCAAGGAACAAGCCCCAGAAACCGCCCCAGAATGCCCCGCGTTTGCCCCAGAATTTGATCCGGTCGCCCATGTTGTAAAAGCCGACCACCTTTTCCTCGGTGTGATATCCTTTGCCGACGAGACTGAGATTCTTCATCGCCAGTCCTGACGCGGCGAGCTTTTTCACGGCCGCTTCGGCGGCATCATGATCCGCGAAGACTGCGATAACCGTGTCGACTTTTGCCATTTGATATCCCTTCGGGATGACGCTGCGCCATGGCGAACGTGATTTATGCCTGGTTAAACACGAACCAGCGAAAACGATGGCCGTCCGTGGTTCCCAGACCCGTTCAGACAGATCAAAAATACACCGTGGCTGTCCTGCGCGGGTAGAGTCGGAAACTACTCAAACCCAGTCCACGAAATCTGTTACGGAAGCCTCAAACCGCGCTGGGCGGTCCGTCCCTGGTGGTCATTCCGGCCGATCCTCCGGGGCCCGTAACACAGCGGCACCAATCCGTTACAATCCCATTCGTCTGAGTAGTTTCCGACTCTGCCCCTGCCGGTCGCTCACCATTATCGTCGATGCAATCGAGTGGGAACCAGAACATGTCGGCGACTACCGCAATCGCGCCCTCCGCGCGAACCGGACAAACAGGCTTTATCATTGCCTGGGGATTTTGCCTGTTATTCTATTTCGGCCAATACGCTCTCCGGTCAGCACCCGGCGTGATGGTTCCAGAGCTGACGACAGCGTTCGGACTGACGACGCTTGGCGTGAGTTCGCTGGTGGGGTTGTACTATTACACATACTCAACGTTCGCGATCATCGCGGGCGCATCGCTGGACCGTTACGGTCCGAAATACGCGATACCGGTCGGAATACTGCTCACCGCTGTCGGTGCCATCATGTTTGGTCTCGGCTCCGCGAGCGGCGCCGAGGTCGGACGCCTGTTGCAGGGTGCGGGGTCCGCTTTCGCCTTTACCGGCGCGGTCTACCTGGCCAGTCACGGGTTCTCCGCGGCCTGGCTCGCCACCGCGGTCGGCTTTACCCAATGTTTCGGTATGCTTGGTGGCTCCGCCGGGCAGTTCGCCGTCGGCCCGATGATCCACGGTTTGGTCTCCTGGCAACAATTCTGGATTTTCTCCGGCCTCGCTCTCGTGGTCATCGCCGCGGTCGTGCTGATCGCGACGCCGTCGGGACATGACACGCGGCCCTCCGGCGGCGGATCGCTGCTGTCGATGTTCAAGCCCTACAAAGTCGTGCTGAGCAACCCGCAGTCCTGGCTATGCGGTTTTTCGGCCGGACTTCTGTTCTTACCGACAACGATCGGCGACATGATCTGGGGCGTCCCGTTCCTGCGCCAGGGCCTCGACGTCGGGTACGCCACGGCGGTGGATCGCGCGTCGATGATCGCGCTCGGCTGGGTCATCGGCTGTCCGCTTCTGGGCTTCATCGCCGACCGTATCGGGCGCCGGAAGCCTGTGCTGATCGGCGGCGCCCTGCTGATGCTCGTCGCCGCCGCGGTGCTTATCTACATGCCACATTTGATGCCGCCCTATGTGATGGGCCTGCTCCTGGGGCTTGGTTCCGGTGCCGCGATGATCCCCTACACGATCATCAAGGAAGTCAACCCGGACAACGTGAAAGGCAGCGCGACCGGCGCGATCAACTTCGTCGTTTTCGCCATCAGCGCGGTGATAGCGCCGGGTTACGGCTGGCTGCTGACCGACTTGTCCGGTGGTGGCAAGCTCACTCTGGGCGTGTTTCAGGATGCCAGCTGGGCCGGCATCGCGGGCATCGTGCTGGCGATCGTGCTGGCTTGTTTCCTCCGCGAGACCGGCCGCGCCAGCCGGCCGAACGCCAGCATTTCCCTGACCATGAAGGCACGAACATGAGCGACCGCCATCCGGACATGAGCCCTCTGGTCGATATGACCCGCCGACGCGCATCCGGACCAGTCCGTAGCGCCCACCCGATCTATGTCGACCTGTTACCTCCCTGCAACAACGTTTGTCCGGCGGGCGAGGACATCCAGGGATGGCTGGGGCTGGCGCAGGCGGGGAAGTACCGGGAAGCGTGGGAGACGCTGGTGCGGGACAATCCGATGCCGGCCGTTCACGGCCGCGTCTGCTACCATCCTTGCGAAAACGCCTGTAACCGCGGCGAACTCGATCAGCCGGTTGGCATTCATGCAATCGAACGCTTCCTGGGCGATCTGGCCACTCAGGAAGGCTGGGCATTCAAGGTCGCGGCGAAGCCCAGTGGTAAGCGGATTCTGGTGATCGGCGCCGGGCCGAGCGGCTTGTCCGCCGCGTATCACCTCGCCCGTCTCGGCCACGCCGTTGAAATCCACGAAGCGGGACCGGTGGCCGGCGGCATGATGCATTTCGGCATTCCCTCCTACCGTCTGCCCCGAGAAGATCTGATGCGCGAAATCGGCCGGATCGAGGCCATGGGCGTAAAGATCGTCCTCAATCACAAAGTTGAAGACGTTCAGACCGAAATCACCGCCGGAACATTCGATGCCGCGTTCCTCGCGATCGGCGCTGACGTCGGCAAGCATGTCGACATTCCGGCACGCGACGCGGTGCGGGTGCTCGACGCGGTTTCGCTGTTGCACGATGTCGGGACCGGCGAAAAGCCGCTTCTTGGCCGCCGGGTCATCGTTTACGGCGGCGGCAACACCGCAATGGACGCCGCCCGTACCGCCCGCAGACTGGGTGCCGATGAAGCTCTGATCGTCTACCGCCGTGACCGGGCGCATATGCCCGCGCATGGCTTTGAAGCCGACGAGGCGCTCGAAGAAGGCATCAAGATCAAGTGGCTCACTACCATCAAGGAAATCGTCGGAGCCAACCTCACGGTCGAGACGATGACGCTCGATGCCGACGGTCATCCTCAGCCGACCGGAAAGTTCGAGACGCTGCCGGCGGATGCGGTCGTGCTTGCGCTTGGTCAGACGACCGACAGCAAGTTCCTGCGCCACGTGCCGGGAGTGGCATTTGGGAGTGATGGCACGGTGGTCGTCGACACGAACATGATGACCGGACATCCAGGACTTTTCGCCGGCGGTGATGCGATCGCGGGTGAGCGATCGGTCACGATCTCCGTCGGCCACGGCAAACGCGCGGCGCGAAATATCGATGCCTGGCTGCGCGATGCGGTTTACGAGGCGCCGGTCAAGGCGTCCGTTGTGTCCTTCGACATGCTGCATTTGCCGGTCTACAGCGACGCCGATCCGACGCCGCAACGGACGCTGGAAGCCGCCAGACGGATCAGTGGGTTCGAGGAGGTGCTGGGCGGCCTTGATGCGAAAGCGGCGCGGTACGAAGCCCAGAGGTGTCTGTCCTGTGGCAACTGCTTCGAATGCGACAATTGCTACGCGGCTTGCCCGGAAACAGCGATCGTCAGCCTCGGCCCGACTCACGGCTACAAAGTGAACATGGATCTGTGCACCGGCTGTGCCGTGTGCGTCGAGCAATGCCCATGCCACGCGATGGACATGGTGCAGGATATCGCGCCTGCCACCGCGCGCATCATTCCCATCGCATCCTCTGAGGGAGCCGTCCGATGAGCACGCGAACCACGATGGATGGCAACACGGCGGTCGCGCATGTCGCGTATCGGGTGAACGAAGTTTGCGCGATCTTTCCGATCACACCGTCGTCGCCAATGGCCGATGTCGCCGATGAATGGTCGGCCGCGGGGTTGGAAAACATCTGGGGGAATGTGCCGGTCGTGCAGGAGATGCAGGCCGAAGGTGGGGCCGCCGGCGCGTTGCACGGGGCGCTCCAGTCGGGTGCGCTGACGACAACGTTCACGGCCTCACAGGGCCTGATGTTGATGCTGCCGAACATGTTCAAGATCGCCGGAGAACTGAACGCGACGGTCTTCCATGTCGCGTCACGCTCGCTGGCGACTTCGGCACTGTCGATCTTCGGCGATCACGCGGACGTGATGACGACGCGGCCGACGGGCTTCGCGCTGTTGTGCTCGGCCTCGGTGCAGGAAGCACATGATTGCGCCTTGCTCGCGCAGATGGCGACGTTGGCGGCGCGGGTTCCGTTTCTGCATTTCTTCGACGGGTTCAGAACTTCGCACGAGCTGAACACACTGGAGTTGCTGAGCGACGCCGACATCCGATCGATGATCGATGACGATTTGGTGCGCGCCCATCGCGCACGCGGGTTGAGCCCCGAACATCCGTTTATCCGCGGCACCGCGCAGAACCCGGACACGTTCTTTCAGGCGCGCGAGGCGGTCAATCCTTACCATGATCGCGTGCCGGGTATCGTTGAGGCCGCGATGGTTCGATTCGTCGCACGGACGGGCCGACAATATCATTTGTTCGACTATGAAGGGGATCCGGACGCCGAGCGGGTGCTGGTCCTCATGGGGTCGGGGGTTGAAACCGCGCGCGGAGCCGCCGCTGCTCTACGGGAGGCCGGGGAAAAAGTCGGCGTCGTGCAGGTCCGGTTGTTTCGTCCATTCTCCGTCGCGCATTTACTGGCCGCCTTGCCGGAGTCGGTCCGTGCGATCGCGGTGCTCGACCGGACCAAGGAACCGGGCGGAACGGGCGAGCCGTTGTTCCAGGATATCGTGACCGGGCTCGCCGGCGCGGTCGGCCGTGGCGAGCGAGCGACGATGCCACGCGTGATCGGAGGCCGGTACGGGCTGTCATCGAAGGAATTCACCCCCGCGATGGCCAAGGCGGCGTTCGATGAACTAAAGGCGGCGAAGCCCCGGACAAATTTCACTCTTGGAATCGACGACGATGTGGGCCACCTGAGCCTGGCCATCGACGAAGGCTTTCAAATCGAGAAAGACGACGTGACGCGGGCCGTGTTTTATGGCCTTGGCGCTGACGGAACGGTGGGCGCCAACAAGAACAGTGTGAAGATCATCGCGGAGGACGCGGGGCGCTACGCGCAGGGATATTTTGTGTACGACTCGCATAAATCGGGCGCGCAGACGATCTCCCATCTTCGCTTTGGGCCCGAGCCGATCCATGCGCCATATTTGATCGCTCAGGCGGGTTTCGTGGCGGTGCATCAGTTCGTGGCGTTGAAGCGGCAGGATCTGCTGCATGTCGCGGCGCCTGGCGCGACGGTCCTGCTGAATGCGCCCTATCCGGCGGCGGAGGTCTGGGATCGGCTACCTGTCCCGGTGCAGCAGACGTTCATCGACAAGAAGCTGCGCCTCTTCGTCATCGACGCATCGGCGGTCGCGCGCGAGGTCGGCCTGGGTTCGCGGACCAACACGGTGCTGCAAACGTGCTTTTTCGCGATTTCCGGTGTGCTGCCGCGTGAGAAGGCCATAGGCCACATCAAGGAGGCAATCCGGAAAACGTACGAGCACAAAGGGCAGTCTGTCATCGACAAGAACTTCGCCGCGGTCGATGCGACTCTGGCACGGCTGAACGAGGTTCCGGTTCCCGCGAGTGTCACTAGTAAGATCGACATGTCGCTGCTGGTGCCGACTGACGCACCGGATTTCGTCCGTACCGTGACCGCGCGGATTTTCGCCGGACTCGGCGACAAGGTTCCGGTCAGCGCCATACCGGCCGACGGCACCTTTCCGTCCGGCACCGCCGCATTCGAAAAGCGCAATGTGTCGGACAGCGTGCCAGTCTGGCGCGAGGACCTGTGTGTCCAGTGTGGTCAATGTAGCTTCGTCTGCCCGCATAGCGTGATCCGGGCGAAATACTATAACGAAAAGCGGCTGGAAGGAGCTCCAGAAGGTTTCAAATCAGCGCCCGTCAACGCGCGCGGCTATCCCGAGGCACGTTTCACCTTGCAATTCTATGTCGAGGATTGCACGGGGTGCGGTCTTTGCGTTGAGGCTTGCCCGGAAAACAGCCCGCGCGAGGCAGACGTCAAGGCGATCAACATGGCGGACAAGCTGCCGCTGCTAAACGCGGAGCGGGCCAACATCGCGTTCTTCGAAACCCTGCCGGTAAACGATCGTGCGCGCGTGGATTTCGCTGACGTGCGCGGTGTGCAGTTCCTGGAGCCGTTGTTCGAGTTTTCCGGCGCCTGTGGGGGTTGCGGGGAGACGCCCTATCTCAAGCTGCTGAGCCAGTTGTTTGGCGATCGGGCACAGATCGCCAACGCCACAGGCTGCTCGTCGATCTACGGCGGAAACCTGCCGGTCACGCCATGGACCAAGAATGCCGAAGGCCGCGGGCCGGCCTGGTCGAACTCGCTGTTCGAAGATAACGCCGAGTTCGGTCTTGGCTTCCGTCTCGCGGCGGATAAGCATCTGGCGATCGCGTTGTCGTTGCTTGATGGTCTCGCGGATAAGGTTGGGCGGGAGCTCGCGACCGCGATCGCGAAGGCACCACAGATAAAAGAGTCGGAGATTCGCGCGCAGCGGATCAGGGTCGCGCAACTGAAGACCCGGCTATTGAGCATGAAAGAACCCCTCGCGCTCGATCTGCTTTCGGTCGTCGATCACCTGGTCCGGCGCAGTATCTGGATCGTGGGGGGTGACGGATGGGCTTATGATATCGGCTACGGCGGCCTAGACCACGTCCTGGCGAGCGCGCGGAATGTCAATGTTCTCGTGCTGGACACCGAAGTTTATTCCAACACCGGCGGCCAGGCCTCGAAGGCGACGCCACTGGGCGCCGTGGCGAAGTTCGCGGCATCGGGTAAGCGGACGGCGCGCAAGGACCTCGCTTTGCAGGCGATCGCCTATGGCAACGTTTATGTGGCCCAGGTGGCGATGGGTGCCAATCCTCAACACACGTTGCAGGCGTTTCGAGAGGCTGAGGCGTATGATGGGCCATCGCTGATCCTGGCTTACAGCCACTGCATCGCGCATGGCATCGACATGCGGTTCGGTATGAAGCAGCAGGACCTGGCGGCGGCCAGTGGATATTGGCCTCTGTTCCGCTTCAACCCGATGATGCGAACCGTGGGCGAGAATCCGTTTCGCCTTGATTCACCACGTCCACGGATTCCCCTCAAGGAGTATGCCTACAACGAACTTCGTTACAGCTCGCTCGCAAGTTCACGGCCGGAAGACGCGGAAATGCTGCTGACCATGGCGCAGGCGGCGGTTACCGAAAAGTACCGGCAATACGAGGAACTCGCGAGTCGCGATGGTAGCCGGTTTCATCCGGACGTTCGGCAGCGGTCGCAGGAACCGAAAAGCCCATTACCGGGGATGGAGGGCCAAGCCGAGCAGCGACATGCGAAGCCAGTTCTCGTGCCTGGCGAATAACACGGCGGGAGTTCATCATGTTATTGGCGACAAAGTATCTTGGCCTCGAACTCAAAAACCCTCTTGTGGCATCGGCTTCGCCGTTGAACAGCAAGCTCGACAATCTCCGTCGGCTGGAAGACGCCGGGGCCGCCGCGATCGTGTTGCCGTCGCTGTTTCAGGAACAGATCGAAGCCGAAGCTGAAACTGTGGCATCCCGCATCGACGTCTACGCGGGTAGTTCGCCTGAAGCCGCGTCTTACTTCCCCGCCGTGGTCAGTGGCCCGTATGGGGTACGTCCAGACCGGTATCTGGATCTGGTGCGTCGCGCGAAAGATGCGCTTTCCATCCCCGTCATCGCCAGTTTGAACGGATCCTCACGTGCCGGCTGGATCGATTATGCCCGGTTGATCGAGCAGTCAGGCGCGGCGGCGCTCGAGCTGAACCTGTATCATGTGCCGGCCGATCTCATGGAATCAAGCCGCGACGTCGAGACTCGCTATACTGAAATCGTTCAGGCGGTTTCGGCCTCAATTACTTTACCGGTGGCGATCAAGCTCACGCCGTTTCTGAGTTCGGTCGGTCATTTCGCGGCGGTTCTTGTGGAAAACGGCGCGGATGGACTTGTACTGTTCAACCGTATGCTGGAGCCCGACATTGACCTTTCGCGCATGAAGCTAACTGACAGGTTGGAACTGAGCGAGCCCGATGAGATGCGTCTGCCGATGCTCTGGATCGCGATCCTTTCCGGGCGCATCAAGGCATCGTTGGCTGCATCTGGCGGGGTATCCGGGGTCAGTGATGTCGTGAAATACCTTCTTGCCGGAGCCGATGTGGTGATGACCACCTCGGCGTTGTTGCGGTTCGATATCGGATATATGACCGCGTTGGTCGACGGCCTGCGAAGATGGATGGAGGAGCGCGAAGTCGCATCGCTCGACGATATGCGGGGCATGATGAGCTGGCAACGCAGCCGGGATCGTAGTGCTTATACACGCGCGAATTATTTGCGGATTCTCGAGCATTATGTGGCGCCATAGCCGATTCCGGACCATGTTGCCGGACATTCGAGTTATGCCGGCATAGAATTCTTTAGGACCCCCGATTACCGAAATCGGAAAACTTGAATGTGACAGCAGAAGTATCATGCGCGGTACGGGGCGGACGGTACTTCAATTCTGGC